>SXGQ01181608.1_pt1 | contig 27048 bp, 12 predicted proteins | sample 3178371 | NCBI WGS metagenome assembly SXGQ01 (sample SAMN11356859, study PRJNA531348) | freshwater metagenome | isolation source: freshwater sample F1-20 | place: China: Fuxian Lake, Yuxi | collected 2017-12-25 | reverse complement strand
GTCGATTTTGGGTTCGACCGTGTAGGCGAGGTCCGCGATGCCGAGCGCCTTTTGCAGCCGCGCATCGAACTCGCGCAGTTCCGCCTCATCGTAGGTGTTGTCGAGCGTGGTCATCGCCAGCCGGTGCTTCACGCGGGCGAAACCCTCGGCGCGATCGTCGCCCACGCGCGCGGTGGGAGTCTCGGCGCCGGCCGCCGCGGCCTCCGCGGGGAAACGCGCCTCGAGCACGGCCAGTTCGGCCTTCAGGCGATCGTAGTCGAAGTCGGCGATCTCGGGACGTGCCCGCCGGTAGTAGAGCTCGTCGTGACGCGCCACCTCGGCGCGCAGTTCGGCGATACGTGGGCGGGCCTGCTCGGGCGACATGCCGCTGATTCTCGCGCCGGCGGCCGGCGCGTCCAGCCTGCGCTCGGGTGCGATTCGCTACCCCGCCCTCAGGGCGTCACCCGCACGGAGGCGAGCCATGCGGTGATCTGCGTATCACCGGGCCGAAGTTGGAGAGCACTCTCCAGGGCGTGGACGCCCTCGTCGCGTCGTCCAAGCCGGGCGAGCACCAGCCCGAGCTGGGCCAAGGCGTCCGCGTGGCGAGGTTGCAGGGCGATCGCCCGTCGGAAACTCGCGGCGGCCTCCCCTAGTTTTTCGTCCTGCACGAGCAGGCTGCCGACCAGGAAATGGGGATGCGCCTCGCGCGGATTTAGCTCGGTGGCGCGCTGGTAATGGCGGAGCGCGCCGGCGCGGTCGCCGAGCATGGAGTAAACATTGCCGAGGTTGTTGTGTGCGCCGGCGTTGCCGGGCGCGAAGGCCAGCGAGCGTTCGAGGCGCGCGCGCGCTTCCTGCGGCTTACCCCGCATCGCGAGCACGACGGCGGATCCGTTCAGGGCGTTGGTGTGGTCGGGATGGCGAGACAGCACCTGCTCGTAAAGCGCCATGGCCTCATCGAGCTGGTTAAGGTCGGAAAGCGCGTTCGCGAGGTTGTTGGTCACCTCGGGATTGCCCGGTTGCGCTGCCAACGCGCGCCGGAATAGCGGCACCGCTTCCGCCGGACGCCCCAGCTCGGTGAGGGCGTGCCCGAGGTTGTTGTTGGCGTTCATGTAGTCGGGCCGAATCGCGAGCGAAGCCCGATAGTCGGCGAACGCCTCGTCCACGCGCCCCGCCTTGTAGCGGTGCAGTCCGCGGTTGTCGTGGGCCAGATAGTTGCCCTCGGTGGCCTCGATGGCGCGGGTGAACAACGTATCCGAGTCGCGCCACACCGCGATCTGGCGCCACGTGAGCGCCGCGCACCCCAGCAGCACCGCGAGCCCGGCGGCGACCCAGATCCGCCGCGAAACCGCGGTCGCCGCCGTGGCCAGGCTCCATCCGGCCGCCACCTGCACGCCCACGATTGTGAGGTAGGTGTAGCGATCGGCCATCGATTGAAGCCCGACTTGCACGATGCCGATGACCGGAACCAAGGTGCCCAGAAACCAAAACCAGCCGACCGCGATCCACGGGCGCCGGCGCGATTGCCAGACCGCCGCCGCCGTGAGCGCGCCCACCACGAGCAGCGCCGCCACGACTTTCCGCGCGGGCCAGGAGCCCGGATGCGGGTAGAGCACGGCGAGATCGACGGGCAACAGGAACGTGCCGAGATAGCGAACCACCGCGATGACCGCATTCCCAAGCCGATCGCCCGGCGAGAGTTGGGCCGTCACTGAACCGCCCGCCTTTTGCACGTGGTAGGTGACCACCGCTGAGGCGATAACGAGCACGAAGAAAGGTAATTTCTCCAGGACCAGGCGTTCCCACGCTGTGCCCGCGCCCCGCGCCAGCTCGACGCGACGGAGCGGCCAGAAGTCGAGCAGCAGCAGGAGGCACGGTAGCGTCACCAACATCGGCTTCGCCATGAGACCAAGCGCAAAGGCCGCGAGCGTGGTGGCGTAGGCGGCCCGCCAAGGCAGCCCCTCCCGTCTGCGCCGCACGTAGCCGGCATAGAGCCAGAGCACCGCGAAAAAGAAGAAGCCGCTGAGCACGTCCTTGCGCTCCGACACCCAAGCCACCGACTCCACTCGCAGCGGATGCCACGCGAACAGCGCCGCGCAGAACGCGCTGCGCCACAAGGATCCGGTGAGCCGCCGCAAAGCAAGGAACGCCAGCGCGGCATTAAGCGCGTGCCACAACACGCTCGTCGCGTGGTGCCCGCGCGGATCGAGTCCGAACAGCGTGACGTCGAGCTGGTGGGACATCCAGGTGAGCGGGTGCCAGTTCGAGGCCACGCCTGCCGTGAGCGCCCAGCGGATGCCCGCCCCGGTGATGCCGCCCTGCACCTGCGCGTTGGCGGTGACGTAGTCGGGGTCGTCGTAATTGACGAAACTGTTTCCGATCGCCCGCGCGAAGAGCAGGAAAGTGAGAAGGCCGAGACCGGCCGCGATGAACCAAATCCGACGACCCGGTTTTTCCGATGAAGTCATCCGCGGAACGCTGCAACGCGTCGCCGACGGTTTCAACCCACCGGTGCCGGGCAAAGGACTGCCCTCGGAGCCGCTACCGGAAGGGAGCCGGCCGAGGCGCGAATCCGGCTGGAGTGTTCCCGCAGCCTCAGGGTTTCAGGGGATGCTCCTTCAGGATCTCCTCCACGGTGTAGAAGTCGGTGCGATCCTTGGTGGCCTCGCGTACCTTCCGCACCTGCTCGGAAGTGATGAGGCTGCCCTTGTTGCCGAACGACTGGCGCACGTAGCTGAGCACCGCCGCCATTTCATTGTCGTTCAGCAGACCGCCAAAGCCGGTCATCGGCGGGACACCCTTGCTGGGATCGTAGGTCACGCCGTTGACCTCCATCGGGCCCCAGATGCCCTTGAGCACGATCTTGATCAACCGCTCGTCGTCATCGATCCAGGCCGACCTCTCGAGCGGGGGATAAACACCGGCGAGACCCTTGCCATTCGCCTGATGGCAGGTGGCGCAATGCGCGTCCCGCAGGAAGACCTCCTTGCCGATGCGGTAGATGCGGTTCTCCTCGCCCTCCAGCGGGCGCGTCGGCCCGAAACTCTGGTCGGCCTCCGACTTGGGTGGTTTGGGGAAATCAAAAGTGCCCGCGAAATACGCCGCGGCGCCGGGGTTCGCCGCAAGATCGACCCCACCCGAGGCTTTCAGGGCATCCGCGTCGTCCTTCAGGGTGTGCTCCAAGATCTGCTTGGTGACGGGACCCGACCAGGCGTCGAGCGGCAACTTCAGCGCCTCGAGGGCGACCCGTGCTCCCTCGGGATTGTCCATCCAGGAGGCCGCGACCTTCGCCTCAAGTCGGACGCGCGGATGCGGATCGCGGGCGGCCCGCAGCAGCAGCGCCGGGGCATCGGGCACTTTGTCGTGGGCGAAGCGCAGCACGCTGGCGGCCGCCGCCCGGGCCTCATGGCGATTGGCGCCGAGGAGCCGCGCGATCAATCCGGCATCAGGCTGGTTCTGCGCCCACGTCGCCCACAGCGCCTCGCAGAGGTGATGCTCGTACTCGGGATCGGCGGGGTTGAGCTTCGCGACCCAGGCGCGCACCGCGGGAAGAACCTCGGTCGCGGGCCGTCCGCGCAACTCGCGGCGGGTGCGATAGCGCGTGCGGTACTCCGGCAACTTCAGGTTTTCGAGCAATTCGGGGATGGAGGCGCCGGCCACCTTGGCGGGCTTGACCAGCGGACGACCCGGATAGGTGATGCGGTAGATGCGACCGTGGTCGTGGTCGCGGTTCGGATCCCGGGCGTTGTGTTGCATGTGGCCGATCAACGCGCTGTGCCAATCGACGAAGTAAAGCGATCCATCGGGAGCGAACTCGAGATCGACCGGCCGGTAGTTGGGGTTGTTACCCGACACGAGATCCCCGGCCAGCGAGCCCAGGAAACCCGCCCCGTCGTCCCGCACTGATGCGAGCGAGATGCCGAGAAAGCCGATGCTGTTGCAGATCATGAACTGCCCCTGCAGGTGATCGGGGAAATGCCGCGAGGAGACCCATTCCGAGCCGGAGGTGGGCCGCGATCGCTTCGGTACGAACGTGCGGGTCTTGGTGATCTCCACCCCGTAGGGCATCTTCGCGGAGAGCGGCAGCGCCCACCAGTTCAGGCCATCGGACGCGTCGGAGATAAAACCCTGTTCCCAGCGGTCGAAGGACACCCCCCAAGGGTTGTTGTAGTCCGCCTGGCTGTAGCGCTCGAGCCGGAAGCTCTTGGGATCGAAACGCCATACCCCGCCGTCGTTGCAACGCCGCGGGCCGTAGGGAGTCTCGACCTGCGAGTGCAGGAACCTGCCCTCGCAGAGGTAGAAGGCGCCCGAAGCGTCCGCGCAAAAGGCCGAGATCGCGTGGTGGGTGTCGTGGGTGTCGAAACCGTGCAGCAGCATCTCCATCCGGTCCGCGCGATCGTCGCCGTTCTCATCCACGAGCAGCACGAGGTTGGGCTCCTGCGCGACATAAACACCCTCGGGGGCGAACTCGAAGCCGATGGGAAGGTGGAGGCCGTCCGCGAAAACAGTCTGCTTGTCGGCGCGGCCGTCGCCATCGGTGTCCTCGAGTATCAGCAGTTTGTCGTTGGGCTTGGGGTCACCGGGGCGCCAGTGCGGGTAGCTCGGCATCACCGCCACCCAGAGGCGACCTCGGTTGTCGAATGACATCTGCACCGGATTGGCGAGGTCCGGAAACTCCCGCTCCGACGCGAACAGCTCGAGCTTGAAGCCGTCCATCACCTTGAGATCGGCCATCACTTCCCGGCCGTCGCGGTACTCGATCGCGCCCATCGCGCCGCCCGGCTTGAAGTTCGTCGGCACGGGAGGCAGGGCGTGCGTGCGGGAATCGTCCACCGCCAGGTCGCGTTTCCGGCCGGAAACGACGTCATGGACCAAGGTGTCGCGCAGCGTCATCATCTCCCGGGTTTTGCGCACCTCGTCGGGATAGTTCTGCGGACCATACGGCAGGTAGCGTTGGCCGTGGGTGTGGACGCCGTTGACCAGGTTGTAGTCGTTGTTCCACAGCCAGTCCTTCTCCTTGACCGCGGCGTTCACGAGAGCCGCGTCGGCCTCCGAGCGCCCGGCTGGCGCGGCACCGAAAATCCCGTCGGCGAGCAACGTGGCGAGTTCGCGGTAGCCGGCCTCCGTGGGGGCGAAACCGTTGATCGTGAACGGACGGCCGGGACGGTCGTAACGCGCCTTCGTCGGCGCGAAGAGATCGATGAACGTGAGCTGGTGGCGGCTGGCGACCCGTCCGATGGCGGCGGCATACAGCGCCAGGTTGGCATTCTCCCGGCGACCGTCGGGCAGATCGCGCGTCGCGGAGAGGTCCTCGAACGCGATCGGCGAAACGAGCACGAGGCGCGGCGCGCGGCGGCCGTTGTAGGCCTGCGCGAGCGTGTGCTTCACCCAGGCGTCCATCTCCGCCTCGAAATTGCCCACGCGAGCCGGACCGTCGAAGGACTCGTTGTAGCCAAAGAAGGCGACGATGGAGTCGGCCTTCAAGTGCGTCAGCCATTGGTCGGGCGTGGGGAAGAATCCCTTGCCGTTGTGGGAAGAATATTCGGGCCGGAACTTCTCCGCGCCGGGAAAAGCCCACTGGGAGACACGGGCCGGATGCGGGCGGAACGCGGGCGTATCCCCGGGACGACCCATGTTGCGCACGATGAGTTTCTTGGAGGGAAACCGCAGGTGCAGCTCGGTCTCGATGCGTGAATAGTAAACATCGCGTTCCGCGAGGCCGTTGCCGAGCAGCACGACGCGCTCGCCGTCCTCGGGCGCGGCGACGCCCTGCGCCCGCGCGGTCGTCGCGGCACCCGGCAGCGGGAAGTCGGCGTGCGCACCGACGACGGGCTTGGTATCGGCCTGCTTGGCGGCGGCTTTGCCGCCCTTGCCCTTGCGTTTGGCGGCGTCGGTTCTCTCCGCCGCCGGCGGGGAGGCCTGGCCGGCGGCCGGGGAGTCGGCTGCCGCGCAGGCGATCGAGCAGAGGAACAAAGCGGGGAGCAGACGCGCGAGCGAGGTCATGGGGGGCACAACAACTTTCCACCCTCCGTAACGCGCAGCTTCACCCGAGTCGAGAGCGGCCCCACCCAGGAACGGCGGCTAGAAGAATTTCTTCGCCTTCTCGAAGAAGGAGCGGGAGGTGGGCTCGGCGGCGTCGCCGCTCACGCGCGCGAATTCCTCGAGGAGCCGGCGTTGATCGGAGGAGAGGACGGTCGGGACCTCCACCTGCACGCGCACGAGCTGGTCGCCCTGGGCGCCGCCGCGCAGGCTGGGCATGCCCCGGCCGCGCAGGCGGAAAGTGGTTCCGCTTTGCGTGCCATGCGGGATCTTGAGCGCTGCCTTGCCCGACAAGGTGGGGACCTCGATCGACCCGCCAAGGGAGGCGAGCGTGAACTTGATCGGGATCTCGCAGAACAGGTCGTCGCCCTGACGCTCGAAGAGCTCGTGTTCCTTCACGGAAAGCACGATGTAGAGGTCTCCTGGTTGGCCCCCCGCGAGACCGGCCTCGCCGTTGCCACTGGAGCGGAGCCGGGAACCGGTGTCGACGCCGGGAGGAATGCGCACGTTGAGCTTGGTGTTGCGAGCGACCCGACCCTCGCCGCGGCAGCCGGAGCAGGGTTTCTCGATCCGGGAGCCGGCTCCGCCGCATGACGGACAGGTCTGCGTGAAGGTGATGATTCCGCCGGAGCGCCGCACCTGGCCGGCTCCCCGGCAGGTCGTGCAGGTGACGCGCTTCGAGCCCGGCTCCGCGCCGGACCCGTCGCAGCGCTCGCAGGCCATCTGCTTCCGGAAGGAGATCTCCTTCTCCACGCCGCGGGCGGCCTCCTCGAGGGAGATTTCCAGGTCGTACCGAAGATCGGCGCCGTCCCTCCCGCCTCCCCCGCCGCCGCCACCGAACATCTCCTCGAAAATCCCGCCGCCGCCGCGCCCGCCCTGCTGGCCGAAGACCTCGCGGAAAATATCGAATGGATCGTGGAAGCCGCCTCCGCCCATCCCGCCACCGCCCCGCGGGCCCGCGGCTCCCGCGCCGCCCTCGAACGCCGCGGGACCATACCGGTCGTAAGCCGCGCGCTTTTCCGCGTCGCTCAATACCTCGTAGGCGTGGGAGACCTTCTTGAACATCTCCTCCGCGGCTTTGTCCCCGGGATTCTTGTCGGGATGGAACTGCACCGCCTTCTTGCGGTACGCCTTCTTCAACTCCTCGGCGGAGGCCGATTTCTCGACGCCGAGCAGTTCGTAGTAGTCTTCTTTGGCCATGGGGGTGGGCGGCGCGCCCGGATCAGACCGCCGCGGCCTCCTTGGCCGGGCCGCTGGACACGATGACGGAGGCAGGCCGCAGGAGGCGGCCGTTGAGGGCGTAACCGACACGTACGACCTGCACGACATTCTCCTCCTTCACCTCGGTGGAAACCTGGTAGGAAATGGCCTGATGCTGGTGCGGGTCGAAGGCCTGGCCGACCGGGTTGATCTCCTTGAGTCCATGGCCGGCGAGCGCCGACCGCATCTGGCTGAGAACCATCTCAACCCCGTCGGCCACACCCTTGAGCTCCGCACCCGGCTGCCGCGCGGCCGCGGCGGCCATCGCGAGGGTGTCGAGCACCGGAAAGATGTCCTCCAGGATCCGGCCCGTGGCGGCCGTGCGCAGCTCATCCTTCTCGCGCAGCGCCCGTCGACGGAAATTCTCCAGATCGGCGGCGGTGCGCAGGAAACGATCGTAGTTCGCGGTGGATTCGGCCTTGGCCGCGGCGAGCTGGGAGGCCAGGTCGGGGGTGGACTGGGCGGCGGCCTCGGCGGACTTCACGTCGGCCGCCGGGTTGGGTGGATTATCCTTCTTCTCGGACTCGGGCATGGGAAAAAGAGGGAGAAGTAACCAGTCGTCGCGGGAATCTTCAAGCCGCGCCTTCCGTCCGTTGCGCGCTTGTTTCCGGCGACCGCCGTGCGGAAAGTGGCGCATGTCCTCCGCGGTCCTCCCCCTGCCCCGCGCCGCCTTGTTCGCCGCCGGCCTCCTTGGCGGAACGGGCGTCGCCCTCGGCGCACTGGGCGCGCATGCCCTCAAGGCGCGGCTGTTGGAGCGCGGCATGACCGGTGTCTGGGAAACCGCCGCCCACTACCAGTTGTTCCACGCGGTCGCCCTCGTGGGGTGGGCGGCATGGAGCCGGCAAACGGCCGGATCCGTTTCCGGCGCTTCGGATTGGGTGACTCGGCTCTGGGTCGCCGGCGTCATCCTGTTTTCGGGTTCGCTCTATTGGCTCGCGGCCGGCGGCCCGCGCTGGCTGGGACCCGTGACTCCCTTGGGCGGAGTCGCCCTCATCGCGGGCTGGGCGCTGGTCGCGCTTCAGGCGATGCCCCTCCGCGAGCGCGCATGAGTTCCATCCTGCCGATACCCGAGGACCTGCGCGCGATGCTGGACGCGGTGCGCCGGCACGGTCGTCCGCGCATCGTCGGGGGCGGCGTGCGCGACTGGTTGCTGGGACTGCCCCCGAAGGACCTCGACGTCGAGGTTGGCGGAGTCGACTTCGAGACCCTCCACCGGGATCTGGAGCCTTTCGGCGCGACGGACATCGTGGGCCGCAGCTTCGGGGTGATCAAAGTGCGAAGCCGCGCGACCGGCGATGAGTACGACTTCTCGCTGCCGCGGCGGGAGTCCAAGACCGGTTCGGGCCACCGCGGCTTCGCGGTCGCACCCGATCCGGGACTCGACGACGCGGCCGCGGCGGCGCGCCGGGATTTCACCGTCAACGCGATCGCCGTCGATCCCTTCACCGGAAGCCTGATCGACCCCCACGGCGGACAGGCGGACTTGCGCGCGCGCGTGCTGCGACACACGAGCGCCGCTTTCACCGAGGATCCGTTGCGGGTCCTGCGCGCCTTCCAGCTGGCGGCGCGTTTCGACCTCACACTCGCGCCGGCCACGGCAGCGTTGTGCCGAGGGATCGCGGACTCCTTCGCCGAACTGCCCGTCGAGCGCGTGTGGGGCGAGTGGGAGAAGTGGGCCTTGCAGGCGAAACGCCCGTCCCGGGGCCTGCAGGTTCTTGAGGAAACAGGCTGGCTGGCGCACTTTTCGGAGATCGCCGCGCTGCGCGGCACACCCCAGGACCCGGAGTGGCATCCGGAGGGGGATGTCTTCGCGCACACCGGCCATTGCCTCGACGCGCTGGCCGCGACGGCCACCGGGCAGGGCACGGATCCGGCGCGGCGCGAACGCCTGATGTTCGCCGTGCTCGCGCATGATTTCGGGAAGCCGGCGACCACGGCGCTGGCGGAGAAGAAAGGTCGGCGGCGCTGGGTGAGCCCGGGGCATGAAGCGGCGGGAGGCGAACCGGCCGTGCGCTTTTTACGACGGATCGGGGCGCCGTTGCGGCTGGATGAACCCGTGCGGGCGCTGGTCGTCAACCATCTCGCGCCTTTCAGCGGCCAGGAGGAACTCTCCTCCTCCGCGGTGCGCAGGCTGGCGCGGCGACTAGCGCCGGCGACGATCGAGGAACTGGCCGCGGTGATGCGGGCCGACGCGAACGGACGGCCGCCCTTGGCGACTCCGGAGGTCCACCGGCGGATCGATGCGCTCGTCGAGCAGGCGCGCACCTTGGAGCTGGAGCGGCTCGCCCCGAGGCCGGTGCTGCTGGGCCGCCACCTCATCCAGCTCGGAATTCCGCCCGGGCCAGCGATGAAGGTGATTCTCGACGCGGCGTTCGAAGCCCAGCTGGACGGAGCCTTCGGCGATGAGGAAGGCGCCTTGGCGTGGGCGCGCCGCCGGCTGGAATCACCGCCGGCCTGACCGGGGTGCGGCGAATCAGAAGGACCGCCGCGCGCTCAGATAGGCGAAGCGACCGCCGGGCCTACCCACCAGGCCCTGGTTGTAGCCGACGTTGGAATTGTCGAGCGGCGGCTGGCGGTCGAACATGTTGTCCAGCCCGAGGGTGAGCCGCAGATCTCCGAGCTTGGAGCGTTTGTCCCAACCGTAGCTCAGGCTGCTGCCGAAGGTATGGTAACGTTTTACCTCCCAACCGTCGCGCGTGAGATCGCGATAGCGGTGGATATAGGTGGACGACAGGCTCGCGGCCCAAGAGCGGTGCTGCCAGAACAGCGAGGATTGGCCACGGTAGCGCGGCAGGCTGCGGCCGACGCTGCTCACCACCGGATCGTTTTGAAACCGGCGGGCCGAATAGAATCCCATGTAGGTCCAGTTGCTGGAGAATGAATAGCTGCCGAACCCGGAGGTCCGCAGACGATAGCGGATCCCGTAGTCGTAGTAGCGCACCATCTGCTGCGCGAGGTTGACAGCCGAGTCGGTGATGAAGCGGATCCGCCCCGGGACGGTGACAGACTCTCCAGGCTGGACCAGCCGGGTGACGCCGCCCGCGCCGGCGAGGATCGCGATGCCAGCCGTGGTGTCGTTGCGATAGGTCTCGGACTGCGGGTCGCGGACCACGAGATCACCCGTGCTGGTGAGTTCGTTTTGGCGGATGAACGTGGTCCCCAAGCCTGACGTAATGAGGTTCCTCTGCTCGATGACGCCGTGGGTGAACTCGAGGGAAAGTCCGCGGAGCCAGCGGCCGGGCACGTCGAAAACAAATCCCGTCTGCTTGGTGATTCCATCCTCGGGTTTTAGGTTCCGGTTGCCCGCTGTGCGCACGAGACGCTGGTAGGTGCTGGCGTCGACCGGGTCCCCGGTGAGCGCCTGCGGCCGGCGGAGATCGGGCAGACTGCTGACCAGACTCTCGCGCACCCCGCCGTAGAGCTGCGGCAACGTCGGTGAACGGAACGTCTCGCTGTAGGACCCCCGCAGCAGAAGGCTGCGGGTCGGACGGAATGCCAGCCGGGCGCCGGGCTTGATCCCGCTATCATAGCCGTCGCTGAAACGCTCGAAGCGGGCGGCGCCGCCCAACTCGACGCTGTACAGAAAGCGGTAACGACCCTGTTTCACCAAGGGCAGCCGAAGTTCCAGCGAGGCGGCGTCGACGGTGCGACCCGCTTTGGTGGGATCGGCGAGCCGCACCTGCCCGATGATGTCATTCAAGTAGGTAGACTGGGGGTCGTTGGTGGAGTTGAAATGCTCGACGCGATGCTGCAGCCCGGCGGCGGCGCCGACGCGGCCCCATGGCAGGGAGAGGAGCTCGGTGGTGGTGACACGGCCGTCCACCAGCGTCGTGTCGGCGTTGCCCGACGCGGAAGTGACGGTCTTGATGCTGTTGATCGTCGCGGGGTCGTTCTTGAAAGTCGGGCCGCCGAAGATGTTGAGCGCGTCGGGCGTCGATTTCGCCAAGGCCGCGCGCAGCTTGCTCTCGCTGATGGCGTTGTAGGTGTAGTCGATCGACGAGTTCTTCGTGTAGGACCAGCCGAGATCCCAGTCGAAGCGGCCGAGGACCAGCCCGCGCAACCCGGCGCGGTAGCCCTGGGATTCACTCGTGATGCGCGCGATGCGCGGGCCCACCTCGAGCGGGCGGTAGGTGAAGGCGACCGGAATGCCGAACGGATTGTAGTAGTTTGAGGCGGGGACGAGGATGTCGTTATCGCCCGCGGTCGAGGCCGGCGACGGTGCGAGGCGGGTCTCGGACTGGATGCGGCCCGCAAGAACAGCGGCCTCGAAGTTGATGTTCCAAGGAAGATCGTACCCGAGTCCCACACTGATGTTCCGCGTCTGGCGTTCGGGCACGTTCCAGACGAAGGGCTGGAAATTGTAGGAGTTGCTGAACTCTCCGGCCGGATAGGCGCGGGGTACGAATTGCTCGGCGCCCGGCCGCGCCGGGTTGTTGCCCCGCGGCACCGACGCGTAGTTACCGGAGCTGCCGAGTGTTCCCGCGGCCACTCCGCCGGTGCCCGGCAGGAAGGTGGCGGTGGCGCCGGTGAGCGGATTCCGGATGGCGGCGGCCGTGAGGCCGTTGTTCGCGAGCTGGGAAGCGGTGGGGATGCCGATGGTGGCGTAAGGGCCGGTGCCGGAGCGCCCGTCGAACGCGCTGGTCGCGGTCGCGGTCGGCCGCAGGGCCGAGGCGTACTTCACCGCGTCGTAGGCCCGCCAGCGCTCGGTCTGGTCGGCGTTGGCGGAGAACGGCTGGTCGGTCGCGGCGTTGGCGTGGCGCGCCGTGTAGGAGGCGTTGACGTTGACCCGCAGCCCCTTCGCGCGGGTTCCGGCAAAGAGGGAGTAGGATTGCTCGCCTCCGTCGGTGTTGAAGTAGTTGCCGTAGCGCGCCGTCACCTCGAGGCCGACGTGATCCTTGCGGGTGATGATGTTGATGACCCCCGCGGTGGCGTCGGACCCGTAAACCGCCGAAGCACCGTCCTTCAGCACCTCGACGCGCTCGATGATCGACACAGGAATGCGGTTGAGATCGACGAACACGGTGCCGCCGCTGCTGATGCCGTTGGGGGCGACGCGCCGGCCGTCCACCAGCACCAGGGTGTTGTTGGGACCGAGGAAACGGAGGTCGATGGCGGAGGCACCGCGCACGGAGGTGGTGGTCCCGCCTTCATTGATGCCGAGGTTAGTCGCCTCCGGCATGTCCCGCATGATGTCGGTGAGGTTGTCCATGCCCGACAAGGCGATTTCCTCGCGCGTGATCAGGCGCAGGGGCGAAGGCCCCTCCATCTCCGCCTGTTTGATCAGGGAGCCGGTGACCTCGAATTTCTCCAGCTGAGTGGGGCTGGCGGGAGCGGTGGATTGGGCGCCGGCAGGAACTGCCGCAATGAGCGGGAGGAGGACAAGACCGAGGACGGGACGCAGTGACGAGGGGTGGGGGTTCATGGCAGCGGGGGGGGCGGCCTAGGGGAAAACTACCGGGCGGCCGGTTGTGCTTCTGTTCGACATGCAGCCTTGGGCGACAGGTGGCCGCCGCGCAACGGAGAATTCCCAGCCGGGAGGGACCGTCAGAATTCGCGGCGGATCCGCAGCGAAACGGTGCGGCCGAGGGCGCCGGCGCCGTAGGCGCGGTCATCGAAACCAAGCACGAGGAAACCGTTCGGAGGCGGCCGCTTGTCGAGGACGTTCGTGGAGCCTACCGTGATTGTGGTGCGCTTAAAGCCGCGATAGGTCAGGGCGGGGCTGATCACCGCGTAAACATTCTCACCCCAACCTGGGAAAGTGACCGTGGCCTGCCGGTCGTTGAAAAACTTGCCGATCACATCGGCGGAGATGCTCGCGCCCCAGTTGTTGCGACGCCATGAAACGCCGTAGTTGTAGCGCCATTCGACGTCGAAATAGAGCCCGGTGTTATCGAAGAAACCGGCCCCCTGCCCCGCGTCCGAACCACGCTTGAGGATCTGGGTGGCATCCGCGGTGAGGGTGAAACTGCCGAGCCGGGAGGTGCGGAACGAATAGCGGGCGCCGTAGTCGATGCCGCGGAACAACTGCAGGCCGAGATTGTTGGAAATGCCGTAAAGGAAGGAGATCGGACCGGGATTCTGGGTGGAGTTGTCGCGCACGACGGCATTGGGGAAAAGCCGTGTCCCCTCGGCGCTGAGGAGGTAGCTGGCGCCGAGCGTCGTGATCACGTTGCGCACCTTGATGTCGAAGTGATCGACGCTCAGGCTGAGACCCCGGACCGCGGGAACCTCAAACACGGCGCCGGCGTACTGCACGGTGCCCTCCTCGGGTTTGAGGGCGGGATTGCCGCCGACGAGCACCCGCAGTTGGCGGGCGCCGTCCTGCGGCCGCAACGGGTCGCTGATGCTGGCCGAGGTGACTGCGAACGACTGGGGCTGGTAGAGCTGGCCGATGTCGGGAGCCTTGAACGACTCCGACCATGACCCGCGCAGGAGCACATTCACGAAACGGTTGGCGGGCAGGCGCACCTTGCCGCTGTACTTCGGTTTGGTGGTCTCCCCAAAGTCGCTGTAGCGCTCGTGCCGCACCGCGAGCTGAAACTCGAGCCACTTCCGCAGCGGGACGGACGCCTCGAGGAAACCCGCGCTGATCCGACGGCGGCCCTGGTAGGGCGTGGTGGCGGTGAACCCGATGAAATTATTCGGCTCCGGATTGGAGCGGAGGTGATCGCGCCGGTGTTCGGCCCCGATGGCGAAGCCGAGGTCTCCGGCGCCGGCGAACGGCAGACGGAACAGGGCGCCGCTGAGGTTGGCGTCCCACGTCAGCGAGGAGATCCGTCCATCGAGACCGCGGGAGCGGGTGTAGAGACGCGCCTCGAGGTTGGGATCCTCCGATGGGCCGAACGGATTGAAGGCGGTGGCACGCGTCGTGCCATTGAGGGCAGCCTGGAGGTCGGCCGCGCGGATCAGGTCGGTGTCGCGCATGGTCTCGTTCTGCCCGTAGCTGACGCCGGTCTCCCAGCTCCACCCGCGGCCGATGGTGCCGCGGAGCCCGGCGAGAGCCGAGGCGGTGGCGGTCTTGACCTCGCGCACCGGGCGGATGGTGCCGCGGAACGTCCATGGCGCGGAAGTGGAAGTGCCGGTGAGCGAAAGGCCGGTGGGGTTGTAGGGATTGGTCGCGGGAAAAGTTATCCCGGCCAGCGACGTGGTGTAGCCGTAGGGCGTGAACTCGTAGTGCGTGAACCCGCGGTTGAACATGATCTGGCCGAAGGCGGTCACGCCGCCGCGAAGCGTGCGGTTGACGCCGACGTAGCCGCCGAAGCTCTCGCTCTCCGGGTAGATCATCGTGTTGTTGGCGAAATCGAGTCGGTTGGAATTCGGGATTCCCAAGGTCGAGGTGCCCACGTAGGTGAAGCCGGCCTTGGTGGGATTAGCGGCGGGCAGGCCGCCATTGATGATGTAATATCCCGAAGCGGTGCCGAGACCGGCCGCGGTCGCCTGCGCGGCGGTGAGCGCGAGGTAGCTCGGGCGGAAAATCGTGCTGTTCTGGTTCGCCCCCTTCACGCCGAGAAAGCGGAAGTCGGTCGTGGTCACCCCGAAATCGGATAGAAAGTTGGCGTTGCGGCTCTGGTAGTTGAACCCCGCGGTGATCTCCCACCCGTCGCGCGCCAAGCCGGTGAAGACACTCAGCCGCCGGCTCAGGGTGTCGTGCCCGATGGTGTTCGAGAGGGAAAGGTCCACCGAGGACCCCACGTAATTCTTCCGGAGAATCAGGTTATAAACGCCCGTGATCGCGTCGGAACCATACAAGGCGGACGCGCCGTCCTTGAGGAATTCGATCCGCTCGATGGCGGAGGCGGGGACGCTGTTGAAGTTGAAGACGCTCTGCGGCGTGCCGCTGGCGCTGTTGGTGAGGGCGTAGGGCACCGCGCGGCGGCCGTTGACCAGCGTCAGCACGCGATTGGAACCGAGCCCGCGCGGGTTAACCGTGGAGGCGCCGGTGATGAAGCTGGCGGTCGTGAACTCTGAGTTGGCGGTGGCGCTGTTGTAGGGGAGGCTCTGCACGAACTCCCCGAGCGTCGCGTAGCCCTTCTCCTCGATCCTTTCCGCCGTGAAGGTGATGACGGGCACGGGGGTCTCGTAGTCGAGCCGCTTGACCCGGGATCCCGTCACCTCGAACGCCTCCAGCTTGGCCGGTCCCTCCGGGAGCGCGGGGGCGGGCGTTTGCTGCGCGCCAAGCGGTGCGACGAGGGTCGCGAGCAAAACGATACGTGCGAAGTCGGAGGGGCGAAGGAGACGTGAAGCCATGGGGGGAGGGGTTAGGAAACAGAGAAGCAGCCGGCGGGCCAGCGGCCAGCCTGTTTCGGAAAAGCAAAAGGGGCGGCCCTCAGGCCGCCCCTTTGTCCAAACCCTCAGCCGGGGTTGGTTAGAACGTCTTCCGCAGGGAGACGTAGAAGAACTGGCCGACCGGACGGGAGACGAAGCCGCTCTCGTAACCGATCGAGTCGTAGTACAGCGGCGGCCGCTTGTCGAAGAGGTTGTCGGCGCCCAGCGTGACGCGGGTGTTCGTCAGGAAGCCCAACGTGCCGGCCGGCAGATCAACACCGTAGAAGGCGTTGAAGGTCGAATAGCTCTCCACCTCGTAGCCGTCGCGGTTGATGTCGCTGTACGGCCCGATGTAGTTGTTGGTCATGCCGGCGCTGTGCTCCTTGCGGGTCCAGAGCAGGCTGGACTGCACACGTACGCGCGGGAAGCCGTCGCGGCCCGCGACATTCGCCGGGTTCGTCGTGCGGGTGAACCCGTAGAACTTCAGGTAGGTCGCGTTGCTGCGCACGCTGAACTGACCGAAGTCGGTGGTGCGCTTGCGGTAGTTCACCTCGAAGTCGTAGCCCTCGACCTTTTGGAAGGCCAAGTTCACGACGCTGTCGGAGATGTACTGGATACGGCCGGGGACGGTGACCGTCTGGCCGGGGGCGACCGGCGTGGTGGCTCCGTTGGGGCCGGACAGCACGTTGATCGGGGCCGTCGTGCGGTTGGTGTAGGTCTCGGAGGCCGAATCGCGAACGACCAGGTCCCCGGTGCCGCCGCCGACCTCGTTCTGGCGAATGAACGCCGTGCCGACCGAGGTGATGATGTTGGTTTGCTCGATGTGGAAGAAGGAAGCGCCGAAGGACAGCCCCTGCAGCTTCTTCAACGGGACCTCGTAGATGAAGCCGTACTGCCAGCCCTTCGCGAGCTCCGGGGTCAGGTTGGGATTGCCGCCCGCCTTCACGAGACGCTGCGTGGCCGCGCCATCGAAGGGATCGCCGGTCAGCGCTTGCGGGCGACGGAGATCGCCCAGGCCGTTGGGCAGCGACTCGCGTACGCCACCGTAGAGTTGCGGCAGGGTCGGGCTGCGGAAGGCCTCGTTGTATGTGGCGCGCACCACCAGCGACTTGTTCGGACGGTAGCGCAGGCCGTAGTACGGGGTGAGGCCGGAGGTGTAACCGTCGCTGAACTTCTCGTAGCGGCCGGCGACCGTCAGGTCGAGGCGGTTGACGAAGTTGATCGACTCGGGCCGCACGAGCGGCGCGTTCAACTCGATCGCGCCGGACTTCACGGTCCGGCGAGCATCGGTGGAGTTGGCCAGTTTTACCTGGCCGATGATGTCATCGAGCGTGGTGGAGATGGCGTCGTTGGCCTCGCCAAACTTCTCCTTGCGGGTCTCGACGAGCAACGCGCTGCCGAGGGGGCCGGTCGGGAGCTGGGCGAGCTCGCCGGACACCTGGGCGTGCCACAGATCCTGCGTCGAATACCCACCCTTCTGGGTGGTCACGCGGATCGAATCCAGCACCGAGGACGGATTGCGGTAGGACGCGCCGCCGAAGATGTTGATCGCATCCGGAGTGTTCCGGGCGAGCGAGGCGCGCAGGCGGCTCTCCGAGATGGCGTTCTTGGTCTGGTCCACGACCTTGTCGTTGTCGTAGGAGTAATAGGCATCCCATTGCCAGTTGGTGCCGATGGAGCCCTTCACACCGAAGACCATGCGATAGGAATCGTTGGTGATGTCGGCCATGCGGGGACCGATGTCGACCGGGCGGTAGTTGAACGAAACGTCGACGCCGAAGGGATTCCAGTAGTTGGTCTTCGGGACGGTGATGTTGTTGTCACCCGCGGTGGAGATCGGGGAAGGGGCGAGCTCGATGTGGGTCTTGTTGTTCTGGTACGCGGTCTCGACGTAGAAGCTCGTGGTGGGCGTCATGTCGTACCGGAAGGTAGTGTTGATGCCGGTGCGCTCCGTCGAAGGAGTCAGCCAGACGAACTCCTGGAAGTTGTATAAGTTCGAGGGATTACCCTGGGGAACGAGGCGCTGCGGCTCGAAGGTAGCGGTCCCGGCGGCGCTGAACGATCCGCTCGTGGCGGAACGGAACGGAGACGAGAAGCTCGGTGAGGCCGAAGCGAGCGTGCCTGCGGCGACGCCGCCCGTGCCAGGCAGTCGGGTGATGGCGGCACCCGGGGCGAGTCCAGGAATGTTGACGCCATTCTGGCCGTTGATCTGGCCAGCGGCGGCGCCGGTCAGGCCGATGCGGGCCTGCGGACCCGTGCCAGACCGAAGATCGAAAGCACCGGCGGCGACATTGTCAGCGTAGGCCGCACCACGGGCGGCAAATCTGGCCGAGAGGTCGGCGTTGTTGGCGAACGAGGTGTCAGACGCGCGGAGCGCGCCGCGCTCAAAGTAGGAAATGCCCACCGTCGCGCTGGCCTTGCCCGCCGAGGCGCCGCCGAAGAACGTCGCGGACTTCTCGTGAACATCGGTGCGGGGGGAATTGCCGTAACTGAAGCCGACCTCGGCGCCATTGTAGTCCTTGCGCAGGATGACGTTGACCACGCCCGAGGTGGCGTCGGCGCCGTAAATGGCCGAGGCGCCGTCCTTGAGCACCTCGACGCGCTCCACCATGGCGATGGGGAAACGGTTGAGGTCTACGAACACCGTGCCGCCGGAATTGTTGCCGGTCGGGGCGACGCGACGTCCGTTGACGATGACCAGGGTGTTATTGGCGCCGAGGCCACGCAGGTCGAGCGCCGTGGAGCCGCGCACCGCGGAGATGGTGCCGGACTCGTTGATGCCGATCTGGCCCGCCTCCGGAAGCTCGCGGAGCATGTCGGTGAGATTGGTGCGCCCGGACACCTCGATGTCCTGACGGGTGATGATCTTGATCGGCGAGGGTCCCTCGACGTCGACGCGTTTGATGTTCGAGCCGGTGACCTCGAACTTTTCGAGCTTCACGGGTTCGGTGGGGGAGTTCGACGCGGGACGCGTGGAGTTGGTCTGGGCGAAGCCGACGGCAACGACGGCCGAGGCCACCAGACCCGCGCGAACGGAGGCGGGCATCAGTTTCATTATGGTTTTTGGGTAGGTTTCAGAGGAACCACCGGCACGGCCAAGTGCCGCCCGGTGATGAATCAACTTTCGACAAAATGGGGATTCCCTTAACTTCGCAAACCTGAACCTTGGATTGATTTCCGGCGGGACTACCGCGCCGGAGCGGGTGCGAACCCGCGCCCCGTTTGACAACCTGCCGCAACCCCGCTGCTTCGCCGCCATGAGACTCCCGCTGCTTTCCATTATCGCACTGCTGGCCGCCGCGCCGGTTACCCTCAAAGCGCGCGAAAATCCCAAGGGACCTCCCCCCCCTCCCTTACAGGAAATTTTTGCGGATTCGGAGATGCAGGCGGTGCAACTTTCACCGTCGGGACGCTACCTGACATGGTTGGCACCCAAGAACCAACGGATGAATCTCGCGATTCTCGACCGGGAAACACGCAAACTACGCTGGCTCACGGATATGAAGATCGAGAGCGTGGTCTCCCATGTGTGGGCAAAGCCCGATAGGATCCTTTTTGCCCAACAATACGGGGGAAGGGAACAATACGGAATGTTTGCCTGTGATCCGGATGGATCTAATCTTATTGTAATCAATAAGTTAGAGAAGGTTGAAGCCACCGCTGATGGCCTTGGCGAGGGCGATCTTCCCTCCGGCGTGCGGGATTTGCCCAAGACGCTGGTCAGCCTCCTCCCGAAAGACCGAGACCATATCTTGATGAACCGCCTGCGCGGGAACTCCGGCCTGGGAGACGTGGTGAAGGTAAACCTACGCAACGGCCGGGAAGTAGTCCATGAAACGAACTATATCGGCGCCCGAGTATGGATCGCCGATGCCAACGGGGAAGTGCGCGCTGCGATCTGCACGGACTTCACCGAACCGGTGAGGGTCAAGTACCGGCGCTCTTCGAAGGACGAATGGCGAACCATCGGCGAGTTCAGCCGCGAGATCTCGCTGCTCTTCGAGGAAGCTTCACCGCTGGAACCGCACTGGCGACCGTCCGTTTTCGCGAAGGACGGACGCACGCTTTACGTGAAAAGCTTCATGGAGCACGACACCGCGGTCAGTCGCACGCTTGACCCCGAAACGGGCGCGTGGGGACCGGAGATCTTCCAGCATCCCCGGGTCGAGCCAGGTGACCGTCTCGCCAATTATCGTCGCGGCGGGCTCTCCTCGCGCGCCGCCGTCGACGGTCTGATCTTCAACTCGACGGGCGATCTCGCCGGAGTGTCCTACACGGACGACTACCCTGAGGTGAAGTGGCTGGATGAACGCATGGCGAAAATCGCGCGCGACCTCGATGCCGCGCTGCCGGGAACGAGGAACCTCATCGCGAGCTCCTCCGCGGACGGCAAACTGATGGTCGTGCTCGCCGCCAGCGATCGCGACCCGGGAACGTACTACCTGTTCGATTCCGAGAGACAGGAGATGTCCCTCGTCGGAAAGGTACGCCCGAAAATCGATCCGGCGCGGATGGCGGAAATGCGCCCGATCCGCTTCAAGGCCCGAGACGGCCTCGAAATCCCGGGCTACATCAGCGTGCCGGCCGGGAAGGAATTGAAGAAACTACCCATGATCCTCATCCCGCACGGCGGCCCGTACGGTCCGCGTGACGTGTGGGGCTGGAACGAGCAGATCCAATTTCTGGCGAGCCGCGGCTATGCCGTCCTACAGGTCAACTACCGCGGCTCCGGCGGCTACGGGCTTTCTTTCCAGCGTGGCGGCTACCGCGAGTGGGGAGGCAAGATGCAGGATGATCTGACCGACGGTGTGCGTTGGTGCATCGACCAAGGCTACGCCGATCCCTCCCGCGTCGGCATCTTCGGCGCGAGCTACGGCGGCTACGCCACCATGGCGGCACTCACGCTTACTCCGGACCTATTCTGCCTCGGCATCAATTACGTCGGCGTGGCCGACCTCGAGCTGCGCTCTGGCGGCGGCAGAGGCTTCACGCCGCCGAGAATCTTGGATGAGGCGCGGTCCATCACCAACCTCGACCCGGTCAAGGACGCCGACCGCATGCGGGCCGTGAACCCGATCAACCACATCGAGGCGATTCGTGCCCCGTTGCTCGCCGCCTACGGCAAGAATGATCCGCGCGTGCGTTTCGACCAATGGCAGAAGCTGGAGTCACGCCTCCAGCAGCACGGCAAGGAGTTCGAGGCTATCATCGAGGAGAACGAAGGGCACGGATTCCGGAAGCTGGAGAATAAACTGGCCTTCTACGCCAAGGTTGAAGCGTTCCTCGAGCGGAACATGAACGTCCCCGAGGGTCGGGTGAAGGTGGGCACCCCGGTTCCGGTCCGCAGCGGAGAGTAGCGGTACGTTCGCGTCACCCGCGGCGAGAACGCGGCCCCGTCCGTTTCCAAGAGACCGGAGGGGCACAAAAAAGCCGGGCCCTCGCGGGCCCGGCTGCTTGGGAAGGATTTGTTTCCCGATCAGAACTTGTACTTCACCGAGGCGTAGATGTAACGACCGATCGGATCGTAGGTGCTGATGTCGCGGGACTGATTGCCCTCGGAGCGGATGAGCGGCGGAACCTTGTTGAAAACATTGTTCACGCCCAGGTTCGCCTGCAGGCCGCGCAGCCAACGATTCGAGGAGTTGGCGAAGCTGCGACCGAAACGCAGATCAAAGGTGTGGTAGCTCTCCACGCGGTACTCGGTCGACCACGCGAGGTCGTCGACTTCCGGAATCCAGGTGTGTCCGACAGTCGCGTTCCAGCTGCCGTGGCTCCAATCGAGGTTGGAGCGGGTGCGGAAGCGCGGATACACCGCCGAACCGGAGAAACCGTCCTGGTAACGGGAAACCGCGCCGCTGGGCAGGCTCTGCACGGCGTACTCGCGGATGTAGGTGCCGGCCAGAGAGGCGCTGAAATTGCCGAGCCCCTGCGCGGACCACTTGTAATTGGCCGTGACGTCCATGCCGTCCTGCCAGTAACCCGCGACATTCACGATCGAGTTGGAGATCCAGATTTCGTCCGACGGACGATTGGTCATCTGGCCGGGGCTCGTGACGGCCGAGCCCGTGCCGAAGTAGACTTCGCCCGCGAGGCTCGTGCCGAAGCGCACGAGGCTGGCGTAAGGGGACGCCGGGCCCTTCTGCTCAACGTCGGTGACAATGAGCACGGAGCTGATCGACGAGATCAGGTCACGCTCGTCGATGTTGAACCAGTCCGCGGTGACCGAGAAGCCCTTGATGGACTTGGGCGACCAGACCATGCCCGCGGACCAGGTGCGGGACTGCGACGGATTCAGGCCCGAGTTGGAGCCGCTCTGCGAGCGGTACTGACGGGAGCCGGAGGCGACGCCCAGCGAGGTACCCGAGGTGTTGTAGCGGGTGATGTTGATCGAGGACGTGAACCCTTGGGAAACCGGACCGAAGAGGTCGAACAAGGTCGGCGCGCTGAACGACTCCGAGTAGGTGCCGCGGATGGCCAGCTCGTCGTTGAACGGCAGCCAGCGCAGGGAGACCTTCGGCACCGTCGGGTCGGACGTCTTGCTGTAGATGTCCTTGCGGCCGGCCGCGGAGAGTTCGAGGACGTGGAACCCAGGAGCGGTCCGGGCGCCGCCGAAGATCGGCACGCGCACCTCGGCGAAGAAGCCGTCGGTGGTCGAGCGCGCCGCGAACGGCTGACGCGGGGTGGCCTGGAGCCACTGGCCGGTCTGGTCGAAGCGGTCGTTCATGAAGCTGAGCGACTCCCAGCGCGTCTCGGCGCCGACGCCAAGCTGCACGTCGCCGGCGGGCAGACGGAAGAGGCTGCCGTTCAGGCGAAGGTCGAAGCTGTTCAGCTGGCTGTCATAATTGCGGAACTGGACGCCGACCATGCTCTCGATGACGCCCGGATTCTGACGAATCGCGAACGGGTTGTAGGCGCCGGAGTTAACCAGCTCGGTGTACTTAACCGCATCGATCAGGTTCTTGTTCCGGTAGGCGTGGTCGGTACGGTTGAAGTTGCCGCCGAGCTCGTAGTTCCAGCCGTTGGCGAGCTTGCCCTTCACCCCGACGACGCCGCGCATGCTGGTCGACTGGTTGTCATAGATACGGGGGAAATTAACGAAACGGTTGCGGGCCGTGACGGTGACATTGAACGGGTTGTTCGGATTGGCGGCCACGACGTTGCCGGAGACCGGCTGCGCATTCAGGACCGACTCGGTCTCGTTGAGGGAGTAGATGAAGTCTCCGAACAGCGTTGTCTGCGGGGTCAGGCGATGCTCGACCGCGGCGGTGAAGCTGCGACGTTGGGACGCCAGCAGCATGGTCGGGTAATTCGCCAGATCGAAAAACTGGGCCACTTGGTCCTGCGTGAGCGGCCCCTGGTAGATGCCCTGAGAGACCGCCTGGGCCGGGGTCAGGTCGAGATTTTGCGGGGGGGCATTGCGGCCACCGCCGAGGAAGTAAAAATCAGTCGTGCCGGCGAGGTTGATGGAGCCCGCGAAGGACGGAGTGCGGAACTGGCCCTTGGCGAAGTCTCGCTCGTACTGGATGAGCGGATCGCTCTTCTTCCACTCGGTGGTGATGGTGAGGCTGGTGTTGCCGAAGCTGGCCCCGGCGACGCCAAAGTAGCTGCGATTCGACCACTTGCCATTATTCGGGCTCCAGCCGTAGGTGCCGCCAATCTCGGTGCCGGAGTAGTTGGTCTTGAGGATGATGTTCACCACGCCGGAAACGGCGTCGGAACCGTACGTCGCGGAGGCGCCGTCCGACAGGACCTCGATGCGCTCCACGGCCGAGATCGGGATCACGCTCACATCGACGAAGCTGGCGCCGCCGCTGGCGAGCACCGGGGAAATGTTGGCGCGGCGGCCATTGATCAGCACGAGGGTCGCGCGGTTGCGCAACGAGACCTGGGAGCCGCCGTTGGTGGAGCCCGAGGAGATGTTACCGTTCTCCGAGCCGATATTGTTCGAACCGTAGAATGCGGGCTGGGTCTTCTTGAGAACATCAAGGAGATCCGTGCTCACGCCGGTCTTCTCGATGTCCGGGGCGCTGATGACGGTCACCGGGATGGCGGGAGAGCCAGCCGCGATCGGAATGAGGGATCCCGTGACGACGAACTTTTCCAGTTTCTGGACCTCGTTGGTGGACACGGAGGGCTGGGCGGCGAGGACGACGCCCGCACCTACGGCAGTGGCAAAGCCGAGGCGCCCGGCGGCGCGAACGGCGAATAGCAGCGGTTTGTTCATTGGATTTTCTTGGTTTGTGGGCTCTAAGAGGACAGCCGTGGCGGCTGGGGGGGACTTATGCAATGGGAAGTAGAGGCTAATACCGCGCCCAATTGCAAACCCGGGGTTGAGGCATTCCTGCCTTTAAACCCGGGCTCGATTTTCCGGCCAGGCCTCCCAGTTTTCGGGGAAATGAAACCGGCCGCCTCGCCCGCCCGTACCGGATTTCGACGCCTCGTGGCGTTTAGCCTGCTCCTCGTCGCCGGTTCCGCCGTCCTAAGCGCGCAACCGTCTCTAAACCCGCCCAGCATCGAGCAGCTTTTCGGACTCCCGGAAGTGCGGCAGCCCAGGCTTTCACCCGACGGCAAAAGGATCGCGTTTCTTTTCCCCCATGAACGCCGTCTGGCCCTGGGGATCTTCGATCGCGCTTCGGGCGCCTCGCGCATGGTCCTCAAGGGCGAGGACGAAAGTCTCGTCTCCTTCTTTTGGAAGGGTAACGACCGCCTCGTTTTCCTCGCCGACGTGGGAGGCAACGAATCCTTTTTCATCGGCTCCACCGACCTGAACGGCCGCAACGTCCTGCGTCTCGCGGAGTCGCAGCGGATCGAGGATAACCTCGTCGGCAGCGTGGCCAACATTCTGGACGAGTTGCCCGGCGACCCGCAGCGCATTCTCGTCGCCGGGTATTTCGCCGAGAACATCGACCAGGCGATGTTCCTGGGCGGCGCGGCGGTGGTCGCACGGCTCAATGTCCTCAATCGCGCCCGCTCCCCCATTCTGGAGTTCAAGGAAAGCGACCGCAATGTGCTCCTGCTCGGGGACAACCGCGGCGCCCTCCGCGTCCGCGGCCGGCTCGTCGGCCGGGAGGTCATCTGGGAACATCGTCCCGAAGACGGCGCCACCTTCCGCGAGATCGCTCGGCACCCGTTCCATGGCTACCAGGAGGACTGGCAGCCTCTCGCCTTCGCTTCCGACAACCGCACGCTGTGGCTCATTTCGCGTCAGAAACATGATCGCGGCGCGCTCCATGCCTACGACACCGCCACAGGATCGTTGGGCGAACCGCTTTTCACCCCTACCGAAGGGGAATTGGAGGATAGCCTCATCACCACCCCGGGCCGCACCCGTCTGCTAGGTGTGGCGTATGAAACCGAGCGCCGGCATTACCACTGGTTCGACGCCGACCGCGCCGCCCTGCAGGCCAAGCTGGAAAACACCTTCACGGGCTCGGACGTCAGGATCACGAGCGAGTCGCAGGACCAGGCGGTGAAATTGATCTGGGTGGGTCACGACCGCGAACCGGGCACTTACTTCGTTTTGGACGAGGGAGCGGGGTCGCTGACGCTCTTCAAGCGCATGCGACGGATCGACCCCGCGCAATTGCAGCCCCGCCGGCCGGTGAGCTATCGCGCGCGGGACGGCCTCGTGATCCACGGCTATCTCACCCTTCCGCCGAACGCCGCCGGTCGCCGCGTTCCGTTCATCGTGCACCCGCACGGCGGGCCGTTCGGCGTGCGCGACTCATGGGGCTTCGACGCCGACGCCCAATTCCTCGCCTCCCGCGGTTACGCCGTGCTCCAACCGAATTACCGCGGCTCCGGCGGTTACGGACGCGACTTCATCAATCGCGGCCGCCATCAATGGGGACGGGCGATGCAGGACGACCTGACCGACGGCGTGAAATGGGCCGTCGCCGAAGGCATCGCCGATCCCGGGCGGGTCGCCATCTACGGCGCCAGCTACGGCGGCTACGCCACACTCGCCGGACTCACCCTCACGCCCGAGCTTTACCGCTGCGGAGTGAACTACGTCGGGGCGTCAGACCTTGAAATCACCTTCAAGCACCGCGGAGACGACGCCTACCGGGAGGCCGGCGAATTCAGTTACCGCGAGGAGTGGGTCGGCCCCACCGAGGAATACCGGGCCGCGACCTCCCCCGTGAATTTCGTCGAGCGCATCGGTGTGCCCACTCTCCACGCTTACGGCGAAAAGGACCCGCGCGTGAAGATCGACCACTGGACCCGCCTCGAGGCCCAGCTGAAGAAACACGGTAAAGTTTATGAGTCCGTCTCTCAGCGCCGCCAGGGCCACGGGTTCCGCGACGAAAAAGCTTCCGTCGGCTTCTACGGCCAGCTCGAGGACTTTCTCGCCCGTCACCTCGCCCCTGCAGGCACCGTCAAGATCGGCAAGGAGCGCGTGGTGGAGCCCGAGCCCGCCAAGCCGTGATGCGTGAGCCGACTCAGCGGCGCTTGCCCCACTACGCTTGCGCTTCCCGGGCATCTTAGCGGACCTACCCGAGTCGGCCGTGGGAAAGCGCAAAATACGCTGGGGAGGAGGTTGAACCGAAGGCCGGAAATTTCGGCCGGTTATCGCCTGCCGTCCAATCCTCTGCGCCATCTGCGCGCTCTGGGGTTTCTATTCGGGGAATTCGTGAACTCCGTGCGATGAAACGGTGATCCGCTTGGTTCGAGGCAACAGCCTCAGCCACGTCGGAGATCGACCAACGGTTTTCCTGCGTGCGGCTCCTGTGCCTCTTCGGGGCAATCACCGGTTTCAACCAATAACGGCCTCAGCACGCGGCTTTCACTGCAACCGTCGCACCGTGATCCAAGCGCCGTCGAAACTCAGCCGCCAGTAGCCGTTCTTCGACTGGTAGATTTCCACCTCGGCGTCTTGCCAGACAGGAAGCTCGTTCGACTCCGTGCCGACCTGACGCCACACTTGGCCGTTCTCGAGCGGGAAATATGTGCCACCACTCCAACCGCGGAAAGGGCCGATGACGCGGGCGGTGAAACGGTCCGCCGCCTCCTCGACCTTGGCGGGCGCAACCGGAGGGGTTGCTCGCGGCGTTGCTGTCGCCGAGCCGCGCGGAACTATCGCACGCGCGGCGGGGGCCACCGGACCGGCCGCGGAAACCGGAGCAGGTGGCGGGGAAGCGCCGGGCTTCGTCTTCGCGTCGACGGCCGCCGGCGCTCCACCTCCAAGCGCGTACGCCTCGACTGCAGCTTCAAGCTCCGCCGCCTGCGAGGACGTGAGCGTGGCCAACCCAAGTCGCGCCCGTTGCTCGGGGGTCAGCGAACCGAGAAATCCACCGGAGGCACCGGCGCCTCTCAGCGCGAGCACGGGAATGAGCAGAAGTAAACACAACCGGCACATCACCTCATGCTTGGCCTCCGCGACCGCACCCGCGAGGGCGAAGAAAAGCCCGCCGGAGAGTCCGGCGGGCTTCGATTGAAACAGGATTACGGGGCCAGCGTCAGAACTTCCGCGAGACCGACAGGTACACGAACCGGCCCTCGGAGCTG
>SXGQ01131531.1_pt1 | contig 27052 bp, 19 predicted proteins | sample 3178371 | NCBI WGS metagenome assembly SXGQ01 (sample SAMN11356859, study PRJNA531348) | freshwater metagenome | isolation source: freshwater sample F1-20 | place: China: Fuxian Lake, Yuxi | collected 2017-12-25 | reverse complement strand
TACTTTTTCAAATCATACCGCCAATTATATCCTCAACAAAAATATCTCCACAAATCCTGAAAGATCCATCGTTACTATGTCATTAAAAATCTTTACCGATTAAAATCTGTGTAATACAGAATATTCATAGAATATTTAAACAATAATGCTGCTGGTCCACAAAATGTACTGATTGTTTTTAAAGCAAATAGTAATCAACTCTACTTTCATAATAAACAATTTGAACAATCATTAGAGAGTAAAGGACAGACTAATGAAAAGTAAGAGTGGTTATGAAAAGTACAGGAATGTTAAAAGCTCCGCAATCAACAAATCAATTTGGGACAAAATATAATTAAAACCAGAACTTGCAGATAGAACGCCTAAAACCAAATACAATAATGATTATACAAAAAAGCAATGCATCAAGAAATTGAATAAGGACAGGCAATTGAATGGGTATCTGAAATACCCACCAATTGTGGTGCATGATTGGAACAATCAGCGATTGCGATTGGACAACGTGTTCTAAAACTACAACCAGAAGGTTTATTCAAAGGATTGGGGATATCTCCTTGTAAGAGAATTCTTTGTTTTCCTTTTTGCTTTGGATCTGCTATTGGTACAGAAGATAGAAGTGCTTTACTATAAGGATGCTTCGAATAAAAATACACTTCATCAGCCGTTCCAACTTCTACCATATTTCCAAGATACATAACACCTATTCTATTGCTTATATGATGCACAACAGATAGGTCATGCGCTATAAACAGATATGATATTCCAAATTCATCACGCAAGTCTTCCATAAGATTTATAACTTGAGCTTGCACAGATACATCAAGGGCAGAGACGGGTTCATCACAGATAATTAATTCCGGATTGGTTGCCAGTGCTCTGGCAATTCCTATTCTTTGTCTTTGGCCACCGGAAAACTCATGAGGAAATCTATTTGCATATTCTGGCTGCAGTCCTACTTTTTCGAGTAACCATAGTACTTTATCTTCAACTTCCTTTTGCGAAAGTTGAGGCTCATGTATTTCAAGGGGTTCGGATATTATTTGCTTGACCGATAATCTCGAATTCAGTGAGGAATAAGGATCCTGAAAAATCATTTGAATTTTCGATCTGAACTTTTTCATATCAGATGAAGACAATTTGGTGATGTTATGAACTGTACCATCTTTGTCATGATACAGAATCTCGCCACCAATATGGACGTCGGGTGAAACATGAGTTAATACATTGATTATCGCTCTTCCTACTGTGGTTTTACCACAACCTGATTCACCCACAAGTCCGAATGTCTCTCCACGGTGTATTGTAAACGAAACACCATCAACGGCTTTGACTTCTGCAACCTTTTTTTGAAATACACCACCAAATACGGGAAAATAGATTTGAAGGTTTTTCACTTCTAGTAGTATTGAATTATTCATATCTTATTCCATTATCTATCTTGGTGGTGACATTGTGACATCGAACAAAATGATTTGAATCAATCTCTATTAGAGGTGGTTCTATTGTATCGCAGATATCTTGTTTTTCAGTGCAACGGGTACAAAATTTACAACCTTGAGGAAAATTGAGTATACTCGGAACATTTCCCGGTATTGCTTGCAAACGTGTTCCTTTCTCACCAGGACGATCTGCATGTGGAATTGAATTCATGAGACCGCGAGTATAAGGATGCAGCGGTTTCTCAAAGAGTTCTTCTGTAGTTGCAATTTCTTGAATCTTACCCCCATACATAACGATTACCCGATTGCAAAGCTCTGCGACAACTGCTAAGTCATGAGTGATAAGTAATATAGCAGCTTCCCTTCTCTTTTCTTTCAATGTAAGCATCAATTCAAGGATTTGTGCTTGAATGGTTACATCAAGAGCGGTAGTTGGTTCATCAGCAATCAATAAAGCAGGATTACATGCAAGTGCAATTGCAATCATTACCCTTTGCCTCATACCACCGGAGAATTGATGCGGAAAGTCATCGATTCTCTTTTCAGGAGCAGGTATTCCAACTAGTGAGAGCATTTCAATAGCTTTTTCCCTTGCTTGTTCTTTGTTCAATCCTTCATGAACCATTAAAACTTCTTCAATTTGCATTCCTACTGGAAATACAGGGTTTAGGGAAGTCATTGGTTCCTGAAAAATCATTGCAATCTCTTTTCCTCGAATAGCATACATCTCTTCATAGGTACATTGTACTATGTCTGTACCTTTGTAGAGTATTTTTCCATCAACTATTCTTCCTGGTGGATTAGGGATAAGTTTCATCAATGAAAGTGCAGTGACTGATTTACCTGATCCTGACTCTCCTACCAATCCGAGAGTCTCGCCTTGGTATATGTCGAAAGTAACACCATCTACAGCTTTTGCATCTTTTCCTTCTATTGAAAAGTAAGTTTTAAGATTTTCTATCGAAAACAGAATATCGTTTTTCACTGGGTATTCTCTGGAAATTAGCGTAAACGTGAAAAAGTCTTTGGATCAAACGCTTCTCTTATTGCTTCACCGATGAAGACAATCATGATCAATGTCACAAATAAAGCAAACATTGGAGAAAACACAAGCCACCATTTGGTTAGATTTTGCAGACCGGAACTTAGCATTTGACCCCAACTTGGTGTTGGTGGCGGTAAACCAAATCCCAAGAAATCTAATGCAACAAGTGAGGTAATCCCTGCTACTACGGCAAATGGAAAGTTCGTAATTATTGGTACTAATGAATTTGGAAGTATGTGTTTGAACATTATTTTCCAAGTGGGCACACCGATCGAAATAGCAGCAGCCACATAGTCCTTGGATTTTTCGCGATAAAATTCAGCTCGAATATATGTAGTAATTGGAATCCATGCCGTTAAAGCCAATAAGAGTACTAGCAATATAAAACTGGGTTGGATAAACGATACAACAATGATGATAAGGAATAGAATTGGAAGCGTAGCCCACATCTCAATGATTCTTTGCCCTATCAAATCGTACCAACCACTCTTAAATCCTAATAATCCACCTATTGGAATACCGATAAGATATTCAAGGAAGACAAGAATCAATGCAAATGAAATAGATACCTTGAAACCATAGGCCATTCTAGCAAAAACATCTCTCCCATTCTCATCAGTACCCATGATTCTTGGGCCTTCACCATCGCTTGCCGTCCAAGGTTCCATAAAAGCTGTATTTCCATCCGTAGTTATGTCTTCAATTGGACCATAAGGATATAAGGGCATGACTATGAAATTATCGCCGTTTTCCTGTTCGTACTGTTGTTGCAAATCTCTGTATCTAGCTTGACCAGGATTACCTTTTTGCCCTAGGGATTCACCACTTTGAAACACACTGACAAATTGATCTATTAATGGAAACGATGCTACAAGAGAAGTAAATGCCGGGAAGGAATATTGACCATTATAACGTACTATAAGAGCTTTGTCATTGACGAGTATTGGTAATAAAAATGACAAACCATACATAATGCTAAGAAGAATTAAAGAATAATATCCTCTCTTGATGGTTTTAAACTTTTTCCATCTTCTCTGTCCAATAGACTGTGATCCTGATTTCTGATTTATTTGTGACATACATTACCTGAATCGAATTCGTGGATCAATCATTGCCAATACAAAATCGGAAATAATGGCACCAAACAGATTAACCATTACTCCGATCACTGTAAATGCAAATACTACGGTATAATCTCTCGAGAGGATGGCATAATAGGATAATTTTCCAATTCCTTCGATGTTGAATGTTGTTTCAATGAAAAATGAGCCTACAAACGCAATTCCAATGATATGCCCAATATTGGCTGCTATTGGAATAACTGAATTTCTCATGGCATGCAACCAAATAATTCTTTTTTCTTTCAATCCTTTTGCAAATGCTGTTCTTATATAATCCTGCGATAGATTCTCAAGAAGTGAATTCTTCATGAGCAATGTTAATGTTGCAAATGATTGAATCGTTGATGCTATAACAGGCAATACAAAATGATGCGCCCTATCAAGAATTTTCTCACCAAGAGTAAGAGTCTCATACTCCCTTGATTGTAAACCTCCTAATGGAAAAACATCGAAAAATGACCCACCACCAAGCAATACCAATAAAAGCAGGCCTAATGCCCATCCAGGAATTGAATAACTTATCAAAATAGATGAACTTGAAATTAAATCGAATGTAGAACCATGCCGAAGAGCTTTCTGAATACCAAGGTATACACATATAACATAGCTTAATACTAGTCCTATAACCCCAAATTGAAGGGAAATTGGAATTCGAGATGCTATGAGGTCAATGACCGGTTCTCTATATTCATAAGAATTACCAAAATGACCAGTTAGAATTCCTGCATATTCAGTCTTAAATACTCTTAGTTGAGTAATACCTGTTGAATCTAACACTGAATTTTCTGCAGTCCAGACTCCATTCACAGATTGTTTAGAATCTTTATCTATTATTGAATATGTACCATTTGCTGTCTTTTCAACAATAAGATATTGCCCTTGACCAACATTTCTTGGCTCTCCAAGTTTTACATTATAGCTATCGGTTTCTCGCGGCCAAAGACCCAACCAAATGAGATATCTCACATATACAGGTTTGTCAAAACCATAATATCTTTTTAATTCTGCCAATGCTGTTGGAGGAATTGTTGCGGCACCATCCTTCGATGCAGCAGAACTCTCAGAACCAATACCAAAACCTGAACCAGCCTTCAATGCTTGAACTTGTTGTTCGTAGGGTCCGCCGGGTGCAAGATTGACTATGAAAAAAACGATAATCGTACATCCAAAGAATGTAGGAACCGCAAAAAGCAATCTTCGTATGAAATACTGAAGCATGAATCTTCCTATTTGAATATTCTTATTTAGTAGGAATTATCGTTTAAGATTTTTCCAATATGACACTTCTCGAATAGAGCTATTTCCATTGAGTTTTTTCTTGCTCTTTTTTGCATCAGCTAGAGCTTGAGCCTTATCTGCATCGTACCACCAGCCGGTCATTATTGCTAAATCGTGCATACCAAGCGATGAATTCTTTGCAAGAACCCATTCTGGAACACCGAATTTATCCCAATATGCTATACGAATACCGCGGGGTGTCCATGCCAATAAACAATGAATCATTGCTGCTTCAAGACTGTCTATTGTTTTAATGATGCTAACTTTAGACTTGGGATCACATTCAATATCATATCTCTTTAGAAGTTGGTCAACATAAGCATCTTTAAAGCCAGTGATATTGTTATTGTCATTTTTATCAGCGAGTTCAGATGCTATGCTTGTTTTGGGATAGGGGTCATCCAAACCACCATAATTAGCCCATGTAATATTGAAATTTCTTTCAGCAATATTCTTTGTAATTGCATTTCCATCTTGGAATTTGATTTGCAAATCAATTCCGGCTTGACGTAATGTTTGTTGGTATGGAGTCAGGAATTTTTCCAAAGGTTTAGGTATGCCAAGTTCCAAACGAAATGGACGGCCATTCTTTACAAGAATGCCATCTTTATTCTTTGAAGTATACCCTGCTTTTGTAAGTAATTCAGAAGCTTTTGCGGGATCATATCCAATTTTAGGATTTGACTTATTCTCATATTTTGTATTTGCATAAAAAGAATGAATACGTTCATATTCATTGAACAAAAGCTTTGAGATGATTGATTCACGATCGAACAAATGATAAAATGCCAAACGTACATTGATATCATCAAATGGTGGCTTTCGCATATTCAAGAACAAACCGGAAGTGCCAACAGGTCCGTCTGTGAATACCCTGTCCCTCTTTACCCAATTATTCACAATTGCATCATATGTTGTGTCACCGAGCCATTTATCAGTAGTGTTTCCGGTAAACCAGAACTTGTCAACTTCACCCTTTTTAAATTTTTCATACTCCAGTGTAGGATTATCTTTAATCACTTCAAAAGTGATTTGGTCAAAATTACCGGAATACTTATTTACTGTAATATCTTTACCCCAATAATCATCTCTACGTGTAATGGTATAGCTTTGCTGCTTTACTATGTCATCTGGTAATACTATATATTCTCCTGATCCCACAGGCTGATTAAACTGAAATTTGTCTAAGAATTCTTTTCCGCTTAGACCTCCTATTTCTTTTGAAGATAAGACGAGCAAACTATTTGCGAATGTTTTGAATGCACGACAATCGAACTCTTTTGATTTCACCTGTACAATATATTTTGAAAGTGCTACCGGTGTTTCATATTTGCTGAATATTTGTTGCATTGATGGAGACAAGATTGTTTCATCCATTAACAACTTAAAGGTTGCAACGATGTCCTCTGATGTAACTCTTTCTCCGGAAGAAAAACGAGCATTTGGATTAATTCGAAATGTAAAGGTGAGATTATCTTCTGATATCTTCCAATGTGTAGCCAGCGAAGGAACAGGTTGATCATCAAGTCCAAGATTGCATAATGTCTCATATGACAATGACGACATTTGTAAATTTTCAGAAAAGTTCGCGCCTTGACCATAAAAGAAAGGTCTGAAACTCAAAGGAAATCTACTAATTGTAAACCGTATGCTTCCACCCACTGTGGCACGAGGATCACCAGAGTGCTTGATGTCGAATTCGTTGAATTCATACGTTGTAAATCCTTGGGATACTGCAATCTTTTCGAAACCTGCCCCACCTTGGATGTCTGAGACAGAAGGATCTGCACCTGGCGGTGTATCAACTTTTTTCCAAAGTTTAGAATTATAACTTGGACCGTTTTTATCGGTACTAGAACCTGCATTCTTACTTCCACCACAACTCATGACAATCAAAGAGAACATTATTGTCATTGACAAAGCAAATCTGTACTGTTTCAACATATTGATACACTCCAATAAAAGAGAATTGATTATTTCAAACTTGAAAAACTCCTGATTTCCAATCAGGTATATCGGCATTATGTGATGCACATGTTAATGCCATTGATATTTTGTTCCTTGTTTCGAGTGGTGAAATGATTTCATCAACCCAAAGATGCGAAGCTGCATAATAAGGGGTAGTTTGAGCGTCATATCGAGATTGAATTTCTTTGAGTAGATCTTCTTTTTCTTGTTCGCTCAATTTCTTGCCTTCTTTTTCCAATGAAGCTATTTTGATCGTAAGTAATGTTTTTGATGCTTGTGCACCACCCATCACAGCAATTTGAGCTGTTGGATATGCAAATATAAAACGAGGATCATATGCTTTACCACACATTGCATAATTACCCGCACCATAGCTATTACCGATTATTACAGTAATCTTTGGTACAATGGAATTGGCTACTGCATTAACAAGCTTAGCACCATCTTTGATAATACCACCTTGCTCTGCCCTGCTTCCTACCATAAAACCTGTGACATCCTGAAAAAACACAAGTGGTATCATTCGTTGATTGCAATTCATAATGAATCTGGCAGCTTTATCTGCACTATCCGAATAAATAACACCACCAACTTGCATTTCCCCTTTGCCTGATTTTGAGATTGCTCTGTTATTGATCACAATACCGACTGACCAACCATCAATTCTAGCATATCCACAAATGATTGTTTTACCATATTCTGCTTTGTATTCTTCAAATTGTGAATCATCAATGATTCGTGCCAAGAAGTCATGCGTGGAATAGGGTTTTGTTCTATCAGAAGGAAGGATTCCAAATATATCTTCAGAATCATAGCAAGGAGACTTGCTATCTATCCTATCAAATAGTTGTCTTTTACCTTTTAAAGGTGAAAAACGCGATACCAAGTCACGAATCAATAATAACGCTTCTTCATCAGTTTGGACTCGATAATCTGTGTTGCCACTTATTGTGGTATGCATTGCAGCACCACCCAATGATTCAATGTCTATCTTTTCACCTATTGCAGCTTCTACAAGTGCAGGACCAGCTAAAAACAAACTGCCAGATCCTTCAACAATTATAGCTTCATCACACATGATGGGTAGATATGCTCCACCTGCTACACAAGGACCCATGATAGCCGCAATCTGAGGTATACCCAATGCACTCATAACTGCATTATTACGGAATTGCCTACCAAAATGTTCTTTGTCAGGAAATATCTGATCTTGCATTGGTAAAAAAACACCAGCACTATCTACCAAATATATGATAGGTAAATGGTTCTCTATGGAAATCTCCTGTGCACGCATATTTTTCTTTGCGGTCATAGGAAACCAAGCACCAGCTTTCACTGTGGCATCATTTGCAACAATCATGCATTCGCGACCATGAATCTTACCAATGCCCGTAATAACACCGGCAGATGGACATCCACCTTGTTCTGCATACATGCCATGAGCAGCGAAAGTCCCTATCTCTTCAAAAGACGAATGCTCGTCTATTAAAAGGTTTATACGTTCGCGAGCAGTTAGTTTTTGTTTCGACTTATGCTTTTGAATGGCTTTTTCGCCCCCACCCAAATGAACGGCTTTGGTCATTGTTGCCAATTGTTCAAGCAAATCGCGATGGAAAGCCATATTTGCAAGAGATTGCTGTGTATTCAACAATGGACTACCAATCTGTGTAGACATAATCTATAATTTTATATGGAATGGCGTAAATAAGCGTATTTCAAGCAACAAAATACAGAAATGTCAGTACAACTTCAATAAAAAAAGCTCTGCATTGAAGGTTTTCAATACAGAGCTAAAAGTAGGCTAAAAAGATGCTTATTGAATGATCAATGGCAATGAAAGAGGTTTCATTTTTCGTGGGTAAATCTGCACCCAATAATGACCTTTGGGAATGTCGCTCAAACCAATTTCAAAAATAGAAGTCCCCTGCATCATCAATATTCCTTTTTTGATGATCATACCTTTGCTATCAATAATTTCATAGTTAACAACTGCATCTGAAACAGAAGAAGGAATTGATAAAAATACGCTTTGTGAAGCAGGATTGGGATAAACTGAGAAAAACGACGAGGACTCTGCCCTTTCAATGGTGGTAACCGTTATAGCGTCTGAATTTGTAGAGCATCCTTGTTCGGAGATAGCTTTTACCATATAATCCCTTGTATTGGCAAAACGAGGCAAAACATAAAACTGAGAAGTAGCTCCAGCTATGTCTTTATTGGCCAACATCCATTGATATGCATGAGCAGGACTTGAGTACAATGTGTCATTGCTCTTTGTAATGAAGGGCTTTTCAGGATTGTTTCCTTGAAGTATTGTGACCGTATCGGCATCAATGCAACCAAGTTTATTTGTAGTTTCAACGAAGATGATACCGGGCTTATCCACCACTATTGTCCGCGTAGTATCTCCTGTTGACCATTTGTATTTATCATAGTTCGATCCAGCATCAAGCGTGATGGGGGTATTATTACAAATGGTGAATGCGATTTTGTTTGATGCTATATTAGGTATTCTTCGTTGATTAACGGTAACAGCAATAGGACCAAATCCGGATGGACAACCATTTATATCATAAACTGTTACGCTGTAATTTCCTGATTCCTTAACGGTGATGGATTGAGTGGTTGCACCATTGCTCCACACATAAGAAGAAAAGCCATCCTGTGCTTTGAATGCTACACTGTCCCCGGAACAGAACGTAACATTTCCTTTAATATCGACAGTACAGGACAATTCAGGGCAATTGACCATATCTGCTTCCCATGTTCCTCTTCCATACGTTGATATTCTTAATTTCTTTGAAGATTTAAGAATATCAATATCTGTTACAACTGTATTGGGTAGTCCATCATTATACGGTATCCAGACTCTTGTGCCATTATCTCTATAATAAACACCTAAATCAGTCCCTGCATATAATCTATCAGGTGAACTTGGTTGATATCGCAAACAATTTACAGGTATTGGAGGCATCCCTCCTGAAATATCAATCCAATTTCCTGTGAGACCGGCATTATTTGTTTGAAAGACCTTCCTAGTTCCGAATCCTGAAATTGATATCCAGAAAATACTATCATTATTTGGATGAAACTCAAATGATGTAATGATGGATGATGCTATACCATTGGGAAATGTAATTGGTCTCCATGTTTTCCCTTCATCATAGGTAATGTATGATGCATTGAAATTTGAAGCAATCAAAGTACCAGGTCTGGATGGTGCATGAGCCAAAAGCATGATACGGGATTGTCTATTGGGGAAAGTGGAAGTCTTGTCCCAAAAACCCAATGAATCTGTTTTCCAAACATCACGATATCCTGCATAGGCAATTGATGCTGAGCCGGCTTTAGCATTGGGTGCAAACTCGATTGGAGTCACCCACTCTCCTTCTTCTGAGGTTATGGCTGAATTGATGCTTGAACTAAATGAAGAACCGCCATTGGTGGACCTACCGAAATTTCCATTTTGTGAGGAAACGAACATATATTTATCATTCACCGGATCAATGGCATTATCCATGCCGTCGCCACCCCAAACCTGAGCCCAATCGTCCAAACCGGAACGGAAACTTGTTCCATTATCTTGTGCTCCACCAATAATCACATCAGGCCTTTGTTGAGATATACTCATTCTATAATATTGCGTAATTTCCAAGCCATCACTTATATCAGTCCAAGCTGTACCCCGGTTTGTAGACAATGAGACACCACCATCTGATCCCGCAATGACTGATGATCCATTGATGAAATCAAGATCATGAATATCGGCATGTACATAGGGTTTTCCTTGATTTGGTATCCAATACGCATTGATTGCCCATGAACTACCGCCATTGGTTGAACGCCATATATTTATTCCTCCAACAAATATCAAATCAGGATTGTCAGGGGAAACTGCGATGCAGAGATCATACCAACCTTGTTGATTTTCAGTATCTGTCCCTTGTAGATTTCTACCAATGATATTTGGCGTTGTTGCACCTATTTCCCAATTGACGCCACCATCATATGAGCGATAGAATCCTCCAAAATCCCAAGACCCTCTATTGGCTGTAACGGCATAAATTGCTTCTGGGTCAGCAGGTGTGACTGCAATTGCGATTCTACCAATTGTTGATGGAATATTTGATTTTAACTCAGACCATTTATCACCTGCATCTCTTGAGACATAGATCTTTGAGCCGCTAGTAGCATATAAAATTGATGGATCATCAGGTTTGATTTCCATATCTTTTATATCACCAACAAAACGATTTGCGAAGGTTAAACCACCATCTGTTGACCTATGGATACCATTATTTCCACCAACAATAATTATTGAACTATTTGTTGGGTGAACAATCACTCTCGATAATGCGCGCGTATCTTTTTGTTGATAATTGAGACCTGTCTGTGACCAAGTGATTCCACCATCGATGCTTTTTATAAGACCAATACTAAATGGAGCGGCGCCATAATATGTATCGGCTCCAAAAGCATCTCCGGTAGCTAAGTATACTATGTTTGGATTTTTAGGGTCAGTTGTAATATCAGTAACACCCAATGTCCCTAATTTATCGGTTGTTGTTTGCCATGTTTTTCCACCATTTGTAGATTTCCATGCTCCTCCTCCGGCCGCTGCTGCCCAAAGAATATTTGATTGTCCGGCAGGAATATGAATGCCATTTACTCTTCCCGCTCCCCCTCCACGTGGAATATTGGTAGGGCCAAGGTTTTTCCAATTGGGTTTCAAGGCAAGAGATCTCTCCCCTTTTAGTAAACTCGATCTTTTTAATTCTTTCTGATAAATATCTTGTAAAATCATTGGTTGAGGAAACTCACCATCGGGTAACACTCTTTGTTTCCAAAACCATTCCCACCGCTTAAAATGATAAAGCATACCTTCTCCATCGGATCCATTTCCCAATGGTTTCTCAACTTTAGAGGATAGCTTCGAAAATTCTTCTAAGAATGAACGTTGAATATCAAAGAAATTCGGTGTCTCTTTTCCATCAAATCGAAATTTTGAATCTTTTTCAGCATGTATGGGCGCACATATAAGAAGTGCAAATATGAAAATTGAGAAAATATGCATATATGGTGATTATTGTTTTACAAAAGATATGTTGTATGAGTAATTTTCTTGTTCAATTCTCAGAGTATATCTGCCAGGTAAAATTTCAGCAATTCGAATTTTATCAAAGACCAAACCTTTGGGGCAATCAATTCTTGAAGTCAAAACCGTCTTACCTTGTACATCGATAATTGAAATCGACGCAAGAAAAGAAACAGATGGAAATTCGAAATACAAGACTTGCTGCGCAGGATTAGGATAAATCTTTAACACAGAAGATATTTCTTCTTCAAGTGACAAAGGTGAATACAAAAAATCATCGGAAATATTACTACACTGGCTTGAATTAGAAATTTTTACTTTGAATCTATTTCCGATGCTCGTGGGTTTGGGGACATATCTTCTTTGGATTGCACCGGTAATCTTTACATCATTCTCATACCATTCATAAAAACTGCCAATTATAGAAGACTGCAATGTATCATTTGATCGAATTACATTCGGTTTCTGGGGAATTTCTGCCTTTTTTACAGAATAAACCGTAGAAGTGGCAACACAACCATTGTTTCCTACAACAGTAACGGTATAATCGCCTGGTTGGGATACTACAATTCTTCTTGATGTGTCACCATTTGACCACTTATACTCAGAAAAAACCCCAGCATCCAATACAACAGTATCATTATCACAAAGGGAACCTTTTGTGGTTGAGATCCGAGGAGTAGGCTTAGGATTTGCAACAACTGTTATTGGACTCGTAGTTGAAGTACAACCATTTTCGTCTGTTACAGTAGCTGTATATGATCCAGACTGCTTTACAAAAATTGATTTGGTAGTAGATCCGTTTGACCAACGATAAGCAGCATATTCTTCATTAACTTTTAATTCAACACTGTCGCCAGCACAAAAAGATAGCTGACCAACTGCGGAAATTGTTGCAGTAAATCCTGTACAACCTACTAAGTTACCTTTCCACAAACCTCTGCCATAAGTCCCCGCAATAAGAGTTTTAGCCGGATAATTAATTTGCAATTCCCTCACAATTGTATTCGGAAGTCCGGCACTATATTCAATCCAACCATTAGTTGTACTATCACTATAATAAACTCCGATATCAGTTCCGACATATATACGTTCAGGAGAACCCTTTTCATGAATAATAACATTCGTTGGTATTTTGGGTAGATTCCCTGATATGTCAGTCCAATTCTTTCCGCCATTTATTGTTTTGTATACTCTGGTATTTCCAAAATCACCAATTGTTACCCATGCAGTATTTTCATTATCATGACTGAATGCCCATGAGGTGATGGCATTTGCGGTCAAAGGTGCAGGCATTGTTTTTGAAGACCAAGTTTCACCGCCGTCAATAGATTCATAAACAACTTGATCATTCATTGCTATGATGGTATTGGGATTTGCAGGAGAAACAGATATTATTTTAATAGTTGATGCAGTATTTGAAAAATCAGAAATCTTTTGCCAAGTACCAGATTGCCCTGTATTTGTCGATTTCCAAATATTCCTAAATCCTGCATACATTGTTGACGGTGTAACAGGATCAAATACATAAGGTGTAACCCATCTTCCGCTTTCCTTCGCAATATCAGGATTAAGGCTTGCTTCAAAACTTTTACCGGCATCTATGGATCTATTTATGTATCCATTTTGAATTGCTCCAAAGACAATTTGGGGATTCGTTGGATGAATAAGACATTTCATGCCATCTCCACCTAAAATTTGCGACCATGCATTTGAGGCATACCTTGTTGTACCATTATCTTGAGCACCACCAACATAACTTGGTGATAGACTTTGTGCAGTCGCAACATGATAATATTGGGTAATTGCAAGACCATCACTATTGTCAACCCAATTCAATCCATTGTCTGATGAGGCTGATACACCTCCATCTGTTCCTGAGATAATAACTTTGTCAGAATTTGGTAGATACTCAAGATCATGTATATCTGCATGAACATATGGCGTACCTCGATCTCCATACCAATGTGCGCTAATTGTCCAATTCGCTCCGCCATCGGTAGAACGCCAAATATTTACTCCCCCTATGATGATATGATTTGGTTGTTTATAAGAACAGGCTATTGTAAGGTCATACCAACCCTGTCCTCCTGCTTGCGATCCATCAACTGAGTGTGATAGAATATTAGGAGTTGTCGATCTTGAAACCCATGTTTTCCCACCATCTACTGAACGGTATAATCCGCCGAAACCCCATCCTTTGGCATTATCAGCACATAATGCATACATGTAATCTGGATTTGCCGGACTTATTGCTAGCGAAATTCTGCCAACTGAGTTTGGGATGGACGTTGTAATTTTTGCCCATGTATTTCCACCATCTGTACTTCTATGAATATCTCTTCCTTCACATCCTATCATAACTTCGGATCCAGGTCGAATTTCCAAATCGCGGAAATTGATAGTAGATTTTTTTTGCCATGTTGCACCTGCATCAGATGTAACAAATAAACCTTGACTGGTGGCAGCATATAATTTCCCGGCAATAGTCGGGTGTGAAAGTAATCTATGTATCTGTTGTCTTGAAGATGTTTGATATGAAAGACCAGTTTGGTTCCAAGAAATACCACCATCCGTTGATTTCATGACGCCAATTGTATATGTACAACCGGCATCATCATCACCCGTAGCCAAGTAAACTATATTGGGATTGTTCCATGGCATTGCTATGTCCGATACACCCATTGAAAACAAATCGTCACAAGTTGTTGTCCATGTTTGACCAAAATCTGTGCTTTTCCATGCTCCACCAGCAGCACTACCTGCCCAAATCAAATTTGTGAGATTAGGATGCATAGTTATGCAGTTGATTCTTCCATTGCCGCCATTTTTAGGTATTTGTACAGGCCCAATGAGAGTCCATTGTGGATCTGCTCCAAACTTTGATTCATTTTTTTTGATTGCTCTTTGTTCAAGTTTTTGATTAATGGCATTCGTTATCATCATGGATGATGGAAATGTTCCATCATCCATGAGTCTGTTTGACCAGAATTGTTCCCATCTTTTAAAATGGGTGAAATTTTTATCTGTATGTTCAATTCGAAGGTATTCCGATTGTGAACCATAACTTTGTTCGGAATATTTGGGGTTTTGTTTATAGAAGTGATCACGCATAACGGAAAACTTATCGTCAGTTATTCCTATAACTTGATCTATTTGAGCTTGCAATCGAACAGACTGTACTGCACAGAAAACAAACAAAAGTATGATGTATAGAAAATGTTTCATGGTGTATCTGAATATGTTAAGACAAGAACTATAATTTATATTCTTACTGGTAAAATGACAACAGGAATACTTTCAAGATATAATCTTCTCTGCACTGCAAAAACAGTATAATTATGCAACCATTTAGAGAAGATAGATTCCTCAGGAAACACGACTTGTCCACCAAAGACTACGGTATGGGGATATCTATCAACTATTTGTTTGGATAAATCGGCAACAACTGATACTACATCTGTTCCTATTTCTGTATATGATTCAGCATAATAGCCATTATTACGCATGAAATTAACATACTTGTCAGCTTCGGAATCAATATAGGTTTGCAGATTATCTACTTCTTCTGAACCTTTGAAATTACCAGCATCCAGAATACCTACATGAACGAAAACAAAGTTCTTAAAGGTTCCTTCAAATGTACGCATCACAGTAAACAATGTATGTAAACCAAGACCTGAAAATCCGGAAACAAGGAACACAGCTGTTTTTGCTTTTGTATCACATGCGGGATACTTTTCTACTGCTGCAGGTGATAACATGGTATCATCAATGGCTGTCATAACCAATTCATCCAATTTTTTCAATTGTAATGATGTTTGGTTATAGTGGCGTTTAAATGATAATACCAATGCAACCAAACTTCCAGTAAGTAATATTGTAGCCCATCCACCATCTGAGAATTTGATAATTACAACTGCAACCAATATGAACGAGGACATCAATAAACCAAGTCCATTGATAAATATTTTAGATTTCCACTTTGCAAAAGTATTGCGGACTTGAATCCAATGCTTCACCATTCCAAGTTGTGACAAAGTGAATGTAATGAACACATTGATTGAATACAATACAATTAGCAAATGCACAGATCCACCAGTTGCAAGGACCACAACCCCGGCCGCTATTCCTACTAACAATACTCCGTTTTGGGATACAAATCGATCACTTAGCATAGCAAAGCGAGTTGGGAACCATCTATCTAAAGCCATATTTGATAGAATCTGAGGTCCTCCAAGAAAACCTGCCTGAGCTGCTACAAACAACAAGACTGCTTCACTAATCAATACAACAAATAAGACAGAAGTCGATATTCCTGATCCCCAATTGGCAGTTAACTTTTCAAACAAAACTGCATTCAGGGTTTTCCCAGGTGCATCTTCGACATGCATAAGAGCATATGAAAGCATAAGTCCTACCGCAACAAATGCCAATGAAAAAGCCATATATTTCATTGTTGTTTTTGCTGTCTCCACTCTAGGTTCTCTCAATATTGGCATGGCATTACTAACGGCCTCAATGCCAGTATAGGTACCGGCACCCATACTATAAGCTCGCAGTATCAACATAATTGCCCCCATATATCCCAATTCATTGGTAGCACCATTCCATTGCTGAACCGTTGTACTTACAACCGAGGGAAATTCAAAAGCATGAGAACCTACTATGTAAATAATAGCAGCAACATGAGTGATAACAAATATCATAAAGATAGGAAACAACACAGATACGGATTCTTTTACTCCTCTTAGATTAAGTATGATCATAACTATCAAAGCAAGCATTGACAGCGGAATCTTATAATGATGTATACTTTGCGGAAAAAAACTAAAAAGCGCATCAATTCCACTTACAATTGAAATAGAAATCGTTAAAATGTAATCAATGACTAAACTCGAACCTGCTACCATGCCAACTGTTGGAGACAAAAGTTTACTAGCAACAAGATAGCCGCCTCCGCCCGATGGAAAAAGTTCAATGATTTGCGAATAACTTGCTGATATAACAAAGATTGTTAGAGCAGTCCCAAATGCAATGAAAATAGACAAATATGGATATTTACCTAATGCATTAAATGCTTCTTCGGGACCATAACATGAAGATGATAGTACATCGGCCCCAAGTCCAACCCATGCAAAAAATGCAATGAGTGTCAACTTGTGAAAGATTGATCTGTCATCAATGGTTTTCCTCTCGCCGATTAAATATCGTTTTAATGAGTCTGATAGTTTTGACATAAGCAACTATTGTTCTGTGGAAAATGATGATTCACCGAGATAGGACAATGCTTTTGATTTCTTTTTCAATTTAAAACGCTCTATTGAATGTTTCTGGATATGCTCCATTGCTTCAGGAATTGAGTCAGTGAACAAGACCAAATCCAAATCTGATTTGTCGATTGTTTGTTCTTTAGACATATGTTCAAGCAATGCTATAAGTGGGCGGTAAAATTCAGTACCCATTACAACAACAGGAAAGTCCTTGATTTTCTTAGTCTGAATTAATGTCAATGCTTCGAAAAGCTCATCCATAGTACCGAATCCTCCAGGCAAAACAATGAACCCATAGGAATACTTAAACAATAGAAACTTTCTAACAAAAAAATATTGAAATTTAGCTGTAGCATGTAAAAAGGGATTAGGTTTTTGCTCATGCGGAAGTAAAATTTCCGCACCAACTGAAATTCCCTTTCTTTCAAAAGCACCTTTATTAGCACCTTCCATGATACCGGGTCCGCCACCAGTCATTACTGCGAACCCTATGTCTGTCAATGATTTTCCGATTTCTTCCGAAAGTTTATAGTAGATATGATCTGCGGAAAATCGAGCACTTCCAAAGACTGTTATACATGGTCCGACAAAATGGAGTCTACGAAATGCCGTGATGAATTCACGCACTACCTTCAATGTAAATACAAATTCTCTCCAGCGGGATTTTGGACCTTCCAGATAATAGAATTCATCTTCTCTTCCGGCTATCATGATTCGAGACTTCTTTTTCATTTCCATAAAAGCTAAAGGATAAGTGAACTCATAACACAATTTACGAAGAAACTGACGAAAATAAGCCGATTTTCACCATATTTTGGCTACGATTGAATAACTCATGTCATTGCAGTAATTTGCTTATTATTTCTATCACCAAATCCTTGATTACCATGACAAAATTCAACAATTACATTAATGGAGTTTTAACTCCATCTGTGCATGCACATACATTTCAGAATGTCAATCCAGCTGACACTGATGATATCATTGGTCATTTCCCAATTTCTAGCGAGCAAGAAGTTCATGCAGCTGTTTTGGCAGCTTCAAATGCATTCATTTCTTGGAGCAAAATGCCTGCTCCTAAACGTGGTGATATTTTAAGAAAAGCAGGAGATATATTCACAAGAAGAAAAGAAGAACTCTCTGCAATCATGACAAGAGAAATGGGTAAACCATTATTTGAAACACTTGGTGACATTCAAGAAGCAATAGATACAGCATATTATGCAGCTACAGAAACTAGACGTTTGTTCGGTTATACAGCACCAAGCGAAATGGACAATAAAATGAATATGTCATTTCGTACTCCGATTGGTGTTTGCGGAATCATCACGGCATGGAATTTCCCAATAGCGGTACCATCATGGAAGATACTACCGGCACTGGCTTGCGGAAACACCGTGGTGTTCAAACCATCTGAAGACTCCCCACATTCAGCACATATATTTGCAGAGATCTTGGAAGAAGCGGGACTACCAGCAGGAGTTTTCAATGTTGTCTACGGTGATGGTTCAACAGGATCTGCTCTCGTCGAGAATCCAGCTATAAAGCTTATCGGATTCACAGGTTCAACATTCACAGGAAAGAAAATTGCCGAACGATGTGGCGCACTCAATAAAAAATGTTCTCTTGAAATGGGGGGCAAAAATGCGCAGATAGTAATGCCCGATGCAAATATTGACCTTGCACTTGATGGCGTACTTTGGGGTGCTTTTGGTACTACAGGTCAGCGTTGCACAGCAACATCAAGGCTGATTTTACACAAAGACATTTATGATTCATTCATTAATGCACTCATAACCAAAACAACGCAGATCAAACTTGGAAATGGCGCCCATCCCAATACTCAGATGGGACCAGTTATCAATGCAAAGCAACTTGAGAAGATTCAGCATTATGTTGCAATAGCTAGATCTGAAGGTGCGACATGTGTAATTGGCGGTGATGTGGAAATTTCGGGAGATTGCGCAAAAGGTCATTTTTATAAACCCACAATCTTTATTGATGTAACTTCCGATATGACCATATTCAAAGAGGAAATCTTTGGTCCTGTACTTGCTGTTACAAAAGCCAATTCACTTGATCATGCCATTGAGTTGGCAAATAATTGTGATTATGGCCTTTCTTCTTCACTTTTTACAGGAAATGTGGATGCTGCATTTAGAGCAATAAGAGATATTGAAGCAGGTATTACCTATATCAATGCCCCAACTATTGGCGCTGAAGCTCATATGCCTTTTGGTGGAATTAAAGGAACTGGCAATGGCCACAGAGAAGGAGGTTGGACAGCTTTTGAGATATTTACAGAGTGGAAAACAGTATATGTGGATTATTCAGGAAGCTTGCAAAGAGCTCAAATAGATAATTATTGATAGGTATTGTAAGGTAAATTCCCTACAGATTGTCTTACTTTTAGAACCATCCGGCAAATAGCTTTGATGAACAAACAGCACATAGAAAGCAAAATAAGCATAGGTCATACTGGCCAATCACAAGCTTTGCAATCTGAAGAATCAAAATCATTCATGAATTTTCTGAATGGTGATGATAATGCTGCAATGTACTTTTTCAGATCTTATAATCGCAAATTATTCCTCTATTGCGCGAAATTGGTGAATAATGTCCATATCGCGGAAGATATTACCCAGGAAGTTTGGGAAAGAATCATTAAGCTAAGGAATCAATCTCAACCAGAAATTGCAAATCCAGGTGGATTCATGTTTACTATCGCCAGGAATTTGTGCTTAAATCATATCAAATTGAGAAAACATACTATTCCGATTGAATCTATTTCCGAAATGGATATTCCACATGAATTTCAACCTGGCAGTACCGATATGGAAGAACTTGTCAATTCTTCCTTGGATACACTGAAATTCGAAGATAAAGAACTGCTTGTGCTCAATATGTTTTGCGGTTATCGTTTTGATGAAATTGCAGAAATGATGGGTATGTCTCCAAATGCCATTTGGACAAGAGCATCAAGAGCAAGGGCTCAATTAAGAGATAAAGTCAAAATCATGGTTAAAAAAGATAATCTTTGAGATTCACCACCACTATACAGTATTATTTTTATGAATTCCCACGAAACAGTTGACAAGTTCCTAAATGGGCTTCTTTCCCCGGAAGAAACAACTCAATTCTTGCAAGAGGTTGAACAAGATGCAGAGTTACGCACACTTTTGGAGTCAGACAGAATAATTAATTCTTGCATCAATAAAGAGCGTATCCAACTCATGAATCATGATCTATCAGGTGTTGCGGGTGCATTTGTTGCCGGTTTGGCTTCAACTGGCTCCATAGCTTCTTCCGGACTCCTCACTGCATCTTATGCAAAAAAAGCAGGTATGTCTTGGATAACGCTTGCGACATCTTCAGCACTCTCCATTTCCGTTTGTGCTGGTGCATATTGGTTCATCAATTCAAATGAGTCTAACCCCACTAAAACCTCTCAGAAAATTAATCAAATATTCCATGTTGAGAAAGCAGAACCAATTTCACTAAACGTACCTGTTACGATTCAAGACAAGACCCAAGAATTGTCAAAAAATAAGCATAGAAGTCTTAGGCAATCTCAAATAATACGAAAAAAACAGATCGTTCAGGAGAGTAACTTGCCTCCTGTTAAGAAGATTCAATTGGAACACTCATCTTCGAAGTATAGACCCAAAACCGAAGAATAAACTCTCCAAACCGCCTTCATGGCGGTTTTTTTTTGAATTTCCTCACTTTTATGAGATAGTATTTTTGGCTAATTTGTGTTAAGTGTTCATTCATAAATCAGAGATATTGATGCCTTACCGTAATTTTTCAAATATGATCAAGTATAAATTTGACAGCTTTATGTCAAAAGGGGTAATTTCTCTTATTGCAGGTCTTTTCATTCTCGCACTCCTCTTCGTATTTTCAATTTCGATTATTGGTGCCTTCATAGGTATTATTACAAGCGATAGTTCTTTTGCTGATTTTGGTAAACTCATGTGGGAAACCGTTCTCCATTCATTGGATGGCGGCGTCATTTCGGCATTACGTACCAATAGCTTTTCTTATGTAACACTTATGCTCATTGCTACATTGGGGGGGATGGTTTTAATATCTATTCTCATTGGTGTGTTAAATAGCGGTATTGCAAAACAATTGGATGATCTACGTAAAGGTAGATCTTTAGTCATTGAAGATGGTCATACAGTTGTTTTGGGATGGTCTCCACAGATATTTTATATAATCAATGAATTGATTACTGCCAATGAAGGCAAAAAGAATTCCTGCATTTCTATTTTGGCAGAAAAGGATAAAGTGGAAATGGAGGATGAAATCTCCATGAAAATTGGTGATTTCAAAAATACGAAGGTAGTTTGTAGAACCGGAAATCCCATAGATCTCACTGATCTTGAAATTATAAATCCACATACCGCAAAATCAATTATCATATTGTCACCTGAAGGGATTGAAGATCCTGATTCACTCATGATAAAGATGATTTTGGCAATAACAAATAATCCCCACAGAAGACCAGAAAGTTATCACATTGTAGCTGAAATCAGAGATCCAAAAAATATTGAAGTGGCCCGTTTGGTTGGGAAAAATGAAGTTTCATTTATTCTCATGGAAGATGTTCTTTCAAAAATTATAGCTCAAACTTGCCGACAATCCGGATTGTCTGTTGTATTCAATGAATTATTGGACTTCAAAAGAAACAAAATCAACTTTTTGGAAGAACAACCATTGATTGGCAAGCAATTTTCAAAAGCATTGTTTTCATATAATAGAGGCACTCCGATAGGTATATGTTATGCCAATGGCATGATACAAATAAATCCCCCATCTCATAAATTAATCGAGAGAGGAGATAAAATCATAGTAGTAGCAGAAGATGGTTCCAAGATTAATCCCGTCAACAATCCGGAATTTAATATTGATGCTACATGTATCAGGCAATCAGAGGGTAGACAAAGAAATCCAGAAAGAACGTTGATCCTTGGGTGGAATCGGCAAGCACATACAATTATCACTGAACTTGATAATTATGTTATAAATGGTTCTATAGTAACTGTTGTGTCTGATGTGGAGCATATTGCAAATGAGATACATTCTGTTTCAAAGGATCTTACAAATTTGACAATACATCAGATAATAGGCGATGCAAGTAATAGAAGAGTATTAGATGATTTGGAATGCGAAACATATGATCATATCATCATATTAAGCCATTCACTAACGTATAACATTCAAGAGTCAGATGCTCGCACTATCTTCACACTTCTTCACTTAAGAGATATTGCCGAAAAGACTGGACATCCTTTCTCCATAGTGAGTCAGATGCTTGATGTTAGAAATAGAGAACTAGTAAAAGTAACAAGAGCAGATGATTTTGTGGTAAGTGACAAACTCAACAGCTTGATGCTTTCTCAGGTATCCGAAGAAAAAGCACTTGCATTAGTTTTTGAAGATTTATTTAGATCAGAAGGTTCAGAGGTATATTTAAAGCCGGCTTCTGATTATGTAGAACTCAGAAAACCATTAAATTTCTTCACGGTTGTTGAAGCTGCAAGAAGAAGAAATGAAATAGCAATTGGTTGTAGGTTATTATCAAAATACGATGAAGATGCTCTTGACCAAGGCGTTATTGTTAATCCAGACAAATCCAAAAATTTCACGTTTTTTGAAGAAGATAAGATCATAGTTCTAGCAGAGAATGATTGGTAGATCAGGAAAAACAATGTTTAAGAACAGCCATACGAATATATAAACCATTTTTAACTTGCTCTCTAATCAGTACATTTTTGTAGCTCATACACTCCATAGATAACTCCAGTCCGTAATTTGCAGGACCAGGATGCAAGACAAGTAACTCTTTATGCTTCGCTATCATCTTTTCATTTATGGAAAAGTATCGAGTATATTCCCTCTTGCTTGGTATCAATCCACTCTTCATTCTTTCTATTTGAATCCTTAGCATGATGATTGCATCCATCTCGTGTATGGCATCATGTATTGTTGGTACAATCGTGATATTTGGTAAATTTCTTGGAAGTAAAGTACCTGGACCCGAAACAAATACCTTGGCACCAAGCATAGAAAGTAATTGTATATTCGAACGTGCAACCCTGCTATGCATTACATCACCAACAATCATTATTTTCTTTCCGTCAATACTACCCCATTTCGAGTATAAAGTATATGCATCGAGCAAAGCCTGCGTTGGATGTTGATGAGAACCATCCCCTGCATTGATTACAATGGATTGTGTTTCTTGTTGAAGTATCTGAGGTGCATATGCATACCCATGACGAATTATCCAACCATGAACATCATACTGATTTAATGTGTGTATCGTGTCAATAAATGATTCACCTTTTGCAATACTACTTCCCTGCGAATCGAAATAGATAGTATTACCACCTAAACGTCTAACAGCTAAATCAAAAGATGATCTAGTACGAGTCGAAGATTCAAAAAATGCAATTACCAAATCTTTTCCTTGCAAAATATCATCTCGCTTCTTCTTCTGATATGAAGCTGCATATTCAAAGATAGTAGCAATATCGTGTTGTGATAAAGAAGAGATATCAAGTAATGAATGCATACATTTCTCCGATATAAAAAAAGCCGCCTCCCAACATGGAAAGCGGCTTATGTAAGTCTTTCGTGATCATTACTTCTTTATTGCTTTTTTAGCTTTAGGAGAATTTACGACCTCTTTAAGAGCTTTTCCTGGTGAGAACTTAGGTACATTGCGTGCAGGAATCTTGAGAGATTCACCTGTGCGAGGATTCACACCTTCGCGTGCTTTACGATGACTGGCACCAAAAGTACCAAACCCAAGAAGGGCAACAGAATCACCAACACCAAGTTGTGCAGTGATTGTTTCAAAAACACTGTTTACTGCTCTTTCAGCAGCGACTTTTGACATGCCGGTATCTTCAGCAACGGCAGCAATGAGTTCTTGTTTATTCATTGAACTACTCCATAAACACATTATGCGATAACGAATTACATATGCAATTTAGCATATAGATGACCTAATTCCCAAATACTTTTTTAAATTTATCGATTTTTTTATTCTTCGACTTACCGCATCAATAGTAGATTTGAGCCGATTTGAATTATCATGAAACCATATAAAAAGATAATAGTCAACAAGGCAGCCACAATATCATCTGCCAAAACCCAAAATGCTCCTTTTTTACGGTTGATGATATTGATTGGAAAAGGTTTAAATATATCAAATAGTCGAAATAGAATTAATGCTAAGACAAGTATTGCAGGAGTATATACTACAAAATCCATCGATAGAATTATCCACATTCCGATAACTTCATCGATCACAATCACTGATGAATCATCGCCATGAAGTGATTCAACATATTGGATTGAAGGTATCGCCAAGATTATTGCAATTACTGTTGCAATTTGAAGCTGAACATGGCTAATTGGCAAAATTGTTACTAAAATCGACATTACAGATGCTATTGTGCCGGGTGCAAAAGGACTATACCCTATTCCAAAGCATGTTGCAATCATCGATTTTAAACCTGGTATTCGAGGTTCAAGAAGTAGATGATTGAGGAGTTGTTTATTTTGGAAACAGTATTCAACGGAAGTATACAATGTAAGAAATGCAATAACATACATGGTGATGTCTACAACAAAGCCAAATGAATCAATCAATTGAGTGCCTGACTCCAATGACAATATCAAAAGTATAAGGATAGAACAAGACAGTTGAATTGCTGTTTTTATCTTTGCTGAGGTTGATGTAATAATGGGCATCCCATTTCGATCAGCATAGATTCTTAAAAGTGTGATAAAGATATCTCTACCAATAATGATAATGATGATCCATGGAGCAATAACGCCTATTGCCATTAAACCAAGCAAAGCCGCATTTGTGAGAACTTTATCGGCAATTGGATCCAAAAAGGAACCAAAAGAAGAAGTATTTCCCCATTTTCTGGCAATTAATCCATCAAGATAATCCGTTATAGCCCCTATAGAATATATAATCAAGGCATATATGATCAATGAATGATCACCTGAGCGAATCATTTGATAAACAAATGGAGCAATCAGAACTCGTAGAAAACTCAGAATATTTGGCAGTGAATAAGTCATGTTCAATTAGAATAGATGCTTCACAAAAATAGAGTAAATTGGCATTATTCAATCACAAAAGGAATCACTCTACATGAATCGCAATGATTTAGCGAAGATTATCTTTGAAACATCCCACTTAACCGGCGAATTTTTACTTCGTTCTGGCAAGATTAGCAATGAATATTTTGATAAATATCTATTTGAAGCAAATCCTGAAATATTGAAGTACATTGCGTCATTTATGAGTGAGCTGATTCCATCAGATTGCGAAGTTCTTGCAGGATTAGAGATGGGGGGTATTCCAATAGCAACATCAATTAGTCTTCATACCGGACTTCCATGTGCATTCATTCGTAAAAAAGCAAAGGATTATGGTACAAGAAAAGTAAATGAGGGTGCTGATATCACCGGCAAAAAGATTGTTATCATTGAGGATGTGATTACAAGTGGTGGGCAAGTAATATTAAGTGCCGAAGATTTAAAAAATGCTGGTGCACATATTCTATGTTGCATTTGTGTAATCAATAGACAACAAGGCGGTAGCGAAGCATTACAAGAAGCAGGAATACCACTGATTTCTTTATTTACTATGGAAGAATTGAAAAATACTTGACTTTACAACCATTCATCATAAGAACTAAGAGAATCAAATGATTTATAGGGGGCATATTTATTGAGCACATTGATTGTTGCAGTCATATCCTTTGGTAACTCAGCATTGTATGTAACTCTTTTCTCACTTAATGGATGCAAGAACGTTATGGAAGAAGAATGCAAAGGTGTTCTTGAAAGTAATGGCCTCTCTTCTTGATCCTTCCCTACATTGTATTTTCTTTTAATCGTAGAGAGTTTAAATTCATTACTACTTCCATAATCAGAGTCTACCAACAATGGATATCCAATCGCTGAAAGATGAACTCGGATTTGATGTAGGCGACCTGTCTTCGGTTTACATTCAAGAAGCGAAGCTATTCTAAATCTCTGAACTACATGTATAGATGTAAATGACTCTTTTCCTCTTGCAGATGGCCTCATCAAACCTTTCTTTCTTGTATCTGCAATCAATGGAATATCAATTTCTTGGTCATCTTTAGAAACAATACCACGTACTATCGCAGTATATGTCTTTTCGACGGTTTGATGTTCAAATTGCATGCTTAGATGTTTGTGAGCTTCTGCATTTTTTGCAAAGATAATAACCCCGCTTGTGTCCCTATCCAATCTATGCACTGTATATATATCACCATAGACATTTAATAAGTATGCACGTACATTCGGAAAGTCCTTATCAAATCGATCAGGAATGGTCAGCATTCCTGCCGGTTTGGATACGATTATTATAGATTCATCATCATGGAGAATTTCTGGCTTCATACTATTTAATGTGAATGTGGTTCCCAATCAATTCCTTCACAAGGAATATACTCCTCGGTAATATGTTCATCGTACTTTGAACATATTTGAGCGGAAGAGTCAAAATGCATGCAACTGCCACACATTGTACTTTCCTTTAAGGACTCTACGGAATCAGTAAACAAAGAGAATTCTCTATATGCAGGATAAAACACAATCATGACAACCATGATCGAAAATAAAGGCCAAAACTGATGGAATTCCCAAACATCTGAAATCCACCACATCGGCAAAACCAATATCGATAGCCGTATCAAACCACCCAGCACTACCGTTCCTGTCGTAAGTCTGGGGGTTTTGCCATCAGCATGTTGTTTATGCAAACG
>SXGQ01192627.1_pt1 | contig 27058 bp, 32 predicted proteins | sample 3178371 | NCBI WGS metagenome assembly SXGQ01 (sample SAMN11356859, study PRJNA531348) | freshwater metagenome | isolation source: freshwater sample F1-20 | place: China: Fuxian Lake, Yuxi | collected 2017-12-25 | reverse complement strand
ACGTTCATCATCTGGGCCAAGAACACTTTCACGCTCGGACGCGCGGACTACCAGCGTCAGTACGAGCCCATCCTGTACGGCTGGCGCGACGGTGCCGATCACTTCTGGTGCGGTGCCCGAGACCAGGGCGATGTCTGGAACGTCAAGAAGCCGGCCAAGAACGACCTGCATCCGACGATGAAGCCGGTGGAACTGGTGGAGCGTGCTGTGCGCAACAGCAGCAAGACCCGTGACCTGATCCTCGATCCCTTCGGTGGCTCGGGCTCCACGTTGATTGCCTGCGAAAAATCAGGACGCCGTGCCCGGCTCATTGAACTCGATCCCAAGTACGTCGACGTGATCGTCAAGCGTTGGGAGGAGTTCACCGGGAAAAAGGCAGTGCGGGTCGGTGACCCGGTGCCGGAGCAGGAACCTGCTCTGTAGTCTGTTTAGCCCAGCCTGGCCACGTACCGTGGGTAGTCCCCGCCAGACGGGTCGATAAACAGGTAGGGCCGACCAGGCGCGTGGATTTCCACGCACAGCCGGCCCTGCATGAAGTAGCCACCCTTGCCTTTGAGCCAGTCGCGCGACTTTGAGAGGTTCTTGGCGAAGCCATCGAATTCCTCCGGTTCCATTTCCCGGGTCTCGGTGACATAGACCACGTAATCACCTGTGGCGGCGATGTCGGTGATGTCAGCGGGCTTGCGTCCAAAGGGCATTCGGATGCTCAACTCTTCAATCTGCATCTCCTGGCCATCAAACGTGATGGTCTGAGGCTTGCGATCGATTGTGATGGTCATTGTTTTCATGGCTTGGCTCCTGGTCAGGCGACGCGGTAAATCCGCTGTCCACCAGCCTCCTTCGTCGAGGTGATCTCCAGGCCGAGCTTCTTCTTGAAGGCGCCGGCAAACGTGCCCCTGACCGTGTGGGCTTGCCACTGAGTGGCCTCGCAGATCTGTTCGATCGTGGCGCCCTCGGGACGCTTGAGCATCGCGATCACCTGCGCCTGCTTGCTGTTGCCCCGTGTCCGATGTTTCGCAGCCGTCGCGGTCTCGATGACCTCGTCGATGGCCTGGGCGCTCACAGGCGCCTTGCGTGGCACACCCAAGGCCTCGTAGCCCTCAGCGGCCACGAACCAGTCCTTGCCGTCGTAGGTGATCAGGGTGCGTTTGAACAGGCCATCGATAACCTTCTGGCGCGCACCGCCTTTGATGTTCTCCGGGAACCAGGCGATCTTGCCCTCGGTGTGCTGATGGGCATGGGTCAGGATGGCTTGCTGGGTGGGGGTGAGTTGGATGGTCATGGTGGGCTCCGATCAGGATTGGGTGTGAATGGGTGTGGTTTTGGTTTGTGCAGCTTGATGTGCTGCATCAAGGCCAGCCTCGTAGGCGGCTTGCAAAGCGGCCTTGACGCCCCAGACGCTGACGTCATGGAAGTCGAGCCGGTCGCTGCTTTGGGTTTCCAGGGTGTCAATGAACAGGTGCTGCTTGGCGATCTGTTCAAGCAGCTGGTTGAGCTTCGTGTTGGTCTTCATTCGGCGATTCCTTTGGTTGGTTGATGGTGTTCGTATGAACGCTCTGTTTCCAGAGGAAGCCAAGCGGAATCTCCGAAGCAGTTGCTTCTTTCTTGAATCAGTTGGAAACCTCGCGAAATGCCCCGTAGCGCACCCACTCCCTGTCGGTACCCAGGGTGCGCAGCCGTGGTGGCAACGCCGGGGTTTTGCGAGGCGCACAGGCCGTTGATCCACCGCGATTACGGGCGTGCGCGGCGCGGTTTTGATGCCGAGGTTGGCTTCTACCAATCACGGCAGTGGCGCTCGGTGCGAGCGGCCTTCCTTCGTGAGCACCCACTGTGTGGCGCCTGTGGTGCCAAGGGCCTGCTGCTGCCAGCCCGTGTCGTGGATCACGTACAGCCAATCAAGGAAGGTGGCGCACGGTTTGACGCAGCCAACCTGCAGGCGCTGTGCGTGCCCTGTCACAACAGCAAGACCGCACGCGAGTCAGCGGCGCGGTCAGGTCCCCCCAGGGGGGGATGAATCTCTACGGTTGGCAAGCCGCGATGCGCTCGCCTGCGCAAATTTTTGCGCGTGCAAATTGAAAACATTTTTTTGAAGAATTGAGGCCACATTCATGGCTGGACGTAAGCCACTTCCGCTGGCAATCAAGCAGATAAAAGGCACTGTGCAAAAGTGCCGCACCAACCCTCACGAGCCCCGGCCAACTACGGCGCTGTGCACACCGCCCGAGTACATGAGCGATGCGGCCAAGGAAGCGTGGAATTACGCAGTCGCCAATTCGCCACCTGGCCTTTTGTCGGCGCTTGATGGTGCGGTGCTGGAGCGCTGGGCCAACTGCTCTGGCCTGTACCGCGAGGCACTGGCCAAGATCAACCGGGCTGGTGTTTCGGGGATGATCGTCAAGACCCCCAGCGGCATCTTGCGCCGTTCCCCACTCATGGAAGTGATCCGCGAGTTGGCGCTGGAGAGGAAGGTCGACGAGACTGAGATGGGGTTTACGCCTGCAGCGCGGTCGAGGATTTCTGCGCCAAGTGATGCGCCAAGAGATCACGATCCTTGGGCAGATATTGCAGATTAAATTTCACCAGAAATGAATTTTTTGAGAGCAATTTGCGCTCTTCTTTTTGAACTGCAGAAGTAAAGATCATATGCAGACGACATGCCCGGAACACTGTCTTGGGACGATTGCTTTTTAGCGTCCGCCAGAGATTCAACCCTTTGCAAGAGCTCATAGAAAGGGTCTGATTCATCAAAATCTGGATCATCAGCATCCGTAAGGATTTCCGACCAACTGGTATTGAAGGCCTCGTAGAGCAAACCGCCCTCAGCGTGACGGAAAGTTTTATCCACTACAAGTAGGAGATGGTCGCAGTTATCTGTCGTATCGCAGTAGGGGCAATGGACCTCGCCACCTTCTTCGTCTGGCTCTTCGCCGTCTTCGTAGACGTTGTCCCAGTTTGTGCGGGCGAAAGAAATTGCAGAGGACTTTTCTAGGAAATATCCGACAGGATCTGATTCGAGCGCCCAGACCCAAAAGACGCCGTGATATTCGTTCACATGCACGGGCCAGTTGTCACTGTCGTTGTGAATAAAGCCTGACCAAATGGTGGTTGCCTGGTTGACGATGATGTCGAGAAAAAGGTCGTGCACGGTGGCACCAAGGTCCCCTTCAAGGTCCCCGGCTTTCATCAATGCGAGCGCGTTTTTAAAGTCCTTGATACCGACTTCTTTTTTTAACAGCGCCTGAACGGAACGGCTTTTGGCGAGCACCTTGCACGCTTGATTCAATTCGACGGTGTCGGATGAAAAGCCTTTGTCCATGTTGTCCTTCTTTTCTCTGAGTCGCACTAAATGGTAGTACGGCTTTAGGGGTTCGTCGAATCAATCGGCTGCGATAAGTTTACTTTTGGATTCATTAAGTTGTCCGAAAAATGTTCGTATTCAGAAAAGGCTAGGAGATACGCCGAGCAAGTCGTGACTGGTGACATCCCCGCGTGCAAGTGGGTCAAGGCCGCTTGTCAGCGTCAATTGAATGACTTGAAGAAGTACAAAGGCAAGGCTAGTCCCTATCGGTTTAATCCTAAGCTCACAAGCAAGAGCGGCAAGATTTATTACCCAGCAGACAATCTGTGCGCGTTCATTGAACGACTGCCGCACGTGAAGGGGCCGCTTGCGGGTGAGCCAATCACTCTTGAGCCGTGGCAGGTGTTCATCCTCACAACAGTGTTCGGATGGGTGAAGGCCGATGGCACGCGGCGCTTTCGGCGCTCATACATAGAAGTACCACGAGGGAATGCCAAGTCGACGCTCTCCTCTGCAGTGGGTCTGTACATGCTCGCCGCCGATGGCGAGGGTGGTGCCGAGGTGTATTCGTTGGCTACCACACGCGACCAAGCACGCATTGTGTTTGGTGATGCCCAGACCATGGCCCGGCGTAGCCCAGGGTTTCGCAACCGCTTCTCGGTGAACGTCGGTGCGCACAACATGAACGTGATGGCCTCGGGCTCGAAGTTTGAAGCTCTGTCAGCTGAGGGCTCCACGCTGGACGGTCTGAACATTCACTTTGGATGCGTGGATGAATTGCACGCCCACAAGACCCGCACTGTGTATGACGTTGTTGAAACCGGTACCGGTAAGCGTGACAACTCACTTCTGTGGGTCATTACCACGGCAGGCAGTAACCGTGCAGGTATTTGTTACGAGGTCCGCTCCTTTGTGACCAAGCTGCTCGATGGCGTATTCGAGGATGACACCCAATTCGGGATCATCTATGGACTGGACGATGGGGATGACTGGACAACCGAAGAGTCGCTCATCAAGGCCAACCCCAACTGGGGTATTTCGGTTCGTTCGGAGGTGCTCGGGCCGCTGCAAGCCAAGGCGATGCAGTTGCCAAGTGCGGTCAACAACTTCAAGACCAAGCATCTCAACGAGTGGGTCAACGCAGACACCGCTTGGATGGATATGCGGGCATGGGATGCCTGCTCAGAGCCTGGAATGTTCATTGAACAGTTCGAAGGGCAGCCTTGCTGGATTGGGCTTGACCTTGCCAGCAAGACAGACATTGCGGCACTGGTGGCAGTGTTCAATCACCCAGAGATTTCAGACGCCTACGTTGCCTTTGGCAAGTACTACCTCCCTGAGGACACGGTCAATGGCGCAGGCAACAGCCAGTACGGCGGCTGGATGCATTCGGGGCGGCTCATCGTCACCCCGGGCAACGTGATTGATTTTGGCTGGATTGAGTCAGACCTGTTGGTCATGGCCACGCGATTTGAAATTCAGGCAGTGGCATTCGACCCATTTCAGGCCACACAGTTATCCACAAGGATGCTGTCCGAGGGGCTGCCCATGATTGAGGTTCGACCAACGGTGTTGAACTTCAGCGAACCCATGAAGACCTTGGAAGCCTTGGTCCTTCAAAAGAAGCTTGTTCACGATGGTGACCCTGTGCTTGGCTGGATGGCCAGCAACGTGGTTGCTCACCTGGACGTCAAAGACAACATCTATCCACGCAAGGAGCGAGCAGAAAACAAGATAGACGGCATCGTGGCACTGATCATGGCGCTGTCGCGCGCAATCAAACCGGGAGACTCGGTGGTGCTTGGTTCCGACTACGAATTGGTGCTGCTTTGAACTGATGGGATTTTTTAATTTCTTCGACCGCTTTCGTGCCGCAAGCGATGATCGCTCTGCCTGGGGGGACTTCTGGTTCGAGCCCGTAACGGTTCGCGCGTCCAGTGGCATGCGCGTCACCCCTGATGCGTCCCTTCGACTCTCGGCCGTCTACGCCTGCGTGCGCATCTTGTCGGAGACCATGGCCTCACTGCCCATCGTGCTCTACCGAAAGCGGGCCGATGGTGGAAAAGACCGGGTCACCGATCACTGGCTGCATGCGTTGCTCTGTCGCAGGCCCAACGGGTTTCAAAACCCGTTCGAGTGGCGCGAAATGCTGCAAGGCCATCTGGCCCTGCGTGGCAACGCATACTGTCAGATCATCACCAACCCCCGTGGTGAGATCGTCGAGTTGACGCCTATTCACCCCGACCGGGTGCGTATGGAGCTGCTGCGCTCGGGTGAATTTCGCTACCGAGTGACCAATCGATTTGGCGACGAGACAGTCCTTGCACGCGGTGAGGTCTGGCACTTAAGGGGGCTATCTTCAGACGGTTTGATGGGCATGAGTCCGATTGAGTTGGCCCGGGAGAGCCTGGGGATGGCATTGGCTGCCCAGGACTATGGCTCAAGGTTTTTTGCCAACGATGCCAAGCCAACGGGTGGCTGGATTGAGTTTCCCGGGTCGTTCAAGGATGCCGAGGCCAAGAAGGTTTTTCGTGAGTCCTACCAGGCGGCGCAGTCCGGCGCCAACCGCGGCAAGGTGCTGGTGCTGGAAAACGGCATGAAGTTTCACGAGGTGGGCGTGACAAATAAGGACGCTCAGTTTCTGGAGCTTCGCAAGTTTCAAATCACGGACATCGCTCGGATGTTTCGTGTGCCGCCTCACATGATTGCGGATCTGGACCGTGCCACTTTCTCAAACATTGAGCAACAGTCGCTCGAGTTTGTGATGCACACCATGACACCGTGGGCTGAGCGCTGGGAGGCGTCGATCGAGTCGGAATTGCTGCTCGATGGAGATGATCTGGAAGTTGAGTTCGATTTTTCCAATCTCATGCGTGGAGACGCAGCCAGCCGATCGGCTTACTACCAAAGCGGCATTCAAAACGGCTGGCTCACCCGAAACGAAGCACGCGTTGCAGAAAACCTAAATCCTCTTGAAGGGCTTGATGAGCCACTGCGGCCCCTGAACATGGTCGAAGAAAGCGATGCGCAAGATCAGCTCACGCCGACTGATTCGAATCTACAAAGTGAGCCTGATGAACAGCCCACGGCCAGGGTGCAAGCACTGGTGGCCTCGGCTGCACAGCGTTGGGCCAAGCGCATCAGCCGCTCAGGCGTGATCGAGGACAAAGACATTGCATTGATTGCTGAGGCGCTGGCTGTTTCGCTGCCAAAAGCGCAGTGCTGGGCCGATGCGCAAAACGGTCGTGAATTGGCTGAGGCCGACTTGTGTGCTTCATTGAACAAACTTGGCAGCGACAAAGAATGAACAAGGAGTAAATAAGGAATGAACCTATGAACCATCAATTACTGGTTGCCGAGTTTTTGGCAACACCCTGGGCCTTGATGCCTGAGCGTTTGAGTGCACTGGCCGCTGTGGTGATGCGCTGGTCTGGCGGCATTGCGGCAGAGTCTGAGAACATGATTCGCATTCAGGCTGATCGCGTGATTCGTGAGAGTCGACGCCAGTCGGCAAGCGCCCAATCCACGGGCGGTATTGCCGTGCTGCCGCTCTACGGTGTCGTAACCCAGCGCGGCAACATGGTCGATGATGTGTCCGGTCCTGGCAGCACCAGCACGCAGCAGTTTTCCGCAACGCTACGCCAGTTGTTGGCCGACGATACCGTGGGCCAGATCCTGATCGATATCGACAGTCCAGGTGGCAGCGTCTATGGCGTGGCTGAACTGGCCGATGAAATACAAAGTGCCCGCTCCCAAAAGCGCATTGTGGCCGTGGCCAATTCTCTGGCAGCGTCTGCCGCCTACTGGATCGGTTGCTCGGCTTCCGAGTTCTACGTCACCCCGGGTGGTGAGGTCGGCTCCATCGGTGTCTGGCAGGCGCACCAAGACTACAGCCAAGCACTTGATGAGGCGGGTGTCAAAACCACCCTGATCTCGGCTGGCAAATTCAAGGTCGAGGGCAACCCCTACAGCCCGCTAAACGATGAGGCACAAAGCTTTATGCAGTCGCGAGTCGATGAGTACTACGCGGCCTTCACCAAAGCTGTGGCCCGTGGTCGGGGAGTGCCCATCTCCCAGGTTCGAGAGGGCATGGGCCAAGGGCGTGTGCTGGGCGCCGATGCGGCGCTTGCACAAAACATGGTCGACGGCATCGCCACTTTCGATGACGTCCTCAAGAGGATGCGGCGCGATGCCAAGCAACCAGCCCGACCTGGTGCATCACGCCTCAAGCAAGCACGCGACTCGCTCGCATTGCTGTAACCCTATCCTGGCGCGGCTCCGTCGAGCCGCCCAGGTTTCATCACGGCCCGTCGGTCGTGTCCACCGCAAAGCGCCGCCGCACCGAGAGGTGTTGAGCGGTTTTTTTATTTATGGAGAACCCCAATGAGCAAACAACTCCGCGAACTGCAGGCCCGTAAAGCTGGCCTCATCCGGCAAGCCCGCGCGCTGACCGACCGCGCTGCAACTGATAACCGTGACATGGATGACGCAGAAACTGCCGCATTCGATGACCTTGCAACCCAAATAGCGGCAACTTCTGCCGCTATTGACCGTGAGTCTGCCCTGATTGCTGAAGAGGCGCAGATGGCGATGACGCGTGATGTGCCCACAGGCAACGTCATCACCGTCACAGACAACCGCGAAGCTGATCCCAAGCACGGCTTTAAAACCGTGGGTGAATTCATGCAGGCTGTTTTCCAGGCAGAAAAGCCCGGAAAGTCGGTCGATGAACGTCTATTGATTGGTGGTGGCTTGGGTGGTGGGCGCGGCGCTGCAGCCCCGAGCACGTTTAGCAACGAAGGCTCTGGTCAGGACGGTGGCTTCCTGGTCCCGCCCGAGTTCTCGCAGCAGATCTTTCGTCTGTCGCTGGGCGAGGACTCGCTGCTGCCGCTCACCGACAACGTGGAGATAAGTGGCAACAGCATGGCGTTTCCCAAAGATGAAACGACGCCTTGGGGCACCAACGGCATCCGCGCCTATTGGCAGGGTGAGGCATCCTCGGCGGTTGCGACCAAACCGGTACTGGGTCTCTCAACCCTGCGTCTGAAAAAACTCATGGCGCTGGTGCCCACAACCGACGAGTTGCTCGATGACGCCAACGCGCTCACGAGCTATCTGCCCGAAAAAGTGGCCGACTCCATTCGCTGGAAAACCAACGAGTCAATTCTCTTTGGCGCAGGCAACGGCGTGCCCATTGGTGCGCTCACCGCAGGCGCAACTGTGACCGTTGCCAAAGAGACGGGACAGGCGGCGCAGACTCTTTTGCCACAAAACCTGGCCAAGATGATCTCGCGATTGCCCCCCGCGTCATTTGCCAAGTCGGTGTGGATCATCAACAACGATGTGCTGCCGGCGCTCTTCACGCTCACTTTGGGCAACTACCCGATCTACATGCCCAATGGCCTGTCGGTAGGCGGCATCCAAGTCTCGCCCTACGGCAGCTTGCTGGGTCGTCCGGTCTTTGTCTCTCAGCACGCCAACACCTTCTCGGGTCAAGGCGATGTGCTCTTGGTTGATCTGTCCTACTACCAGACGATCACCAAGGCCGGTGGCTTGCAGACAGCAACCTCCATGCACCTGTACTTCGATGCCGATCTGACGGCCTTCAGGACCACCTTCCGCATGGATGGTCAGTCCAAGGTTTCCGCACCGATCTCGCCTGCCAAGGGCAGCGCCACGATGTCCCCCTTCATTCAACTCGGCGCTCGTTGATCGCCCCAACCCACAAGGAGAACACACATGTTTCCCAATGCAAAGGGCAGTGAACTGCTCGCCGTTCTGGCAACACTTGATCCTGCCAGCCAAGCCGCAGGCACTATCACCACGGGCTGGATCTCAGCGGCCAACCACCACGACCTTCTGGCCATTGTCCAGACCGGCGTGCTCGGCACGGGTGCCACGGTCGATGCCAAGCTCCAGCAAGCGCTTGACGCCTCGGGCACTGGTGCCAAGGACATCACTGGCAAAGCGATCACTCAGATCGTCAAGGCCAGCGGCGACAACAAGCAAGCGCTTATCAACGTCAGGCCCGAAGAGCTGGACACGATCAACGGCTTTGGCTTTGTGCGCCTGTCGCTCACGGTCGCTGTGGCCGCAAGCCAAACCGCCGCTCAGGTGCTGGGCGTTGGTGCGCGTGAGCTGCCTGCGCACGTGGCCAATCAAGCCAGCGTTGTGCAAATCGTCTGATGTCACTGCAACTCGTCACCCCGCCCGCAGGGGAGCCTGTTTCACTGGCTGAGGCAAAGCTGCACCTGCGGGTGGACGGTGGCGATGATGACCTCTTGATCGGCTCACTCATCACCGCGGCCCGCCAAGCTGCCGAGACCATCACCCACAGGCAGTTCATCACTGCTCGTTGGAAGTTGGTCATGGATGCCTTTGCAGGACAAGCCGTCCTTATTCATAAGTCGCCACTTATATCCGTGGCGGCTGTTGAATACTTGGACATGGCGGGGCTTGTGCAGACCATGCCGCCGAGCCACTACACGGTTGACGCGGCCTGTGAACCAGCAAGGCTTACACCGATTTTTGGTCAAACCTGGCCGCCTACATTGCCACAAATCGGTGCGGTTTCAGTCACCTTTGATGCGGGCTATGGCCCTGCCAGCGCTGTGCCAGAAGGGATCAAGAGCTGGATCAAGCTGCGCGTGGGAAGTCTGTACGCGCACCGTGAGGAAATGTCAGTGCTCACTCGCGGTCGCATCGATCCCTTGCCCTTTGTGGATGGCTTGCTCGATGGATTTAAGGTGAGTGTCATATGAGTGGCGTCGGTGCGGGGCAACTCAACCACCGTGTTCGTATCCAGCAGCCCACAACCGTCAAAGATGTGCTGGGCGCACCAACGCTGACTTGGTCAGATGTGGCAACGGTCTGGGCCGACATTCAGCCTTTATCTGGTCGCGAGGCTCGCATTGCAGACCGTATCGCTGCAGAGCTGACGCATCAGATCACGGTGCGATATCAGCCGATCTTTGCCGACCCCAGCGCGATTGCGCGTATGCGGGTGCTGTTTAAGGATCGTGTGTTTGCTCTGCATGCTGCGCTCAATGATGACGAGTCCAATGTCGTCGTGATCTTGCTGGCCAGTGAAGGACTTGGTGATGGCTAAGGTTCAAACCGTGCGCATCGAGGGACTGGCGCAACTCGATCGTGCGCTTCGCGAACTGCCACAGCGCGTTGCCAACCGGGGCTTGAGGGCATCGGTATATGCCGGTGCCAAAGTGATTCGAGATGAGGCGCGCACACGAGCACCCAAGGCCGCAGAGGCTCTGGGCCCCAAGCAACCACCCCCGGGAACTTTGAAGCGCTCGGTGATCATGAAGCACATTCGAGAGCTCTCAGGCGGTGGTCGCCAGACCTTCTTCGTACTGGTGCGCCACGGCAAGAAGTACCGCAACCAAGGCAAGCGCGGCAACCTCTCGCAAGATGCCTGGTACTGGCGCTTTGTGGAGTTCGGCACCCGCAAGATGGCTGCTCGCCCTTTCCTGCGACCAGCTCTTGAGTCCCGCAGACGCGAAGCTGTCGACGCGATGAAGGAGCGGCTGATGCAGCGCATTGAGATGGAAGCCAAGGCATTGAACTCGCTGAGCAGGAAGTAGCCATGCAAGACTTTTATGACGCCATCAAACACCTGGCAGACGGTGAGGTCTACGCCCTTGTTGCCCCAGCACAAGCGCAGTACCCGACGCTGGTCTACACACCGATTGACAGCGTCAGTGTCGTCTCACTGGATGGTCCTGGAGCGCTCAAGCGCACCCGAGTCCAAGTGGACGCTTATGCACGCACCCTTGTGGCGTGTGAGCAGTTGCAAGACCAGGTGCTTGCTGCGCTGCTCAGTGACCTCACCACGCTGGCCGATGTGCGCATGGGCCTGAGCGATTTCGACGAAGAAGCTCGCCTCTATCGCATCGGTGTGGACTACACCTACTACCGCTGAAGTGCTCGAGCACGGGTCTTTTTAAAGCGGTTTTTTTTGTTTTTTTTCTGAAGGAGACTATCCATGTCCAGTACTGCCATCACCGCGCAGGGCATCACCATTGCCCGTTTTGGGTCCACCGCCTTTGAGACCATCCCCAATGTCGTGTCTTTCCAAGGACCCGGCGGGCAGGCCTCAGTCATCGATGTCACCAATCTTGCTTCGACCTCCAAGGAAAAGCGCGTTGGCCTGCGTGATGAGGGGCAACTGTCTTTGTCGATGCACTACAACCCCGATGACATTGTGCATCAAGGGTTGAGAAGCGATCGCGCTGATCGCACTCGTCGTCAATTCAAGATCACCTTCACCGACACGACGCCTGCTGCGACCTGGACCTTTTATGGCTATGTGACGCAGTTCAGTGTGCAAGGTGGCGTGGATGCGGTGGTCGAGGCCAGCGTCACGATCGAGATCGATGGCGATATCACGGAGGCTTGATTGCGATGAAACCAACGAACTTACTCACCAAAGCAGCCATCTTGGCCGCCCATGATTTGCCATGCGAAACCGTTCCCGTTCCTGAGTGGGGAGGTGATGTGCTTGTGCGCACCATGAGCGGTACAGATCGTGACACCTTTGAGGCAAGCCTTCTTGACAAGGACGGCCGTATGCAAAACGTGCGCGCTCGGCTGGTTGCGCTCTCCTTGTGTGATGCAAGTGGTGCGCGACTTTTTGAAGACAGTGAAATCGCGACCCTGGGTCTCAAGAGCGCTCGCGCGCTGGATCGTGTTTTTTCAGTGGCACAACGCTTGAACGGCATTGGCGCCGAGCAGGCAACTGCAGTAAAAAAAACCTAAAGGCCAACCCCACCCGACGCTTTGTCTTTCGCTTGGCGCTAGCGCTGGGCATGCCAGTGCGCGAGTTGCTCGCACGCATTGGATCTGACGAACTCACCGAGTGGATGGCCTTTTACCAACTGGAGCCTTTTGGCGAAATGAGAGCCGATTTGAGAAGTGGCGTCATTGCTTCGACCATTGCCAACGCCAACCGGGCCAAGCACGCCCATCCTTTCACGCCAGAAGACTTTATGCCCTTCATCGATCGCCACGCCAAGCAAAGCGCAGAGCTAAACGCTGACTCGCGCTCAAAAGACGCCAGCGTGAACGTTGCAAGATTTAAAGCCATGTTTGCGCACAGGATCAAGAAGCATGGCTGATCTCGGCTCCCTCGTTGTCAAGTTATCTGCCGAAACCTCTGAATTTCGCGCAGATCTGGGCCGCACGGCGCATTTGTTGAATCGCCATGCCAGCGACATGAAGGCCTCGCTTGAGCAAGTCGCTACGGTTGCTAAGACCGCTTTTGCGTTTGCCCTGGGCGCCGCGTCCATTGGCGCGTTGCGAGATTTCATCGATCGAACGATTGAGACAACCGCTGCATTGCAACAGTTGTCTGAGCAAACCGGTGCGAGCACCACGGCTTTGTCGGGTCTTGCCCCAGTCGCGATGATCTCTGGCACGGCCATGGAGACGATAGGCGCCAATCTCTCCAAACTGGCCAAGGCGCTTGCTGGCGTGGATGACGAAGGGGCTGATGCGAGCAAGGCACTGCAGTTTCTGGGCATCACTGCCAAGGATTCTGGCGGCAATCTGCGCGATCCGGCTGAGGTGCTCAACGATGTGGCCTTGAAACTTGCCGAGTTCGAGGACGGTGCGGGTAAGACGGCGCTGGCCATGGATCTCTTTGGCAAATCGGGCGCCTCGATGCTGCCCTTTTTGAAGGACCTTGCAGAAAACCAAGACCTCAACATCAGACTGACCGCTCAGCAAATCGAAGAAGCTGACAAGGCGTCCAAGGCCATGGCGCGTATGCGCGCAGAGAGCAGCTTCGTCTCTCAGACCTTGGTCACGAGCGCTATCCCGGCGATGTCTGTGTTGGCAGAGGAACTCAAAAAACTTCTGCTCGGAACCGATAACGCAGCCCTTGGCATGAGCCGACTGCGCGATGATGGAACGCTTGCGCAGTGGGCAGAAAAAACAGCCTACGCTATCGCGGTGGTCATTGATGCTTTGCGAGGCATTGGGCACACCATCCGGTCAGTGATTGGCAGTTTTTCTGCGGTCTGGGCCGACATAGAGCTGACTGGAACGTTTTTGGCCGGTGGCAAGGGCTTGAACCCCTTTTCTGAAGAAAACCGTGCACGACTGCAGGCCGCGCTTGAGAAGCGCAACGCCATCGTCGCTCAAGCCAACCAGAACTATGTTGACTTGTGGAACATGCCGCTGCTGGCTGATGCGGTGACCCAGCGCTTTGCGCAAATGGCGCAATCTGCGCAGTCTGCACACAGTGACAAACAAAAGCGCCCCTCGCTGCCCTACAACACCGCGAGTGACGCCAACCGTGCAGAGGCGCTGGCAAAGATTGAGCGCGATGTCAAACGATTGCAGGATGCTCTGGATGTCGAGAGCGCCTTGCTCAAAGACCGTCAGCGAATCATTGACCTGTATGAGGGCCAAGGGTTTCTCGGCTTTCAAGAGGGTAGCGCTGCACGCATTGCCGCGCAAGAGGACTTCGTTGAGCACCTTCGCGCCAACATGGCTGAGGAAGAGGCGATCTTAAAGCGCGGTCTTGCTACCGTTGCCAAGACCACCCAAGAAAAGGCCAAACTCACAGCGCGGCTCGAAGAGGTGATGTCTAGACGTGCTGCGCTGGAGCGTGAGGTGCAGATGGCGGGCCTTGAGCGCGACATTCGCCAGCCCGGTGAGACATTCAAGACCACGCTTGCTGATATTGAGCAGCGCTCCAAGTCGCTGCAAGCGCTTGCAGATGATGAGGCGGCGATGATGCACAGCCGTCAACGGGTCATTGACCTGTACCAAGAGCAGGGTTACTTGCGCTTTAAAGAAGCATCGGATTTGCGCATCAACGCGCAGCAGGAGTATTTGCAGCGCACGCGTGCACTGTTTGAAGAGGAAGAGACGCTACTGAGCACAGCGCTTGAAACGGTCGCCAAAACCGCCGATCAGCGTCGCCAGATTGAAGAGCGCCTGGCCACCCTGGCTGCCAAGCGTCAGCGCATGGAGCGAGAGGCAGCCCAAGTCACGCTTGAGCGCGCGATTCGCAGTCCGTTTGAAGCGCTGAAAGACATACAAGAGCGGGCCGCGCGCGCCGAGTCCGAATTCAAGACCCGCGAGCAGCAGGTAAGACTGCTTCGCGAGACGGGTGCGATGGGCGAGCTTGAATCTTTGAAAGCGTTGGGCGCAGCGCGAGAAGAAAGTGCGCGGCAACTTGAGCAGTTAGCCGCTGAGGCCCGTGTGGTGGCAGAGTCTGCGCCTGGCAATGAACGGTTTGCTGATGCCATGCGTCAAATTGCTGAAGCCGCTCGCGCTGCTGCTGAAAGTGCCAAGGAACTGGGGCAGCGCGCCAAGGAGGTGGCCGAGCCCTTTACGGCTGGGTTTCAAAAGGGCTTGAAAAACTTTATCGAAGATGCCCAAGCCATGGGGAAGCAAATCGAGTCCATCACCACACGCGCATTCAATGGCATGACCGATGCGCTGGCTCAGTTTGTGATGACGGGAAAGCTTGACTTCAAAAGTTTGGCCGACTCCATCATCAGCGATCTGATCCGCATACAGATTCAACGAATCATCACGCTGCCCCTGGCAAGCGCCGTCTCGGGCCTGTTTGCCACTCCTACGCCTGCCGCCCCCACTTCGGGGAGTATCTCTGTGGCACACACGGGTGGAGTCATTGGTGCAGATGCTTTGCTTCAACGGGAGATTGCGCGCTATCACTCGGGTGGTATCGCTGGCATGAACGAAGTACCAGCCATATTGCAACGTGGCGAAGGCGTTTTTACTCGTGGACAAATGGCGGCCATTGGAGCGGGACTTTCGCGAGCTGACGTCGATGTAGAGGTCAATGTCATCAATAACGCCAACGGGGTTCAAACACGTGTAGAGCATCAACAACAGCCCGATGGCAGCACGCGTTTAGATGTGATCGTCGAGCAAATGGAAGCACGCATGGCGCGCTCAATTTCCCAAGGCGCAGGCTTGGCTCCAACACTTGAGCGACGCTATGGGCTCAATCCAGCAGCAGGAGCAGTGAGATGAATGTTCAGTGGCCCAAGAACTTGCCGCTGCCCTCGCTTGAGGGCTATGGCCTAAGTCCTCAGGACGCGGTGCTGCGCACCGATATGGAGTCAGGGCCTGCGCGCCAGCGCCGCCGTTTTCGGCAAACGCCCACGCGCATCACCGTGCGTTGGCTATTTACGGCGTATGAGTTTGCGCTCTTTGAAGCTTGGTACAAGTTCCACGCTGAAGAGGGAGGTCAGTGGTTTGAGATCACCTTGCTCGGTGGGCTAGGACTTTTGCCGCATGAAGCGCGGTTTACCCGTCAATTTGAGGCCAGTTTGGTGGCGGGAGTGTTTTGGGAAGTCAGGAGCGAGCTTGAGGTGCGCGAGCGCCCCACGCTGGATGAAGGTGCACTCAACCTACTGTTAGAGCTCAATGCCGAGGACATTTTTTCGATGAGTCAAGAACTCCATCCATTGGTTCATCAAACCTTACCTTCACAGCTACCAGTAGCTGTGACCATTTAGAGGACAGCCATGAGTCTACAAACCGATCTTCATAACGCAGTCGCGCAAGTCGTCACCGACAGCACGCTATTGCATAACGTCATACACGGGACATCCACACAAACAGTAACAACCGTAGGTGGTGCGGTAAGTTCTGTGGCGAAGCTGATTCACGATGCTGGTGAGCGTATCAACGTGTCAGCAGAGGGAATCCTTGCACAAAGTCAGGCACAAGTGCACCAAGCACTGTTGTCTGCAGAGTTGGCCGCAGAGGAGGCCGATCGTGCACAACAAGCAGCTTCACAAGGCGTGACGAGTACCACTGTTGTTCTTCAACAAGTGCAAGCCAGTGGCAACCAAATCCTGGTTGACGCCGAATCGGTTTTGCAGCAGGTGGTCAGTCGCTTACAGGCCGCTGGCATACCCGATGTGTTGAGCGGTGCACACGGCATGCTCTTGAAGGTAAAGGCTGATGAGTCTGGTTATGAGTTGGTTAATACAGCTGCATTGCCGCGATTTTTTGGATTTGCGCTCTCAAGCGATGGTTCAGAATTGTTGCTTACACAAGGTAGAGAAGATGAGTTTGACGTCACATCCTATGCATCATGGATGGTTGGTGAGGGCCTGACTTTTTCCATTCAGCGAAATGGTTTGGAGATGGCGCTATGAGTATGGCCATCGAGACTCTGGGTTATCGCTGGAGAGGTATCTACTCACCCTACCTTGCATATCAGGAGCGCGATGTCGTATTTAAAGACGGTGGTGCATATGTTATTCGCGGTAGCACACCACAGCCATTTGCCTTGGGGCAACAAGATGTGATTCTCAAGGGACACCTGCTCACAGGTGGTGTCTCAGTGGGAGGCAATGCTGGAATGATTTTGCATTCCAACGGCCAAGCTGGCATGGAGTTTCGCTTCATGCAAGAGCGCAACGGAACCATTGCGATCAAGCTCATGGACACACTTAACTGCGGTAGCTACACAGCGAGCAGTTACTACATGCTTGCCATCATGAATGGAGGCGATGTACGGGGTTGGGGAAATGCCTCAGGTGGACGATTAGGCTGTGGTGCAGGTGACTACGCACGCGTTAAACCCGCAAGGGTTGCCTTTCCCCCGGGCAGCCCCCGAATCGTTTCCGTGAAATCCAATTGGGCCGACACTTTTTACATCGACGAAAACGGTGGTTTGTGGCATTCGGGACCCAACAGTGAGAACGCATCTGGCACCAATTCGCAAAACTTCATCCCTCGCAAACTCAATGGATTCGGCGACCTCGCAACAAGCACCCGCGTGGTCAAGGTCTTCACTGGTTATGACTATTACGGAAGTCAACACCAAGGTTGCATTGACAGCAATGGTTTGGTGTACATGTGGGGGTTGAACCAATACGGTTGTTGTGGATGGGGTGACACGATCGGATCAATTTATCCAAAAGTGGTGCCGCTGAGTGTGCGCTATCCCATCAAAGACGCTTTTGTAAGTGGGGGCACATATACAGCCACCTATCTCATCGATATCTATGGCCGCTTGTGGACGGCAGGTCAAGGCGGAAGTTCAGGTCACAACTACGACCAACCCTTTCATGCCTTGTTCATGCCTTGGGGTGAAGATAAACCAGTCAAGACAATTCGAACCTCCGAAACGGATGCGCACTGGGTTGCGGGTGCGCAGTACTACCGTCGCTTTTGTGTTGTGCTCGAAAACGGCTCACTTTATATGTGGGGTGACGACAGTGGACAGACCAACGGGGGATGGGGAACGGGCTACACAGGTGACATATGGACAGGTTCTTCACTGTTTCCGTATAAATGCTTGGATGGCGTACTGGATGCTTTCACCATCTCTGGCGGTTACTCGCGATCTGTCGCATTGATGCAAGACGGCACAGTCAAAGCAACGGGCTACAGCGGTTACAACTTCAATGGCAAAAGTGCAGATACCACCACGTGGCAGACGATTGGTGCGGGTTATTTGGAGGGTGTTGCTAAGTTGCGCTGCTATGGAGCGATGTATGGCGCGACTGCAATGGCTCTTCGCTCAGATGGGCGTGCTGTTGGATGGGGGTGCGGTGCCAATGGAACGGTTGGCAATGGCTTGGGTGCGAGTGGCAATTTACCCAACAGCTTTGTGATGTTGGATCGAAAAATTGTTGATTTCTCCACCAGTGGTTACTGCAGTGCGGGAGATGACATCGTGATGGCGCACCATTTTTTAACCACTGATGGTCGTGTCTACACCACGGGTGCCGCTTCCAATTACATGAACGGCGACACATTGGGTAACGCTCGCAACACGCCGAGTCAAATCATTTTTTAAGGGGTATTGAAATGGGCACAGTCAGCCTCGGAAAAATCGCGTTCACCTATAAGGGCAGCTACGCAGCCGCAAGCACGTATTTTCGCCAGGATGTGGTGAGCTTTAATGGTGACAGCTATGTCTGCCTTGTGGACAACACAGTGGGGGTGGCTCCCCTGAATAATCCTACGAAGTGGCAACTGTTTGCTCAGGGGACCGCTGGTGTTACAAGCGCTGCCGGTGAATTGGTCTACAACACTGGGGGCGCTTTGGCTGCACTTGCGCCCGGCGTTGCAGGTCAAGTCCTCACAGTCGGTGCCAATGGGCTACCAGTGTGGGGAACACCCGATGTGCGCTCAGGCACAAAGTTCAAGCGCTTGTTAGAGAATGCCAGCACCAAGGTCAACAACCGGCCTTACCGCCGCTTTGGCGGCATCATGACCGATAACTCGGTGCGCATGTGGGGTAACAATGAAAACTATGTCTTGGGCGATGGCAACACGTTTGCCAGACCCTATCCGGTTCGCGTGGCATTTCCGCCCGGGTTTGCAGGTGCGGCCAAAGTCTATGTCGATTACAACTACTCAGGCTATTGCATTGATCTCAATGGTCAACTGTGGAGTTGGGGCTATAACGGTTACGGCCAACTTGGGCTGAATGACACCACTGATCGACGCGTTCCTGTGAACGCGAGCCTGGTTGCGAGCAGCTCAATTTTTGGTAAGACAGTCACTGAGGTTATCGTGGCTGGTGGTGTTGAGGGGTATTGCAGCGTCATGGCCTTATGCGCTGACGGCACGCTTCACAGCGCGGGCTACAACGGTTATGGGCAATTGGGGCTGGGCGACACGACACAACGCAATCAGTTTGTGCAGGTGCCGGTTGTGAGTAATGTGGCCGCTGCTCGTTTGGGGCGTGAGCGTTATACCGCTGCCTATGCAGTGCAAGCTGATGGCAAGCTGTATTCATGGGGATACAACGGCGACGGCCAGCTTGGGGATGGCACCACCACGCAGGCCAATATTCCTGTGCAACGCACGGGTGGGACGCTTTCGGGCAAATCAATCAGTAACGTTTATTGCGGTCACACTGCTGCCTATGCATTGGATAGCACTGGACGTTTACATGCCTGGGGGACCAACACCACTTATGGCAACCTAGGCTGCGGTAACTTTGCAAACCAGTTCACGCCAGTACAAGTCGCTATTGGCGTTGCTGATGTCTATACCAACAGCTATGACTACCCCATGGTGCTTATCCGTAAAACAGACGGTACCTTGTGGGGTGCAGGGGCAGGAAATTATTCAGCCAATGGCAATGTGGCAGGCAACCATGCCGCAGACTTTGCACAAATTGCGATTGGCAATACCGTCAACAAGGCAGCTATTGGTGGAACTGGCAGTTACAACTATTGCCTGGCCTTGCTGCAAAACGGCACCGTGTATGCGTGGGGCTACAACGGTAATGGTGCGTTGGGGGTTGGTGACAGCACTAATCGAACGACGCCTGTTTTAGTGCCGATTGCATTGCGTAGCGTGCAAGACATCGCTGTATACGGAACAAGCTCAGAGCAATGCTCGGCGTTTTTGTTTGACGATGGACAGCTTTGCGTGGCCGGTTATGGCGGCAGTTATGCCAATACCGACAACAATGGCAACTGGATCGGCACGCCTTATCCGGTCATTCTGTAATGCCCAACACCGCATTGTCAGAGGCCATTAAGGAGGCCTACGCCAGCGCCCCATCCGATCAGATCATCTTGCACACCTTGGAGTTGCGTCATCCTGCGTTCGTAGATGGCGCTGGGCAGACAGTAGCTATTCGCGTGGTGCGCGACACATGGGATTTATGGGCTCGATTGGAATCGCAAGCGCCACTGCAATCTGGTGAGCGTGTGCAGTTCGTAGCCATGGGGTTTGAATTAGATCTGCCACCAGTCGACACCATGCCGGTGCCGGAGATTGCGGTGACGCTAGATAACGTCTCGCGGGAGATCGTGCGCCACCTGGATGCGGCGGCCGAGTCGCAGTCGGTTATCGAGGTGACCTATCGGCCGTATCTATCGACCGATTTGGAAGGCCCGCAGATGGACCCGCCCATCCACCTGGTGTTAACGGAAGTGGAAGCAGACATCTTCCGAGTAACGGGTCGCGCGCGCATGCTGGATGTGGGCAACAAGGCCTTTCCCGGCATTAGCTACACCGCCAAGACCTTTCCGGGTCTGGCCCGCTGATAGGGAAGATTGGCAAAGTCGCCGCGCTTATCAGCGCGACCCGCGACTGCGTTTGAACGTGCGCAGGGTTTGCGCAGAAAACATCTGGTTGCGCCCCACCACGTGGCTGGGCACGAGTTTGCCCGATTGCACATAGCGGCGCAGCGTCGGCACGGACACTTCCAGATACTCGGCCGCTTCCCAGGCTGAGAACGGCTCCTGGTGTGTTTCGCCAAACACCTGGTCATGGGTGAAGTTGTCTTCCCGACAAGCGTTGCTGGCCAACAAGGAAAAAAACCGAACCCGCTCGGTGGTCGGCATCCGCTTCATTTCGGTGTAGAGGTCCTCGGCAGTGAGCGCGTGGTTCATGGTGTTTCTCCCGTTTGCTTCTCGTGTCGCAAATACTGTTTCAGTTCGTCGTAGAAATTCTCGTGAACGCCGACTTGGTAGAAGTCGATGATCAAAAACTCCACCGGCGCGTTCTTGGCCGGTGGCCGGTAGGCCATCAGGTACTCCTGCCGGTTAAAGCGAAATTTGTGAACCCGGATACCAGCCAAGTCGCCCACCTTGAGCTCGCCAATCGCCGGCGCCTCGCACACCACCTCCACCTCATCTTCGATCGCCAGCCGTAAGGGCTTGTGCGCCTTCTTGACGTACTGGGCGAAGGGCCGTTTGAAGTTGGTTTGCATGCGTCGATATTAATGAAATAGTGATTCCATGTCAAATCATATCCAAATAAACAAGGAATCGTCAGTGCATTGGGCGACCCACTACATCGGGCTGCCGTGGCACGCCGGTGCTCGTGGGCCAGATGCGTTTGATTGCTGGGGTCTGTTCCTCGCCATCCAGCGCGAGCACTTTGCGCGATACCTTCCTGAAATCCCGGTGGATGCCAGCGACCTGCGCATCGTGATGACGACCTTTCGCGACCACCCCGAACGACAGCGATGGTTGTCCGTTGTGAAACCTGCAGAAGGTAACGCTGTGTTGCTGCGCCAATCCCGCCACCCAGTGCATGTCGGCGTGTGGCTCGCGGTCGATGGTGGTGGCGTGCTCCACGCGGTCAAAGACGCGGGCGTTGTGTTCCAGAAGTTGCCTGAACTATTGCTGCACGGCTGGCGGGTAGAAGGCTATTACCAATTTATGGAGAAACAGTGATTCACGCTGACCAAAGCGCTGTCGTCATGCTGCGCAACCCTTTCCAGCCAAGCCATCGTGAAGTGATGGTGACCCACCCCGGTCAGACCATTCGACAGTGGCTTTGCTCCCAGGGTATCACCGAGTTTGATCAGCCAACAGTCTGCATCAAGAATGGCGCTGCCGTGTTGCGTGGGGATTGGACTGTTACACCCATTGATGGTTTGGTGATCTTTATTACCCTGCCACAGGGTGGCGGCGGTGGTGGGGGTGGCAAGAATCCGCTGAACACCGTCCTGATGATTGCGGTGATGGTAGTGGCGACCGTCTATGGGGGGCCTTTGGGGGCAAGCCTTGGGTTCAGTGGAACCTTGGCCACCGCTGTTGGCTCGGCCGTCATCATGACAGCGGGCACAGCTTTGGTGAGCGCCTTGGTGCCCCTGCCCACACCGAACATGCCGTCTTTCTCATCTGGGGGCGGGTTGTCTCAACCCTCTCCAACCTACAGCCTTCAAGGCCAAGGTAACTACGCTCGCCTGTCCCAACCCATACCGGTTGTTTATGGTCGTCATCTCGTCTATCCGGACCTGGCTGCCACGCCTTATGGCGAATACCAGGGTAACGAGCAGTACTTGCACCAGTTGCATTGCATCGGACTGGGTGATTACGACATCGAGCAGATTCGAATTGAGGACACGCCCATGGCTTCGTTCGAGGAAGTCTCTTATCAGATCGTGTCACCAGGTAGCTCGGTCACTCTCTTCAATCCGGATGTGGTGACTGCCCCCGAGGTGGCTGGACAAGAACTGCTGGCCGACACTTGGACTGGTGGATTTGCGATCAACCCGGCCGACAGCGATGTCACCCACATCGGCATCGACATTCTGTTGCCGCGAGGTCTTTACTACGCCAATGACGCCGGTGGCTTGGAAGTCCGAAGTGCAAACTGGAAGATAGAAGCCAGAGCGATTGATGCCAAAGGCGATTCAGTGGGTAGTTGGTTTACGCTTGGTAGCGAGAGTATTAGCGCTGCAACTACCACGCCGCAGAGACTGACTTTTAAATACCCAGTTAGCCCTGACCGTTATGAAGTGCGTGCCACACGCTTGGATAGCAAGGACACCAGCTCTCGCGTTGGGCACGAGGTGCGTTGGGGTGAGGCCCGTGGTTATCTGGCTGGTGGCGTTGCTTTCCCTGACAACGTCACGTTGCTTGCTATTCGCATGCGCGCCACCGACAACTTGTCACAACGCTCAAGCCGTCTCATTAACTGCATCGTGACGCGCAAGCTACCGGTCTGGTCCGCCGACACTGGATGGTCAACTGCTGTGCCCACACGCTCGATCGCGTGGGTCTTTGCCGACATCCTGCGCGCGAGCTACGGTGCCAAACTCACCGATGAACGAATCGATCTGGCTGCCTTGGCGCAACTCGATCAAGTCTGGACCAGCCGGGGGGATCAGTTCGACGGTGTGTTCGATCAGCAAGTCACCGTTTGGGAGGCACTGACCCGTGTGGCCCGTTGCGGTCGTGCGGTGCCGTTCTTGCAGGGCGGGATTGTGCGCCTGGTGCGGGACGAAGCCAGGCACTTGCCGGTGGCGCTATTCAGTCCCCGCAATATTGTCAAGAACAGTCTCAAGATCCAGTACGTGATGCCAGGTGAGGAGACTGCGGACGCGGTGACGGTCGAGTTCTTTAGCAGCCGCACTTGGAAGCCTGATGAGGTCACCGTGAGCCTGCCTGGCTCCAGTGGCACCAACCCGGCCAAGTTGCGGCTCTTTGGGTGCACCACTGAGGAACATGCGGTGCGCGAAGGTCTTTATCTAGCGGCGGCCAATCGTTACCGCAGACGCATCATCACTTTTCGTACCGAGCTCGAAGGCATGATTCCCACTTATGGGGACTTGATCGCCATTGCCCACGATATGCCAAGTTGGGGGGCGGGCGGTGAGATCGTCGCTTGGGATCCCGACAGCAAAATCGCCACGCTTTCAGAGACGGTCGTTTTTATTGATGATCAGTCTCACGTGATGGCATTGCGTCGGCGTGACGGTGGGGTCAGCGGCCCGCATGCAGTAACGCTGGGCGGAGATGCGCAGCAGGTGGTGTTTGACGAGTTACCTGATATCCCCATTGAAACCGGCCTGTCGTCTGAACGCACCCACTTCGCATTTGGAGTTGTTGAGCAATGGAGCCTACTCGCCCGGGTGATCGCTGTGCGCCCGCGTGGCGAGCAAGTGGAAATTACTTGTGTGGCTGAACACCAGGCAGTGCATACGGCCGATTTGTCACAAAGCACCTAACCGCCCTCGATTCGTACCTCACTCAATCGATTCACGCTGGCTGCCTACATAGGGCGAGCCATGGCAGAGATTTTTTATTTTTTTGGAGACCGCATATGACAGGAGCCACCAGCACCGATGAGCAAGAAATGCTCGCATTTAGAAAAGATGATTTTGATGACTTACTCAACAGCGCAGCCGAGCGAGGTGCTGAGCGTGTGCTCGCACGCCTTGGTTTAGAGAACGGACATGCAGCCCGCGACATTGGCGAGCTTCGCGAACTCTTAGAAGCGTGGCGGGATGCCAGGCGAACTGCCTGGCGCACAACCGTCAAAGTGGTGACCACTGCAATATTGGCAATGCTGCTGGTTGGCGCTGCGATCAAGCTGAAAATTATGGGGGGCCCGCAATGATCGAAACATTATTGGGTGGACTTTTAGGTGGCGCGTTTCGCCTAGCACCAGAAATTTTGAAGTGGCTTGATCGCAAGGGAGAGCGCGGCCATGAGCTAGCGATGCAGGACAAGGCGATTGAGTTCGAAAAGCTTCGCGGCGCCCAGCGCATGTCGGAAATTGGCGCCGCAGCCGATCTTGCATGGAGCACTGGTGCTCTGGATGCACTCAAGGAGTCCGTTCACGCCCAAGGCCAGCGCTCAGGCGTCCGTTGGGCTGACGCTCTCTCTATTAGCGTGCGCCCGGTGATTACCTATTGGTTCATGGCGCTTTACTGCGCCGCAAAGACAGCAGCCTTTGTCGGCGCCTTAAATGCTGGCGCTGGATGGGGCGAAGCCATTTTGCATGCGTGGACCGAAGCTGATCAGGCGCTTTGGGCTGGCGTTCTCAATTTCTGGTTCTTGGGCCGCGTGTTTGACAAGGTCCGAGCGTGATTGCGGTACCACAAGCAGCAATCGACTTAGCCAAGAGGTTCGAAGGATTCGAGCGCAGGGTGAGGCGCGGAATCGAGATCACAGCCGTGCCCTACGTCTGCCCAGCCGGCTACTGGACGATTGGCTACGGCCATCTCTGCGAGCCGACACATCCGCCGATCACTGAGGCCGAAGGCGAGGTTTATCTGGCGCACGACCTGCAAACCGCGCTGGCCGCGACGCTTCGCTACTGCCCGACGCTGGCCACGGAACCCGAGGAACGACTGGCAGCCATCGTGGACTTCACGTTCAACCTCGGGGCGGGGAGGCTACAAACTTCGACCCTGCGACGCCGGGTGAACCAGAGGGACTGGCCAAACGCCTCACAGGAATTGCGCCGATGGGTATATGGGGGTGGGAAAGTGCTGCCCGGGCTTGTCGCCCGCCGCGAGGCTGAGGGGCATCTTCTGTCTGCCTGACGCACCTCTATCCCTACGTCCAAACCTCGTCCAAATTCTTGGCCGCGAGCAGCTTCTCTCGCAGCGCGTAGCGGGACGACTGCATATTGACCTCGCTGTTCTCCGGGCGCGGGATCGGGACAATCGCAGTCGCAGGCCCTTTAAACTTGATCATGAACTTCCCGGTGTCGTTGTAAGGCAGGATGGCCTCTACCTCGGCAATGTGGGTGATTGCCGCGACGGGAGCAACCTGATAGGCAGCGATGAACTTCAGCTTCGAGATGTGCTTTGCATTTATACGAACAGAAAACCAGCAGTTCTCATTTAGGAAGCGCTGCTTAAATCCTTCTTCACGTGCGGGCACAACTATGGTGTCGAACTTGTCGTTATCCGAGCCAATGGGTTGCACTTGATCGGTTGGATCCTCCTGTTTTAATGGCGTGAAAGCGTTGATACTGAGCATCGGCAAAATTAGTAGCATGTCGGCCAAAAAAGCCTGCGCAGTAGCCTTCGCCGCTGGGCTCATAGTGGGCTCGGTAGGATTATTCTTGTTTAAGAGTATGGCGCGATCGTGCTTCTTTGCCAGAGCAACAAGTGACGACTCAAGGTATTGAACTTCGGTCTTTCCTATCTTGTGATTGCGGTCGAAGAAGTAAACTCCCCACACCCAACCTTCCTTGGTAGTTGCGTGAGTCTTCAGGCGATCACCAACTGGATCAGCTTCACCTATGTAGATAGTTTCTTCAGCGGCGTTCCCCACCAATATATAAATTCCCGCCTGGTTAAAGCCGGGTTCTTGCTTCAAGGACTTGGAAGAGTCTTTCGTAAAAACGACACCACAGCCAGACCAATTTGACTTGTCAACGTGCCTGATACCTTCTGGTTCACCAGTTGTGGCAAAGAGGGTTATTGAAAATGGATGCATATATTTCCTGAAAAATTTTGAGCTGAATTAGGTTTGGCTGCCCTAATATCTTGGCGATAGAACCTTAGCTTTTGCACTATGAAAATGAGAAGTGATGGTGTCCAAAAGGTTTTGAAACCTAATTTCATGAATTCCTGACGCAGGCTGTATAGAGAAAATCTCAAATCTTGCCACCCACGCCTTTAAATTTCTCCACAAAAGCCGCCAATTTTTGAAACACACCCTGCTTTTTGGTTAGGTACTGTGGATTCAAAGGACTCATCTTGGGCAAGACGGCATTAAGCTCCGTGCCACTGTCACTGGCGTACTCACGCTTGAGTGATGCTTGGATATAGCGTTTGGCGGCTTCTGAATTAAGGCTCTCGGAGTTGATCAATTCCTGGGCTTCACGTTGCTGCTCAGCTTGCGCAAAGGAAAAGAAAGCCTCAATCACGCTAGCCTTGTCGCCGATCTGGTCCAGGTCTGTTTTGTTAATGAAGTCAACCAGTAACTCTTCTTTAGCGCGATTGCCAAGACTGGCGCGAATGACGCGTCGAACTTCATCCACCAGTTCTGATTTGCTCTTGGTTTTCTTGTTGTGGTCGAAGATCAATTCGAGGATGTAGTCCAAATTGATTTCCTGCGACTTGAGTAAGTCAACCTCAAAGACTACGTCATCCCAGTCGATGGTTGACTTGTCTTTTTCGCCAGAGGTCTTTTCTCGACGCTGCCAGTCGCGTACATCGTTATAAGTTGATCGGTAATCCTGTATTCTTCTCTCGGCGGGAAGCGTGATGGAGCCCAAGGCAGTCATGTCGTCATCGGTCAAATAGTGTTTTGCCTTGAACGCATCAACCGCTGCCGGGTCATTTATGTCAACGTTTTGTAGCTCCTTCAAGCTGGCATACTCATCGTAGTTTTGAAGAATGTTTTCGATCCGCAAATATTCACCGAAGAGTTTGGCAAAAGCCTTTTTGTCAGCTTCTTTCTCAATGGCAGCAGGGTCAGGGAAGCGTGTTTCAAGTTCTTCGACCACCTCCATAAAACCTCGCTGCGCCTCGCCTGTGGCCACATCGGTGAAGCCTTCCATGTACTCCTTGTAGCTTTT
>SXGQ01707683.1_pt1 | contig 27073 bp, 23 predicted proteins | sample 3178371 | NCBI WGS metagenome assembly SXGQ01 (sample SAMN11356859, study PRJNA531348) | freshwater metagenome | isolation source: freshwater sample F1-20 | place: China: Fuxian Lake, Yuxi | collected 2017-12-25 | reverse complement strand
GATGTACATCGAGCCAAATGACACGGGGCTCCCAACACCGTTGTCAGCGGAAATTGTGAACGGGAAGTTACCGCCAGTTGTCGGCGTGCCGGTGATTGCGCCGGTGTTGACATCCAAGCTGACGCCGTTGGGTAGTGAACCTGAGGTGACCGAATATGAGGGCGTGGGATATCCGGCTGCTGACACCTGATTGCTGTACGGAGTCCCAGCTATTCCACCGGTATCGATCGTGGAGTCCACCGGTGTCGGCGCTTGGTTGATCGTGATCGTGGTGTTGAGGTCGAGGGTGCCTGATCCGGTGGTGGCTCTGATGGTGATGGGGAACGCGCCAGTCGCGGTCGGAGTTCCGCTGAGACTTCCGTTGGGGGACAATGAGATTCCGGTGGGCAGGGTTCCCGACTGCAAGGTGTAGGTGGCCGCGGCACCGAGGTTGCTGGCGACGGCGTCCGAGTACGCGACGTTCTTTAAGGCAGGAGACAGGGACTCGTCGGTCCATGTAGTGGGCGCAAGCGTCGTGTTGTAACGCGAAATGCCGACACATCGTCCACCGCCAGTCCAACTTGTCAAGCCAGTAAAAAGCTGACCAGTTGAGTTGACCGCAATTGCGTAACCTTCATCGTCTCCTCCTGACAGACCCGAGGCCACGTATCCAGGTGTGGTCGATGAATTCAACGTCGTGTCAAGAGTGCCGCTAGATGTCAATCGAAAAAGAATCGTCCGCGTGTAAGAGGGGCTGGAGGGGTCAAAAAAAGATCCGATTGCCGCACTCTTGCCATCGGGCTGAACGACAATTTCGTGGAGAGTTCCCTCATAAACAGGTGCTCCTACCTCAATGATATTGAGTCCATCGCCGTTGAACGTCGGGTCAAGATCTCCGTTAGTTGTCAGTCGGCCAACTAAATGCGAATTGACGGAACCAACAGTTTTTCTACCTGCAAAGACCATCTTTCCGTCCGCTTGAATTGACAGAGCATTCACGGAGATAACAAATCCCAAACCAGTAATTCTTGAAACTCCATCATCATTAAAAGCGGTATACAGTGCACCTGTTGGCGTTACGACGACGACGGTTGGGTCCGCTATAGCTGAGCCAGCAATTGCAATATTGCCGTCGTTACGAACGGCTAGATCAACGAAGATATCGTTTCCCGAAACATCGATGATGACAGAACCATCGCTATCAAACGAATTATCCAATGTTCCGTCCGAGTTAATACGCGCCATGTATAAGTCATTGTTTGTCGCCGATGTGGCGGTCACGCCAGCAATAATGATGTCGCCATCAGACAAAACAGTGCCGGAATAGGCATAATCGTCAAGAACTGTGGGGGCAAGAATGAGAACGCCGTCGCCATCAAAACTTGAGTCGAGATTTCCACTTGAATCAAGACGGACTATGACGATGTCTTGTTGCGAACTTCTGGTTCCGTATCCGACCGCGACGACATCTCCGTCACTCATCATTAAGAGATCTTCCACCCTAGAGAGTGAAAACGTAAACGGTGCCGACCCTAATTCGCTAAGCACTCGGGTTCCTGCTGATCCAAAGGTTGTATCAGCGCTTCCGTTACTGAGAGTTCGATTAACGACCATTTGATAGCCACTGTCGGACAATCCAGCGGTATAGATCTTTCCGTCATTCGTTAATTCAATATCTCGACCAAAACCGCCGGAGGCGCAAAGATAGTCACTGGTACCCCATGGTGTTAGACCACCGTCGGCAACAACTTTACTTGCATGTGAAAACTGCAAAAGCAGACACAAAATTCCAACATAACTGACAAGGCGTTTTACGCTCATGATAGCTCCCGCTCCATTGGTTATTCGGAAGGCTAATGATAGTTGCTTCTGTTGAAGCGAATTGACAGTCAAGAATAGGCGGGTATCAAGTCAAGAAAGTGTTAACTTTTCGATCGCAGCAGCGACGGCGAGTACCTGATCCTCGCGACCAGGTTTACCCACGACCTGAAGGCCAATAGGAAGTCCAGCATTCGTGTGCGATGTGTGTTGACCGCAGGGCACGGAGACGATGGGAAGTGGCGAAGCCAAATTCCATACCGATGTCATATCCTCGGATTGGCACAATCCATTATCGGGAAGTGCAGGACGCGACATGTTGTCGATCTTGGTTGCCGGCCCAGGGGCCTGTGACATTGTCGGACAAATCAAGACATCATGGTTGTGTAGAGGGGCAGTGGCGCGATTCCAGAAATCGGTCCGTTCAATTTCCATGCGCTTTGCATCAACGGCGCTAAACGTTTTGCCGAGTTGAATGAGCCACACCACGAGTGGATCCATGATTGATTGGTGTTCTTCAACGAGGTGGCCGTAATAGGTGGCCATAAAGATGCCCCACATCTCGAGCCACAGTGCGCCGTCGCGAATGGTGAACTGCGGATCAACATGATGAACCGTTGCACCAAAACCTGTGAGTTGCTGCGCCGTGTCACGGACTGCGGCGGCAATCTCGGGATCAACATCCCAGCAACCGAGATCAATGGAAAGTCCGATGGAGATTCCATCAATTGATGTTGATTCTGGTCGACTGAGCGATGAAAGTACTGAGAACGGATCAGACAGTGATGGTCCTTGTGCGGCAAGCAAGAATTCCCAGGCATCATCGACGGTGCGGGCGAGTGGTCCGTGGTGCGACAAAGTGTCAAACAAACCTGGAAGCGCAGTCATCGGGATGCGACCAAGGGATGGTTTCAATCCGACGATGCCGCACCATGAAGCCGGAATACGCACCGATCCGCCCATGTCACTTCCTTCGGCGAGTGCGACACAGCCACTCGCAACAGCAGCAGCCGAACCGCCGCTTGATCCACCCGTTGTTCGTTCATGATTGTGCGGGTTACGCGTGGCGCCCCACAACAAGTTGTCGGTGATTCCGGCGTGAGCGAACTCGGGAGTATTGGTGCTGCCAACAATGATCGCTCCAGCATCAAGAAGTTTCTGGACGACTGCGTCGGTATGACGAGCAATGTTGTGCTCGAAGATTCGTGAACCCGATGTGCTTTTATGCCCGAGCCATGACGACGTGTCTTTGATCGCAATGGGGATTCCGGCAAGCCCACCAGCAGATGTGTCAACCGACTGTGCTCGTTCACGGGCCTCATCAGCCCACACCTCAACGAAACAATTCAAGTCAGGCTGTACTTGCTCAATGCGCGACAGGGCTCCATTGACAAGATCAAGCGGAGTTACCTGCTTCGAATTAAGTAGTGCTCGCTGTTGAGCAACCGACAGTGACGACAGTTCGCTCATGTTGCTATTTCCTCGTCACTTAGCCGTTGATGAGATCGGCATAGAAAGGAAGCACCTGTGCGGGTCCACTCACCAAGAAAGTGGTGATGCACGTTTCTTTCCACATCGCCAGTTCGTCTTTGATCTTGGCGGGCGGTCCGACGAGAGCGATGTCTTCAACCATCTTCAACGGAATCGCGGCTGCAGCTTCGGCCTTCTTGCCTTGCAAGTACAACTCTTGAACTTTGTTGGCGACATCTTCGTAACCCATGCGGGCGAAAACTTCGAAATGGAAGTTGGCTCCCTTGGCGCCCATACCGCCGGCATACAACGCCAAGAAGGGGCGCACCATGTCGGCGCACTTTTCAACATCGTCACCAGGAATCATCATCACGGTTGACGCAACTTCAAAACGGTCGGCTTTGTTTGCTTCACCTGATTTGGCAAAACCTTCGTTGAGGCACTTGCGATAGAAGCCATCTTCTTTTGGAGAGAAGAACAAAGGCAACCAGCCATCACAAATCTCGGCCGACAGTGCAACGTTCTTTGGTCCTTCTGCACCAAGGAAGATCGGAATGTCGCGACGCAACGGATGCACTGTTGACTTGAGCGGCTTGCCGAGTCCGGCGCCATCGGTTCCGGTGTAGGGCAGGTCGTAGAAGTTGCCGTGTGATTCAACGGGCTTTTCGCGAGCCAAAACTTGACGCACGATGTCGAGGTATTCGCGGGTGCGGGCGAGTGGCTTGGGATAAGCCTGGCCATACCAACCTTCAACGACTTGTGGGCCACTGGCACCAAGTCCCAAGATGAATCGTCCGTTTGAAAGATGATCGAGGGTGATTGCCGCCATTGCTGCTGCTGTTGGTGTGCGAGCGCTCATCTGCATGATGGCCGTTCCCAAACGAACATTGGACGTATTTGCGCCCCACCAGGCGAGGGGAGTCAGGGCATCGCTGCCGTAGGCCTCAGCTGTCCAGATCGAATCGAAACCAAGTCGGTCGGCTTCTTTCACTGCCTCGTCGGCCCCAGCCGGCGGTCCAGCCGACCAGTAGCCAGTGTTGTAGCCGAGTTTCATTGTCTTGGTTGCGCTCATCTCTACATCGTGTCACCCGACGAGCTCGGTCGGGGAATTGAAAAGCTATTTTGCCTGGATTTGGGCGGTCCAATACTCGAGCCGCTCTAGGTAGAAGCGGATGATGTCAGTAGCGAGTGGATTGTCCAATAACTTTGGCAAACTTGCCGCTTGGCCGAGATGCGTGATCTTGGAAAAGTGATAGAGCACTAACGGAGATCCGTCCACCAGGTAATTCCCGAATGAGTCAAGTGAGAACGGTCGAAGGTGCAAATTCCAGGATGCAACGTTCAGCCCTGCTTCTCGATGAATCTCGGAATCGGGAAAGAACACCGGAATATGATCGCCCCATTTTTGATCCGTAAACAAACCGCGCGTTGGGTCGTCAACCGAGTGCTTGGCGAGGCGTTGACTCCACCACTTTGCAAAGGCATGTCCTTCGGGGGTAGATCGAACTCCAAAAACGCCGAAATTGTAAACCCCATAGCGAAGCGAATCAATTTCGTCAGCAATGGATGAATCAACAACTGAAGCAGGTCGCAGTTGGTGGGGAGTGAGAAGAATTGAACAGCGTGCGAGTTGCTCGCAGAATTTTTCAAGTGGTGCGAAAATGGCTGTATCGGGATCGAGATAAATGACTTGGTCGCCGCGGCCTAGCAGCTTTTCCAATGCGGGCCCTTTGACCGAGGTACAAGCCTCAACGACTGAATATGGGGCCATCCAAGAATCGTGTAGATCCCCAAGGAGATCTCGTGCAGTGACAACTTCGTCAAAGCTATTGAGAAAATGACGATACGAGCCATCTAACGGAATCTCATCAACCAGAACAAGTACCACGTGAGCTGAAGGTTCAAAGCGCCGAAGTGATTCGAGCATCACCGACGCCTGCGCCGCGTAAGCCAAATTTGCTGAAGTAAATATCTGGAGTTTCACGCTGTTAGACCTTGAAGAAATGCTGTTGTTGTTCCGGTAAAGACAAATTTTCCAGTGGGCATTCCGCGAGAAGCTATTTGCGAGATTTTGCTCAATATGTGATCATCTCCAAACAACTCAGATTCGTCGCTATAAATCAATGCGCTGCCACATTTTTGTGCGGCCGCTTGAATGTTGCCAGATTCTTTACTCGTGATGACAATGCACCCCGCTGCAATCGTTTCGTAAGTGACGAGATTGAAAGTTTCTTGGTGAATTGACCAGATAAATACCGCATCAATTTGGTTTTGCCGAAGAAGTGAAGTAGTCAGACCAATGTTCTTACTCGTTTGCGATAAGTCAACAAAAACGATGGACTTATCTTTGCTATCAATTGATCCAAAATGAAAAAAGTCGACTTCGAGTTTTCTCATGTTTGAGAACTCAACAAACTGCTGAAAGACCTTCCAACCCTTGTGTTGAACAGGATGGCCGACGAAAGCAATTCGAAGTTTGCGATTTTGCAACTCATTTGAATCTCGTTGCCCATCAATTAACACTTCGCCATGAGCAACAACTTTTGGAATGGCAGCAAGCTTTGTTGAGCCTGAGACCGAATTGAGCTGAGCAGTTTCGGAAGGGGCGATGAATTGCCACGGAGCGGCTTGAAGGAGCTCTTGAGTTCGTGTTACATGGTCGTGTCGTCGTGAACCATGGATGCAGACGTGGCACATCTGCGAGTCAATTGGTGGGTCGTTGCACGGGCGCAAGTTGTTGTGGGCAAGCAAGTGATTCTCGCAATGAATTGAGTAATCATGGATCCACCAAATGAAATGAGCGACATCGCTGGCGGCAATTTCTTGAGCGATGACAATTGGTTCGTGTCCAAAAATGGAGTGAATGATCACCGCTTCAATCGGCTCAAGTTTTTGCAATAAACCTGACAATGGAAATCGTAAGGGGATGATCTGTCCGTTAACAATTGCTTGAAAGGTAGGAGTTGGTTGTTCAGGTGCCAGCGTAAGCCTGGGATGACTAGGGAAAATATAGATGTAGTTTGTATTTAGTTCAGCAAACTTTTGTTGTTCGATACCGGCCACTAATTGGATGCCACCGATCTGTCGCATGTAATTGTCATGTCCGAAAGCCACAACAGTCGGACCGGCTTGAGATGTCAGGCGTTGATTGATTTCTTGACAGATCTGATCGAGTGGCGCAATCGGTGGTTGATTGGTAATGCGGAGAGAGTTATTTAGCGGGTCAACTTCTGATCGAAGATTTAAACGGCGCAAAAGTGAACTGTTTGACCCGTCAGAGTAGAGACGCTTTTCTCTGTAGCCATGGAGAAGAAAATGCTCAAATGGATTAACTCCTGCTTCGCGGACATCGCCGTATTCGTGCACATAAAAGTCTGTGTCAAACCATTGGTTTGGCTGATGTCTCAGCGTCCAACCGATTTGGAAAAAGTAGAGAGCGGGATCGTCTATTTCCGGTGAGTCTTGCAAGTACTTCTCTCGATAAAACTCGCTGTCTACCTGGGCAAAAAGTTCAGCAGGAATAGTGCAGCGGAGATTGTTCAAATACTGTTGCAAGGCTTCGGCATCAAATTCGGCACGTAAATGCGGAAGTTGGCCGTTCCAGGGGGGCAGCTTATTCTTGGACATCGTACGCAATGGGCAGATTCTCAGGTCCGAAGATCGCCACGGTGGAGGGTTTCCAAGTGACCGCACCATCGATGCGGAGGTTTTTCATCCGTTGCGCCATGATCGGCAAGGCTTCTTGCTGTTCGGCGCGAGCAAGCGCAGCGCCGAGGCAATAGTGAATTCCCGATCCGAAGGTCATCTGTGGCTGGCCGGCTGGCTCGCGGGTGATGTCAAAAACATTGGCATCATTGAAAACAGTTTCGTCTCGATTAGCGATTGACAATGATGGTGTCACCAAAGTGCCTTTGGGGAACAGGACACCCTTGTATTCAATATCTTCACTGGCGAATCGCCCGGTGGCACGAACAGCTCCGAAATAACGCATGGTCTCTTCAACAGCTTTGCCAGCGAGTTCGGGTTGCTCGGCGAGAAGTTTCCATTGTTCGGGATGTTCGGCGAAGAGCGCAATTGAACAACCGAGTTGATTACGCGTGGTGTCGGTACCGCCAACGATGACTGCTTCAACCATCATTTCAAGTTCGGCTTCATCAAGTTTGTCGCCGGCTTCTTCAGCAGCGATCAAACTGGTGATGAGATCGTCGGCGGGGCGAGAACGACGTTCGGCAATGAGTTGACGGGTGTACGCACCAAGTTCGTCTTGTGCCTTGAAGATCACGTCTAGTTCTTCAGAGGCAGTGGCATTGAAAATTCGCAGCACATCCTCGGCCCAACGACTGAATAATTGCCAATCCTTTTTCGGAGCGCCGAGCAATTCGCAAATGATCGGAATCGGGTACGGATCACAAATGTCTGTTGCAAGATCGCACTTGCCATTCTTGGCAACGGGGTCAATCAATGTATTCATGACTTCGCGCATGAATGGACGCAGGCGATCAGCCGCACGGGGCGAAAATGATGGAGCGACTAAACGACGCAGGCGAGTATGAACATCACCTTCGGCCGACAAGATTGATTCGCGACGACGTTCTTTGAGACGTGGATCGTTTACGCCAAAAGCTTCAGCTGCAAGGGCCGCGGCGCTGTGCCAACGCTTGTCACGCAAGATGGCGACACAATCTTCGTATTTGAAAATCGGATAGGCGAAAACGCCCTTGGCAATCCACGATTCTTTAGATAACGCAAGAAGTGCATTGCGGTGTTCTTCTGCATCGGCAAAATCAAATTCAACCGTTGGTAATTCAAGTTCGGAGAGGGGTGTCGCCATTCCTCAAACCTAATGCTGCGAAGCCATGATCCACATTGTCGGGGTGGACAAAGGTTGGCGCAGCGACTTTGTCAGTGAATTCCAGTCTTGATGAGTGGTTTATAGTGGGTTCATGAAGGCCTACCGAAATTTAGTCAATGGTAAATACGTCGACGCGGCCGATGGTCGCACGATCCCGGTCATTAATCCATCCACAGAGGAGCAGTATGCAACTGCTCCTCTGTCGGCATCTGCCGATGTTGATCAGGCGATGCAGGTCGCGGCCGACGCATTTGAAACCTGGCGTGATTCGACACCGAAAGATCGTTCACTAGCGTTGTTCCGCATCGCCGATGCGATTGAGGCTCGTGCCGAAGAGTTCATTGCTCTTGAATCTGAGAACTGCGGCAAGCCCATTGGCATGACTCGCTCCGAAGAAATTCCACCGATGGTCGACCACGTGCGATTCTTTGCAACTGCTGCTCGACACCTCGAAGGCAAGAGTGCTGGCGAATACGTTCCCAACATGACGAGTTATATTCGTCGTGAACCTATTGGTGTCTGTGCACAAGTTGCGCCATGGAATTATCCGATGATGATGGCCGTTTGGAAATTTGCTCCTGCGATTGCGGCTGGTAACACGGTTGTGCTGAAGCCGAGTGACACCACTCCAGTGAGTACAACGTTGTTGGCCGAGATTTGTGCAGAGTTTTTGCCAGCGGGTGTCATGAACGTCATTTGTGGTGACCGCGACACTGGTCGTGCCATGGTGTCGCATAAGACCCCGTCGCTCGTGAGCGTTACTGGTTCAGTGCGCGCCGGTATGGAAGTTGCCGAGTCGGCATCTAAGAGTTTGAAAAGAGTCCACCTTGAACTTGGTGGCAAGGCGCCGGTCATTGTCTTTGACGATGCTGACATTGCCGCTGCTGCTGAAGGAATCGCGATGGCAGGATTTTTCAATGCTGGTCAAGACTGCACGGCGGCAACACGCGTGTTGTGCTCGGCTGGGGTGTACAAAGACTTCGTCGCTGCCCTCACCGAACAAGCAAAAGCCACTCAATGTGGAATGCCCGATAACGAAGACGTGCTCTTTGGGCCAGTGAACAACGCCAATCAGTTGGCTCGTGTTTCGGGTTTCTTTGATCGTTTGCCAACACACGCCGAAGTGAATGCTGGCGGTTCGCGTCAATCTGGTTCGGGCTACTTCTTTGCACCGACAGTTGTGAGCAACTTGCGCCAGACCGATGAAATGGTTCAGACCGAAATCTTTGGGCCTGTGATCACAGTTCAATCATTTGACGACGAAGATGAAGCAGTGCGTTGGGCCAACGGTGTTGATTACGGTTTGGCATCAAGTGTGTGGACCAAAGATTTCGGTCGTGCCATGCGTATGACCAAGCGTCTTGATTTTGGTTGCGTGTGGGTGAATACACACATCCCGATGGTTGCCGAAATGCCTCATGGTGGATTCAAGCAATCGGGTTACGGCAAAGACTTGTCGATGTACGCGCTCGAGGATTACACGCGCATCAAGCACGTCATGGCCAACCTCGACAGTTGATCGTTCACCTGACTGATCAAGGATCCGCGCATCAAAGAAATTGTTGGAGTCCTTCGGCGGTGTTAGTTTAAAGAAGTCTTCGCGGGAATCGTCGCGAGAGGGGGGATGAGTCGGGTCGTGAGCGAGCAGGTCATTGAACTTCATGAAGTCAGTAAGTCGTTTGGCAACTTCCAAGCCGTCAAACACGCCGACTTCTCCATCCGTCACGGCGAGTTCTTCGCCATGCTTGGTCCATCAGGATGTGGCAAGACCACGACGCTCAAGATGATTGCTGGCTTTGAACAGCCGACGTCTGGTCAAGTGATCCTTGAGGGAGTCGACGTTTCATCTATTCCGCCGCATAAGCGCAACGTTAATACTGTGTTTCAGCAATACGCTCTCTTTCCTCACTTGTCGGTTGCCGACAACGTGGCTTTCGGATTACGGGCCAAGAAGGTGCCCGAGACTCAGGTGCAGTCGCGGGTCGCCGAAATGCTTGATGTGGTTCGGCTCGGTGGTTTCGCGACTCGCCGACCGTCCCAACTATCGGGTGGGCAGCAACAACGTGTGGCGTTGGCACGGGCGTTGGTGAATATGCCAAGTGCGCTGTTGCTTGACGAGCCCCTTGCTGCGCTTGACCTGAAGTTACGCGAAGCGATGCAGATCGAACTCAAGCGGATCCAGCGCGAGGTAGGGATCACTTTTGTGTTTGTCACTCATGATCAAGGTGAGGCGCTCACGATGTCTGATCGGATCGCGGTGATGAATGAAGGCGTGGTTGAGCAAATAGGTACTCCAGATGAGATTTATAACCGACCCCTCAGCTTGTTCGTTGCTGGTTTCATTGGTTCAGCCAACCTGTTACCTGGAACCGTTCGCGCAACCACTGAATCGGGTTGCGTGGTCGAACTCCTGAACGGTCAGCGGGTCGCAACCTCGAATCGCCACAGCATCGGTGGCAAGGTGTCAGTCATGCTTCGACCAGAACGTCTCCATCCAGTCTCCGCTCAACCCGCAGATGGTTTTGGTCTTCGAGGAACCGTCACGAGCGTGACCTTTCAAGGCGCGTGGCTACGGGTCATTGTCGAACTACCCGACGGCACCGAGTTGTCAGCAGAAGCCGACGCCGATAGTGACCTTCCCTCGCTGCGCCCTGGGCACGAGCACTGGGTCGCATGGTCACATACAGCGGCGTACGCGCTCGAGGGTTGGCCCGAACGTGCTGGTGCGACAAGTCTTGACGTTGACCATATTGAGGCTGGATTGTGATTGGGTTTGTCCGACCAGTCATGGCGGCTATGGTGTGTGAGATTCAATGTTTTAACAACGCAAGTTCACAGATTGTGGGAGGACACAGATGAACATTTCAAAGCGCGAATTTTCCCGACGCCAACTTCTCATTCGCTCCGGTCTTGCTGGTGCCGCAGGGTTGTCATTACCAGCAATCCTCGCGGCGTGCGGCGGCGACGACGGCGGTGACAGTGGGGCACTGACACTCCTTTTCGAGAACTGGCCTGAATACATTGACGTGACCGATGGTGACGTACTTGGCACGATTGATCGTTTCATCGCCGCCAGTGGAGTTGCCATGTCCTACTCTGAGGCGTTCAACGACAACCTCGAGTATTTCGCCAAGATCCAGCCTTTGCTCGGCACGGGTAAGAGTATTGAGGCAGACATTATTGCGCCCACACAGTGGATGGCAGGTCGCCTCCGGAAACTTGACTGGCTTGAGAAGTTGCCGCTGAACAAGATTCCCAACAGCAAGAATCTTGAAGATGCGTTCAAGTTGCCTCCAAGCGATCCAACCGGTGAGTACAGCCTTCCGTGGCAGTCCGGAATTGCGGGTATCGCTTACAACATTGACGCCACTGGACGAGAGTTAAAGAGCATCGCTGACCTGTTCGATCCTGAATTTAAAGGAAAGATTGGCATGCTCACCGAGATGCGCGACACTGTCGGCTTGCTCCTACTCGGACTCGGCATCAACCCATCCGACATCACCTCGTTTGACGAGGCGGCTGGCGCCTTTGAACAACTTGAGAAGGCGAAGAGCGACGGGCAGATTCGTTCTTTCACCGGCAACGATTACATCGACGATTTGGGACTCGGTAATTTCGCCGCGTGCATCGGATGGTCGGGCGACGTGCTCCAACTCGGAATTGATAACCCAAGCGTTCGTTTCGTTGTTCCTGAAGAGGGCGCCACGCTGTGGTGGGACACCATGGTGGTTCCTAAGGGTGCGAAGAACGTTGAAGCAGCAGCCAAGTTCATGGACTTCGTCTATGACCCGGTGCAGGCGGCACAGCTCACGGCCTACGTGCAGTACATCTCGCCTGTGAAAGGTGTCCGAGAGGAAGTCGCCAAGATTGACTCAGCGCTTGCCGACAATCCTTTGCTTTTCCCAGACGACGAGACAAAGAAGCGCTTCTTCCCATTTGCCGACTTGAGCGATGAGGTTGAAATGCAGTTCGAAGAGGCTTTCTCAGGCATCATCGGGGCCTAGCACTCGTGACCCCTCCCGTTGTTTCGAGGGTGAGATCGCTGACCAAAATCTCGAGCGAGCGGTTTGGTCTGGTCGGTCTCATCTTGGTGGGGGTGGCCTTATTGTTAATTGGTGCGAGGATGGTCTCGGGCCCCATCGCGGTTCTTGTTTTAGTGTTTGCCGCCCTCGTGGTTGTGGGTTGGATCAGTCTGGCTATCCTCGGGAATCCTGAAACCAAACGAGCCCTTGCTCCGTATGGTCTATTGAAGCCGGGTTCAATGTGGTTGGCGTTGTTTTACCTCGCCCCGCTGTGGACTCTCCTGAAGAGTTCGCTCTCATCGAAGGAAACCCGTTTTGAGGTCTTCCCCTCGTTCTCTTGGGAATTCGCCAATTACGGCAAGGCTTTCAGCGATTTCGGTCCGCAGTTCGGTCGTTCGTTCTTATACGCCGGAATCGCCACTGCCCTCACGATTTTGATCGGCTATCCAATTGCCTATGTGATCGCTTTCAGAGCTGGTAAGTATCGCAACCTCCTTCTTGGGCTGGTGGTGATCCCATTTTTCACGAGTTACCTCATTCGCACTATTGCTTGGACCTCGATCCTTGCTGATAGCGGCCCGGTGGTGGGCATCATTGAATCAATTCACCTCACGGGTGTTCTCGAGTCACTCAACGTGATGGACAACGGGCGATTGATCAACACTCCTGCGGCGGTCATTGGCGGTCTCACCTATAACTTTCTTCCATTTATGATCCTTCCGATTTATGTGAGCCTCGAGAAGATTGACATTGGCTTGGTCGACGCTGCACAGGATCTGTACTCCTCTGGATCGCGTGCTTTGCGCAAAGTGGTTCTGCCGTTGTCAATTCCAGGAGTGTTTGCCGGGACTCTATTGACATTCATTCCGGCCGCTGGTGATTTCGTGAATGCACAGTTCCTCGGCAACCCCAACACCACAATGATTGGTAACTCAATCCAGGATCAGTTCTTACGGCAGAACAATTATCCCGTAGCAAGTGCGATGTCCTTCGTGTTGATGGCGATCATCACGGCCCTAGTCGTCGTATACAGCCGTTTCTTTGGAACCGAGGACCTCGCGTGAGCATCACCACGAAACGCGGACGTGTTGGGCGAGTTGCAGTCAACGTTTTTGCCGGTTTCGGATTTCTCTATCTCTTCTTGCCGATCGCCTTCATCGTGGCGTTCTCTTTCAATCAGCCAAAAGGCAAGTTCAATATTGTGTGGCAGAAGTTCACGTTAGAAAACTGGACCGACCCCTTCTCTGATACTGCGCTGACTGATGCCTTTGTGACCAGCTTGCAGATTGCTGCGATTTCAACTCTCATTGCCACCATCTTCGGTTCGATGATCGCCATCGCTTTGTCGCGCTATCGCTTTCGAGGATCGGCCGTCTACAACTTCTTGCTCGTCCTACCTCTCACGACACCCGAGATCGTTTTGGGCTCATCACTCGCCACGCTTTTTCTCGGCCAGAGCGTCATTGAATTCGGGTTTACCACCATCGTGATCGCTCACGCCATGTTCCAGATCAGTTTCGTGGCCCTGACAGTTCGGGCTCGCATCCGAGGTTTCGACTGGACACTTGAGCAGGCCGCACAGGATCTCGGTGCCTCGCCCATGCGCACCTTTTGGAAGATCACCTTTCCCTTGATACTGCCAGGAATCCTCGCTGCATCACTGCTCGCTTTTGCCCTCTCGCTTGACGACTTCATCATCACTTTTTTCAACTCTGGTTCAACGCTCACTTTCCCGCTGCGGATATTTGGTGCTTCGCGTGTTGAACTCCCGCCTCAGATCAATGTGCTAGCGACTGTGATCCTTGTCGTGACGATAGCGATCCTCGGAGTGGGTTCGGTCATTGGTCAGCGTCGCCGCAAGCGACTCGGACAGGTTGGTTGAGCGAGCAGTTAACTGGTTTAGTCGGCGCCTTCAGCGATTCTCATAGTGGTCGCAAGTGATGGGCTCGCCGACGGTGAACCACTCGACACGGTGACCGACTTGATGAGACCCGTGAAGTCGTTGGGGCAGGAATAACTGTCAACGATTGGTAGTCCTTCGTGACGACCAATCCACATTCCGCCGGCTGCCGTCGTGACTCCAGGGAACATGAAGAGCCCACCGAAATGACCAGTTGCAACTTGCTCGTCGTTGACAAACAACGCCAGTGCGCCGGCTTTCATGGTGACCGTCAATTGAATTTCGCCTGTAGTGATTTTGTTGGTGCCAACGAGATGGGCGCGTTGGTGTCCGTACACGACATCAAAGTGAGGGGTGCCTCGATCAAGCCGAAGAGTCCATCCACCTTGATGATCGCCGAGTGCGGCAATGATTCCGCTTTCGCTGGCTGGGCAATCAACAATGGCCGACATCGTGAAGCCACCAAACATTGATGGCACTCGACCAGCGGCAATGGGGTGATCGCTTGGTTGGTACGTCGCCGAACGTGGCAATGGGTATTCGCCTGGATGTGCTGGATAACCCGCAGCCGGATCAAATAGGGGGAACACGTTATTTGCCGTTGCTTGTTCAATCCATATCGACTCAAGTTCGCGGACACGCTCTGGGTATTGGGCCGACAAGTCAGTTGATTCAGAGAAGTCGTTCGCGAGATCAAATAGTTGCCACACATCGGTTTCGTATGAGTGACTGCCAGTGATGTGCGCACGCTCGTTGAACAATGGCGAAACAAAGTTGCTTGTGGCCTTCCAGCCTTCGTGATAAATCGAACGCGAGCCGTGCATTTCAAAATATTGAGTGTGTCGATGTTCGGGTCGCGAAATATCAAACAACATCGTGCTCGCGTCAACACCATCAACGCGCTGTTGTTGTACTCCACCGACAACTTCGGGCATTGACAATCCAATAGCACCAAGCAAAGTGGGCGCAAGGTCAATGGCGTGAGTGAACTGGTTGCGCACCGAACCAGCGTCGGTGATCTTCTTGGGCCAACGTGCAATGAACGGAGCACGCACGCCACCAAGCCACGAGTAACGCTTCCACAATTGGAACGGGCTGTTACCGGCCCACGCCCAACCCCACGGATAGTGATTGGTGTGATTGGGTCCACCGATTTCGTCGATGTTGGCCAGTGCTTCCTCAACTGTTGCGTGATCTCCCAACCACGAAGCTGCTTCATTCAATGTTCCGGTTGGTCCGCCTTCGCTTGACGTGCCGTTATCGGACATCAAGGTGATGATGGTGTTGTCGGCAAGGCCTTGCTCATCGAGGAATGCCAAGATGCGGCCAATTTGGGCATCGGTGTGGGTGACGAATCCGGCGAAGACTTCCATGTAGCGCGCGAACAAGCGTCGTTCGTCGGCAGACAGGGTTGACCATTCAGGAACCCAAGTTGGTCGGGGAGTGAGGTTGGTGTCGGGTGGAATGACGCCCATTGTCAGTTGACGTTGGTACGTGCGCTCACGTAATACTTCCCATCCCTCGTCAAACTGACCGGCATATGGTTCAAACCATTCGCGCGTGACATGGTGAGGGGCGTGAGCCGCACCAGTTGCGTACCACAAGAAGAACGGCTTGTCGGTCGTGGCGTGTTGCTGATCACGAATCATCGAAATTGCTTGATCCGTTAAGTCTTCGGTGAGGTGATACGCGCCACCCTGAGTTGTGTGCGTCGGTGTTGGGATCGGCGTGTTGTCGCGAACTAATTCAGGAGCCCAGTGATTGGTCTCGGCACCAAGAAATCCGTAGTAATGCTCAAAACCCATTCCAAGTGGCCAGCGTTCGAAAGGTCCCGAAGCTGAATAATCGGCTTGTGGTGTGAGGTGCCATTTGCCAACGCACATGGTGTTGTAACCGTTGTCGCGCAAGATGCGGGGGAGTGCTGCTGCAGTTTTCGGAATACGTCCGCTGTATCCGGGCAGTGCAAACGAAGTTTCTTGAGTTGCGCCGACACCGACCGCATGATGATTGCGTCCAGTGAAAAGTGCGGCACGCGTTGAAGAACAAATTGAGGTGACGTGAAAGCGATTGAGACGAATGCCGCGTTCGGCCAACGAGTCAATGTGTGGCGTGTTGATGAGCGAACCAAAACAGCCCAATTGCCCAAAGCCAATATCGTCGAGCACGATGACCACCATGTTGGGTGCATCGGCTGGAGGGGTCGGATACGGAACGAGATGGGGTTCGATAGAACTCGCAGCGGCCATTGCAAGAGCATAAGCGTTCAGGGCCGAAAGCGAAGAGGGCGAACTGTGTATCAACCACCGATTCGGTATAGCGTTTGCGCTGTCATGCCAAGTACATCTGCTCCGCGTATTGCCCTTGCTCCGTCAACCGCGCCATCTTGGATGGCCGATGCGGTGATTGCAGGCGGCGGCGAAATTGTTCCGCTCGCAGATGCGGAGGGTCTCATATGGGGCGCACCGCGCACCCCTGACGCTCTTGAAGAAATTTTGCAAGATGCTGATCACATCAAATGGGTTCAGCTTCCCTTTGCTGGCATCGAAAATTTCATGCATCTCATCGACGACAATCGTTTGTGGACATGTGGCAAAGGCGTTTATGCCGAGCCCGTAGCCGAAATGGCGTTGGCTTTGATGTTGGCTGGAATGCGGGGTATCAATTCGTACGCTCGCCAAGCCACATGGAGCGGTCCGCGTGGACGCAACTTGCATGAGGCTCACGTGACCATTTTGGGTGGCGGAGGAATTACTGAATCTTTGGTGCGCATGCTTACCCCGTTCAATTGCCACATCACGGTGGTGCGTAATCGTGTGGCTGAAATGGAGGGTGTTGATGAAGTTCTTGAAAGTGATCGATTGATTGACGCTCTCACTGGTGCCGATGTTGTTGTTTTGGCCTTGGCCTTAACCCCAGAAACTGAAGGCATCATCAGTCGATCTGAACTTGAAGCCATGCAAGATCATGCCTGGATCATCAATGTGGCCCGTGGTGGGCACATCGTGACTGACGATTTGGTGTGGGCACTTGAAAACAATGTCATCGGCGGCGCTGGTCTTGATGTGACCGAGCCCGAACCATTGCCCGATGGTCATCCGCTGTGGTCGTTAAACAATTGCATCATCACGCCTCATGTGGGTAACACGCCAGCAATGGCCGTTCCATTGTTGAGCGAGCGCATTACCGAGAATGTTCGTCATTGGGCTGACGGCGAAGATTTAATCGGTCCAGTGTTTGTTGACCTCGGTTACTAGGTAGTTGAGACGCTGATGCAAGGAGTTCACTACCAACGATTAGGCGTTTCACCGACGGCGACTCCCGAAGAAATTCGCACGGCGTACCGCAACCTGGCCCGCATTCATCACCCCGATAAACACGAGGGTAAAACGTCAACTCGAATGCTTGAGATCAACGAGGCTTGGAGAGTTCTGTCTGATCCGATTTTGCGTTACAAGTACGACGCCGATCTTCGGGCACATCGCAACGAAGTCAATGAAGACGAAGCGCTGCAACGGCGTGAGCGTTTGCAGAACATTGCAGTTGACGCCGATCTTCGTCATTACTCGCCAGCAAAGTTTCCGTGGAAGTTCGTTGTTGGTGTCTTTGTTTTGGGAACCATCTTAATTTTGGCGCTGGGTGCGTTCAGTAAACCGAGCGAGCCAACACCGATTGACAATGTGCTGCGCGTCGGTTCGTGCGTCGCAGTGAATGAAGTTCAGCAGGAGGCCTACGAGGTTGATTGCACTGAAGTTCATGCCGGGGTGGTTGAACAGATCATTCCGTTTGACGCAGTGTGCCCGTATCCCTTGACCGCCTATCGCGACCGTCAGGGCATGGGGCAGGCCTGTGTCGCTCTGTCTTGAGGGTGGCGGGTCGAAGGTCGAGTGGTAGCGTAAAAGTCCGCTGGGGCGATTAGCTCAGTCGGCTAGAGCGCCACGTTCACACCGTGGAGGTCGTGGGTTCAAGCCCCGCATCGCCCACCCAGCTAGACCCGGTTGCCTTTGGTAGCCGGGTCTTTTGTTTGTCCCCGTTTGAGGTGTTGAGACGGGCTAATTTGAGTATGTGCGTCGACTGTGTGAAAAGCCTGGATGTGGACAGCCTGTCGCTGTCATCTACGGCTTAGCTCCAAGCGGCACCGAAGCAGGTCTGTGGGTCGATCACTGGTCGCCCGAGCGCATCGAAGAAATTCCACCCCCTGGTGCCCGCGGTGTGGTGTGTCAGAAGCATTCTGAGTCGTTGTCGGCCCCGCGTGGCTGGTCATTTGAAGATCGTCGTGAAGCGATTCCGCGTTTGTTTAAAACGCGTGATCGTGGCAACTTGAGCGCTGTTCCCGAACCGACCACCGAAACCCCACGCCCAAAGGCTGACTCAACCGGATCGTTGAAACGTGATTCAACTGGTTCGATCAAGCGTGATGTCACTGGATCGGTCAAGCGACCACGTCCAGCCGATATTCCACGTCCGAGTTTGTTCGCTGAGCTCGATGAGCCAGTGGTTGAAACTCCTGTTGTTGAAGTTGCCGTGACTGAAGTTTCAGTTGCCGAAGTTTCGGTCGTCGTCAATGAACCAGTTGTTGAAACTGTGCCCATGTTCATCGAAGAGCAAGTTATTGAAGAACCTGTCGCCGAAGTGAGCGTGGTTGAAGAAGATGTCGAAGAAGAAGTCATTGAAATCTCGCCGACTCAAGATGATTCAACCGAACTCTTGATTCGTCAAGATGTGGATACTCGTTGGGCCCCGCACTTTGACCCAGATGACGACCTCGGTGGAATGCTTGATGCCACCGGCACTATGTTGCGCGACGCATTTAGGTCGCGTCACAACGGCCGTCGCGATCAGTGAGATAGCGACCATTGATGGATATTCGAGTTGATGTTGAACTGCCCTGCTCTATTGATGCGGTATTGCCGCTGATTAATGATTTAACGCAATATCCGCAATGGATGGGGCTTGTTCACGCAGTTGTGCCCGAAGTAGGCAGTCAAGCCTGGCAGGTTGAACTGCGCGGCAAGATCGGACCATTTGCTCGATCTAAGCGTCTACGAATGGTGCAAATCGAAACCTCGAGCGCTGAGCACTTGCGATTTGAGCGGGCCGAAGTCGATAGCCGATCACACAGCGCATGGGTGCTTGAAGCGAAGGTTTCGCAGCAAGCATCAATGACCACGCTCAATATGACTTTGCAGTATTCGGGTCGATTGTTCTCAAGCGTTGTTGAACGCGCGCTGCACGACGAAATTGAAGCCAGCAAGCAGCGACTACGCAAACTCGTTACTCAGTAGCTGGCGGTTATTGCGCCCACGCGCTGTAACGGCCATTGTCGCGTTGTTGAAGATGCAGTGACATTGAAAAGCATTCCGACAAATTTTCGGCAGTGAAACATTCCTTGATCGTTCCACGAGTCATGGCCTTGCCATCTTTCAAAAACAAGACATGAGTCATGCCCGGTGGAATCTCGTCAACATGGTGAGTCACTAGGACAAGGGGTGCAGCGCTGGTGTCAAGCGTGAGTTCGCTTAATGCTTCAACGAGTTGCTCGCGACCACCAAGATCAAGTCGAGCACTGGGTTCGTCCATCAACACAATGTTTGGGTTGTTCATGAGCGAACGTGCCAACAGCACACGTTGCTGTTCGCCCGACGACAACGTTCCAAAAGTGCGGTGCGCTAGGTGTCCGATACGCATGCGGTCAAGACAACGCTGAGCCTGTTGTGCATCGGCTTCGTCGTATTGGTGCCACCAAGTTTCGAGAGCAGCGTTCTTGGCAGTCATCACCACGTCTAGAGCAATCAGCGCAGGACGCAGTTCGCTGGCAAATGATGCCGACACATAACCAATGCGCTGGCGCAGGGTGCGCACATCGGTGGTGCCGAGGGTCTGGCCAAGCACCGAAACCGACCCGTAGGTGGGGTGCTCGTACATCGCGGCAATACGCACCAAGGTGGTTTTGCCCGACCCATTGGCACCAAGTACCAACCATCGCTGATCTGCTTCAACCGTGAGCGACACCGAGTCCAAAATGGTGCGACCGTCACGTACGAAACTGATTTTGTTGAGTTCGAGGGCGGCGACCACGGTGCAAGGCTACGAGGATCGGTCAAAGTTGGGCGATCGGACGACGCGAGAACCCCTTGCCTTGTCGAAAATAGGGCTGGGTGCGCGAACATAGAAGCGTGACAGCAACGGTTTCGCCTCTTGAACAATTAAGTGAGGCATTGCGAACTGAACTCGGTGCGAAGGCAGTCACCGACTTGGCACGGCTGAGCGGTGGGGCCTCGCGAGAAACGTGGAGTTTCAAGGCCGATGACCGCCCGTTGATCTTGCAGCGTCAGCGCAAGGGCGATATCCGCGATATGGGTGTTGAGGCTCGAGTCGTGCAGGCGGCTTTCAATGCCGGAGTCCCAGTGCCTGAACTCATTGCCAATGGTTCTGGCGACATTGGTTTGGCCTTCATGATCTTGTCGCACATCGAAGGCGAAACAATCGCCCGCAAGATTTTGCGTGATGAACAATTTGTGGATGCCCGAACCAAATTGGTTGCGCAATCGGCACATGCTCTCGCGGCCTTGCACTCAGTTGATGCGTCAACAATTACGGGGCTACCCAGTATTGATCAGGTTCAGCAATATCGCGAGACACTCGACAATCTCAATCAGACCTTGGGTCAAGCACATCCAACGTTTGAGTTGGCCTTTCGCTGGCTTGAACGTAATCGTCCAACGTCAACGCGTACGGCCCTAGTTCATGGCGATTTCCGTTTAGGAAATTTGATGGTCGGACCAGATGGTTTGCGGGCGGTACTCGATTGGGAACTTGCCCATATCGGTGATCCCATTGAAGATTTAGGTTGGCTATGTGTGCGAGCCTGGCGCTTTGGTGCATCACAACCAGTTGCTGGTCTAGGTGACTACGACACGTTGATCTCTGAATACGAAAAGGCGAGTGGGCTCAAGGTTGACCGCGAAGTTGTGCGTTGGTGGGAAGTCTTGGGCACCTTGAAGTGGGGAATCATGTGCATGATTCAAACCAGTTCACATGTTTTGGGTATGAGTCGCAGCCATGAATTGGCGGCAATTGGTCGACGCGTGTGCGAAAACGAGTACGACTTGTTTGTGGCCCTTGATGGAAAGTGGTGACGAAGATGGCGATGCCCCATGATGTTCCAACGGCAGCACAACTCATTGAGTCGGTGCGCGAGTGGCTCGAAAAAGATGTGTTGACGTCAACGACTGGTCGCGTGCAGTTTCATTCACGTGTCGCCATCAACGTTTTGGCAATGGTCGAACGTGAATTGGCATTCGGTGAGCAACAAGCCCTTGATCACGCTGCGCGACTTGCAGTTTTAGGCATGAAAGATGATGCCGAACTTGCAACTGCGATTCGCAACGGCGATCTTGACGATCGATTCAACGAAGTGGTTGAACTCGTGCGGGCCAGCGTGCTCGACAAATTGGCAGTCGCCAATCCGTCGTATGCCTTACCTGCTGTGAACGACTGACTATTTCGAACGACTGACTATTTCGAACGACTGACTATTTCGAACGACTGACTATTTCGAACGACTGATCTGAACTGGCTGGCCGGCAGCAAGCTGACCGCAGGCCGCAGCAATATCGGTGCCACGGTTGCGGCGAATGGTGGCGTTGGCTCCCATGCCCACTAACTGATCGCAGAATGCTTGAACCTGATTGCGGCTTGAACCACGAACCTCGTAACCAGGTGTGGGGTTCAGCGGAATCAAGTTGACGTGAGCGGGCACGCGAAATGAGCGACAAATCTGAGCGAGCTCGATTGCGTCGCTGGGGCGATCGTTGACTCCGTCAATTAAGGCCCATTCAAAGGTGAGGCGACGATTCTTTGACTCGAGGAAACCGTTGCAGGCTTCCATCAAAGCCTTGATGGGGTAACGGCGGTTGATCGGAACCAACGCATCACGCAAGTTGTCATTGGCGGCGTGCAAACTCACCGCCAAGTTGACGGGCAACGGACGTGAGGCCAGACGATTGATACCCGGAATAATGCCGACGGTGCTCACGGTGAGATGACGGGCCGACAAACCAACATCTTCGTGCAGACGCACAATTGATTCCCAGACGGGCTCTTCGTTGGCAAGCGGTTCGCCCATTCCCATGTAGACCACGTTGCTCACGCGACGATCCATGGCCTTGGCGCGTTGCGATGCACGCACAACTTGTTCAACAATTTCACCCGCAGTGAGGTGGCGCGTGAAACCGGCTTGACCAGTTGCGCAAAAACCACAGGCCATGGCGCAGCCAGCTTGCGTGCTCACGCACACGGTGGCGCGATCGGGGTAGATCATGAGAACGGTTTCGATGCGGCTGCCGCCGTCGAGTTGCCACAAGAACTTGATCGTAGTGTCGTCATCAGAAATGACTTCTTCAACCAAAGTCAACGAGTTGGGCAACAAGTCAACAAGTTGCGCACGTAACGCTTTGGGGAGCGCAGTCATGTCTTCGGGGGCATTGAGCTCGGTATACAAGCCCTTCCACACCTGATCGACGCGATAGCGCGGTTCGTTCAGTAAAAGGTTTTGAAGTTCGTCGCGCGAAGCGCCATAACGGGTAATCACAATGTCAGCCTGTCAGATAATTGAGTCGAAGTGGTGGTAGCTAGAGAGTTTCGGCAAGTTTTGAGTATTCAGCCATACGTGCTCGCAACACATCAAGGCTCGCGGTCCAGAAAGCTTCGCTAGTGACATCAATGCCAAAGGCAGCACCCAGTTCTTCGGCAGTTGCCATGCCGGCGCGACTGAGAAGATCGTCGTAGCCGCCGCGGAAGCGATCGGGATCGGCGTGATATTGCGCAAACAAACCGAGGCCGAACAACAAGCCGTAGGTGTAGGGCCAGTTGTAGAAGTGGCTGCCGTAGTAGTGGCCCTTCAAAACCCACATATGTGGATGCGCAGTTGTTTGGTCGAGTCCGTCGCCGTAAGCATCGGCTTGTGACTGCAACATGATCTCGTTGAGTTCGTTCACGCCAAGAGTGCGACGTTGACGACGAGCAAAGACTTCTGTTTCAAATAAGAAGCGACTGTGAATATCGACGACGACTTGATTGGCACCTTGCAGGTCGACATCAAGAAGTGCGAGGCGTTCTTTACCTTGCAAAGTTGCAAGCCCTGCTTCGACCACAAGTGTTTCGCAAAAGATGCTTGCAGTTTCGGCGAGAGCCATCGGCAAACGCTTTTGTAACGGTGTGCGACCAGCGAGTTGAGTGTTGTGATAAGCGTGACCAAGTTCGTGGGCGGTCGTTTGGGCTGATTCAACTGAACCGCTCCAGTTGAGCAACACCAATGAGCGATCATCGACGAATGGCATACAGAACGCGCCGCCAACTTTTCCTTCACGCGGCGGAACATCAAGCCACGACTCGTTGATGGCTCGATCAACGAGACCAGCCAAGTTGGGGCTGAACGAAGAAAAAGCATTGCGAACTAAATGAATTGATTCGTCCCAGGTGATTGATCCGCCGGCAACAGGTAGCGGGGCCATGAGATCCCACCATGGCAATGCGCCGGTGTGTCCGTGCAAGCGTGCCTTGGTACGCATCCATGAGCGGAAGTCGGGGAGCGAGGCAATGATGGCTGATTGCATTGCATCAAAGGTCGCGCGGCTGACGCTGTTGCCATAAAGCGATGCGTCAAGTGGTGAATCCCAGCGTCGGCGACGATTGATGGTGTTGGCTTCGCCCTTGATGGCGTTCATGGCGGCGGCACATGCGGTGGCGACGGTTGGCCACGCAACCATTTCGGCGTCGTACGCAGCCTTACGAACCGCCACATCGGCTTCGGTGGCTAGGCCACGCACTGCGGGCATGGGCATGCGCTTCGTGCCCGTTGGAAGTTCAACATCAACGGTGAGTTGTGAGGTCACGTCGCTTTGCAAGCGACCCCATGCCGACGAACCAGTGGTTGAAAGTTCGGCGTAGAGACCTTCTTCTGATTCGTCCATTTGGTGTTCTGAACGTTCTGCAAGTCGCATGAGCGGTCCGAGGTGATCGCGAGCCTCGCTACTGACTGCAGACAAAGCATCAACATCGTGATCGCACACGAAATCGGCGAGACGTGCGAGCAGAGGTGTGATGCGTGAGCCCGCCACTTCAATTTCGGAAAGAAGTGCTTGAGCGGTTTCGTCGCGCGTGTTTGTCGCGACAGTTGCATACACATATGCCTCAAGAATTTCGGTTTGCGCGACGACTGTATTGAAATCACGAATGGCACGGTCAAGACGACTTCCGGTTTCGCTATCAACAGTTGGCGATACGCCATCGGGAAGCGCCCGAATGCCGAGTTCGTCGTAGAGGGCTTCGAGACGACCGACATCAGACTTCACTCGTTCAAGCGAGTCAACAAATGAGCGACTCGTCAACGATTCGTGCACATCGGCGACACTCCAGAGCGGAAGGTTCTCGGTAGCGGTCATGACTGCTCGCTTTCAGAAGTTGAAGTGATCGGCGCAATATCGCCAACGAATGCGCGGTCGGTGCGATGAACACGAAAACCGAGACCCTCATATAAGGCCATCGCTGCCGAGTTGTCTGGGTCGACGTACAGCATCGCGGTTTTGATACCGCGTTGACTCATGTTGACAAGTCCCGAGACAACCATTGACTTGCCGAGTCCGTGACCATGGAATTTTGGATCAACGGCGATCACGTAAATCTCGCCGAGCACCGGATCGGTGTCGGTATGAACTTTGGTCCAACAAAATCCGGCGAGTTGATTGTCGATCTCGTGCAACACAAAACCGTTTGCATCAAACCACGGTTGGGCAAGACGTGCCGACAAAGTTGCGTGATCCCAACCACCTTGTTCTGGGTGATGTTCAAAGGCGCGATTGTTGACGGTAAGCCAAGCCTCTTCGTCTTGACCCTTCACAAATGTGCGTACTGCTACTTGGGCTTCGGCATCGCTGCTTGATAACGGAAGTGAGCGACGCATCTGATGTAAACGACGACCCGGCGTGAGACCGACTTGGGCTGCTACTTGTTCATGACCAATGGTTGGTTCAAAGACCCACCAATGCACGTGTCCGCCACCGTTGATGGCGACTTCATGAAGTGCCGCGGTGAGTAGCTCGGGCCCGATGAGATGCATCTCGTAACGGTGGTGCGGATGAACCACGAGTTCAATTGAGAACGAATCATGGCCCTTGCTGATTTGGGCGTAGGCCACGGGATGGTCGTGATCACCTTCCCAGGCAACAAGTCCGGCGAATCCTTCGCGGCCGCCGTCAACGAGGTCGAGCCACAGGTGATCAGAAAGGGGTCGGTGGCCATCAGCGCGCTCGGCATCGCGTAAAAGGTCGCGTACAACCGAGATGTCATCAGGCTGCATTTGCCGTTTGATATCTAAGATGCGCATGAAGTCACCCTATCGGCGGTGGTTCGGGGGCTGAACGAGTTGATTAGGGTCAAAGCATGGCCAGCAAGAAAGCACCAGCAAAAAAGGCACCAGTTAAGAAAGCCGCAGTCAAGAAAGTTGCTGTGAAGAAGGCTGCTGCAAAGAAGGCGCCAATCAAGAAAGCCACAGTCAAGAAACAAGCCGCGGTCAGGTTCAAAGGTAAGCCGAAAGATCAGGCCATTGAAGTCGCGCGACGTTTAGCAATTGGTTATCCCGAAGTGATTTGCGAACTCGATCATCGCAACGCATTCGAGTTGATATCGGCCACCATCTTGTCGGCGCAGTGTACCGACGTGCGCGTCAACATGGTGACACCAGCGTTGTTCGCGCGTTTTCCAGATCCGTGGTCGTTGGCATCAGCTGATCCGTCAGAAGTTGAAACACTCATTCGCTCGACGGGTTTTTATCAAAGCAAAGCAAAAAACTTAATGGGTATGGCGCAAAACTTGATTGAACGTTTTGGGGGAGAAGTACCGAGCGAACTTTCCGATCTCGTCACGTTGCCGGGTGTTGGTCGTAAGACGGGCAACGTTGTGCGCAGCGTGGTCTTTGATTTACCAGGCCTACCTGTCGACACTCACGTCGGTCGCTTGTCGCGACGATTGGGACTCACGAAACTCGAAGACCCGGTGAAAGTCGAATTGCAACTCAACGATTACTTGCCGCCTGCTGAATGGGGTTCGTTTAGTTTGCGATTGATTCTTCACGGGCGCCGCGTGTGCGACGCGCGTAAACCACAGTGCACGATTTGCGAATTAGCCGACATTTGCCCATCGGCAGGTGTGCCGGTGACCGCTCCGACAACGAAGCGGTCACCACGCAAAAGTTGAAATTGTTGTGTCCTGTGATACCCTTGGGGGTATGTGCAGAAAAGTGATATGTCGTGAATGTGGCAAACCGTCGTGGGCGGGTTGTGGAGCTCATATTGAAAGCGTTTTGGGCGATGTCCCCAAAGCCGACCGCTGTCGTTGTGATGAGGCGACCTCGGTTCCTAACTCGGCGCCGAAAAAGAGTTTCCTTTCAAGTTTGTTTGGGAGGTAGATCGTGAAAAAGTCTTCCCATATTTGGCGTCTGATTGTCGCTTTACTAGCCGGATTCAGCCTGGTTTCGCTGGCCGCTTGCGCGGGCGATTCTGGTTCAACAGAATCGACAACATTGAAGGATGCGACGCCAACAATTATTGATGTGCGTTCTCCTGAAGAGTTTGCTGCGGGCCATCTTGAAGGCGCAATCAATCTCGATTATGAAGGCGGAACGTTAGAAGCCGAATTAGGTTCGCTCGATCAAGACGCTGCCTACATCGTGTATTGCCAAAGCGGTCGACGTTCAGCGTTAGCAACAACTTTGATGAAGGATACTGGGTTTACGTCCGTCACCGATCTTGGTTCGCTTGACGCCGCGGCGGTTCAAACTGATTTAAGAATAGTTACTATTTGATTACGTGGAAAAATGTTGATGAGTAGAAATCTTTTTGAAATTTAGTACTTGCTGCGTTGACTTTGCAACACCCTTCTTGTATCTTAAGAACATACGTTCGTAGCGTAAAAGTATCTAAATCGTCAATGAAATTGGGGTTGTTTTGAAGTTTCTGTTCGAGTGGAGTGGACCAG
>SXGQ01291864.1_pt1 | contig 27083 bp, 25 predicted proteins | sample 3178371 | NCBI WGS metagenome assembly SXGQ01 (sample SAMN11356859, study PRJNA531348) | freshwater metagenome | isolation source: freshwater sample F1-20 | place: China: Fuxian Lake, Yuxi | collected 2017-12-25 | reverse complement strand
GGATTTTTCCCAATCAATGAGCCTACAACATAGGCCATGGTATCATTGATCCAAATTCCAAATACAATCAACAATGCAATGATATGCCCACTGAAGGTTGAAAGGGCTGCCGCTATTTTGCTCTCGCTGTCATCTGCGTTCCATATCCAACCGCTCCTGAGGTTTACAAGTAAGCAAAGTGAAACAGATATATAGACAAATCCTTTGAGCATGGGCAAAAACGCTGACTGCCTGAATCTTTTTTCGAATACGATGTGCGCCAGGATCAAGATCAAAGAAATGCGCAGCAACCATTCACCGATCGAAGCAAGGGCGACCCCGCCCAATTGCATATGCTGAGAAGTGGACATCATCATGGCACCCCATCCCAACAAAGGGAAATGCATTTTCATCCACCATGACTTGATTGAAAATCCATTGTATATTTTCCCAGCAAGCTGCAAGTACTCTTTCCAGGCACCTGCATGAACAATTGAAAAGAGAATAAAAAAACTCCATTCATTCCACAGCAGTCCAGTCAGCATGACCACTGCATATACCAAGGCCGTTTTTGTTCTTGTGGCAAACACTTTAGAATCGAATGCCATCTGCAGATTTTTTGAAAAATTTAAAAAGATAGACCAGTGCACCCAGTGCAATGATCCCCCACCAAATGGGATATTTATCCTCTGAAAGATCGGTGATGGGAAGCCCTTTCATTCGGAGATAATAGATCTGAAATACTCCCATTGCATTGTTGAGAAAATGCGCAATCACAACCATCCAAATGCTCTGTGTGTAGGCATAGAGGAGTCCCAATACAATCGACAAAGCAACCCTGGAAAGAAATCCGTAAAATGAAAAATGGATGGCGCTGAACAACAAAGATGTAATCAGAATACTGGCCCACATTTTCCCCGTTGCCCGGTACATCAAATTTTGAAATCCTCCGCGAAAAAAAACTTCCTCAAACAATGCCGGTGCCAGGGCCATTACAAGCAATGCAACAATCAGGTCTCCTGTGCCATTCATGATGGACATCAATTCAACCTGTTTCATATAAGAAGCTTCCATCGATTGAGCATATACTTTTAGCTGTTCCCCCAATGGAATCATTTCATTGAGTGCGGCAAGGGAACCAGATAAAAGAACGGTAATACCCATCAGCAAACATCCCCAAAGTATGGTGGATGCTTTTAACTTCTGATGAAACCCAATGAACAAGAAAGGTTTTCTGCTGACGATCCATGTGGTGATGACTGCAGGAAGAAAAAATATACATGCCGCCAAGATGGTTTGGGCCAAGCGGATGAAGTTCACATTTGCTGGATTGGAAAGCGCCAATTGAAAATCCTCCGACTGAGCGCCCCCAGTGATTTTCCATGCGAGCATTGCAATCAGGCTGCCCAATAGCATTCCCACACCCATCAGCAATATTAAGATAAACAATCCGGTTTTTTCATTGATTACTCCCAACAAACCCTTTTGATCTGACATACAAGATGTTTTATGGATACACAATCACCAAGTGCTTAACTTTGCACGGTTTACATGTTAAAGATAGGCAACATAATATTACCCGATTTCCCATTGCTGCTTGCACCCATGGAAGATGTGAGCGATCCACCCTTTCGTGCTGTTTGCAAAAAAAATGGAGCCGATTTGATGTTCACCGAATTCATCAGCAGTGAAGGATTGATACGTGATGCCATCAAAAGCAGACAGAAGCTCGACATTTTTGAAGAAGAACGTCCTGTTGGCATTCAAATTTTTGGAGGAGATGAAGAAGCCATGGCGATCAGTGCAGAAATTGTAAATACAGTGCATCCTGATTTACTGGACATCAATTTTGGCTGCCCGGTCAAGAAAGTGGTTTGCAAAGGTGCAGGTGCTGCTGTATTGAAAGACATTGATTTGATGGTGCGCCTGACCAAAGCAGTGATCAAGTCATCTGCTGTGCCTGTTACAGTGAAAACCAGACTGGGATGGGATTTTGACAGCATCAACATTTTGGAAGTAGCGGAGCGGTTGCAGGACATCGGTGTGCAGGCATTGTCCATTCATGGAAGAACAAGAAGTCAGTTGTACAAAGGAGACGCGGACTGGAGCTGGATTGCAAAAGTCAAAGAAAATCAGCGCATCACCATTCCAATATTTGGCAACGGAGATATTGATTCCCCCGAAAAAGCATTGGAGTACAAAAACAGGTACGGAGTGGATGGCATCATGATTGGAAGAGCAGCCATTGGATATCCTTGGTTTTTCAGAGAGGTAAAGCAGTTTTTTGCAACAGGTCAGAAATTGGAGCCGCCTACATTGGAGGAAAGAATGGATGTGATCATGCATCACCTGCGAACATCCATGGAATGGAAGGGACCCAAATTGGGCATTCTTGAAATGCGCAGGCATTATGGCAATTATTTAAAAGGCATTCCGAACATCAAGCCAATACGAAACAAACTGGTGACAGCAAACAGTATAGAGAAAATTGAAGAAGCGTTGGAACAGTTAACAGTTGACAGTTAACGGTTAACCGTCAACTTGATTGAATCATAGATTAAAGTAAATAAGAAAATGAGCCCACAAGAAAAATTCAACACACTCTCAGACATCATGCCACAGCCATCTGGTTCCAAAGGAATTTATAAATCATGCATGGCGGTTGATAAAATAGTATACACATCCGGACATGTGCCATTTGATACGGAGGGCAACAGGATCAAAGGAAAACTGGGATCCAACATGAGCACTGATGAAGCAAAGGCAGTTGCAAGAAATGTTGGGATCTGTATTCTTCAATCTTTGATCAAAGAATACGGCAGTCTTGACAAAATAAAGCGGGTTGTAAAAATTCTTGGCATGGTGAATGCCGTTCCTGAATATGCCGAACATCCCATTGTGATCAATGGGTGCAGTGAACTGTTCAGAGAAATTTGGGGGGAAGACTTGGGTGTGGGTGCAAGAAGTGCTGTTGGCATGGGATCGTTGCCTGATCATGTTCCTGTTGAAATCGAAGCCATATTTGAATTAAAATAATTTTGATGCATTATTCCCAACTCGACTCTCCTTGCTTATTGGTTGATCCCCTCGTAGTTAAAAAAAATATCAACGAGATGATCCGAATGATTGGAGATGTGAACCGACTCCGTCCACATATCAAAACCCATAAAACTGCTGAAGGCATTCAATGGATGCTGAAAGCCGGTATTCATCAATTCAAATGTGCAACGATTGCAGAAGCAGAGTTGTTGGCATTGAATGGTGCAAAAGATATTTTATTGGCCTATCAGCCAGTGGGTCCTAAAATCGATCGACTCTTTGAGCTTCAAAAAAAATATCCAAAAATAAAATTTGCCTGTCTCACTGATCATTTAACAGCGGCCAGAGCAATTGGCGACTACTTTCAGCAACATGCATCCAAGATGAGTGTATATGTTGATTTGAACGTAGGAATGAATAGAACGGGCATTGCACCCTCAGATGCATTTGAGTTGATCCTGGCATTGAAAAATCATGAGGGATTGATTTTTGAGGGGCTCCATGCATACGATGGACATCATCGCCATACTGATTACAATGAAAAAGAGAAAGCATGTGAAAAAGGGTTTGAACCTGTCTATGAATTAATCAGCCAACTCATGGCAGCTGGATTGCATAGACCTATCTTGATTGCAGGCGGATCTCCGAGCTTTTCTGTTCATTGCAAAAAAACCGATAGGATTTGCAGTCCGGGTACCAATATTTTCTGGGACCATGGCTATACCGGACTCTGCCCGGAGCAAGATTTTGAGCCGGCTGTACGCATATTGACTAGAGTGATCTCTCTGCCGGCTTCCAATAAAATTTGCATTGATCTGGGACACAAGGCTGTTGCATCTGAAAATGAAATATCGAAGAGAATTTTTTTTCCATCACATGCTCATCTAAAACCAGTTTCACAAAGTGAAGAACACATGGTATTGGAAACAAATGCTGCCGATGCATTCAAACCTGGAGATGTATTGATGGGTATCCCCTATCATATCTGTCCAACTGTTGCATTGCACGAATCATTGTACGAAATCAATGGGGATATTGCAACAGGCGAATGGAAGGTGCTCGCTCGAAAGAGAAAGATCCATCTTTAAAAGTGAGGGGATTCATTACCTTCGCAACCAATTCAATTTACAATGCGGATTCACAAAGAAGGCATACCTACGATTGCAATTACCACAGTGCTTGTTGCCCTGTTGAGCTATTTATCCAACCAATGGATGCCAAGTGATTGGGTGCTATTGACATATATCATCAACACCGTATTGGTGGTTTTTTTACTCTTTATCATTTCTTTTTTCCGCATACCCAACAGAACATTCCATTACAGCGAACATGAAATTGTTTCGCCTGCAGATGGAAAAGTAGTTGTCATTGAAGAGGTTTTTGACGAGGAATATTTCCACGAAAAAAGACTTCAGATATCGGTATTCATGAGCCCCGCCAATGTACACGTGAACAGATATCCGATGGATGGAGAAGTCATCTACAGCAAATACCATCCAGGTAAATACCTCGTGGCATGGGACCCTAAATCCTCTACCGACAATGAGCGACACAGCATCGTAGTAAAAAACAACAAGGCAGTCATTCTGGTTAAACAAATTGCAGGTGCACTGGCGAGAAGAATTGTCAACTATGCCGAGGTAGGAAAAAACGTCCAACAAAATCAGGAACTCGGATTCATCAAATTCGGCAGCCGGGTAGATCTCTTGCTTCCTCTGGATGCAAAACCTGCAGTCAAGATTGGCGACCATGTGAAGAACGGCATAAGCGTTCTTGCTGCGTATGGGGCTTAGAGAATATTTTTCAAATCCATCAAACCACCCAATACATAAGTTGGCTGAATAGCAGCCGTAGGTGGTTGGGCAGGATTGAAATAAGCACTGTCAATTCCAGCGTTGATTGCTCCTAAAATATCAACATCAAGTGTATCGCCGATCATGATAGAGGTATTCGCTTCTGCATGGGTTTTGGAAAGCGCATATTCAAAAATGGCTGCATGTGGTTTCATTATACCCGCCTGTTCTGAGGTGATCACCTCTTTGAAAAAAACATCGATCTTGCTGTTTTTGATTTTCAAATGCTGCGTGGTTTCAAAACCATTCGTGATTAAGTGCATGGGATAGGATTTCTCATGCAGGTACGTAAGGACTTCTATGCAATGAGGAAAAAGATGTGTTTTGGTAGGTAAAATATCAAGATACCGCTCACTCATCATTTTGGAGAGCGCTTCATCTGTTATTTTATAATCAACCAATGTCCTCCACATTCTCTTCCATCTCAATTCCTCCCGATTGATAAACCCTTTTCTGAAGCGGTCCCAGTATATGGAATTGTGATGATGGTAGGTTTGATGAAAGTGCTCAAAATCATCGGTTGCTTTTTCATCCAACTTCATTTCCACATACAGGTCGTGCAAGGTTTCATGAGAGTTGGTTTCAAAATCCCACAATGTATGATCCAGATCAAAAAAAATTTGTTTGTATTGCTTTGCCATGGAGTTCAAAATTACGGGAACTGCTCAAGATTAAGGGGCCAGCTGCATAATTGCTTTGCATTAACTTTACAAAAATTGATACCATGAACGTTGTCATTACAGGTGCATCCAGAGGAATTGGTAAAACCATTGCTGAGCATTTTGCCCAAAAAGGTGCCAATCTTTTTCTGTGTTCAAGAAATATGGAAAAAACAATGGCCTGGCAACAGTCTCTGATGAAGCAATACCAGATCAGCATCAGCAGTTTCAATGCAGACTTGTCCAACCTGGAAGAAGCAAAATCATTTGCTTCACATGTATTGCATGCAACATCTCAAATTGATATTCTCATCAACAATACCGGCATATACGAGCCGGGTGCTACATACAATGAGCCAGAGGGTCAATTGGAAAAAATGCTCAAAGTGAATCTGCTTTCTGCATACCACCTTACCAGGGCATTGATTGGACCCATGATTGAAAGGAAAGCGGGACATGTTTTCAATATCTGTTCAATTGCTTCATTGAAGGCCTACCCCAATGGAGGTTCTTACAGCATCAGCAAGTGGGCGTTGGATGGATTCAGTAAAAACTTACGCGAGGAGATGAAAGCATTCAATATCAAAGTCACGACCGTATATCCAGGTGCGACGCTGACCAGTTCTTGGGATGGAATGGATATTGATCCGCAAAGAATTTTAGAAACGGATGACATCGCAAAAATGATCATCGCTGCCAGTGACCTCTCCCCGCAGGCATGTGTGGAGGATATTGTCATCAGGCCTCAGTTGGGAGATCTGTAAATCAGACAGTAAACCTGTAACCAACGCTTCTGATAGATTGAAAGTGCTGGGGGTTTTTAGGATCTTTTTCAAAATACTTTCTGAAATTCAAAATAAAATTATCGATGGTCCTGGTCGTAGGAAAAACCTGATAACCCCACACTGCTTGGAGTATTTTCTCTCTGGAAACCACTTCGTTCTTGTATTCTACCATCAATTTGAGCAACATGATTTCTTTCTTGCTCAACTGCACTTCTTCACCCTGGTGGTTGACTGCTTTCTGTGATTTAAAATTGATGGTGTTTCCTCCAAAATGTACAACCTCATTTACGTTGGATCGATCTGATAGTTTTTTATTTTTATCAATCAATTTCTCAACCCTCAACAACAACTCCTCCAGGTTGAATGGTTTTGTAAGATAATCATCTGCTCCTTTTTTGAGACCCGTTACCCTGTCTGCACTGCCGGATCGCGCGCTGAGCATGAGGATGGGCGTTTCGATATTCTGCAGCCGTATATTTTCACTCACATCAAATCCATCCAGTTCAGGAAGCATGACATCGAGCAATATCAAATCAAAATATTCTTCTTTTACCTTCTTCAGTGCAGATGCGCCATCCCCCATACAGGTCACTTCATAACCCTCAAGCTCTAAATTCAATTTTAGTGCCTCCTGAAGATTCTCTTCATCTTCTACCAGTAATATGGATGCTTTTTTTTCAGGCATGGATGGATGATTTTGGAAGACGGATTGCAAAAATACTTCCCTTTGGTGTATTGTTCTTTACTAAAATGCTGCCACCATGATCCTGAATGATTTTTGTGCTTAAATAGAGACCCAACCCGGTTCCTTTGGTCTTCCTCGTTCGTTCATCTTCCAGCCGGTAAAACTTTTCAAAAATCTTGGGTTTCATTGGATCGGGAATGCCCTCGCCTTGGTCTTTTATCAGCAATTCAATTTGCCCCTCCACCATTTCACAAGTGATGTCAACAGGTGCACCCGTTGAAGTGTACTTCACCGCATTGCCAATGATATTGTTGATCGCGAGACGAATGAGAAAATCATCCCCAGAACAATCCAGTCCATCTGCAATATGATGATGGAAGGAACGCTCCGGATACCTGATGGTATATGCCTCAATGATGCTATTGAGCAGCGCAGAAAAATTAAAATTATTTTTACTAAGCTGGTATCCGCCTGCATCCAATTGGGAACTTAGCAGGATGTTGTTGCACAGGGTATCGAGCCGTTCAGTTTCGTTGATGGCCTGGTGTATGATTCTATTTTTTTTATCCTCGTCGAGCTGATGCCTTTTCAACGTTTCAAGACTTAGTTTGGTCACGGCAATGGGCGTTTTAAGTTCATGGGTGACTGCCATCATAAAGTTTTTTTGCTGGAGGTGGTACCTTACTTGACGGCGTACTGCTGTGTAGAGAAAAATCCCTCCCAACAAAATAAAGATGAAAAATGTGAATCCCTCGCCTATGTATTGCTTTGCATTGCGCTGGTGTTCATCGTTGATTTTTTCGAGTGCCGAGATAGAGGCCTTTCCTGTGTTCTGCAATGTTTCAATTTTATATTGAAGCATCAGGTCATTTTGCTGATCCAACTCTATATACCACCAGGCCAGGGCTGCCAAAATATAGATGACCAACACCCAGAAGGCATATTCGGCAAATTTGAGAGGAATCTTATCCAGCAGTTTGCGCATCTTATTGTACTTTTTCCAGCCTCAGTCCCACATTCATGATATGCGGCAAGGGATCCATCCTCATGTCCTGTCTGACCTCCAATGTATAATTCCCCGGTTGTATGAAGGCGACCGGTTGAGGATACAGCAAAACACGGTGATCATATAAATCATCCATCCCTGTTCCCAACCAGCCTTTCTCATTGGCCAGGGGAATGTTGAAACGATCATTTCTCCATATACTGTCCCCGGGAAGCTTACTGGACATTTTGATCCATATATTATTGTACTCATAGGCATCTGTATGCCTCAGCACAAAAAATACCCTGTATCTGGCAGCTGTATCGCTGATGCTGAAGTCAAAGTTGGCCACATTTTTAAACCCCCATGACTGGTTGGGCATAAAAACAACCTTTTGGTATAGGGAAGACTCTTCACAACCCCAAAGCATCAGGCAGACAAGCGGGATAAGCAATTTTCTAAACAGCATGGCACAAAGGTAGTCATCTTGATCAAAGGACATTCAGGACCTGCTCTTTGGCTTTCTCAAGTTCATCCTTCATTTCAACAACAAATTTCTGAATTTCGGCATCATTGGCCTTGGAGCCGGTGGTATTGATCTCCCTTCCGATTTCTTGGAGTAAAAAGGATAGTTTTCGTCCCTTGTTGATCTCCTTTTCTGCAAGCAAAGTTCGAAAATACTGGCAATGATTGGAGAGCCTTACCTGTTCCTCTGTTAAGTCAATTTTCTCAATATAATAGATAAGCTCCTGCTCAAACCTGTTCATGTCAACACCCACCTCTTTGGATACATGTTCATGCAACAACTTCAAGAGGTTCTCACGGATCTTTTCTTTTCGTTGGGGATCCATTGCAAGTACCTTGGTTTGCAGAGATTCAATATTTGAAATGCGCAACAACAATTCCTGCTCCAATGCTTCTCCTTCATCCATGCGATGCTTATTCAACATGTCAATCGCTTCCTGCAAAATTTTCTTCACAGCATTCCATTCTTCTTGGCTTAAGACATCGGTTGATGTTGCAACCACATCCGGCAAACGCAAAATAGAAGACAACAGTTGATCATTGCCTGCCTTCAATTGATCTGCAAGTGATTTCAATTGATTATAATACGCAGTAACCAGCTCCATATTGATGGAAGAGGGCTTGGCTGTTCCATTCAATTTAATGACAATGGTACACTCAATACTTCCTCTTAAAAGTTGTTCATTGATCAGATTCCTGATGTCAAATTCAAAGGGCTTCAGGGGGGAAGGAATTTTCAAAAGTAGATCGATTTGCTTGCCATTGAGGGATCTAATTTCAACCGTGAAGTGCTTTTCACCGATGGTCTTTTCAGATCGTCCATATCCAGTCATTGATCTAAGCATATGAATTATTTAGTGCAATGTAAGTGAATTATTTTGCTGAAATGCACACCGGCATTGGTTTTCAAGAGAGAAACTTTATAAATGCACAACGCTCGGTAGAAACCGAGCGTTGTTATATAGATGGGTTAATAAGTACCGGGAATGTTATTCCCTTCACAATATTATACATATATTTTATTTACAAGAAATTTTTTCATAATTATTTTATACACATTTTTTTTAAAGATGTGAATTACGTAAAAGTATGAATGGCCAAAATACAATGAATCAATTGAAAAAATCCAAGGTATTTTCATCTTCTGACTTTGATAAAAAAAATTTGAAATGAAATTTCCAGCACCGGTTTCGGTAACAGATATCGCAGCAATGATCGATGCATCCATACACGGAAACAAAGATGGATTTGTGTCAGGTATCAATGAAATACATAAAGTAGAAACAGGTGACATAGTTTTCGTAGATCATCCAAAGTATTACATAAGTTGTTTTTCATCTGAAGCAAGTTTTATCATCATCGATCAACTGGTTGACCATCCTTCAGATAAAACATTGTTGGTGGTGGATGAACCATTTGAATCTTACTTGACCATTGTACATCATTTTCATCCCTTCAAGCCATCTACAAAAATGATCAGCAATAGCGCTGTCATTGATGATACAACATATGTTGGTCCAAATGTTTTTATTGGCAACCGTGTTGCAATTGGAAAACATTGCGTCCTTCAACCCAACGTAACCATCTTGGATGATTGCATCATTGGCGACCATGTCTTCATCCAATCAGGCACCGTCATTGGTGCAGATGCCTTTTATTACAACAAGAAAAAAAACAGAGAGCAGGTCTATAAGAAGATGGAGTCCTGCGGAAGGGTTATTATTGAGGACCATGTGGAGATTGGGGCCAATTGTTGTGTGGACAGGGGGGTCACCCATGATACCATCATTGGGAAGGGCAGCAAACTGGATAATATGAACCATGTGGGACACGACGTGGTAATCGGCCAAAACTGCCTCATTGCCGCCGGATCAGGCATAGCAGGGGCCAGCACACTTGAAGATGAGGTGATTCTCTGGGGAATGGTTGGCATTGCCAAAACAACCCGTATTGGCAGGGGGACCGTTATCAATCCCATGAGCGGAGTTTTCCAGGATGTGGAAGCAGGTCGATCCATCTGGGGAGTTCCGGCAATTGACTCGGCTGTTAAAATGAAAGAGCAGATTTGGATGAGGAGGATTCCTGAGATGTGGGAGTATTATAAACAGTTGACGGTTGACAGTTAACTGTTATCTGTCAACCTCAAATAATAACTACATGCCTCCTGAATCGTTTGTGCAATAGGATTGAATCTAAACCCAGGGAGCGTAGTTACCAATTTAGCATGATCAAAATATACTTTTTGCTGGGCGGTTTCGGCGGTTTCCTTTGTAAGCAATGGCTCTTCCCCTGTGATCATGCTCTTGATCTTCACAAGTCGCCATACGATAGAAGCAAGCAGGGGACTCACTTTAAGATGTGGTCTTTTTTTGCCGAATCCATCTGCCATCATATTGAATACTTCCCGGTAGCCTAGATTTTCTGCTGAAACAACAAAACGTTCCCCAGAAACTGGATGCTCCATCAATCCAATCATGGCTTTTGAAACATCAGCGGCATCTACGAATCCGCTGATTCCCTCTGTATACCAGGGAAATTCATGGAATGCATTTTTAAAAGTCGCACATGATCCATCAGCCCAATCACCCTTCCCCAATATGATTACCGGATTTACAATGACCGCATGAAGCCCCTCTCCTATTCCCCTCCATACTTCCATCTCACCCAGGTATTTGCTTTTGCCATAAACGGATGGATTGGAAGCCTCATCCCATTCCAATGCCTCATGAACAGTCTGGTTGTTTCTTTTTCTACCGATGGCTGCAACAGAACTTACATGGACAAATTTTTCAACACCCAATTCCAATGCAACATTTACCATATTCGCCGTGCCTTCCACATTGATCTTCATGAGATCATTGGCCCTTGCAGGATTAAAAGATACGAGTCCGGCACAATGATACACCTTGTGACATCCTTGCATTGCCTCCGCCAAACAATCAACATCCAATATATCGCCTTGGACCCAATGAATGTTGGAAAGCTCTTCCTCAGTGAGCAGATTGCTTTTTTGTTTGCGGTAGATGCAAACCAGCTGAACATCTTGTTGCTTCAACAGGTCCCTGATGAGGTAGGATCCCAACAAACCTGAAGCACCCGTGATAAATATTTTTTTCATGAATGAGGAATTATGCTCCCCTGAATTGCTCCAAAAATCGAAGATCGTTGTCGCTGAACAACCTGATATCTGTGATGCCGTATTTCAGGAGGGCTGGACGCTCCACGCCCATGCCAAATGCAAATCCAGTGTATTTTTCAGGATCAATCCCGCAATTGCTCAATACATTTGGGTGCACCATTCCGCAGCCCAGAATTTCCAACCAGCCTGTTCTTTTGCATACGGCACATCCATCTCCATGGCACAACATGCAACTGATATCCATTTCTGCACTGGGTTCTGTGAAAGGAAAATAACTTGGTCTGAACCTGACTTTCACATCATTGCCAAACATCTCTTTTACAAAATGATAAAGCGTCTGTTTGAGATCGGCGAATGAAACATTTTCATCCACATACAATCCCTCTACCTGATGAAAAAAACAATGTGACCTTGCACTGATGGTTTCATTGCGATAGACCCTGCCTGGACAAATAATCCTGATCGGAGGTTGATGCTTCTCCATTTCCCTGATCTGCACATTGCTGGTATGTGTTCTCAACAAAATAGCTGGATCTGTAGAGAGATAAAAAGTATCCTGCATGTCGCGCGCAGGATGATTTTCATCGAGGTTCAGTGCAGTGAAGTTGTGCCAATCATCTTCGATTTCTGGACCCTCGGCAACCGTAAATGAAAGACGTTCAAAAATTTCTACAATTTTATTGCGCATCAGGGTAACAGGATGCCTGCTGCCGGAGGCCATGGGTATACCGGGCAATGTTGCATCCATTGAATAAGCAGCACCCTCTGCCCCTGCTGCAATCTTGTCCTTTTGATTGTTGTACTTGTCTTCTGCGAGCTGCTTGAAACCATTCATGATCTGTCCAAATGATTTCTTTTGATCAGCTGGAATATGTTGCATTTCTCCCATGAGGGATTTTACAATGCCTTTTACCCCCAGAAATTTTATTCTGAATTGCTCCAGGTCTTCTGCATTCGATGCGGCAAATGCACTGATTTCCTTTGAATACAATTTTATGCTTTCGAGAATTTTCTCCATGCTGCGAAGATAACAAATAGCAGGTTCTTCCATCCATCACATAAACGGATTTTGAGATGCATCCATTATCTCAAGATTAAGTAGGTTTGCTGAAATATTAAAACATGGCTTTTGAAAGCATCATCGATTTTCTGTATCCGGTCAACCTCTCACATATACTCGAAGACAATGAGTTGAAGGAAGGTCAAATTGGAAAATCGATCGATATTTTCCAAGACATATTTCCTGATCTGACCCATGCAGACATTGTCATTGCTACATGCGATGAATTGAGAGGGGATGGACAATTGGGATCTGCTTCAGCTGAAACAGATGCAGTCAGAAAAGAACTCTACTCCCTGTACTATTGGCACAAGCATATCAAATTGGCAGATATCGGAAAAATCAAAACCGGCATGCACCTGTCAGATACCTACGCTGCCATCAAAACCGTTGCCAAAGAAATCATCCAACGCAATAAAATTTTTCTGCTCATCGGAGGATCACATGATCTCAGCCTGGCTGTGTATGAGGCTTACAGAGAAATGAATAAAATCATCGAAGTAACAGGCGTAGATGCTTATATTGACCTGTCGATGGACAATCCAGTTCGTTCAAAGAATTTCTTGATGGAACTCTTGACAGGTGACCCAAATTTTATCAGACACTACAACCATATTGGGTTTCAGAGTTATTATATCCATCCTCACATGCTGGAAACGATGGATAAGCTGAGATTTGATTGCTACAGATTGGGAAAAGTGAAAGAACAGATGGAAGAAATGGAGCCCTCCTTTAGAAGCAGTGATATGATGATGTTTGATGTTGCTGCACTGGGAGCTGCCACCTTTTGGGAAGGCAGCAGTCCAAATGGATTCAACGGCGAAGAGGCTTGTACACTCATGAAATTTGCAGGCATGAGCGACCGCTTGAAAACCGTCGGCATATACGGATATCAGCAAAAAAGAGATCCGCAGTTGACACTTGCCAAACAAATCTCTCAAATGATCTGGTACTACATCGATGGTGTACAATATGGAAGAACAGAGGCCAATCTGAATGAACAGGAAATGTTCATTGAATGTCACCTTGAATTTGCGGCGATTGAAACAACTTTTTTGAAAAGCAGAAAAACCGGAAGATGGTGGATGAAAATGCCGGATGGAAAATATGTGCCCTGTTCTGAAAATGATTTCAATGCAGCAGGAAACAATGAGCTGCCAGAGAGATGGTTGAGGTTGCAGGAGCGGAGTTAACTGTTAACCGTTAACTGTTAACGGATTAAGATTATAATATGAATATCAAGCATACTTCATTTGTATTTTTAGCCTTTTCAATTTTAGCAAGTTCCTGTTCGATTGAAAAACAAATCCACAAACAAGCACTGCAATTTTTCATCAATGATTCAACGCTTTCCAAAGCGCATGTGGGAATTGCGATTCAGGATCTTGAAAAAAAAGAATGGCTGTACCAATTTCAATCCGACAAATTGTTTACTCCTGCCAGCAATACAAAAATTGTCAGCTGCTATGCTGCCATGAAATACTTGCCTGCTCATTTGCCTGCTGCAAATGTCACCGAACTTGATACAGCAATCCTGATCACGCCTACAGGTGATCCGAGTTTTCTGCATCCAAATTTCAAATCACATCCTTTGTTTTCATTTCTGAAAACAACCAATAAACCCTTGTACATTCATCAAAACAACTGGAGCAGTCCCAAGTGGGGAGCGGGATGGAGTTGGGAAGATTATGCCGAGGATTACATGATTGAGCGAAGTGCATTTCCGATATACGGCAATCAGTTGCAATGGTATTTGGAAAAATCAAAAAAAGAAAATCCAACCAGTCCTTCAGATACTACAGATCTGTTCATGTATTCATCACCTGAAATCAACTGGAGGGTAAACATGGGAGTGCCAACTAAAAATTTTGCAGTTGAAAGAGCATTGGAAAAAAACGAATTTACCTTGCATGAAGGAAAAGAAAATTCGTCCAGTTTGATGGTGCCATTTGTTACAAATGGGTTGACATCTGCACTCGAATTATTGAATGATACATTGCATAAAACAATGTCCATTGCGGAAGAGCCCATGCTCAAACTTGCTTCTGGCAGGCCTTCTAGGATGATCTTCTCCCAGCCGACTGATAGTCTCCTGAAAGACATGATGAACAGAAGTGATAATTTTTTTGCTGATATGTGTATTGAAATGGTGAGTCAGATGTTGCTGAAAAAAATGGATGAGCCGGCAGCAATTGCAGCCATCCTGAAAAATGATTTATCGGATTTGCCTCAACAACCAAAATGGGTGGATGGCAGCGGACTGAGCAGGTATAATTTATTCAGTCCGGAAAACATGATTTGGATCTTACAAAAAATGAAAGAAGAATTTGGATGGGAAAGGGTCAAGCAAGTCATGCCTGGTGCAAGCAGTGCGAATTTAAAAATGTACCCACGTAAAAACAGCGAATACATTCTTGCAAAGACTGGTACTTTGAATGGAGTGGTTTGTTTAAGTGGATTTTATCTGAGCAAAAAGAACAAGTGGCTGGCATTTTCAGTGATGGTCAACAATCATTTTACCACCAGTGCCAATGTAAGAACCAAGATTGCCAACTTCCTCCAATCACTCTGATCAAATACCAAATACATTATTGAGGTAATCTTTTTTAACCTCTATGAAAAGAGGCTTCCCATCAAAATGTGTCTGATGGTTGGGCAAACGTGACAACTGGTCAACTATTTCTCGCATCATGCCCACATCCAGTTTGACACCCACCTTGCAGGCATGTTTCCTGGCCATTGTTTTTGCGATTCTTTCTTTGTACGATTGATGCAATGTTGAAGTGCTTGTTTTCACATCTTCCAATATCATCTCAATCACTGAAAGATGATTTTCTTGCGGAAAATCTGCCGGGGCACCCTGCAAGACATAGGTATGCACACCAAATGGCTCCAGTTGATACCCCATCTGCAAGAGATCGGGTAAAATACCCGTTATCAATTGAAAATCAGATGGCGAAAACTGAAGGGTTTGCGGGAACAATTCTTGCTGTATTGCCAGTGCCTGTCCAGTCCAAGCAGCATTGAATTCTTCAAAAAGAATTTGTTGATGAGCTAGCTGCTGGTGCAAAACTGTCACACCACGAGGTTGATCAAATACGATATAAGAGAGATGCAATTGAACTGGACTTGATCCTTCCAACATTTTCAATGCATCTGGAATCTCATTGTTGACGTTTTGCTTGGTGGGCTGATAAAAATCAAATGATTGGTCCTGCAGCTGATTTGTTTTGGACTGAGGTTCATAAAAATCTTTCCAGTCACGCAAATTGCTTGTGCGCTCAATTGTATGTGCCTGATGACGATCGATGAATGATTTGTACAAACCGGTTGTCTTGGCATCCTCCTGTTGTAAACTGGTAAAAGGCTTAGCTACTGCATCGAGTTGTTGAATGTTCGCATCCAGCGAAAAATCAAGTGCAGGTGAAATGCTGTATTGCGCAAGGGCATGTCGGATCGAAGATTTTACAAACGCATAAATAATTTTTTCATCATCAAACTTAATTTCCTGCTTGGTGGGATGCACATTGATATCTACATGTGCAGGATCTAGGTCAATGAAAATGGCAAAAAAAGGAAAACTGTTTGTTGGCAGCAATTCTTCGTATGCACTGAAAACCGCATGGTTCAAATAGGCATTTTTAACAAAGCGGTTGTTGACAAACAAATATTGATCGCCCCTTGTTTTCTTGGCTGTTTCAGGCTTGCCGATGAATCCACTGATATCCAGGTAATCCGTTTTTTCAGCGACCTGTACCAATCTGTTGGCAAAGCTGTTGCCCATCAATTGTACAATTCTTTGCTTCAGCGTTCCAGCAGACAGATGAAATATTTCTTGCCCGTTGCTTGTCAATACAAAACTGATTTGCGGGAAAGACAAGGCAACATGCATGAACTCATCCGTGATATGTTTGAGTTCGACAGGATTGCTTTTTAAAAAATTTCTTCTGGCTGGAACATTGAAAAAAAGATTTTTCATGGCAATAGAAGTGCCATATTCACATACACAAGGTTCTTGCCGCAAAAGCTTGCTGTTTTCTATCTCAATTTCTGTCCCTATCTCATCCTCTGCCCGCTTTGTTTTTACAACCACTTGGGCAACAGAAGCGATAGAAGCAAGTGCCTCTCCCCTGAATCCCATTGTTTTTATCTTGTACAAATCTTCGATGGATTGAATCTTGGATGTGGCATGTCGTTCAAATGCTTTTCTGGCATCGGCATCTGACATCCCCTTTCCATTGTCAACCACTTGAATCAAAGATTTTCCGGCATCTTGCACAATCAAATGTATATGGGATGCATCCGCATCTACTGCATTTTCCAACAATTCTTTCACCGCGCTGGCTGGACGTTGAATTACCTCGCCGGCAGCAATTTGATTGGCTATATGAGAGGGCAATAAATGGATCAAATCTGGCATGAAACAATTTCCAATTCGATGATTGATTAGTTGTAACTTAAGCCTACAAATGTAACTAAACGGATTGGTATGTTTTTGAGAAAATCAACCCTGGCGGGCCTTTTTTTGCTTTGTGCAGCCTTGGTGCAAGCGCAAGAAGCAAGAAAATGGGCTGACAGTATTTTAAGCAGTTTGTCCCCAGATGAGAAGATTGCTCAACTGATCATGGTGCGGCTTTCATCGATTGATACGAGGTCCAGGACAGTCAGTTTTTACGATACAACTGTTGAGCGTGATATCAAAAAATACAATATTGGCGGGATTTGTCTGTTTCAAGGTGGGCCCGTTAAGCAGGCTGTACTGGTGAACTATTTTCAGTCCATCGCAAAAACACCGATCCTGATTGCCATTGATGGAGAGACAGGTGTCGGCATGCGCATGGACAGCGTTGCCAACCTTCCAAAAATGATGATGCTGGGTGCACTGCGTGATTCGTCGGTTGTATACAGATACGGACAATGGGTAGCGGAACAATGCAAGCTGGCGGGCATTCAAATCAATTTTGCACCCGTGGCAGATGTCAACAACAATCCCAACAATCCAGTGATCAACGACCGTTCTTTCGGGGAAAATAAATTCAAAGTGGCCAACTGGGCCATCCAATATATGTTGGGCATGCGCGATGCGGGTATCATGGGCAGTGCGAAGCATTTTCCTGGACACGGAGATGTAGATGTTGATTCACACCTCGCAGCACCATTGATCAGCAAGTCAAGAAATCAGCTGGACAATCTCGAACTGTATCCATTCAAAAAATTATTCGAAGCAGGCATCGGGAGTGCCATGGTTGGACACCTCTTTGTTCCCGCCATCGATACCTCTAAAAACCATGTGACTTCTATTTCTTCCAATGCTGTAACTGGTTTGCTGAAAGGAGAAATGGGATTCAAAGGCATCACCTTTACGGATGCACTTGAAATGAAAGGCGTTGCTGCTGAGTTTCCTGACGGAGCTGCTGGGGTGGAGTCTCTGATCGCCGGAAACGACATGCTATGTCTGCCCGGTGATGTAGAAAAGGTCATCGGAAAAGTAAAACAGGCCATTGCCGATAAAAGAATTACCTGGCAGGCCATCGAAGAGCATGCCCTGAAAGTATTGGAAACAAAATACATCACTGGACTCCATCAATGGAAACCAGTTGACACCAACCACCTTGCGGAAAAACTAAATGCAAAGAGCAATGCCATTAAACTAGAGGTTGCTGAAAAAACAATCACCATTGGAAAATATGAAGACCCTTCATCTTTTCCTTTGGTAAAAAACCCATCTTCCAATTTTGCAGTTTTGGAAATTGGCAGAAATCAACAAACCCAATTCGCAGCCGAAATGCGAAAAGCATACAATGCAGATCTGTTCAACTTCGATAACGGCAAAACAAAAGAAGAAGCAGATGCTTTATTTGAGCAGATAAAAAACAATTACAGCAAGCTAATCGTTGCAATTCATGAATTGCCCAGGTACCCGGCGAATAATTTCAATATGAGCCCTGCTGTGGTCTCGTTGGTACAACAATTATCTTCCTCTATTCCAACCAACCTTTTCGTTTTTGGAAATCCCTATGCCGCAAAAAGCTATTGCGATACCAAAAACATCATTTTGGCATACGACGACGATCCCATCACCCATACCGTTGCTGCTAGATTGATCAAAGGTGAAATAGGATCAGAGGGGCAACTTCCCGTCACCGTTTGCGCTTCACTTCCTTATAATGCGGGAATACAACTAAAAAATCAGATGCCCTCCACACCCATAAAAGTTGATACAAAACAAATAAAAATCGATTCCATTATACATGATGCCATCAACCAACAAGCCGCCCCCGGTATGGTCTTGCTCGCAATGAAAGATGGAAAAATTGTAATGCAGCAAACATATGGCTCCATGAGCTATACCGGAAAAGATCCCATATCACTGGAATCTGTTTATGACATGGCCTCGGTTACTAAAATATGTGCCACTACATTGGCCATCATGAAACTTCATGACGAAAAGAAAATTGCATTGAATAACCCTTTGGGTGATTATTTGAAGTGGACTAAAGGCACAAACAAAGAAAATATATTGATCAAGGATATATTACTGCATCAAGCGGGACTCAAAGCATGGATTCCTTTTTATAAAGAAATAGCAGACAGTATGACCATGAAGGCATTGCCAGGATTCTTAAATAAAAAAGAAAGTGCTGCGTATGCCATTAAAGTAGATGATTCGCTTTATTTAAGAACCGCATGGAGAGATACGATGTACAAAAGAATTCTCACTTCATCTGTTGATCCGAAAAAAAACTATGTGTACAGCGACAATGATTTCATTTTATTGGGAGATATTGTCAAAGCTGTTTCGGGCCTTTCGCTTGATGCATATGTTTTAAAATATTTTTATCAACCATTGGGATTCAGCAGCAGTGGGTTCAATCCAACACGTTGGATGAACAAATCCATTATCGCTCCAACAGAACAGGATCCTTATTTCAGGGAACGCCTGGTAAGAGGATATGTACACGACCCTGGAGCTGCGATGTTTGGAGGAGTATCCGGACATGCAGGTTTGTTCAGCAATGCATACGAGATTGCAGTGTTGATGGAAATGCTACTCAACAAAGGAGTCATCAATGAGAAAAGGTTCATAAGTGCTTCAACTGTTGAACTCTTTACCCAATACCAGTCGGATATAAGCAGAAGAGGATATGGATTTGACAAACCGGAAAAAGACAATGCCACAAGAAAAATACCTTACCCTTCAATGAGTGTTTCGCCGGGCGCATTCGGACATACAGGATTCACGGGCACCTGCACATGGGCAGATCCCAAAACAAATACAGTATTTGTTTTGCTGGCCAACAGGGTACATCCCACTGCAAAAAATACATTTGGCGATTTGAATGTAAGGGGGAAGGTAATGGAAGAGGTGTTCAACCGTTAACGGTCAACTGTTAACCGTTCAGGCTGACGGTTAAAGGAGGTTGAGTTGTGTTCTGATCACCACCTTTGCTGCCACCCATGCTTTGTGATAATTGGGTATTCTGATGCGGTGTTCTAAAATCTTTTGAGGCTGAACAGATTTGATCTTTTTAAACAAGCTCAAGTAATATTTGTAGGCGAGGTATACACCAAATCTTGCATGTAAAGGAAGTTGAATGATTCCTTCATAAGCGTTGTCAAAATCGCGTTGAATATCTTCTTCTATTTCCCTTTTCATTTCAAATGAAAAAGCGCTGAAGTCAACTCCCGGGAAGTATACCCTGTTGAGCTGCTGATAGTCTGCTTTGACATCCCTCAGAAAATTTACTTTTTGAAAAGCTGCCCCCAAAGCCTGGGCACTTGGTTTCAATAGCTCATATTGCATTTTGTTTCCATTGCAGAAAACATAGAGACACATCAGTCCGACCACTTCTGCACTTCCATAAATATAAGACGCGTATCCCTCCTGATCGTAAGATGACTTTTTCAAATCAAACTCCATGCTTTTGAAAAAAGCATCTACCAAATGAAGGTCAATATTGTATTTATTAACGGTGATTTGGAAGCTGTTCAAAATAGGATTCAAACTTATTTTATCCTGAATCGCTGCATAGGTTTGCTTCTTGAAATCATCCAGCAATCTTTCCTTGTCATGATCATGAAAAGTATCAACGATTTCATCTGCGAACCTCACAAGTCCATAGATATCGTAGATAGGGCCCCTGACATCTTTGTGCAAGAGCTTGATTGCACTGCTGAATGAAGTGCTGTATCGAGCAGTGGTGACTTTGCTGCACTCATGAGAAACGTTATGGAACAATTGAATCATGCAAGCCGTTCTTTATTTGAAGATAACTTTTTTAAATGATTTATTAGAGGTTTTGTTCGATGGGTGTATACGTGATCGGCCTTGGATTATCTATTGAATTCTTTTTCAATGAGTTTTGCCACTACTTCACCGCTGATTAAACTTGGTGGCACACCAGGACCCGGAACAGTCAATTGTCCGGTGTAATATAAATTATGAACCTTCTTGCTCTTACATGAAGGGCGCAAGATGGCAGTTTGCAACAACGTATTGGCAAGCCCGTAAGCATTTCCTTTGAAAGCATTGTAGTCCTCTTTGAACTCCTTGGTACAGTATGTTCGCTTGAAAACGAGATGTTGCATGATATCGAAACCTGTTTTTTGCTTGAATCGTTGACAGATGATGCGAAGGTATTTCTCTCGCACTGCATCATTGTCTCCATCAAGCCCGGCTGCTATGGGAATCAGAAAAAATAAATTATCGCATCCTTCAGGTGCCTGGGTTGCATCCGTAATGGAAGTCGAGCTCAGATAAAACAATGGGGTTTCAGGCCACTTTGGATTGGAGTAAATGTCTTTGCCATGTTCGTCAAATGGTACATCAAAGAACAAGGTATGATGAAGGATCCCTTCCACTTTCTTGTTGACACCCAAATAATAAATCAAAGATCCCGGCGCCATGGATCTCTTGTCCCAATATTTTTCTGAGTAGGAACGATGTTGCTGTTCTAGCAAAGAAGATTCGATGAAATGATAATCAGCAGCTCCCACTACAACATCAGCTTCAAAAATTTCACCGTCATCCGTTTCAACAGATGATGCTTGGTTGTTTTGAACATGAATACGGGAAACGTTTTTATTGAAATGAAAATGAACGCCGAGTTCATTTGCCATGCGATGCATACCCGCAACTACACTGTACATGCCACCCTCTGGAAACCAGGTCCCCAGTTTGATATCAGCGTAGTTCATTAAACTATACAGCGCTGGTGTATTTTCTGGAAGTGCTCCAAGAAACAAAACGGGGAACTCCATCAATTGACGAAGTTTTGGGTGCTTGAAAAATTTTGCTATATGTGATTTGATGTTGTTGAAAACATCCAACTTAAAAACACCGCGCATCAATTCTGCATTGATGAATTCAGTCCATGAAAGACTTGGTTTGTACACCAGTTTACCAACACCTACATCGTATTTGTATGCAGCTTCCTCTAAAAATTGATCCAATTTTTCACCTGCACCAGTTTCCAATTGGTTGAATAAATTTTTCAGTTCCTGGTAATCAGCAGGAACATCCATATAATCATCGTCCCAATAAATTCTGTAGGATGGTGACAATCTTTTGAGTTGGTAATAGTCTGAAACATTTCTTCCGAAGCTTGAAAAATAGCGTTCGAATACATCAGGCATCCAGTACCAACTAGGACCCATGTCGAATGTGAATCCCTCTGAGCGAAAAAATCTGCTTCTTCCACCGGGATGATCGTGTTTTTCTAACACATGTACTTCCCAACCTGATTGGGCAAGAAAAGAGGCTGAGGAGAGTCCGGCGTAACCACTCCCAATGACAATTGCTTTTTTGGACACGATGGAAAGTTAGATTAAAACTTGCTGATTTCCTCTTTCAACAGTCTTCTTGCGAAGTGGATTCTGCTTTTGATGGTTCCCAAAGGCTCATCAAGCATAACAGCTATTTCATGGTACTTGTATCCTTCAAAATACAACATGAAAGGCTTTTTGAAAAGTGCAGGCAAATTGTAAACAGCTCTTTCAATGTCTTTGATGCGCATATTGGTTTCGGCAGAATTGGGAACAGCCGATTGATTGTGATCAATCAGAAAATCATTTGGCGTATTGTCGAAGATGGTATTTTGCTTTGCTCTTCTACGGTAGTTGTTGATGAAAATATTACGCATGATGGTATACATCCATGCTTTGATATTTGTACCAACATTGTATTTGTCTTTATTGGAGATCGCCCTGAACATGGTTTCCTGCAAAAGGTCTTTTGCGGATTCTTGATCCTTTGTAAGTGTAATTGCAAATGGGCGCAAATACTCTGAATTTTGAACCAGCATCATGTTGAACTCCTGCGTAGACATGTTTGTTTAATTTTAAGACTGTGAAGTTAAACAAACTTAGTTCAGGTAAACAAATTTTTGTTTAATAATTTATTAAAATTATTAAACAAATTGTAATTGATTGATTACTAATTGTTTGAGAGGGAAAGTTGGTTCACGAAGTCAATTACTTCCTGCAAAGAACGCTTGAATTTGACCTGTGGGGGGATCTTATTTTCATACATCGCGGCAACGGGTCCGGATATGACAAAAGGAACAGTACCAAATTTCTGAACAGCTTGCGTCATGAATCTTTCAAAGTTGAATTGACGAGACGCAGTAGTCATGTGGGTGTATATAAAATCAGGCTGCTTGTACTTTACAACGTATGCGACATCTACCAATGGCACGCTGGCTCCGAGGTAGTATACTTCAATACCACGGTTCTTTAACAGATATTGGATGAAAAGCAAGCCAAGTTCATGGTATTCACCATCCGGCATGAAGAGCAGCACGCGTTTGTCTGACTTGAAAATAGGATTGACTGCTTCAGTACCTACAATGAGCTTATGGCGGATGATATTGGATACAAGATGCTCCTGTGCAGGATTGATGTGTCCGGTGACCCATAACAAACCAATTCTTTCCATGAAAGGAAAGATGTACTGATGGATGACTTTTTCAATGCCCTTCGCATCTATTTTCTCTTTCAGCAAATGGTCAAATGCTGTGAGTTCTATGTCGACCATGTATTGGATCATCAAATTGACTACCTGCTCTTGTTGAGCCTCTACACTGCTGATAGTCATTATCTTATCATTGATTTCCTGATCGGACATCCGATCGATATGGGATATTTTGAACCCATTTTTGTTCAACAGAGAGATGTTGAGAATCTTTTTGAGCTCATCATTGCTGTAGTAGCGGATATTGGTCCCGGTTCTCTGTGGTTTTAAAAAACGATAACGCTGCTCCCAAATACGAATGGTATGGGCTTTGATACCCGTTAAATTCTCCAGATCCTTGATTGTAAAAGCGTTCATCAAGTTCTATAACACAGATTTGAGCAAATTGTTTGGATTTGCTTATTTATTCAGGCTTTTAACAAATTTTTCTTTTCAAATTTAGCTGTCAGGACAAATCCCAGGCTCTCAATGCGTACTTCCACCATGTTATTCCCCATCACCCTGAGCACCCTGCCGGTGGCACCGACCATGACACCTGCGTTCACCACTACCTCATCAGCGGGCTTTACCTCTAAATTCCTCACCTCCACATTTTCGTAATCATTGAGAAATTTCTTGATTTCGATGATTTCTTCCTCCTTGACAACCGCAGGCTTGCCATTCCAGTATACATAGTTGAGCACCCCATCCACATAGCGCACTTCGGTCTTATCCTTTTCTTCCACTTTCACAAATACATAGCTTTTGAAAAGAGGTTCCTCAATCATTTTGATTCGATCGCTCCATTTTCTTTTCACGCGGTTCAGGGGACAATAAGATTCAATCCCTTTTTGTTGAAGCGCCTTGTCAACTTTTTTTTCCCATCGTGGCTTGGTATACAGTGCATACCATTTTTTAATGCTTTCTCCCATGTTATTCCTGATTCAATGGAATATCTCTTTTTAATTTTTCATCACGATTGGCCATTTCCCATGCTGTATAAAAAACCAATTGTGCTCTTTTTGAGAGCAAGGAATAATAAATTTTATCAGGGGTATCTGTTGGTTTATGATAGTCAGACTGCAACATTCCATCATAATAGAAAATGATGGGAACTCCTTTGCTCGCAAAATTATAATGATCGCTTCGGTAGTAAATCCTGTTGGGATCTTTCGGATCATTGAATTTATAATCCAGTGTCATGTTGATGTATTTCTTATTCACCGCTTCACTGATGGGTTTCAAATCTGAACTCAACTTATCATCGCCTACTACATAAACATAATTCAGCGTATCCCCCAGGGTTCGCTCTGTATCTACCCTTCCAATCATATCAATATTTAGATCGGCTGTCGTTTTATCCATTGGAACCGTTGGGTGATTGGAAAAATATTCCGAGCCCCAGAGCCCTTTTTCCTCACCGCTCACTGTCATGAACAATATGTTTCTTCTGGGACCTTTTCCGTCTGCTTTTGCTTTTGAAAATGCTTCTGCAATTTCCAATACACCTACCGTTCCTGATCCGTCATCATCCGCGCCATAATAAATTACATCTCCTCTTTTGCCAAGATGATCATAGTGTGCAGTGATGATCAACCACTCATCAGATTTGTCTGATCCAGGTATATAACCTAGCACATTGGAACTCGAAATTTCCATTGTCTTCTTTTCAAAAACCAACTTGACATTTGATTGGATGATCTGAGGAGACAATGATTTTGATTTGCCAGCCTCTTTCAACTGTGAGAAGGCTTCTCCTAACATAGCCTGGGCAATCTGCTCCGAAATAAAATATGAATTTGGATACAACTCAGCCTTGTAAAGATCAACATGCATCGTTGCTTCTGTCGGTGCTTTTCGTGGAAAGCCGTTGGCAACCATGACCACTGCAGCAGCACCTTTGCTTTTTGCAGTTTGTAATTTGCCATACCAACTTGCAGGTGATCTAAATCCGCCTGCAGAAGGTTTATAACCGGCGGGAGCACCATCCAATATAAATACCAACTTACCGGTAACCTGCTGCCCTGCATAGTCATTTACTTCCTTGTCAACGATGCCATGTCCAACGAAAACAGCTTCAGAAAAATATTGTGTTGCAGTATTGTTCCAGTTGGCCAGTGGGCTGAAATCGTTGTGAACAGTGAATGATTTTCCGTTCACGCTGATAGAAGCATTGCCGATTTCATCTTTATAAACAGGATATGATTGCTGAAAACTTCCATTGTTTCCAGGCAATAATCCAATTGACCTGAAATGATTCTCAATATAAGCAGCTGCCTTTCTTTGTCCCTCTGTAGCTGTCTCCCTTCCTTCCATTTCAGCACCGGCAACGATGTACAAATGCCTGCTCAAATCTTCCGGAGTGATGCTTGTTGCATATTTTTTTGGGTCTGGCGCTGCTGTTTTTTTCTTTTGTGCAGAAAGCGTCGCTGAGCATATCAGCAAAACAATCATTGAGATGAGTCTTAACATGTATTAAATTTTTATTTTTTGAACCCTGTTGAGATGCCTGCCTCCTTCAAATTCCGTTGATAGAAATATGTCTACCATTTCCAAAGCCAAATCAATGTTTACAAAACGAGCAGGAATGCATATGATATTTGCGTCATTGTGCTGTCGAGCAAGTGAAGCAATTTCTTTCTCCCAGCAAATGGCTGCACGTACACCTTGGTGTTTATTGGCCGTGATAGCAACTCCATTGGCAGATCCGCAAATCAAAATTCCCATTGTCGTATTGTCCTTTTCAACTGCACCCGCCACCGCATGCGCGTAATCTGGGTAGTCGCAAGAGGCATCGGTAAATGTGCCCTGATCTTTTACTTCAAACCCTTTCTGTTGGAGATGATCTATGACGGCAGACTTGTAATTAAATCCTGCATGATCAGATCCGATGGCAATTGTGTTGTTCATATCAGTCATTATTTATTCCCAGTCCTGGTCCTGTTTTTTCTTGACCCTCACAGCAATCAGGATACTGATTTCATACAGCAATACCAATGGAACCACTACAATCAATTGCGAGCCCCAATCTGGTGAAGGCGTGATGATTGCAGCAAGCACCAACAATACTACATAAGCGTATTTGCGGTAGTTTCTCAAGAAGTTGGGTGTTATAATTCCCAATTTTGAAAGCAACCAAGTCGCCATGGGCAACTCAAACGCGATTCCAGCACCAAGCGTAATATCAATAAGGGTATCAAGATAATCAGACAGCGTGGGACGGTAATCAATCACTCCCATAGCGCCAATGGTATAATTCGATAGAAAATTAAATGTAAATGGTGCAAGCATAAAATAACCAAATGCAGCGCCCAGGAAAAAGAAAAAACTCACCCATAGAATGATCCCGTTGGTGTATTTAAGCTCTGTAGGTTTCAGCGCTGGGCGAATGAATTTCCAAATTTCATAAAACACAAATGGAAT
>SXGQ01162554.1_pt1 | contig 27083 bp, 26 predicted proteins | sample 3178371 | NCBI WGS metagenome assembly SXGQ01 (sample SAMN11356859, study PRJNA531348) | freshwater metagenome | isolation source: freshwater sample F1-20 | place: China: Fuxian Lake, Yuxi | collected 2017-12-25 | reverse complement strand
ACCAACTCGCCGTGGCAACAACCAGGTGCCGCCGAAGTCGACCGACAACCCGCGTTTGGCGAAAATTTCGCTGAATCGAGCATTCTCACTCGCCACCACCAAGTCGCAACCCAACGCCATGTTGCAGCCAGCACCAACAGCAACACCGCGCACTTTGGCAATGGTGGGCTGGGGCATGCGATGCAACGCAAGTGCAGCATCGTTGACCGAGCGCATCGCCGCCAGTTGATGCACGGGGCGGCCGCTGCCCTCTCGTGCTGCCAGATCGGCACCCGAGCAGAACTCGCCACCTGCGCCGGTGATGACAACACAACGAATATCGGCATCTGCAGAAAGGCTGCGGAAAGTTTCAGCAAGTTGGGCCCACATGTCACCCGTCACGGCATTTTTGCGGTGCGGGCGATTGAGGGTGACCGTCGCTATGGCATCGGCCCGTGTGACTTCGATATCGGCCATATAGAGACGATACTTACAGGATGGGTTTTGATCCGCACCGCAAGTACAAAGCGACCCCCCTTGACTACGCCGTCATCGTGGGTGCATTGACGGTCATCAGCGCTCTTGTGGTCTGGGCCTTTCTGGCGTGACTCGCCGTCGCTCGACCAACACGCCATCAATGTGGGACGGCCTGTACGGGCCCGTCGAAGTGCGGCGCGTGCAGCCGTACGAAGCGCACAAAGAATACGTTTGCCCGGGGTGCCACCGCACTATTGCCAAGGGCACCGGCCACGTTGTGTGCGTACCGCGTGACGCCCCCGACCTGCGCCGGCATTGGCACAAGGGCTGCTGGGAACGGCGCGGCTAAGTACCCGTGTCAGTTGGCGAAATCAGTGGTGACTACTCGACCATCCAGCGGATGAAGGTACCCAGCAACTCAATCGCGTAGACCAACACGAAGATGGTGATGATGATCGCACCCACCGTCGCCTCGTCAAGCACTCGGATTGAGCCGAGCAACAAAAAGCCGATGCCACCACCACCGACAATGCCGAGCACCGTCGACGAACGAAGATTCACGTCAAGCATGTAGAGCGTTTGGCTCACCAAATTGGGAAGGGCTTGGGGCAACACCGCCGATATGAATTCTTGAACACGTGTGGCACCCGTAGCGGATACTCCCTCGCGTGGCGCTTCCTGCACTTCTTCCAACGCATCACCGATCAGTTTGGCCATGAATGTGGCCGTACCAATCGTCAACGCCAGAGTTCCAGGTACTGGCCCAAGGCCCATCGCGGCAACGAAAAGAACTGCAACAATCAACTCAGGCAACCCACGAATCAGTAGCAGCACCCCGCGCGAAAGCAGTACCACCGAACGCCGAAGGATGATGTTGCGCGCCGACAAGATACCCAGTGGAATCGCAACCACGAGCCCGAGCAGTGTGGCGGTAAAGCCGATTGCAGTCGTCTCGAGCATGCCCTGAATGAGTTCGGCCCGCGCGTAGGTAAAGTCCGGCGGATAGAGGCGCCCAATACTGCGCACAAGATCGTCGCCGTACTTATATGCCGAAATGATCGGCATGTCAATCGTGATCAGCGCAACCACCAGCAGCGACAGGAACATCAACCCGGTGCCGACTCGCAAAATTCGCTCGTAGATCCACGGTGGTGTGAGGCGGCGGGTCGAGATTGCAGCTTCAATGAGCCGCTGATCGCGAGCCATGCGGGCCAGCGAACGGACATTTTGATTGGTCGGCGTCGACAGATGGTCGCCGATGATCGACGCACGCAGACGGGTCGAAATCAACTCAATCAGGGTGATGGTGATGAAGATGACCGACACTGCACTGATCGCACGCTGGTAGTCAAGACCACGCAACTCGCTCTGGATGAGAAATCCGACGCCGCCAGCACCGACGAACCCGAGCACGGCAGACTCGCGTAGATTGATATCGAGCCGGTACAGCGCCGTACCGATGCACGACGGAATGATCTGCGGAATGATCGTCGCCAGAATGGTCTGCCACTTACCGGCACCCGTGGACAACACCGCCTCCCGTGGGGCAAACTCCGTGCTTTCGATTGCCTCTGTGAACAATTTGCCGACCATGCCAACCGAGTGAAGGCCCAGCGCGACGATTCCCGGAAAGGGTCCGATACCCAGCGAGATGGAAAATACGGCTGCCAGCACCAGTGTTGGAACCGCACGCGTCAGAGTGATGACACCCCGGGCGACCGCAAAAACCAGCGGATGGGGCGACGTGTTACGGGCAGCCAAAAAAGCCAGTGGCACACTGAGCACAACGGCGATCGTCGTGCCGATGAGTGCCATCCAGATCGTTTCAATCGTTGCCCGCAAGGCCTCGGGGAAATTATCAAAGATTGGCGGAAACATGTAGACCAGGAGATTTCCCAGGTCGCTGAAGCCGCCGAACAGCGTCAGGAGCGTCATGTCGATGAAGTTCCACGACCAGGCGGTCGCTGCGACAAAACCGATGGTGATAGCCAACAGGGTCGGGTTGCGCCAATTCTTCGGCTGCTTGGGTTGCCCCACCCGATTTTTTGTCAACGGTTCAACATGAGCGCCACTCACGGCGCGACTTGCACAGAACGTTGAGTGACCCCAGAAGCGTCTGGGCGACGCGCAACATCTGGGTCAAGACTCTTGTCGACGCGTTGGTAGACCTCCATTGCGTCTTCTTGTTTGAGGGTCGTGGCGTCGCGATCAAGCACGACTCGACCATCACGCAAGCCGACGATGCGGGTCGCCCAGCCGAGCGCCAATTCCACCTGATGCAGGGTGACGATTACGGTCATTTGTTCTTCGACCGCTACCTTCAAAAGCAGGTCGAGCACTTGCGCGCTCGACTCGGGGTCAAGAGAGGCAACCGGTTCGTCGGCAAGCATGATTTGTGGCTGTTGCATGAGGCTGCGCGCAATCGCCACACGCTGCATCTGACCACCAGACAGGGTGTCGGCACGTTGGTAGGCCTGGTTCACCAGCCCGACGCGCTCGAGATGATCAAATGCCTCCGAGCGCAACTGCTTTGGGTACGACCAAACGCCGTACCGCGGGCCATTGAGCCGCCCGAGTGCGCCGGTTAGAACGTTTTCGAGGCAGGTCGCTCGACCCACAAGACCAAACTGTTGGAACACAAACCCGATGTTTTTGCGCACCCCGCGTAACTGTCGATTTGACGCTGATGACACCTCGACACCCATGACCTTGACGACACCAGAGGTCGGACGATGGAGCCCGTTCAAGTGACGCATCAACGTCGACTTCCCGGAGCCCGAAAGCCCGATCAGTGAGAGCAACTGCCCGCGGGGAATATTGAGGTCAACGTTGTCGAGCGCGAGGGTCCCATTCGGAAACCGCTTCGAAACACCAGTGAGGCTGATGAGGGGGTCAGCCCCACTGGTGGAAGAATCTTGCATGTGTGGTGTTACTTACACTTGCTCGAGCGTGTAGCTTCGCAAACTTGACGAATGCCGTCGTAGTAAGCGTCATTCACCGGCGTAAAGCCCCACGAACTGTCTTCGAGGATGTAGCAACCTTTCTCGGTGGCACAAAGACCGCGTTGAATAAAGGAAGGCACGTTCATGCCGAGGATCGTCGACTTGATTACCGTTTGCAGTGACTTCGGCAGGTCAACTCGAACTGCCATTGGTGACCCGGCGATCGGTGTGCTCTTCCAGACCACTTTCACGTCTCCCTTGACAATCAAACCCTTTTCGATGAGGTTGACGTCGACCATGTCGTCGTAGGCAAAGCCAACGTCGCATTGACCCGACTTCACAGCCAGAACCGACTTGTCGTGACCGCCAGCAAAGGTGGACTTGTAGTCACTTGACTGCAGCCCGATTGCCAGCAAACCAGCCAACGGGTACAGGTAACCCGAGGTTGAAGCCGCGTCGGTGAAACAGACATTCTTGCCCTTGAAGTCGGCGAGCGTGGAGACGGCAGTATTCGTGCCTTTGGCAATCCCGTATGCGTAGTACCCAGGCTTGCCAGTAGCGGATGGAATCGGTGCTGCGAATGGCTCGATTTTGCCACCGCGAGCCTTGGCAAGCACATAAGAGAATGGGCCGTACCAGGCCACATCAACTCGACCTGCCACTTGCGCTTCGATGATCCCGGCATAGTCGGTTGCCGTATAGAACTTGACCGGTAGCCCTGTTTCTTTACCAAGCACATCCAGGAAGTTCTTCATCCGCACAAGTTGCGTTGCCGCATTCTCGGCCGGAACGACACCTACGACCAATTCTTTTGGCCAACCCTTTTTATCCACGACTGAAGCCGCCGTGGCAGCTGCCCATGAGTATTTTTTGGTCTTGGGATCCAACGTGCATGTCAAGGTGCCACTCTTTTTCTTGAGTTGTGCCTTGGTGCAAGCGTCACCCGCTTTGAGCGCCAGGACTGCCCCGCTACTCATTGCCGATATCGAGATGACTGTCACCATTGCGGCGACAACCTTGTGAAACTTTTTCATTGAACTAGTGCTCCTTGTTGGTTGGGGGTTGTTGTTTGGGGGTTGTATGACTTATTTGTTGTTGAGTTCAAAGATCGCTACCGTGCCAGAAAGCTCGTAGCTCACGATGACGAGTGGCTTCTTGGTCGGGCTGTTCTTGGCCTCGATAAACAAAATGCCTTCGGGCGACACGTCGCCAGCCGGCTTGATGAGGTTGAACATGCCACCGAGCCAATCGGTGGTCGAGATGTACTGAACGAATTGTGGTGCAGCAGGATTGCTGACTTCGAACAACATGATGCCACCGTCTCGCTCGAGACCAACGACCAACCAATTCTTGCCGAAAGCCTTACCGAAAGCGATGCCCTCGGGCTCGGGGCCCTTGTTGTCGCTGCGGGTGTCCTTCAGGTTTGCTGTCCCGGTGACAGTGCTCCAGTCGGCATTGAAAAAGCCGCTGTTGATTTCCAGCACTTTGGTCTCAATGAAATTTCCGGAGTCATACACACGCTCAGCCGGAAACACGCCGTCGAACGTTGGTGCTTTCCACACCGTGAAGGATCGGGCACCGAGCGAATAGGCCTCGGCGACCGGCGTTTTAGAAGTCACAAGGGTTCCGGTAACGGTGGCTGGGGTGAATGGTGTGACATTGAGACGCCCGAGTGTTGCGTCAGTCTTCAACGCAGCATTCGTGCCGTTCACGCCGTACCGCACGTCTTCGGCTTCGGCGACTGTCAGGCTCGTTCCACCCATTAGGCACGGCCATTCACGGGCGTCACCTTCGTTGGCAGTGAACAGGTAGTCGTTACCACCGAGACGGGCGACAGCCACCGCGTCGGGCTGATACATGCCGAAGGCCGGCACCGCTCGCACGGATGCCAGGGTGTCTTTATCGCTCGGGTCGATTCCCGTTGCATCAGTGTTGTAGTTCTTGAAACCCAAACCAGAGATGCCGATGATTGCACCGGTGACGAGGTCGACTGTCGCGATGGCGTTGTTTTCCTGCAGCGTCACCCACGCGGTGGTGCTGTCTTTGGAAATGGCGATGTACTCGGGCTCAAGGTCTTGGGCCACGGTCGCACCTGGTCCGTACACCCGACCACCGGCATAGATGATGCCGCTCAAGCGGTTGTCAAAGGCAGAAAAATCAAGTGTCTTGGCGACGAGCTTCTTTGCCTTGGTGTCAATGATTGACACCGAGCCCTTCGGATCACTTGTTTCGGTAAGTACGCCATTGACCTTGCAATAGTCCTGGGGCTCACCCTCGTTGGCGGTCAACACATAGCGACCGTCCGGGCTGATGTGGATGGAGTCGGGAAGTGCTCCGACTGCCACGCCTTTTGGTGCCGAGGCCAGCAGTTTGCCGTCGACGTCCATCATGAACACGCGTCCAGCTGCAGTTTTTGCGCCGACCGAAGTTGCGACGACGACCAAACCGTTCTGTGCGGCCACGCTTTGGATACCGGTGACGCCCTTGTCTGACAGGCTGACTGCTTTGACCAATTTCGGCTTTTTGATATCGCTGATGTCAACGATGTCGATCGTATTCTTCACACCGTTCGTGATGAACAGACGCTTGCTCTTTGCATCCATCGCCGAAATTTCGGCGCCACCGACGCCTGCCAGCGTGTCATAGCGAGATGCAAGTCGCAGAGATACACCAGTGACGTTCGCAGGCTTCGCTGCTGCCGGCTGCGTTGACGTTGCGGCGCTCGGTGCTGCTGTCAAACTTGCAACGAGTGGCAGCACGATGAATGGGACGGTGAGGAAGTACTTTCGTTTGTTCATGAGCAGAAAAGTAGATTGGGGGCATTACGAAAACATTTCCTCGAGGTGTATTACTTGGTAAGCCTGCGTGAACTTTGGTGGCACGTCGACTTCATCGGTTGTTCACTTTGCCCGCGTAGTATGCGGGTGATGACTCTGTCAACGGACAGCAAAACCCATTTCGACACCCACGGATGGGTGCTCAGTGCGGTGCTCAACGAAGCCGAAACCGCGGCAGTGAGTGAGGCGGTAGACGAGGTGCAGTCTTGGTCAGATAGCGGCGACTGGATGCACCACTATGAATTGACCGACGCTGGTGTTCGTCGCTGTCGCACTGAATATTTCACCCCCTTTAGCCCCGGGCTGCGGGCCTTGCTCTGTGCGGGCGCGATGATCGACATTGCCGGTCAACTCATGGGCACGTCAGCCGTGTTGTACAAGGAAAAAATCAACTACAAGCTGGCCGGCGGAGCAGGCTGGGAGCCTCACCAAGATGCACCCGCGTATCCGTTCATTGACAACCATGTCTCGTGCATGATCGCCATCGACGATGCCACGACCGAAAATGGCTGCCTAGAACTTGTCTCTGGTTTGCATCACGAACTCATCCCGACCGATGCGAGGGGATGTATTCCCGCAGCCGTTGCCGAGTCACTCACCTGGCAGGCGATGCCGTTGCGAGCCGGGCAAGTGCTCTGGTTTCACTCCAGAACACCACATCGCAGTGGCGATAACCGCTCAACGTCCGATCGCCGGGCGCTGTATCCCACGTACAACGCGGCCAGCGAAGGTGACCTGCGCGAGGCATACTACGCACGGAAACGTGCCGAATTGGCCACGGCAGCCACCAACGGTGAACGGGTGCAGATTTCGCTGATTGACGACTTTCGCGGCCGGCCAGTGCCATCATGATCAATATCGTCACCCACATCGAAACCCTTTTTGCAAAGTGGGGCACCAGTAAATACGACGAACAGGTTTCCCAGTTGGAACACGCAGTGCAATGCGCACGATTCGCGCGTGCCGCAGATGCCGACGACGGCCTAGTGGTGGGTGCCTTGTTGCACGACATCGGGCACCTGCTCGAACTCGAGCGCAACGATGGCACCGTCGACCTTGCCTCAAATGACTCACACGAGTCGACCGGGGCTGCATATCTGGCACGCTTTTTTCCGCCGGCAGTGACCGCGCCAATCGCGCTGCATGTCGAAGCCAAGCGGTACCTGTGTGCCGTCGAAAGTTCGTACTTTGCCACGCTCTCGGTGGGCTCGGTGCGCAGTCTGATGGTGCAAGGTGGCCCCATGACTACCGAAGAGATTGTGCGTTTCCGCAAGCATCCGGCTGCTGATCGGGCGGTTGCCCTACGCCGATGGGACGAGCAAAGTAAAGACCTGACGCCGAGCGGATTGTCGTTCGCAGATTTTGGCGCAGAGATCACACGCGTCCTTGCGTCTACTTGACGGGTGTCGTTAGTTCTTTCGTAACTTGTTGTTTACTCACCCTGCGTAGTTTGCGGAACAATGTCAACATCGTCGGCACACTTATCGAGTGCGTTGATGCAGGCGACACCCGACCGTCTGATTGAGGTCGGTGAACTTTGTGCAGCCAATCCAAAACTTTCAGCGGCACTCAGCATCGTTCATCCACCCACGGTGGGGTTGGTGATGATGCAAGTGCGTGAGCCCGTGTGCCGTGAGCGTTTTTATCTTGGTGAGGTGGTCGTAACACGCTGCGAAGTGCTGATTGACACGCATCGCGGTTGGGCGATGGTGAGCGGTGAAAACAAAGAGGCTGCGTTGGCTGCCGCTCTCTGTGATGCCATTTCACGAACCCATGAACCTGAATATTCGCTCCTTCGTGAGAACATCAGCCGACTGTGTGACGAGACGACCGAACGCATCGACAGTTCCACCCGTCGCGAGTGGTCGGACCTCGCACCGACGCGGGTCAATTTTGAAGAGTTTGAGTGACATGCGGTTGAGCACTCTTACATCCAAAGAATCAACCTTGGTCTTTCGAGCGTTGCTAACGGCATTTGCCTTTCCGGGTCGTGTCTCACAACTGCCCCGTGAACTTGTTGCTCGGATGCCCGCTCTGTGCTTGCCGATGCTCGCCCTCACCGATATTGAAACCACGATGTGTGCACCAGATCAGCCCGAGTTGCAGGCAGAAATTGCCACCATCACCGGGGCACGCACCGTGGCGTCACGCGAGGCCCAGTTCGTGATGCACGACGCCATGCCGACCGACGAAACCACACTCAATTTGCACCGTGGCACTACGTATCAACCAGAGCTCGGCTGCCGACTTGTTGTGGCATGGAATGTTCCGACTGTTCCGGCTGTTCCTCCTTTGCCCGACAGCACCCAATTGCGCCTGAGTGGTCCGGGGGTTGTCAGTGGCACCACACTCACGGTCAACAGCGCCAGTGCGGCATTTTTGGCTGCTCGGTCGGTGGCCAATTCGCGGCCGCCAATGGGTATCGACTGTTGGCTCGTGTCGGCCACTGGCGAAGTCATTGGCCTGCCACGCACCACCCACATTGCGGCGATGAGTTTCGCTGGTTCAGTACCGGGCAAGAACTGATATGGGATACGTTTCAGCACGAGGCGGGCTCGACGCAATTCGTGCCGCCGAAAAACTCGTGCGAACCAAGCGGCTCGTGTCTGACTCGAATTGGCTCGAAGAAGAACAGATTCTCGACAAACTGCGCCTGCTCGTTGACCGCGTCATGGGCGAAGCGGGCCTGTGGGAGCCCCAATTAGCAAGCAAGGCAATCCGCCAAAGCGAGGGTGATGCCACTGAAGCAGTCCACCTACTGCGTGCGTACCGCTCGACCCTGCCGCGACTCACCTATTCCGAGGCCACCGATGTCGATGATGCCCAGGTCATGCGCCGAATCGTGCCCGCGTTCCAGCGTGTTCCAGGTAATCAATTGCTCGGGCGTTCAGTGGATTACACCGCGCGGTTTCTGGAACGCACTGCCGACGCTGACGCCCGTGAAGAGGCAGAAAAATTGCGTGGGGCCGAACGAGGAATCGTCGAAGAAAAAAGTCCGCCGGCTGAAGAGATCTCGCCGCGTCGACTCATCGACCTGCTACGGGACATGGACATGTTGATTGATCGCCGCCGCACCGACGACCCCGAGCCGTTCGACATCACCCGTACGCCGGCGCGGCCGCCGGCACCGCGCTCGGCTTTGCTGAGTTCGATGTCGCGCGCCGACACCGGGGCCCTCGTCAATCAGTGGTACCGCAACATCCTCGGACCAGACGGATACCTACACGAAGTCACCCTCGGCGAAGTGCGTCACGCCACTTTGCCGCTCAACGTGCGTCATCCGGTGTCTGGCGACGTCGTCACCGTCTCCCACATCCGGGTGAGCGAAGTCGAAGCAATCGAAGACCTCGAAGGTATCGACGAAGACCGAACGCGATTCGATGTCGGCTACGGACTGTGCTTTGGCCACAACGAACGCAAGGCGATTGCCATGGCCAATCTGGATATCGCCTGCCATCGCGATGCCGGAAAGACCCAACTGGAGCAGTCACTGCTACTCACCACCGATGCCCTCGACTCGGCGGGCTTCCTGGAGCACTTGAAACTTCCGCACTACGTGACTTTTCGCTCGATGATCGAGCGCAAACTGGCGGTTCGCAAAATGCGAAGCAACGAAGCGAGCGCACACGATGGCGCTTAGCGACCTCATCGACCACCGCGAGTCGACTGAACTGCTCGACGAGTTCGCCAAACGCGAAATTCGCCGCGCCACGCTCGCTGCCGTCGCAATCCCTGGGTACCAAGTGCCGTTCGGTTCGCGCGAAATGCCGGTCGCCCGTGGCTGGGGCTCAGGCGGGCTGCAGATAACGCTGGCAGTGGTGCACGACGATGACACGGTCAAGGTCATCGATCAGGGTGACGACGATGGCGTCAACGCCGTGAACCTCCGCCGCCTGGTGACTTCGTCGACTGGTGCCGACGAGAGTTCGATTGCCAGCGAAGCAACACTCACCCAAAGTCGCCACCGGATTCCCGAAGACGGGCTCGATGAAACAAGCATTCTTGTCCTGCAGGTGCCGGTGCCCGAGCCGTTGCGTGGGGTTGAACGTGACATGCGCGAGCTCGCCCGAATGCACGGCGAAGCCGACTACTCACGCATGTGGCTGAGTCTGTACGAGGACAAGGTGCGCAACGGCGTCATTACCCAGACGACTGGTTACCCCTGTCTGGTGAATGGGCGGTACGTGGTCGCCACCACCCCGATTCCCCGTTGGGATATTCCGCGCCTACATGACGCGCCATTTCTCACCCTGTTCGGCGCCGGAAGGGAAAAACGTATCTACGCAATTCCGCCGTACACGATGGTCGAGCCCCTGACGTTCGAGGATGTGCCGTTTGAAGTGGAGAATTCTGACGGTGCCTGTTGTGCGCTGTGTGGAAAGAGCGAAAGTTTCTTGGTGTCGCTCCCCAACTCCACCACGTGGCTCTGCAGCGACACCGACTGGTGTGCACGACAGCGGCCTGCCACATGAGCGACACATTTACCGACCGGCGTTTTGATGTCGCCAAACTCGCCATTCCCGACTGGTTGTTGAAGGTAGAGGGCTTGGGCAAGGTCTATGGTCCGTTCGACGACGCGGTGATCAACTCAACTGGGCCGGGCCCCGAAACAGCGAAAAGCCCGCTCAACGGTTCGATTGTTGCCGCCTGGGACGTGTCGTTTGAAGTCGCCCCAGGAGAAGCGCTCGGCATCGTCGGCGAATCCGGCTCGGGCAAAACCACCGTGTTGCGCTGCCTTGCCGGCGATGTCACACCGTCAACGGGTGCTGCCACCATTCGATTGGGCGGCAACGACCTCAATATTTTTGCAGTTGACGCTGCCGAACGTCGTCGCCTGCGGGTCGACACCGTCTCCGTGGTGTACCAAGACCCGTCGGAGGGTCTCAAAATGAACGTCACGGCGGGCGGCAACATCGCTGAACCACTCACGGCAGCAGGCTGGAGAAACTTTGCAAAAATTCGTATGCGCGCCAGCGACTTGTTGTCGCGCACAGAGGTGCCACTCAACCGCATGGACGACCTTGTTCGTGCTTTCTCGGGCGGTATGCGTCAACGAGTTCAAATAGCCAAGGCCCTGGCGAATTCTCCGAGCGTCGTGCTCTTTGATGAGCCAACCACGGGTCTTGATGCCAGCGTCGCGGCAGGGGTTCTCGACCTCATTCGTTCGCTGCTTGAAGAAAACCGTATTGCCGCCGTGGTGGTCTCCCATGATTTTTCGGTCATCGAAATGCTCACCTCACGCTGTCTCGTGATGCATCACGGTCGCATCGTCGAGAGCGCGCTCACCGACCAACTACTTGAAGACCCCCACCACTCATACACCCAGCGACTAGTCGCCGCGGCCCGTTCATGAGGCGTGACCCCGTGCTCGAGGTACGGCAACTCTGCAAATCGTTCGTGTTGCATGCGGTCAGTGGTCGCACGGTCGTCGCCTTTGATGACGTGTCGTTCAGTGTCAGCGCCGGTGAGCATGTGGCGCTTGCCGGGATGAGTGGTGCCGGAAAGTCGTCGCTTCTCAAATCGATTTACCGCACCTACCGGCCCAGCTCAGGCGAAGTGTGGTTACAGATTCATGCCGGCGACTACGTGGACATGTGTGCGCTAAGCGACATTGAAGTGGCGACCATTCGCGGCCACGAAATTGGCTACGTTTCGCAGTTCCTACGTTCTGAGCCCCGCCGTGGTGCACTCGACATCGTGATCAAATCCGCTCGTCAACGGGGCATGAACGAAGCCGATGCCCGTGATGCAGCCGCAACTGCCCTCCAGCGCGTAGGTATTGAAGAGCGACTCTGGGATGTCTACACGTCCGTGCTGTCTGGTGGCGAAAAGCAACGGGTAAATCTGGCAGCCGGCACGGTGCACCCACCCCGCTTGCTGCTGCTGGACGAGCCGCTCTCGGCCCTTGACCCCGAGAATCGTGAGCGGGCACTGGTGCTCATCTCGTCGTTGTCCCATCGCGGCGTCGCAGTGGTGTCGATTTTCCACGACCTCGAGGCGATACAGCGCCTGGCAACCCGCGTTCTTGTGCTCGAGCGCGGCCACCTAGTGGCCGAACGACGACCAGACGAACTTGATGAACGACTCACGGCAGCCGCCCGATGAAATCGTCTAACACTCACGTGCGCGGCGACACCTTCGCGATTCGCAACGTCACCGTTGTGCTGCCCGACTCGGTGCTGCAAGATGGCTGTGTCGTCGTCGAACACGGCATCATCACCGATGTGCACGCTGGCACTGCCCCCGACGGCGCTATCGATGGCAACGGCTTGGTATGCATGCCGGGCATGGTGGACACCCACAACGACGGAATCGAACGCGAGTTGATGCCCCGCCCGAATGCGCCGGTGCCGATGGAATTTGCACTGCGGGCCTTTGAAGCACGTGTGCGCAGCGCCGGTATCACCACGCTGTACCACGGCATCAGTTGGGAGAACGATGCAAAGTGGCATCGCAGCGTGGAACTTGCCCGGCGTTTCTGCGACACGATCAACGAGTACCGATCATCCGACGATGCGCTCATTGACCATCGCCTCCTGCATCGCTTGGATGCGCGTGATGGTGACGGCTCGGCCGCCCTGCGGGAATATCTCGAAGGTTGTCGGACCGACGATGACTTTGGCGCCAGCACACCGTTGGTGTCATTCGAGGACCACACACCTGGTCAGGGCCAGTACACCGACAGTGCCGGGCTTGTTAGCTACCTCATGGGCACCAAACAGCTTTCATTGGATGCCGCCAATGCAGAGATTCAAAAACTTTCGATCGAACGCGAGCAGAATAAACACCACCGAATTACGGCGTTGGAATGGATTTGCCAGGCTGCCTTGGCCGGCCACATTCGCCTGATCGGCCACGACTTGGCAACCCCGCAAGAAGTTGCCGAGGCCGGCGCCTGGGGTGCCTATATTGCCGAATTTCCGACCACGCTCGACGCTGCCCGACTGGCGAAAGACAACGGTTTGCGAACGGTCTGTGGTGCGCCGAATGTTTTGCGTGGTGGTAGCCACAGCGGCAATGTTGGTGCAATAGACCTCATCCGTGCCGGTCTCTGTGATGGTCTGTGTTCTGATTATCTCCCGTATGGAATGATCGCCGCCGTAGCGACGCTGGTCGCCGACGATGTTTGCAGTTTGCCCGCAGCAGTGCGTTTGGTGAGTCGCGGTCCGGCGCTCACCGTCGGGTTGGATGATCGCGGACTCATTACCCGTGGCATGCGCGGCGATTTGGTGCTGGCTCGCTTCACGGGTCGCATCGGTCAAGTGGTGGCGACATTTAGTGTGGCTGGCAGTGTGGCTGACAACGACACACTGCTCGGTATGTAACACCTCATGACTCACGACCCGAAAGCATTGCTCGAAGAAGCACTCTCCGCCGCACGCCTGGCATTTACCCACGCAACCCACACCATGTCGCGAGCCGAACGCACCGAGACCGTTGGGCTCGGCGGCGATGGCACCCCCACCTACCGACTGGATGTCGTGGTGGAAGCGCCGGTCCTAGATGTGCTCGAGCGCGCAGGTGTGAACGTACTCTCCGAGGAAATCGGTTGGATTGACCGTGGCTCTGGTACCACCGTGGTCATCGACCCACTCGACGGCACAGCCAACGCCGCAGCAGGAGTGCCGCTCAGTTGTTTTAGTGCGGCAGTCGTGCGTGAATCAACGGTCATCGCCGCAATCACCCACTGGTTCGAAGGCTCCCGTACTTGGCGTGCCGTGCAGGGTGAAACACTTCCACGTTGCGTGTCAGACCGCCGCGAACTGACGGGGGCCGCGGTCTCGATGCTGCGTCCGCGCCCAGAAACCACATTGGCCTGGAATCGGGTCGCGGCGCGCGCTGACCGCGTGCGGATTCTGGGCAGTTCCGTGCTGGAAGCTTGTCTTGTTGCCGACGGTGCGGTGGATGCGTTTTGTGATGCGGGCGGCGACGTGCACCGAATCGTCGATCTGGCAGCGGTCGATCTGGTCGTGCATAACGCCGGTGGTTGCCTGCGCGACGTGCACGGGCGTCCGCTCAATTTTGCACCTGATTTACGCCAACGCTGGAGTGGTGTCGTGGCCGCCACCCCGCAACTTGCCGACGAAATTATTGCCGCGATTCGCGGGTGAGCAACACACGCTCGGTATCAAACCTCAAACTGAGTGCATCGGCATCCACCACAGGTTCAGAGTCTGTTCATGTCAACTCGGTAACCTTAGAAACATGGCACGCCTACAGCTCGCACTCAACGTCGAACATCTTGATACGGCAATCGCCCACTACACCAAATTGTTTGGTGTTGCACCAGCCAAGATCCGCCCGGGTTATGCCAACTTTGCAATCAGCAATCCCCCACTCAAGTTGGTGTTGATCGAAAACCCTGGTGCGGTCGATTCAATCAACCATCTCGGAGTTGAAGTGCAATCCGTTGAAGAAGTGCGCGCCGAACACGAGCGCGTGACCAACGTTGGAATGCCAACGTTCGTCGAAGGCGAAACTGTCTGCTGCTACGCCGTCCAGGACAAATTTTGGATTGAAGGTGGCACGCACAAATTTGAGGTATACACCGTGCTCGCTGATGCTGAACAGATGAAGAACACGCCTGTGGCACTCACCAGCCACGAGTAGGCGCTGGCAATCAATCACTTGTCCACTAGTCGCAGCTGGTTGCGCCTTGACGTCATCGGTGTGCTCACCGTCATCGTCTATGGCACCTGGTTCTACGGCTTTGGTGTGCTCTTTGAAGACCTCGCCGAATTCCACGACGTTTCGGCAGGAACCCTCGGCATCACCTACGGTGTCGCCAATCTGCTGGCAGGTGCTGGCGCAGTTGCAACGGGCCGTCGCCTAGACACGATCGGTCCACGCGCGGTGCTCGGCGTGGTTGGCCCACTCGGTGCAGTCGTGTACGGCGCTAGTGCCAGTTTGACGGGCACAACATTCCTTGTCGCTTATGCAATTGGTGGTGGGCTCATGGGTGCTGCGGGTTTCTATTCATTTACCCAGCCCCTCAGCGTGCGCGTGATGGATACCGACGCAGCGCGAGCAATCACGCGACTCACCATCTGGGGGGCGTTTTCGTCACCCATCATGATTCCACTCACCGAAGTGTTGCGTGCAAATTACGGCTGGCAGACTGCGGTTCGCATTCCCGCGCTGCTCACGGTGTTGGCTTTTGTCGTGTGTGCCGCGGTGAGCAAACCCCGCACAGCGTCGGTCGCCACCACACAAACCTTGAGTTCGACACTTCTGCTGGCGGCACGCGACTGGCGTTTACGACGCTTCACACTCGCTGCGTTTCTCTCTGGTGTGGCTGCTTCCACCTTGCTCGTCTATCAAGTACCAACCATGACGTGGGCCGGGATCTCGACGAGTGTCGCGGCCGGGTTGGCAAGTGCGCGAGGGCTCATGCAATTGGCCGGGCGGCTCCCGCTGATGGCGGCGATGAAACGCTTCGGTGCCCCACGACTCATGATTGCGTCACGAGCCCTGCTAGGCGTTGCGGCATTGCTTCTGCTCGGCAGTGGGCAATGGGCGGTTGCAGTGCTGTACGTGGCAATCGCCGGTATCACCATTGGTGCTCTTTCGGCACTAGACGGGGTAATCGCACGTTCGGTAATTGGTGCAGAAAATTTTGGGGCAGTCATGGGCGGTATTGGTTTGATATCGACACTCGGTGGGTCGTTGGGGCCGATTCTCGGCGGGCAACTACGCGACTGGTCTGGCTCGCCCGTGGCTTCCATGATTCTGGTCGCGGCAACTGCGTGGTTGGCAACGGTGGTGTTTGCCTCGCTGGGCCTTACCCGACAGGATTCCGCCACAAGCTGAATAAGCCCCGCAACTTGCCGACGAAATTGTTGCCGCTATTCGCGGGTGAGCAACACACGCTCGGTATCAAACCTCAAACTGACGGCATCGCCAATGCCAAACTGCATGGCTCGCGTGCTGTCTGATACGCGCACCACGTGATTGGTGCCGGCAATTGCGACATCCAGCGAGGTCGTGGCACCACCGAATTGCACGCCGTCGACTCGACCTTGGAGCCCGTCGCCACCCGCTGACCCCGCAACACAAATATCTTCTGGGCGAATGAGCAGCCGCGCTTCACCAGATTGCACTTCGGATGGTGGCACCGCAAACTCGAGCGCATGACCACGCAAACGCACCCGGGATGGCGCGGTCATTTCCACTGCCAGATCATTGACCTTGCCGACGAAACGTGCCACGAACGGCGTTGCTGGTGAGCGATACACCACGTGAGGTGTGGCGATTTGCTCGACTCGTCCATCACACATCACACAGATGCGATCAGAGATGGCCAACGCTTCTTCTTGGTCGTGAGTCACGAACACGGTGGCGATCCCCGACGTTCGTTGGATGCGGCGGATTTCTTCGCGCACCTCCACCCTGACGGTGGCATCGAGCGCCGAAAGCGGTTCATCGAGCAACAACACCTGTGGCTCAATGGCCAACGCTCGCGCGAGGGCAACGCGCTGTTGTTGACCGCCAGAAATCTGGTGGGGGTACCGCTCAGCCAAACCCGCCAGCCGCACGAGGTCGAGCAATTCGCCCACCCGCGCCGTGCGTTGGCTGCGCGACATCTTGCGCACCTTCATACCGAACTCCAAGTTTTCATGCACGGTGAGGTGGGGAAACAAGCTGTAGTTCTGGAACACCATTCCGATGCCCCGCTTGCTTGCGGGTAGAGCCACGACGCTGGTTCCACCAATGAGCACATCGCCCGAATCGCAGATTTCAAACCCGGCAGCAACTCGCAGCGCGGTGGATTTGCCACAGCCGCTCGGGCCGAGCAGGGTGACGAGTTCGCCTTCGTCAACACGAATGGCAAAGTCGACCAGTGCATTGACCGCCCCGAATGACTTGGCGACATCACGAAATTCAATGTTGCGGGTCATGAACGAACTTTCTTGCCGAAACGATTGGACATTGCGACAAACACGGTGGAAATGACCACAAGAACGATGCCGAGCCCGAATGTGCCCTGTGGATTGCTGCCTTGCGAGTACGACAGGTACAGCGGCAACGTATTCTTCAGTAGCAACGAAGCGATCGTGAATTCGCCGAGCACCACGGTGAAGGCCAAGAACGAGGCTGTGGCGATACTGGCTCGCATGTTGGGTGCGATGACGAACGCGATGGTGCGCCACCAACTTGCACCGAGACTGCGCGACGCATTCACCAGAGTGCGAATGTCAAGGGCCGCCAACCCATTTTCGAGCGTGCGATGAGTGAAGGGCAACGCAGTGATCACATAGAGCGGCACGAGACCGAACGAACTGCGAATCAGAATCGGCAAGGTGTCACGAAATGTGCCGGCAAAACCCACGACCAGAGCAATTGCCGGAACCACAAATGGCAAGACCGCTGAGATCTCGATGAAGCGCCGTGTTCTCGGTGAACTGAGATGGGCGAAAGCCATGGTCGGCAGCAACAGCACAATAGTGACAAGTGCCGTTGCAATGGCCAACGTGACGCTGAGACTTGCGGCGCGCTGAAATTCTGTCGCTCCAAATGAATCAACCAGGGGTTGGAGGGTCCACTTTTGGAACACGTTGCCCCATGACAGCTTGATGACTGGTACTCGCTGAAATGCGAATCGTGCCATTGCGAGCATCGGGACGATATAGAACACTGCAACGATTCCAATCGTGAACCACGCACTCAATCGGGAGATTTTCATCGTCGCCAGCGTTCTGCGCGACGCATTAGTAACTGGAACCCCGTCACCAAGACTCCGGTAATGATCACCATCCAAGCGGCCAAGGCATAACCAAGATTCGTCTTGCCGGTGATGGTGTCGCCCTGCAGGAAGAATCTGATTTGCACCGGTACGAGCCGCGAGCCACCCGACGACAGCGCAAACGCCGTGGCATAGGCGGCGAATGCATTTGCCACGAGCAAAAGAAACCCGCCGAGCAGCGCTGGTGTGAGGATCGGTAGCGCTACCAGCCGCCAATACTGCGCCGATGACGCCCCCAGACTCTGCGCGGCTTCTGCCCACGTGCGGCGTAGACCATCCAGTGCTGGCACCAGCACCAAGGTCATGAGTGGTATCTGAAAATACAGGTACACGAGCACGATGCCCCAAAAGTCAGAGATTCGAAAACCCCAACCAACGATGTCAATGTTGATTTCTCGCAATAAACGTGTGGCCAAGCCCTGCATACCGAAGGCCGCTAAGAAGGCAAAAGCCAGCGGAATTCCGCCCATATTTGCGGCCACCGCCGAATACCCCACCACCGTGTTGCGCAATCCACGAACGGTGTCGAGTCGCACCACGGCGACAGCCACCAAAGCACCGATTACTGCACCAATCGAGGCACTAATAAACGACAACTGCAAACTAAAAACGAAGCTCCCGCGAAATTGTCCGATGACTGCTTCGATCATCGGGCTGCGCTCGGCGGTGCCTGTGGCGAACGCCGACCGAAAGACATACAGCCCTGGGCAACCCAAAAAGATTGTAAGAAACGCAACGTATGGCAAAAACACCAAATGGCGGGCTCGTCTTTTGGACGAGCCCGCCATCCTGGGGGCGATTACAGATTGCGTATTTGTTGCAATCAATTATTTATCCGCTACCAAAGGACCCCAACTGGCTGCCAAGGCTTCTTTCATCTTGGTGATCTGGTCTTGGGTGGGGAACTTGATCTGCGCAATGAGTTCTGGTGCTGGCAGATTTGCCTTGGCTTCCTCAGAAATCTTGCCAGATGCCACGAGTGCTTCGAAGCGGGCCGGAATTGCGCCGCCTTCGAGGTATCCGAGTGCACCTTCGTCAGAGATGAGGTGGTTGATCCACAACTTCGCTGAGTTGTTGTTCGGGGCACCCTTCACGACGCCTTGTGCGTAGTAGCCACCGTGAACACCGTCGGTTGGTACGCGGATTGCCAAGGTGATGCCGTTTTCAGCAAGTGTTGGCGCGAGGCCTGGGTAGTTGTAGGTCCAGTCGAGCCAAATTGGTGTTTCACCAGCGATAACTCCGGCTGGTGTCACATCGGTGCCGGCCAAGTTGCCCGAGGCCTTCAGGTTTGCGAAGTACGTGATACCTGGCATGATGTCGTCGAACGAGCCACCATTGGCTAGCGCGGCGGCAACGACTGCGTTGAATGCGGCACCCGATTGTCTTGGGTCACCGTTCAGCGAAACCAGTCCCTTGTACTCCGGCTTGGCCAAGTCAGCAAAGCTGGTTGGTGCAACATCCACGACCGTGGTGTTGGTACCGATGGCCATGATGCCGTAGTACGCAGCAACCCACTTGCCGTCTGGATCTTTGAGCACCGCGGGGATTTCGTCCCAATTGCAAGGCTCGTACGGCTCCCAATAGCCCTTGGTGTCAACTTCTTGGGCGATCGCAGGCGAAACGTCGAGCGCGTCAGGTTGCGTTGGTTGCCCAGCAAGTGTCTCCACGGCAACGAGCTCGTCAGCCGACGAAGCATCGGGGTTGGCGACCGGGTTGGCGATGTCTGGATACTTCACGCGAAATGCCTCAAGGATGCCCTTGTAGTTGGCCCAGCTATCGGGCAAGGCAATCAGGTTGACCTGGCCTTCGGCGTTGGCAGCATCGACGAGCGCCGTATTGAGGCAGGCATCTTCGACCACTACTGCGGCAGTGTCTTCTGTTACTTCTTCGCTGGCTTCGTCTTCTGCGTCGCTACCACAGGCACTGAGTGCCATGGCGCCGACGATCGCCAGTGCGGCAAAGCCACGCAGGCGAGTTCCGAAACGGGTGGATGTGGCTGTATTGCTGTTGTGTTGTTTTCTCATGACGAAGAAAATATGTGAGCCAGATGAATGAGACATGACGTATGACCACTGAGTCGGTAAAGAGTGTCCAAAATCTTTGTGCCGAAGAATGAAGAAGTTCACCGGCATGTCACCTTCGGTTGACGACATGTTTTCCGAACTAGGCGCTGCACGCGTCACGCTTAAAGGCAATGATGCGCCTACCCGACGATCGACTCCGCCGGCCCGAACGCCTCGCAGTCATCGGTGCCGGCTACATCGGCTTGCCCACGGCGGCGGGGTTCGCTGACCTCGGGTATGAAGTCGTGTGTGCCGACACCAACCCCACCAAGCTGGCGCGGTTGCTAGCCGGCCAGGTCGACCTCCACGAACCCGACCTGCAGGATCTCGTGCAACACGGTTTGCGTACCCGCCGACTTTCTTTTTGTAGCAGCCCTGCAGCGGCCGCACGCGAGGCATCGATCGTGTTCATCTGTGTGCCGACACCTCAGGCAGACGACGGGTCAGCCGACCTTTCTTATGTCGAACAGGTCGTTGCCGAAATCTGCCCGCTCGTGCGGCCTGGCACCATCATCGTTACCCGTTCGACCGTGCCGGTGGGTACAGCCGAGCGCCTGAACGCCATCATCGGCCGACGTGATGTCCACGTGGCGTCGAACCCCGAGTTTCTGCGTGAAGGAAGTGCGGTGCGCGACTTTTTCCATCCTGATCGCATTCTGATCGGCGCCAGTGAGTTGATCGTTCGGCGCCGTCTGGGTGAGTTGTACGACGTGTTCGGCGTGCCGGTGATCGTGACCGACATCCCCACGGCCGAACTCACCAAACATGCCGCCAACGCATTTTTGGCCACACGACTGAGTTTCGTCAACGCCATGGCCAATATCTGCGAGGCGGCCGGCGCCGATGTGCACGAAATGATGAAGGTGGTCGGCCTCGACCCACGCATCGGCCCAAAGTTCCTCGCGGCCGGCCCGGGTTGGGGTGGGTCGTGTTTGCCGAAAGACACTCGCGCACTTGCCTATGTGGCCCGCCAACTGGGCGAGCCGTTCGAGCAACTCGAGAGCACGGTACGCAGCAACGAAGAACAGTTCGACCGCGTGGTGCGGCGGCTTGCCGAGCACTTGGAGGGGTCAGTGCAGGGTCGCCGAGTTGCCGTGTGGGGGTTGGCATTCAAGGCCGGCACCAACGACCTGCGCGATTCACCAAGCCTGGCGGTGTGCCAACGATTGGTCGCAGCAGGTGCTGACGTGTGCGCCTTTGACCCGGCAGTCAACCAGACTGCCGTTGCTGATTTGGGCTTTACCTACGCCGAAACTTCGATCGGTGCATGCTTCGGTGCCGAGGCACTGGTGGTGCTCACCGAATGGCCCGAGTTCGCAGAGACCGATCCATCACTGGTTGCTGCCGCCATGAGCGGCGACGTCGTGTTCGACACGCGCAACGTGCTCGACATCAACGAATGGACTTCGGCTGGCCTGCGACTCGTGACGGTTGGTCGCAGCTCGCCCGACCCGATGAACAACAGCGCCAAGGCCAACGCGGCGTAACCCACGCAACACGCGCCGAGCACGGCGCCATAACCCGTGTCGATACCTACGGTAAGTGCCGCCGCTGCACCAATGACGAACGACAAGTTGTACACGACGTCGTACGCAGCAAACACCCGCCCGAGTGACGCTGAGTCAACGCTCGACTGCACGGCCGCATCGTTGCACACCCGCACGTTTTGAAACGCAAAAGAAGCAACCACGATTGCCGCCATCGCCGTGACGAAAGAGTCGACCAACAAAATTCCGCTTACTGCCAACCCCGATGCGACCGCGGCCAGTACCGATACCGACTTGCGCGGAACCCGCTCGATCACCCACTCGGCGGTCAAAGTGCCGAGGAAACTGCCGGCACCAGCAACACCAAAGACTGCCGCATAGCCCGAAGCTTCGATGGCGAATCGCGCATCAATGACCAATGCGACACAGGCATACGACATGCCGAGCAGCAACTTGCCGCCACCACTTGACGCAATTGCAAACCGAACCTTATGGTTGCGCAACTGCATCGCAGCGGCCCGCCAATCACGATGCGACGCCACATCACGGCCGCCGCCGAGTGCGACACGCACCCGTCGATACAGGTACGACGAAGCCACGTGAAGCACGACTGCCACCACGAACACTGCACGCACGTCGAGTCGCTCTATGCCTGCTGCCACTGCCACGCCCACGAAGCCAGCCATCATGCTGAACAGCAAACTCAGCGAATCTGCCGCAACCAGCTGGTGTGATTCCACCAGGCGCGGAATGGCCGTTGCTCGCACGGTGTAGAGCACCCGGGTAACCAACAAAAGCAAGCCGAAGGTGACATAGCCGACGACTTGGCGCTCGGTCACGGCTGCGACGATTGCGCCAAGGGTGAAAACGGCCCGCAACAACTGGCCCATCACCAACAGCTGCTGACGGGCAAACCGATCGGCAACGAAGCCTGCCAATGGCCCAACGAACAACAGTGGAAACGCAGCCAGGAGCAACCCCCGCAGGAATGCCAGCGTGGTGTCGCCAGGGTTCAGGTCAAACAGCAGCACTTGGGCCAGCCCCAGAGATGTCATGGCATCAGCCACCTGCGACGACATCTGGCCAGCCATGGCGGTTCGAAAGTCGCGTCGACGCAGAACGTCTCGACGACTCACGTGCTCTTTGGCTTGGCGCCGAAGTATGTGAAAGTTCACCGGCGACGAAACCACTCCACGAGCGTGACGCATTACTGGCATTGGCATTGCAGTTTGAGGTAAACAATCTCTGAATATTCACCGGCTGTGGAAGTTAACTTTGTTCTCACCTTCCGTTCAGTCGTTTTCCAAGTTCGTTCCTCACAGTTGAGTCATGCGCATCGGCATCGTGACCGAGAGTTTCTTACCCAGCGTGAACGGGGTGACCAATTCGGTCGTGCGCCTGCTGGAACATCTCGAGTCAACCGCCCACGATGCCGTGGTTGTCGCCCCGGGCGACGGCCCCGACCACTTCGGGCGGTTTCCTGTGGTGCGCACCCGCAGTGTGTCGGTGCCGCGCTACCGCCACTTTGAATTGGGCCTGCCCAGCCCGCGTCTGCGCGAAACACTCACCGACTTTGCGCCAGATGTCGTGCACCTGGCATCCCCGTTCGGGCTCGGCGCATATGCCGGGCGTGTGTGTCGTCAACTGGGTGTTCCCACTGTGGCGGTGTACCAGACCGACGTGCCGGGCTTTCTTTCTAACTACGGCCTGTCGCCTACCGAAGGTTTGGTCTGGAAGTGGGTGGGTGGCATTCATAACAAAGCCACACTCACGCTCGCGCCGTCGTCAGCGGCCAAGAACGACCTTGAGATGCATGGCGTTGATCGCGTGAGTTTGTGGCGACGCGGCGTTGACGGACAACTGTTTAGCCCAACACGGCGCAGCGAGGAACTGCGCCAGAAGTGGAACACCCGCGAACGCATCGTCGTTGGCTATGTGGGTCGACTCGCGCATGAAAAGCGTGTCGAAGATTTGGCGGTGTTGGCCGACGACCCACGCATCCAACTGGTCATCGTCGGTGACGGCCCGCAACACGAAAAACTGCAACGACTGATTCCTGATGCGGTCTTTCCCGGGGTTCTGTCTGGTGCCGAACTTGCCGCCCACTTTGCAAGTTTCGATGTTTTCGTGCACACGGGTGTGCACGAAACATTCTGCCAAACCATTCAAGAAGCGCTCGCTTCGGGTGTGCCCGTTGTTGCGCCAGCCCAGGGCGGCCCGCTCGACTTGGTCACACCCCACGTCAACGGCCTGCTGTATCAACCTGGTGAAACTGCAGCCCTGCGACAGTGTGTCGATGCACTCATCGACACCGACGTGCGCCATGCAATGTCTGTTCACGCTCGCCCGTCGGTCGAGCGTCGCACTTGGGCATCGGTCAATGAACAACTGCTCGGGCACTTAGGTCGCGCTTGCGGCAAAACCGAGCCCGCAGTCGCGCCACAGCACGACTTTGCAACCTCGGACGCGGCGTAACGGCAACCATGCGCATCGCCCATGTCGCCAACTTCTATGGGCCACGTAGCGGCGGTTTGCGCACCACGATGCATCGACTCGGCCACGGCTACCTGGCGGCTGGTCACGAAGTTCTGCACATCGTTCCTGGTCGCGACTACGAACGCGAATGGACCGAATCGGGTTTGCGCATCACCATCCCGGGTCGGGTGCTGGCCGGCACGGGTGGCTACCGCGTGATCGTGAATGTGTCGCGAGTGCGACGCATCCTCGCCGAGTTTCGCCCCGACGCACTCGAGGTGTCGGATCGCTTCACGCTCACTTCGCTGGGTGATTGGGCGCGTGAAAACTCGGTGCGCAGCGCAGTGTTCAGCCACGAGACCCTCACCGGTCTGAGCGAAACATTCGTGCGTGCACCACTGATCACCTCGCCACCCGTTGACTGGTGGAATGCCCGCCTGGCCCGCCGCTTTGACCACGTGGTTGCCACCACCGCGTTCGCTGCTCGCGAGTTCGAGCGCATCGGTGCAGGCAACATCACTCGCATTCCGCTTGGGGTCGACCTAGCTGAATTTCATCCGGCAAAGTTCGACCAAACATTGCGCACGAATCTGCTCGGCGACAACGACATCTTGCTGGTGCACTGTGGTCGCCTGTCGCCAGAAAAGCGCGCCGAGCGCAGCATTGAAACCGCCATTGAGCTCGCTCGCCGTGGTCGCCGAGTGCGGCTCATCATCGCTGGTGACGGCCCCAGTCGCGATTCGCTCGAGCGTCTCGCCGCAGGACATGCAATTGAGTTTCTCGGGTTCGTCACCGAGCGTGACGTTTTGGCCCGACTGCTTGCCTCTGCCGACGTGGTGCTCGCACCTGGGCCACTTGAAACGTTCTGTCTTGCCGCACTCGAGGCCCTGGCATCTGGAACCCCCGTCGTTGCCAGTGCCAGCAGTGCAGTTCGTGAAGTGCTCGGCACCGACGACACCGACGACACCGACGCACAGGCTGGTGCAGTAGCGGCAGACAACGCAACGGCTTTTGCCGACGCCGTCGACGGTGTGTTGTCGACTTCGCCCGCCGCACGACGATTTGCAGCACGCCGCAGGGCCGAGCAGTTCCCGTGGTCGCTCACGATTGACCGCATGCTCGCCTTGCACGGCGAATCACCGCGCGAACCCAAGCAACAGGCCGCATAACGATGCGAACCATCGTGGTGCTTGGCGACTCGGTCGGGTTCGGTGTTGGCGACGAAGACCACCAGCACCCCGACAAAGGGCTCGGGTCGTTTTTGCATCAAGCCCTGGTTGATTTTTCTGCATACTTCAACTACTCGCGCCCAGGCGCCCGCATGCGCGAGGTGTTTGAAGTGCAGCTTCCTCGGGCCCTTCACCACCAACCAGATGTAGTGGTGCTCATTGCCGGGGGCAACGATGTGTTGCGCCAGAACTTTGACCCCACCGATATTTATTGGTCGATGTATGGCACAATCACCACGTTGCGTGGGCAGGGCGTCCAGGTGCTCACCATGAAGTTGCACGACCCAAACAAAAAGATCCGCCTCCCGAAGCGGCTCGCGCGATTGCTGCATCAGCGAGTGGAGACGCTCAACCTCATTATTGATGACGTTTCAAGTTTGCTCGGCGCCAAGTGTTTAGATGTGCGAGAGATCGGTGTCGCCTATGACAAGGCAATGTGGCATGTGGATCGCATGCACCCGAGCCGCTTCGGCTATCACGTGCTGGCTCGGCATTTTGCAGAGTTGCTATCTGGTGATGGTCACGCGGTGCGCGACGTGACAGCCCCCAGCGTGCGCCCACGCTCGCGCCAAGAGAACCTGCAATGGATGATGCGCATGGGTTTGCCGTGGTTCTTAAAGCGCTGCAAAGACTTGTTCCCAGGTGTGGGCTACTTGCTCGTATTAGAGACATCCAAAGATGTTGCCCGCGCCGTCCGTAAGCGCCGCAGCAAATCTGGAGCCCCCGACTTCGGCCAACAACCGTGGCGGCGACCGGTGCGTCACACGTCAGAACTCCCGCTTGGCACAGCACTCGACACAGCGCTTGACGCACCGCTCAACATTGCCGCCTAGCGCGCGTCACTTACGCCACGCCTGTTCTCACTTCTACACGCGCGCCGATCACCGACGCGGCATCAAACCGAATCTGGCCGATGCGCGGTAGCGGGCTCGGGCGGGCAGCCACGAATGCGGCAGTCGCGCGACGCAGGCGTTGCATTTTTGCCGGGGTGATTGCCTCGAACGGGTCGCCAAAATTGGTGCTGCGACGGGCCTTGACTTCACACACCGCAAGCACACCATCACGCCAAGCAACAATGTCGAGTTCGCCACGTGGGCAGCGCCAGTTGCGGGCGATGATCGTGTAGCCCGCCCGCACGTACCACGCAGCAACAAGATCTTCGGCAAACCGCGCGCGCGCTTGATTCGCTAGATGTTGTTGCCTGGCAGCTCTTCGATGTTGAGGTCTTTGAAACTCAGCACCCGCACCTTGGGCACGAGGCGAGTCTTGCGGTACATGTCCCATACCCATGCGTCGGTAAGTGTGATCTCCAAAAGTGGGCGCGGGCCATCAGCGAGCACCTGCACATCAACGGTGTTGGCCAGGTAGAACCGGCGATCGGTTTCGACGGCGTACTTAAACATCGCGACGACGTCTTGGTATTCGTTGGCCAATTGCAGTTCGCGTTCGGCCTCGAACTGCTCGAGATCGTCAGTGTTCACTTGCAACCGACCACTGGCTGTGTGCAGGGGATGCGCAAGTTGGCGACGAGCTTAGACTTCGCGCTTTTCGCGAATCTTGGCCGACTTACCGGCGCGATCACGCAGGTAGTTGAGCTTGGCGCGACGCACTTGACCGTGACGCAAAACTTCAATCTTTTCCACCGATGGGGTGTGCATGGGGAACGTGCGCTCGACGCCTACGCCGTAGCTGGTCTTGCGAACGGTGTAGCTCTCAGAAATGCCCGAGCCTTCAACGGCGATGACATCGCCTTGAAACACCTGGACGCGCTCTTTGTCGCCTTCTTTAATGAGCACATGCACCTTGACCTCGTCGCCAGGGCGCAAATTGGGCAGGTCAGTGCGGAGATGT
>SXGQ01061192.1_pt1 | contig 27090 bp, 23 predicted proteins | sample 3178371 | NCBI WGS metagenome assembly SXGQ01 (sample SAMN11356859, study PRJNA531348) | freshwater metagenome | isolation source: freshwater sample F1-20 | place: China: Fuxian Lake, Yuxi | collected 2017-12-25 | reverse complement strand
TTCTCGTCGGGGAAGTAGAGCATTTTGGTTTTGATCCCTCTCAATTGGGCCGCTGTATACGCTTCCAATCCTTGGGCAAGAGGCACCCTGTAATCTTTCTCGTTGTGGATAATCAGGATAGGGGCATTCCATTGATGGATATAGCGGTGAGGCGAAAACCAGTTGTACGAGGTGGGTTTGGGCCTATCCCAAGGACGGCCTTTCATATCCCATTGCGAAAAGAAAATCTCTTCGGTCTGACCAAACATGGATTCCAAGTTGTAAACGCCGCAATGGGCAATAAAGGACTTAAATCGTCCATCGTGGTTACCGGCCAACCAATACACGGTATAACCGCCAAAGGATGCTCCCACCGCGGCCATGCGTTCTGCATCCACAAAGGGCAGCTTTTTGACGGAGTCGGTAACCCATAACATATCTTTCATGGCCTGTCCTCCCCAGTCTCCGGATATTTGTTCGTTCCATGCTTGACCAAAGCCGGGTAGGCCACGACGATTCGGGGCCACTACGATATACCCTTTGGCCGCCATCAAATGAAAATTCCAACGGGTACTGAAGGACTGACCAATCATGCTTTGCGGGCCTCCCTGGCAATAAATGAGGGTAGGATAGGCCTTAAGTGAATCAAAATCAGGTGGATAAACGATGTAGGTTTGGACCGTTTGGCCATCCGATGATTGGATGTTACGACTTTCAAACCTTGCCTGACGCAAGTTTTTGTAAAGACTGTCGTTGCAGAAGCTGAAGGTTTTTTCGGCACCCCCGGAACGCATACGGCCACAAAGTTCTGCGGGCCTGAGCATGGTGGATTTTAGGTAGAAAATCCAGTAATCTGCTTGGGGCGAGGATTTTTTGGGAGTTTGGGATGTTGCTAAGGCTACGGTAAGAAGACCGGAATATTGCGCGGTATCTGTGGTCATTACAGTCCAAGGCAGGACCGCGGTACTGTTCATCGTAGGCTTTTTTCGTTGAACTTGTACGGGTGATTGCAAAGAATGGGCGATGATTTGGGTGAAGCCTCCGTGATAAACGGCGTAGTACAAGGTTTTGGCGTCTGGTGACCATGTCATCTCGTAGGCTGAACGATCGAGTTCGGTATTGAGGTAGGACGTTTGTCGGGTATTCCAATTCATAAGAGCAACTCTGTTCAGGTCGGCTTCGTACCCATCGCGGGCCATGCTTAACCAGCTGAGGTATTGCCCGTCTGGTGAAAATTGTGGATCGGTGTCGTAGCCAGGATTGGAGGAGGTGAGGTTAATGCTCTGACCTGTGTTGACATCGAAGGCATAGAGGTCGGAATTGGTGGATACGGCGGCCTCGTTCCCTTTCATTTTCTTGGCGGGATAGACCAGGGTTTGGCCTGAGGGTGACCATACAATTTCAGAGGATGAGCCCATAGGGGGTAGGGGGCTATGCCAAGGTTCATCCGGCATGATATCCCTAGCCTCACCGACTGGGCGTGCATCCGACATCCCTTGAACAAAGACATGGCTGTAGGTACCATCATGCCAGCTGTCCCAATGGCGGTGCATCAATTGATCAAAGACCTGCCCAGTGGATTTGCTCAGGCTGGGGTAACGATCGTGCATCGTTGGCTCCAAACGCACCTTGCGGATATAGAACCAATACTTGCCTGAAGGGGACAAACCGAAGCCGTCAATACCGCCCTCCATCTGGGTCAGGGCTTCGCGCCCTGTTCCATCGGGTCTCATGCGGTGCAATTGCATCGCTCCGTTAATGGGGTAAAGAAACGCAATCCACTGACCATCATTTGACCACTGGTAATCCACTTCGGAAGCAGAGGTTTGGGTCAAGGAAATGGTTTTGCCGTTGCTGAGATCCAGAAGCATTAAATCCGTCTGTGATTTATTCTGATCCAAAATTGTGGAACGAACCCCGTAGAGGATTTTGGTGCCGTTGACGTCGGTCTTGGGGGCAGACGGGGCTTTGAGGTCCCACAACATTTCTTCGTTAAGGATGCTTTGTGCTTGGATGAGATGAAGGGATAAAGCCCAAAGTAATATCACCTGAAGGCTAAACCGAGTTGTAGCAATAAAATTCGTTTTCATAACAACGATAATAAAATTTAAGGTTTTCAGTTTGGAAGTACGAAATTCAAAATGCGACCAGGGACGGCGATGATTTTAGAAGGATGTCTGCTGGCTAACCATTCCATAACCCGCGGATGTTCCATGGCAAGTCTGGTGAGTTCCTCTGCAGAAGCCTTGGAAGGCAGATCAATCTGAAAGCGAAGTTTACCGTTTTGTTGCACCGGATAGGAAAACAAATCCTCTTCCAGGTATTTCGCATCCCATACGGGAAAACTTGCATGGTGAATAGACGGATCGTAGCCCAAAATGACCCATAATTCTTCGGCAAGATGGGGAGCAAAAGGGGCCAAAAGCAGGGCATAATCACGCAGGATTTCACGATGGTGAAGGGATGCGGCTTGTATTTCGTTGAGACCAATCATCAACCCGGAAACACAAGTATTCAAAGCCATTCTTTCCATGCCGTCGCTGATTTTTTTGATGCAATGGTGCAGAATTTTAAGCGCGGCATCGTTTGGAGGAACATCGGAAATTGGGGTTTGGCGATAATATCGCCAAGCCTTTTGCAAAAAGCGAGAGACGCCTTCAATGCCTTGGGTATCCCATGGTTTGGCATCTTCAAGCGGTCCCAGAAAAAGTTCGTACAAACGAAGGGTATCTGCGCCATATTGATCAATCACTGAATCAGGGTTGACCACGTTTCGCTTGGATTTGGACATTTTCTCCACCTCCGGCTTGGTTTGAAAAAAAGTAGCCTCGATCAATTTATTGGGAGAGTCGTTCCAAGGATGAAAATTTCCTTGGATATAATAACCTTCAAGGCTTAACCACAAGCCATCCTGAAAGGCCAAGCCTTCAGCAGATTCGCCCAACAAATTTTTGATATTTAATTTGTTTCGATCAACGAATCGTACATCGACCGAGGTTCGGTATCCGGATTTTTCGATAGATCCTTCCGATTTCTTAAGGGCCTGGAGGAGGTCTTCGCTAAGGAAAATTTGAGAAAAGTTCCAAGCCCCCTGTTTGATTTTTGACTTTAAATTTCCAATATCCTGGGTTTCGATTTCTGCCTCAAGCGGTGATGAAGAGTTGTTGGATTCTTGCAGAATAGCCTGAATACGAGGCAACCAATAGGGAACGCCGTGTTCCGAATGGGAACGAAAGACATATTCGGAAACCCCCTGAATCATACCCTGGTTGATTAGCCTTGTGAAAGGTTCTCGAAATGGAACAAAACCACGATCATATAGGAAATGATTCCAAAAGCGTGCGTATAGCAGATGCCCGGTGGCATGCTCTGAACCTCCGATGTACAAGTCCACTGGACCCCAATAGGCCATAGCCAGGGGATCTGCGAATTGGGCATCATTCTGAGGATCCATGTAACGTAGAAAATACCAACTGGACCCAGCCCAACCTGGCATGGTTGTGGTTTCCAAAGGTTTGCCGTTAAATGTCCAATCAGTGGCTCTGGCCAACGGGGACTCACCCTCGGAAGTGGGCAAATACAGTTCAATTTTGGGAAGGTGCAGAGGCAGTGCCGAATGGGGTAATGCCCATACTTCATCGTGCTCGATTGTTATCGGAACAGGTTCTCCCCAATAGCGTTGCCGCGAGAATACCGCATCCCTTAGGCGGTACCGGGTGATACCACGACCCAGACCCTGCTCATGGAGATGATGGATCATGGTGGAGATGCCTTGATGACTGGATAAGCCGTCCAAAAAAGAGGATTTCTGAAGGATGGAGGATTTGTCAACGCAAGCTCCGGTTTTGGGATCATGGCCCACAAAAATTCCAGGGATGGGCAGGCCAAAATATTGAGCAAAATTCCAGTCTCGTTCATCGCCCGCAGGTACTGCCATGATGGCCCCTGTTCCGTAGCCAGCCAACACATAATCAGCGGTCCATATTGGAATAGGCTGTCTGGTAAGGGGATGAATGGCGTATGACCCTGTGAAACATCCGCTAATCTTCTTGGTTTCGGCTTGTCGCTCTCTTTCACTACGGCCTTGTATATCAGTGAGGTATCTCTCAATTTCGATTTTCTGGTCGGTGGTAGTCAGGTCCTTGAGCAGGGGATGTTCTGGTGCAACCACCAGGAAACTAACACCAAACAAAGTATCCGGCCTTGTCGTAAAAACCTCAAGAGTGGATGCGAATTCAGGTTGATGACTCTGATCAACCCTGAAATTAATTTGGGCCCCTTCGGATTTTCCTATCCAATTGCGTTGATGTTCTTTGATGGACTCCGACCATTGCAAGGCGGGCAATTCGTCCAATAGGCGATCCGCATAGGCCGAAATCCTTAACATCCATTGCGGCATCATGCGTTGTTCGACAGGGTGACCCCCACGTTCCGAAAAGCCGTCCTTGACTTCGTCGTTGGCGAGCACCGTTCCTAATGCCGGGCACCAATTGACCCTGGCCATGGCTCGGTAAGCCAAACGGTAGGCCATGAGCCATTGTCGTTGGGTGGAGGTATCGGCCTTGTTCCAATCATCGGCGGTGAAGGATTCCCCGGTATCGTTTGTCTTGGAAAGAACGGACTTTGAGCCACCTTGCGCCAAGAGCTTTGTGAGTTCTTCGATGGGTCGTGCTTGGTTTTGTTGTAAGTCAAACCAGGAATCAAACATTTGTAGGAACATCCATTGGGTCCAGCGATAATAATTGGGATCGCAGGTGCTGATTTGACGATCCCAATCAAAACTGAAGCCGATGCGTTGCAACTGCTCACGGTACCGCTGGGCATTGACCGTTGTTGTTACCTGTGGGTGTTGGCCCGTTTGAATCGCATATTGTTCGGCGGGCAAACCGAAGGCATCGAACCCCATGGGATGAAGGACCGCATGCCCTTGCATTCGCTTTTGCCGAGCAATCACATCGGAGGCGATATACCCTAAAGGATGGCCCACATGAAGCCCTGCACCCGATGGGTAAGGGAACATGTCGAGCACATAGTATTTGGGGAGACCTGCCTGGGGATCAGGTGTTCGGTAGGTGCCGCTCTCCATCCAATGGCGTTGCCACTTACGGTCGATTTCTTCGAGAGTAATGGGAGAATTCAAGAGTTGTATTTGAGTTTGAAAATCAAATCGAAGATGATGGCGAATTTAGTTCGAAGGTAAGGGCCAAGCACATGGGGTGAAGGGGTTATTTTTGAGGCACGATGCGTTTCTCAGGTTCTTCCTTGCTCAAATCGTCCGTTTCTCGGTCTCGTTTCTCGGCATTTTTTTCTCAATCCTTGGTGCTATACCTGCTGGGCCTGATGGCCTACGGGTTTTGGCAGGCCAAGTTGTGGGTGGAGCATCTGCATGAGAATATTGAAATTCAAGTTTTTCTTGATCAAGAAGCGAGCGAAGGCGAAGTTCGTGCCATGATTTTGGAGCTCCGACGATTGCCCGACGTGAAAAAAGCAATTTATGTGAGTTCCTCGAGTGCCGCCAAGGAGATGAGTCGAGAATTGGGAGAAGATTTTGTGGATTTTCTTGGGGAGAATCCTTTGATGGCTTCCATCAAAGTCAATGTGCGTTACGAATACGCTCAAGAGCTCCCTTTTCGAGACCTGGTGGGACGATTGCGCTCCTACCCTGTGGTGAGTGAAGTCGTTTATCCTCAGCGTTTGTTGGCCTCCTTGCAACAGAATTTTCAGAAAATGGCGTTGGTCCTGCTTGGACTAAGCGGGATTCTCTTTACGGTGACTTGGCTACTTATTGACCAGTCGGTGCGCCTAGCAATTTTTGCAGATCGGCATTTGATTAGGTCCATGCAATTGGTGGGTGCGGAGGACGCGTTTATCCGAAGTCCTTATTTACGTACCGCGATGTTGGGCTCTGGGATTAGTTTCTTGGTAGCTTTGTTTGGAATTACTCTTACTGCCTTGTGGATAGCTCAATGGGCTCCTGATTTTCACCATCCGGAATCCCATTTAGCCTTGATATTAATGGGTATATTTCTGGCTCTTTTTGCCTTTCTGGTGGGATGGTTGAGCCATTATGCTGCCTTGAACAAGTATCTTCGCCTCGATCCCGATCAACTTCATTAATTTATTCTCTATGGCGACGAAGTCCACCGTATCCCCCAAGGCACCCAAGACAAGTACCTCCTCTGGTTTCAAAGATACCTTCCAGCACAAAGGTCAGCCCCTGTTCCAGCCAATCAATTACGGTTTGATGGTGCTTGGTTTGGTGCTATTGGTTGCAGGAAATGCACTGATGATTGGCAAAGAAGATATTTACTCGTTTACCAAAATTACTTTGGCTCCCATCATCATCGCGGCAGGTTATTTAGTGGAATTGGTAGCGATTATGTATCGCCCCAGGTCCTAATGAATCAAGTGCAGGACGGCATTTCCTGGATTGCCGTTTGGATTCTGGCCATTGTCGAAGGTCTCACTGAGTTCTTACCCGTTTCTTCAACGGGACATATGATTTTGGCATCTTCCATAATGGGTTGGAAACAAACGCCTTTACTAGAGCTATTTGAAGTATTTATTCAACTAGGGGCGATTCTTGCTGTGCTGAGCTTGTATTATCGTAGGTTCTTGGTTGGTCCGCGCATTTATTTGAAATTGATCGTGGCGTTCCTGCCCACAGGGGTCATTGGATACCTGGCTTATGATACGATAAAGGCCTATTTGTTTAATCCTGTGACGGTGAGCCTCTCTCTGCTCCTTGGCGGCGTTATACTGGTCTTGCTCGACCGATGGTCCGATCGTGAAAGTTCCAAGTTTGTATCGGTGGAGGATATGCCTTACCCATCTCTGCTTGGGGTGGGGTTCATTCAATGCATCAGCATGATCCCAGGCATATCGAGAGCCGCAGCCACCATTTTGGGAGGGGTTGCGGTAGGACTGAACAGAGTCTTGGCGGCTGAATTGAGTTTTCTTTTGGCTTTGCCCACCATGTTTGCCGCTACGGGATATGATTTGTTCAAGCAATACCGCCACATTCCTTCGGATGCTTGGCCTATGCTTCTGAGTGGGGCTGCAATTGCATTTGTGGTGGCTCTATTAGCGGTCAAAGTTTTTGTTCAATTTGTACAGCACTACGGCTTCAAGCATTTTGGGTATTATCGAATTTTGATTGGGCTATTGTTCTTGGCTTTATATACTCAGGGTACGTTGCGTTTGAATTAAGGTAAGGAATGGAGGCTGGTGCTGAATATTGGATAGCCGGGTTGGAGGGCCTGTGGTTAAAATCCACGAAGCAAGGAGGTTGTGGATCGAGGCCTGCTTTGGAAGATTTACGTTCTGGAGCTGTAATACCCGTTTATAAACCCAGATCTTGGACTTCTTTTGATGTGGTTCGTAAGGTGCGCAACTGTTTAGGCGGTGCCAAAGTCGGACATGCAGGGACCTTGGACCCTTTGGCGGAGGGATTGCTTATCCTCTGTGTAGGTGCCAAGACCAAAGAGATTGATCGTTGGATGGGCCATGAGAAGGAATACGAAACAGTGTTAGGCTTGGGTGAAATCAGCGACTCCTACGATCTTGAAACGGAACTTCGTCCTTATGGGGGGGATCCTATCATGGTAAGTGATTCCATGGTCGATGAAGGCTTAAAGTCCATGACCGGCCAAATTATGCAAATTCCTCCCGCACATTCCGCCATTAAGGTCGGAGGGGTAAGATCTTATACCAAGGCCAGAAAGGGTTTGAGCATTGAACTCAAGGCTCGTGCCGTAGAAATTACAGAAATCCAACGCATTTACCATCAGGGAACCGAACTTGCCCTTCGGATACGATGCTCCAAGGGCACCTACATCCGCTCTTTGGCTAGGGATTTGGGAGAGCTTTGGGGATGCGGAGCGTATCTCAAGGGTCTGAAACGTACGGCTATTGGCACAATTCATGCATCGCAGGCGTTTCATGTGAAAGATTTTGACGCATTTTTGCAAGTCAATACACCTAGCCATCATGCAGATCTTTTATAGCTTGTCTGAGTATACCCGATCAGCGCCATTAGCGTTGACTATGGGATCCTTTGACGGGGTGCATTTGGCCCATGCCGAGGTGATCAAATCCTTGGTTCGAGAGGCCAAGGAGCGCCAATGTCTCGCCGCTTTGATGACCTTTGACCCTCATCCTCGGATGGTGCTAAACAAAGACCCTGACAAGCTTAAGTTGCTCAGCACGGCCGATGAAAAAGCTGCGAAACTAGCCTCCCTGGGCTTGGACATGCTTTTTGTGGTGCCTTTTGATAAGGCTTTTTCGAATCAATCTGCTTTGGATTTCTTACAATTGCTGGTGAATAGATTAGGGGTTTCTCATTTGGTGATTGGTTATAACCATCGTTTTGGCAAAGACAGGGAAGGTGATTATGCCTTTTTGAATGAGCAGACCAAAACCCTACCTTTCACCGTCCAAGAAATTGGAAGGCATGCCTTGGATCAGATGGCTGTTTCCTCCTCCAAAATTCGAATTTCTTTGGATTCAGGGGATGTAGCCTTGGCACAGATGTTTTTGGGCTATTCTTATACCCTTTGTGGAACGGTAGTTCACGGTGATCAAGTAGGTAGACGATTGGGGTACCCTACAGCCAATCTTCGGGTGGAAGATTCGCATAAACTCGTGCCGAAATCCGGTATTTATGCCGCCCACGTCAAGGTAGGAGACCGCTGGTTCAAGTGCATGGCTTATATTGGTCCAAGGCCAACCTTGAACGACCAAGGAATTTCGGTCATCGAAATCAATATTCTAGACTTCAAAGAAGATTTGTACGGTCAAAGTATGAGCGTTCGTTTCCTGAGCCGATTAAGGGACGACCGTAAATTTGACTCTTTGGAGGATTTACAGGCCCAGATCCGATTGGATGAATCCAGGGTCAGGCTGTACTTCGACGACGGTCATTAGCATGTGCTGAACCTGTGTAGAGCAGGGCCATGACCAATTCCTGGGTTAATTCGGCTTCTCCTAAATTTCCCCCATGTCCGAGGCCTTTGGACTTAAGATCATAATCCAGCAAAACCCGAATACAACGCCGAATTCGGATTGGTGAGTAACGTTTGGCGTAGCGATGATAGGATTGAACAAAATAAGGATGCACCCCAAGCAGACTGGCCAAGGCCTGGGGCTGAAGATGCCCTGATTCATGAACGAGGCTAATTTTCTGGAAAAAGGAATACAAAGTGCCCACGCACATGGGCAAGGAGAATTGAGAGGCCTTGGGATTTTGGCCTAAATGCAAAGCCAAGCGATAAGCTTTGGAGGCATCTTCTTGGCCTAAGGCGTCTTGAAGTTCAAAGACATTGTATTCCCTCGATATTCCTACGTACTTCTCGATATGTTCCAACTCAATTTGTTCCCCTGGCTTGAGGTTTAGGGCAAGTTTCTCAATTTCGGCATCCATCAAACTGAGCTGGTTTCCGATATAATCCAGGAGAAGGGCTTTGCTGGGCGGACTGATTCGGAATCCTTTGGCTTGGATCATCTGATCCACCCATCCTGCCAATTGATGGTCTTTGAGTGGATCGCTTTGGACAATGCGGCCTTTTTGTTCGAGCGTTTTGAAGGACTTTTTGCGACGATCTAGATTCTTGCCTCGGCATACCATGACCAAGAGGGTAGAGTCTAGAGGATTTTGAAAATACGGGAGGAGTTTGTCCCATTCTTTATCGGGCATTTGCTGGGCTTCTTTGACAAGAACCAAACGCCGCTCGGACATGAAGGGAAATAATTTGGCGGCACTGAGAATTTGTTCCGCCTGGGTTTCTTTGCCGTAAAGGACGGTCTGGTTAAAGTCCTTGGCAGCAGGGTCTAACCAATTTTCTTCTAGAAAGTCGCTCAGTTTGTCGAGGAAATAGGGCTCTTCACCTTGCATGAGAACACAAGATGTCCAAAGGGCAATGGGTTTGTTTTCGGAGGCCAGTTCTCTGGCATTGATGGCCGCCATCAGAATCGTAGATGCTTGACAGTAAGTCCGTTATTAATTAATAAATTTAAAGCGTCTATGCCGATAGACAGATGTTTTAACACAAAAGAATTGGTCACTCGGGTATCGCTTTCTTTGGTTTTGACGCCTTCGGGTATCATGGGTTGATCCGATACCAGCAACAAAGCCCCGCTGGGGATGCCGTTATAAAATCCAACGCTGAACAAGGTGGCTGTTTCCATGTCAATGGCCATAGCCCGGATACGACGCAGGTAAGCCTTGAATTCTTTGTCATGCTCCCAGACTCGTCGGTTGGTGGTATAAACCGTTCCAGTCCAATAGTCCAGGCCTTGATCGCGGATGGTGGTGGATATGGCTTTCTGCAACGCAAAGGAGGGAAGAGCCGGCACCTCCGGTGGGAAATAATCCGAGGAGGTCCCTTCGCCTCGGATAGCCGCAATGGGCAATACAAAATCGCCCAAGGCGTTTTTCTTTTTGAGGCCGCCGCATTTACCCAAGAACAGCACCGCTTTGGGAGAAATGGCCATCAAAAGATCCATCACGGTGGCTGCCATGGGGCTACCCATGCCAAAGTTGAGCATAGTAATGCCACCAGCGACGACCGATGAAATGGGTTTGTCTACTCCTATTATGGGTACGTTGTGCTGTGCAGCGAAGAGGTCCAGATAATGACTGAAATTGGTCAACAAGATATATGGAGTGAATTCCTCCAAAGGTCTACCTGTGTAACGTGGTAGCCAGTCGTTGACAATTTCGGCTTTGGTTTTCATGCGGTTATGTATTCAAAGGTAACCATGGCCGTAGCTTTAACGATTAGGCCTAGACCTTATGGACCAAGAACCTCAATTGATCTTCCCTGCAGTGAATTTACCCATGCGTCGGCATAGGAATCAAATCCAGGTTTGGGATGCCTTTCGAAAGAAATGGGTCAAGGCAGGACCCGAAGAGTGGGTGAGGCAACATTTGGCTTATTTTATGTGCAAGGATTTAGGATATCCGACCACTCGTTTGCTCGTGGAACATAAGGTCGAGGAAGGCCGTCGTAGCCGACGCTATGATTTGGTGGTGCTAGGTCGTGACATGGCCCCCTTGATCTTGGTGGAATGCAAAGCCCCTGCCGAGCGGTTGGATGATGAAGTATGGTGGCAAGCCATGTGTTATCATCAACACATGGCTGCTGTATTTGTGGTCATTACCAATGGTTTGGAACTCAAAATTCGGATGGGTACCGAAAACGGATGGGTACCTGTGGTGAAATTACCAAGCAGGGCGGAATGGGAGGCAACCCCATAGAGGAAGGGCTATTGAGGGAGTAGTGTGGCCAAGACTTTGATTTGTTGGCTATCGTAGATGTCTTCTCCTTGATCATCCTTGAGACTATCGAGAAGCATAGCGCAGGCGACGGTATGCGCTTTCACAGAGGCCGCAGATCGAGGTAATGTCCAATCCCATAAGGGATTTGTCCACCTTGCCAGTGACTCTGCCGGGCGACTTGCTTCACGCTGACCCAACAATAAGCCGGGTCTGAAAATACTCAAGCGTTGGAATTGCATACGCCTCAAAGCTGCTTCAGTTTCCCCTTTGATTCTGGGGTATGGGAGCAGGCTTTGGGGGTTGGCTCCGGCAGAGGAAACCAAGCCGAAATAAGGTACTTGACCCTGACTCGCCAATGCCGCTGCATTCACCACCATTTGGTAATCCACCTGCCGAAAGGCATCCAAGGAGCCGGCCTCCCGTAGGGTAGTTCCCAGGGCGCAGAACACCCGATCGATCGCCACATAATGGGGGGCATCTTCGCCTGGTTGCAGAAGATCGGACGAAATCCACCGCATTTTGAAATGCGTAAAGTCCGGTTCTTTGCGACCCAAACACAAGATTTCATAAACTTGGTCGCTGCGGATGCATTGTTCCAGCAAGGATGATCCGACCATTCCGCTGTATCCGAGAAGCAGAATGCGGCGTTGTCGACGATTTAGGGATCCAGGTTTATCCATGGTGGTAAGGAATATTTTTTCGAAGGGTAAATGCGCGGTACAATTGCTCCAACAAAATCAAGCGAGCCAATGGATGGGGGAAGGTCAAATCGGAGAAGGACCATATCCAATCTACATTTTGACGAATTTCGTCATTGACCCCGTAGGCCCCACCCACCAAAAATTGTAAGCGAGGGGGGCCGTGCAATTCCCAATGGTCCAGTTTACGGGCCAAACCGGGGCTGTCCACCATTTACCCACGTTGATCCAAAAGGATTTGAGCATAGCCCTCCTTGAAGCGTGATTGCAGAACCAAAGATTCGGCGGCGATAATTTCGGCTGGGTTGGATCGGGCTTCTCTTGCACTAAGTTCTTTTACGGTGAGTTTGCAAAAGTGTTGAAGTTTGTCGCTGTAATATCGGGTACCTTGGAGAATATGCTCCTCTTTGATTTTGCCCATGAGCAGCAATTCAATCAGCATTTTGGTGATGTGTGTTGGGTTAAAACCAAAACGGCCCTGCATTTCGCAAGGCCGCTGGGTTCGAGAATGGGTTCAATTATTTCTTCTTGATTTCGAGTAATTCAACTTCAAAAATTAGTACTGCATGGGCTGGGATTTTCTCACCAGCACCACGTTCGCCGTAAGCAAGATTACTGGGAAGATAGAGTTTGAAGATAGAGCCTTTGGGCATCAATTGGAGGGCCTCTGTCCAGCCGGCAATCACACCGTTAAGGGGGAACGTAGCAGGCTCACCGCGATCCTTGGAGGAATCAAAAACCTGACCATCGATGGTGGTACCGTGGTAATGAACCGTGACTTCGTCGGTAGCTAAGGGTTTGTCTCCATCGCCCATCTTAATGACTTCGTATTGTAAGCCCGAAGAGGTGGTGGTGATGCCTTTTTTCTTACCGTTCTCGGCGAGGAAGGCTTCTCCTACCTTTTTGCTTTCGGCACCTTTGGTCTCAGAAATTTTGGTAAAATAACCTTGTATGGCGCTCATTGCTTCTTGGTCGTTCAGCCAGGTGCTGTCTCCGGCCAAGGCTTGTTCCATACCTTTCATAAGTGCCTTAAGATTGAGGTCTTTGACACCTTGTTGCTTGATATTATTCCCAATATTGACACCTAGGCTATAGGAAACGGTATCCAGTTCGGTTTTGAGGTCTTCTTTTTTCATTTTGTTTTGGGCATTGCAGGAAGCAGACCACAGGGACGTGGAAAGCAGAATGGCTAAAAGGGATTTGTAGTTCATTAGAAAAGGATTTGTAAGAAATTCGGTTGCAAAGATAATTGAATTTGGGTTTGGAAGATGTTTTTGTGATAGGACCTTGAGCAAGGAAATCAAAAAAATCCATGTCTGTAGATTCGGTAAGTATCCCTGTCCACTCTTTCTTCTTTGACCGGTTTACATGGAAGATGAGGGGCAATAGTTCCTTGGTGTAGAATCAAATTTGAGTTTTGGAAAACATGAATTTCGTCCCATACCCCGCTTTTAAGGAATATATCCAAGGTTTTTCGACCACCCTCCACTAACAAGGAGTTGAGTCGCTGTTCCATGAGGGACTTGCACCAAACCTGGGCCAAATCCTCTTCGGGGCAAGATCGAGGCCAAAACAAAACCAGCGGTTCAAGATTTCTCGCAAAGGCCCTGTGAGAGCCGACCATGGGTCGGGTATCCGAAGCGATGACAACCCTGGGATGAGGCTCACCGAGTCGCCATGATCTTAAATCAGGATCATCCTGGATCAAAGTTTGAGCTCCAACAAGGATAGCAGCTTGTTCACGGCGCAATTGATGGGTGATCAGGGAGGCCAAAGGCCCACTGATACGCGGTCCAGGTCCAGGTCCACCGTTGTCCATAAAGCCATCCGCACTCATGGCCCATTTGAGGATTACGTAAGGCCTGTTCCTCAGGCAAGCCGTTTCAAAACGCCGGTTCATCCATTGGCATTCCTTTTCGAGAACGGGGCCTCGGACCATGATCCCCGCTTGGAGTAGCCTGTTGATCCCTGCTCCGCTCACCAAAGGATGAGGATCCTTACACCCAAAAACAACGGATTGAATGCCGGCATTGATGATCGCTTCGGTACAGGGCGGGGTTCTGCCTTGATGATTGCAGGGCTCAAGGGTAACATATAGAGTGGGCGCGTCTTCTCCATTTGCAGGAGAGTTATGGGCAAAATGATTAGTTTGCCACTGTTGAAGGGCATGGACTTCGGCGTGGGCAGATCCCCAACGTAAATGAGCGCCTTGGCCCCTAACTTTCTGATTTTGAACGATCAAAGCGCCGACCAAAGGGTTTGGGCTGACCGAAGAACCTGGTATTCGGGCAATTTCCAAACAACGACGCATCCATAGAGAGTCTTCAGGACATGGTGGCATAGGTTGCTGGATTCCCATGACCCAAAAATAGCGTCCATGCCCGCCCCCTATGCTTGAATTCCTTATCCTAGCGTGAATTCGACGATGAAGATTCGGTTAAGGCCTAGATTTGGGGGTTGGCCAATTGGATTTCATGACCTCCATTTTTAAAGATTATGCATAAAGCCCCAAGCGCCTGTACCGAAAGGGAATGGGTGGACCTCCTTCACGGAATATATCCTGTGGGAGAGGTTAAGGCTATGCGTAGGCTTTGGTTGGATCTGGCTACCGAATCAGAGGTCGAGGCACCTTTGGAAGAAAATTGTACGCATACCTCCTGGACGAGGCTCATGCAAGGTGAGCCCATTCAATATGTGTTGGGTAAAGCCTATTTCATGGGTACTGCCATGTCGATAGGCCCTGGTGTTTTAATTCCACGTCCCGAAACGGAGGAGCTGGTGGATTGGGTTTTGGGTGACCCTCTGGTCAAGAATGGGTCGGAGAGCGAATCAGGTTCGAATGTCGCCACCTTTCTTGACCTGGGGACTGGTAGTGGTTGTATAGCTTTGGCCTTGGCCAAGCATAGGTCTTTTAGCAAAGTCATCGCATTGGATTGCGAGGAACAAGCATTGCATATAACGCAAAGGAATGCAGTAGCATGGGGTCTGACTTCAAGATTGCAGGTTCATAGAGCTGATTTCATGGCCAAGGATTGGAAGGCGCCCAAGGCCAGGTTCTGGATCAGCAATCCGCCCTATATTGGATCGGACGAGGTAGCAGAAATGGATAATCATGTTATTGATTATGAGCCACATGTAGCTTTGTTTGCCCCAGGAACGCATCCTTTGGAGGTGTACTATACCTTGATCGGAGCATTCCTGGAAGCGCCCTGCTCCGAGTGTTTCTGGTTGGAACTCAATCCACGCTACGCCGAGGATATTGTGAATCAAGAAAGGTGGGGTGATCAGCCGCATTTGGAATGGACACTACGCAAGGATATGCAGGGAAAGAGGAGAATGTTACGAATACGGAAGAAGTCTTCAGGCTTGCACGAAAACAGCCTGACGGTCGATCTTTCGTAATAATCCCTGCAAGACCTTGCCCGGACCTAATTCAGTAAATTCCGTGGCGCCACCCTGAAGCATGGCGCGTATGGTTTGAGTCCAGAGGACAGGCCCCGTGAGTTGCTTGGACAATCCATCGCGAATAAGAGAGGGATCGAGCCTGCCCTCGGTAGGTGCGACGTTTTGGTAAATTGGGCAGCGTGGGGTAAGTATTTTCGTGGCATCAAGGGCGGCTTGAAGGGCATTTGCGGCGCTTTGCATATAGGGAGAGTGAAAGGCACCGCCGACGGAAAGGGGAACAACTTTGAGGCACCCCGCTTCGCTGGCTTTAAGTCCTGCCAATTCCACGGCTGCCGGTCCTCCGGAAATGACCACTTGGCCAGGGCAATTGAAATTGGCAGCGACGACGATTTGGCCAGCATACTTGTTGTCGACAGGGTTATGGGTCACTTCGTGGCACAAGGCCACCACCTTATCGTCGTCTAGCCCAAGCACCGCGGCCATGGTGGAGGCTTGTTCTTCGCAGGCCTTCTGCATGGCACTTGCTCTCAAGGACACTAGCCGTAGGCCATCTTCGAAGCTTAGGGCCCCACCAGCGGTCAGGGCCGAAAGCTCGCCCAAGGAATGCCCCGCAATCATGCCCGGCTCAAAGCGATCCCCCATGACCTCTGCAAGAATCACTGAATGCAAGAAAATTGCGGGTTGTGTGACTTTGGTCTGCCGAAGATCCTCCTCAGAACCGTGGCAAAGCACCTCATCGATGGGAAAACCAAGGATAGCGACGGCCTCCTGAAGCCTTTGTGCAGCCTTGTCGCCCAAAGCGAGAATGTCCTGCCCCATACCAGGATATTGAGAACCCTGCCCTGGAAATAAAAATGCTCTCATGGTAGAAGGGGTTGTATGGCCTGAGGGCCGTAGTAAGTAACGGAATTTTGGTGCGTTTCGGCAAGGCGAATGCAATGGAGCCTGTAGCGAGGAGTCAGAAGATCGCTGAAGAGTTGATCCCAAATTGCGATAGCCAAATTCTCGGTGGATGCCAAGCGCCCTGCCATGAAGGGTACGTCCATGTTGATGTTGGAGTGATCAAGGGGTTCAATAACCTTGTCCTGAATGAGCTTTTTGAGGACTTTCAGATCCAAAACAAAGCCTGTTTCCGGGTCGACCTCGCCCGCAATGGTAACCCAAAGGTCAAAATTGTGGCCGTGCCAATTCTTGTGGGCACATTTACCGAAGATCTCTTCGTTGCGGGCCTCATCCCAGTTGGGATTCCAAAGTTTATGGGCGGCATTGAAATGCGCCTTACGGGTTACCAAAATCATAAGCGGTGCAAAGATACAAAGGCTTAATTTTGGGCAATGATAGTAGTAACTGGCGCTGGTGGATTCATTGGATCCAATTTGGTGGCCCGTCTGAACAGGGACGGCTTTGAGGATTTGGTCTTGGTGGATGATTTCGGGGAGGGCGAAGGTCACTCGGCTGTTCAAGGATCAAGCGCAGTGGACGCCAAGGAAAAGAGGTTGAAGGGCCTTGTCTATTCGAGCCTAGTCCATCGCGATCATCTGATGAATTGGCTGGATGAACATCATGCCTGGGTCCAATACGTCTTTCATTTGGGAGCAAGGACCGACACCATGCTGCATGATCGGTCGATTTTTGACCGCCTCAATTTGGGGTATTCCAAAGATTTGTGGCAAGCCTGCTCGCGCTGGGGTTTGCCTTTGCTTTATGCTTCCTCAGCGGCAACTTACGGATTGGGGGAGCATGGTTTTCAAGACAGCCTTTCTATTTTGGATCAATTACGACCGCTCAATCCCTACGGGGAGTCCAAACATTTCTTTGATTGCTGGATGGCCCAAAGCGAGCGCAAACCTATGCAGTGGGTGGGTCTTAAGTTTTTCAATGTCTTCGGTCCTGGCGAAAGCCACAAAGGCCCTATGGCCTCCGTGGTTTGGCATGCCTCCAAACAGCTGATCCAGGATGGAAAAGTGCGTTTGTTCAAGTCCCATCATCCTGATTTCAAGGACGGCGAGCAGCAAAGAGATTTCATCTACGTGGATGATGTGACGGAAATTTGTTTGTGGTTCATGAAAAATCGCCAACACAGTGGCTTATTCAATCTGGGCACAGGGCATGCTTCGACGTTCAAAGATTTGGTGGTGGCCCTGTTCGAGGCCATGGCGCTAGAACCTCGTATTGAGTTTGTGGATACCCCGGAGCATTTGCGTGCTCAATACCAATATTATACCTGTGCTGATATGGCTTGGCTGCAGCGTTTGAAATGCCCTGTTCAATTCAAAAGCCTTGGTCATGGAGTTTTGGATTATTACCGAAGAGAACTCTCTCAATTGAATCCGTCACCCCTTCCTTAGGCTATGGTCGGCCCATCAACCTTCACCGTTATGGGGCAGAAGCTAGGAGCCAAGCCATTGGTTTATTGGTTGTTATGGGGTATTGTAGGATTGGCCCTCCTATGGTCCTCCGCAAACCGGCAATGGTCGTCCTCCAAGTTGGTCTCGGAAGCGGTGCAGCATTGGGAACAGGAGATTCCCTTGATTCTTGAACAAGTGAAAGAATGGAAGCAGAACCAAAAGACTCTTGATAATGGAGATGAAGGCCATGTTCAGGATGATTGGGATGAGGTGTCTTGGGATTCAAGTTTATGTCGAACTCATTGGAAAGGGAATGATCTCACATCACGGGATGATAAGGTACTTCAAAATTTGAAGGAGGATGGATGGGTGAATGTGCTCAGTGGAAGTGGATTAGCATTTGTGAAAGACTCACCCAAAGGTCGCCGTGTGGCCTTCGTTCGTTTGGAATATCGTTATGGATTAACCACGGGGACCATGCCCTTTGGGATGCTGGTTCCCTTCGATGGAGGGGATCAACTTCGCATTGTTTCACCCAATCAAAACATGGAGGGGCAGCCGGTACGCTGCCAAGGCAAGGTGTGGTTCAGGATACAAGCTGTGGGTCGCCAACAAGTTTCTCAACGTGTGCAACAACAGATTTTTCATGGGTTATTGGTGATATGGTTAACGCTGTGGGCTCTGTTGATTTATTGGTACCGACCAAACCGTTGGCTTGCTGTTGTGATGTTGATTTTGGGGTTTATGGTAGGCAACCTATGGCTATGGGGCTCTGATTTTGTGGGATCAAGGTTTTTTGAATCGGTGTACGGGATGGGTTGGAGATTATGGAGCCAGGCAGGTATCACGTTCAATGTGTTGTGGTTGTATTTAAGCGTACTTGTCTTGGGTGTGAGGCTTGGTTCTTGGGGGATATGGATGGCTTGGAGCGGATTGTATTTGGCCTGGGCTTTGATTTTGGATGCAGGGTTGGTCAAAATTGGTTGGGCCAATCCAGTGGCATGGTCTTGGGACGACGGCGCCTGGGTCTTGGCCTTGATGCTCATGATGGTATTGGCAGCGAATTTGATGAGGCGGTTTGTTGCGAACAAAGAGAAAGACCGAGGGAAGGTGGTCCCAGTAGCTCTGACGATTCTTGGATTGATAGGGGTGGTGTTGTGGGGCATTGAGGTAAGTTGGACCTTGTGGGGATGGATTTTGGGTTTGGGATACGCTGCATGGATGGCCTTGGGAGGGTGTTGGAAACGATTTGCTCATCGTTCTATGGGCTTGAATGTGGTTTTGGGTTTGATGAGCTTGTTTAGTTCATTTCTCATCTATGCACAGCATTGGAGAATTCAGGTAAGTTCAGCTCAAGGCCAGCTGTCAACCTTGGTGGAGCCAAGGCCATTGGAGGCCTACACGTATTTTCATCCTTTCATCGATTCCTTGCGGGGTGATGCGGCTTGGACGGACAGTTCTTCGAGGTCATTGAAGGAGCTTAGCCGGAATATTGTGGGTAAACATTATTCCAATTTAAATCCATTTTTTGATTTGTTAAGTTCAGAATTTACCCTGAACATCCTGGATTCCGTCGCTACCATAGATTCCACCAATTTGGATTTTATTCCAGCTTGGAAGGGTTCTGTTCAAGAATTTCAAAGCAAAGGCCGCAACGCGTACCGACTTAGAATCGCAATTGAGGTTGCGAAGCCTGTACCTGATACCTTGGTCGTGATTTTGGCGCAAAAGTTTTTTCCTAGCTTGTCGCCTATCCCAAGTATTTTGGGGACGGGTGCTGCAGGGTTCACCTTCACGGGGCGCTCCGGACTTGCCTTATATGAAAAAGGGGGTTTGATTTTTCAAAACGGACCCTATCCCTATCCTTTTCGTCTACCAGAGCAATGGTCCACGACGAGCCAACGGAATCCTTGGTCTTGGGTGATTAGTCAAGATGGTAGGCCTGCTTTGATCTTTCAAAAAGAACAAAAGCAGGTGGCCGTTCAGGTCCTTGACATGCCATCCATTCTGATGCCACTTTCGTTGGGCGCATTGATGACCATGTTTATTTGGTGGTTTTTGAGGCTTCCGAAATGGAATTCCAAAAACAAACTGGGAACTTCCTTGCAGTGGACGACTCTTCGGTTTCAAACCAAGGTTCAATGGGCTACCACCATTTTGGTTATTCTGGTGATTACCGCTTTGGTGGGTTTCACCATCTATTTCATTACACGGCAGCACCGCAGCGAATCCCAGGCCTCTCTGCTCGCTCAATTACGCCAATTTCATCTAATGTCTCAGGGATTGGTTGCTGCCGAGGGTGCCTTGACAGATGATGCGGTCCGTTCCATGAGGGATCGCGCGGCCTTGACCGACATCGACTTTTTTCTTTACGATATGGACGGTCGATTCCGTTCCGGGTCAAGGGGTTTGTGGTTTGAAAGGGGTTTGGTTTCCGATTATATGCCTTTCCCATTATGGAAATCGTTTGGGCAAAATCAATTTCAATTTCAATTGATCGAAGAGAAAATTGGTCAGGTGGATTACCTGTCTGCCTACCATGTGCTGCGCAATCCAGAGGGTCTTTTGATTGGTTTTGTGAATTTACCCTTTGTAAATAAGGCACCTCGAGGGGCTCCTGAATTGAATGAATATTTGGTAGGCGTCATCTCGGTCTTTACCTTGGTTCTGTTGCTATCGATTCTGTTGGCGTACAGGCTGGCCAAAGGGGTGGCATCCCCGATTAAAGTGTTGACCACGGCAATGTTGCAGACTAAAGCTGGTCGTAAAATCACTTTGGATGAACAGATGAGTGGGGGGGAGTTTGGACTTTTGCTTAAGTCCTATAACCAAATGGTACAATCTCTTACAGAGAATGAGAAACGCCTGGCGGAAGCGGAGCGTAATTCGGCTTGGAAGGAAATGGCTAGGCAAATTGCCCACGACATCAAGAATCCTTTGACTCCGATGAAACTTCGACTTCAGAAATTGTTACGGGATTATAAAGGAAACTCCAGCGCATTTGATTCCAAATTTGAGTCAGATACCATATCTGTCCTTCAACAAATTGATTTGCTAACCGAAATAGCCGATACCTACAGGGATTTTTCGAGAGAATCGGAGGCGGAAAAAACAGCCATTCTTTGGAGTGAATTCGTTCAGGAAGTGGCGAGTTGGTTCATTGAACAATCTGTCTTGGAATGGCAGGTATCGCCTGAGGTTGCCAACGTATTTATTCAAGGAAATTCGAACCGTTTGCAGCGGGTGCTTCAAAATTTGTTTCAAAATGCTATTCAGGCCAAATTGGCAAATAAAGACAAGGCGGAGGTCAGCCTTCGATTGGACTTGCTTTGTGATGAAATTGTCCTTGAAATAGTGGACCAGGGTTCAGGCATCTCGCCGGATATGCAAAGGTATTTGTTTGAACTCAATTTCACCACTCGCAGCGAAGGCCTGGGTTTGGGTCTGGCCATGTCCCGCAAAATAGTGGAGCAGCACGGAGGCAGCCTTAGATTGGCGTATTCCGATGAGCGAGGAACAGCCTTCCATTGGACTATGCCTGTTTATGCGCTGAATTCAGAACGCAGTGTTTCGTAAACCAAGGGAAGCGGTAGGCCCATCACGTTGAGGGGACAACCCTGGATGCCGCGTATGGCTCTTTGGCCTATCCATTCTTGAATCCCATAGGCCCCGGCCTTGTCATAGGGGTGGTAATGATCCACATACCATTCGATTTCCATAAGTTCCAGTTCGTACCATTGCAGTATCGTGGTGGATTGTAAATGAATTTCTTTGTTGAGGGTTCGTAGGCATACCCCAGTGTCTACTCTGTGAGTTTGCCCGGATAATTGTTGCAACATTGTAATTGCCGAATTACGATCCGGGGCTTTGCCAAGTAATTGACCTTGACAAATGACAGTAGTATCTGCTGTAAGCAATAATTCGTTGGATGTTATGGTAATGGCTTGTGATTTGAGCCGGGCCAGATGCAGAGCGGTTTCTTCGACGATGGGATGCTGCAGCGCTTCCTCATCAATGGGGATCACCCTCATTTCGAAGGGTAAACCGATATTCGAAAGCAGAGTAGCGCGTCGGGGTGAACCTGAGCCCAGCAGCAGACGATAACTAAGCTGCAGAGGACCCATACAGAAATATCATGTAATAAACCCAGAGGGAGAGAATGCCTATTGCAAAATATATTTTTATCCAACGGCTTAAGGTCTGGTAGGGTTGTTTGGATGGGGTGCGGGTGCTCAAGCTCACAAGCCTCCATAAAACAGCCGAAGACCATAGCCATGCCAAGGCAGAATAAGCAGCTTCTATGGTGGCTTGGTTGGCCCATTGTAAACAGACAATGACCGTATTCAATCCCCAAACCATGGCCCACAGGACCAAGACCAATCTACTCGTCCAACGAGCGCCATAAAGAATAGCGACCGTTTGAGTTTCGGTGTAGAGGTCACCGGTATGGTCCTCGCAAGCTTTGACCAGTTCTCTGCTCAGGGTAACCAAAGCGCAAAACACCAGGTAAATCAACCAAGTTTTGTGGAGCAAATCTGAATCGGCACGGTAGTATTGGAAGAGAATACCTATGGCTTTGAACTCGTAAAGCCAGGGCATGGCCACCCAGAGGATGCAGAGGAAGACAATAATAACAGGTCCCAACCATCCTTGCTTTTTCCAATGTTCAGAATACCGAAAAAGCAAAAAAACCGCTGCAATAGGCAAGAGGGTAAGATTCAGTAGGCCTGCTTGCCATGCGGCCCAGGCGCAAAGGCTTAGCCCCAAACCGTTCATGCCCCAATACGCTGGCCAGAAAATATTCTCAGGGACGGTGGGTCGTCTTTTGTCATTGTGGCGATCGGATTCTTGGTCGAAATAGTCGTTGATTAAGTTACCCGCACCGGCTATCAATATGGATCCTAAGACCATGATTAAAAAATCACGATGATCTAATCCGAAATTGAGCAGACGGGTTTCTAGTACTGGTAACATCAGAAAAAACCGAAAAGAAATCATGGCCCATGCAAGTAACAAGAGATTCACCGGACGGCTGCCCCGCCAAACTGACCACCATGCCGAAGAATTTATGGGTAATGAATCAGTCATGCCCAGGTTTGGATTTCAATTGAGCAATCAGGCGACTAAGGGATCGGTACAAAGCTTGCCCCTCAGGGTCATATTCCAAGAGGGCAAGGTGTTTGTTCATGGTTTCGATATCGCCTCGATGGGCGGGGCCGCTTTGTCGGGCAAAGGGGTCTGTAGGATCTTCGGCAAACAGGCGCAGTTGCTGTTGTAAAATAGGCAGAAGCAGGCGGTGCTCACCGTGGCCCTTAAGGGTTCGATGCCCCCAATGTAGAAGCAGATTATTGAAATTGGCGGTCATCACCGCAGCAAGATGTAGCGAGGTCCTTTGGGTAAGGGTGGAGGGAAGGGGATGGGCTTGTAGGTCGAGGCACCATGCTTCCAGGATTTCACGCAATGGTTCGTTGTTGGCTTCGAGGAGTACAGGGACACCTTGCAGGAGATTTTCGTGCGCTTGGCTCAAATTCATCAGCGGCCAAAGGAGACCGTGGCGGGGATGCACTGCAAGGGCCTCCATGGCGAGGGTGCCACAGCAGTGTACAATATGTTGAAATATTCCACATTCGAATTGGGCTGCGACTTTTTCAACAGCTTGGTCTGCCACGGCAAGCAAAAGGACATCCCCTTCCCATGATACGGGAGTAATATTCGCGATGCTTTGATATTCAGCGTCCAAACGATTGGCCAAAGCTCTGCCACGACCTGCATGCCTACCCCAAACCTGAGTTATGTGGATCCCTGCATGCATGAGGCCCATGCCCCAAGCCCATGCCGCTTGGCCAGATCCTACGATGGCGACACGACCACCGAGTTTAGTCCTCCATTCGTTCATTACGGTACTGACGGTTACGATGCACAATGCTCATGCTTAAGCCCAGAACAAGAAGAAAGCTGCCGTACCATACCGCATTGATCCAAGGGAAGCGTAACATTTTGAGCACCACATAAGGCCGTGGTGGAGGAGGGGTGGTTTGTACAGCGAGCGCAATTTGTTGTTTGCTGGGGTCTATGCTTTGCAATTGGAGGCGAATGCCAGGCTCGGCGCTTTGGTCTGGATAACGAAATTCAACTCCGCTTCGGATAACATAAACCGGCATTAATTGGAAGGTAGTATCTACCCTCTGAACGCGGACCGGAGCACCGACAGCAACCTCCGCACCGGTGCTTTGGGCGGACCAAGCAGAGTCGAGATTGGTCTTGAGTCCTTCGAAGACCAACAAGTATTCCTGCAGCATCAAGGTATCACCACGCGCGTTGAGGTAATGCAAAACAGGTTCTTTATATTCCTTCGAGGTGGATTGCAAGGAAGCCGGGTCTGGAACCTGAGTTACGTGCATATACAAATCATGGTCCCAGAAATGCATGGTGGCCGGCGAGGCGATCAAACCCATCTTGGGGTTGATTTGAGCATTGGGGTAGAGGGTACGGCTGAAACGCACCTTGCCTTGTTCATCTCTTTGTTCAAAACGAAGTTTGTAATAACGATTAGGCTCAACCACTGAATCTCCCAAATACCATACGGAGTAACCCGCAATGGTTTGACTTTGACTTTCATAAAGCAGGACATTTTCACGGGTCTGCGCTGGTGAGAAATTCGGTCCCAAAGGAGTATTATTGAGGTTCAAAGAAACCACCTCTTTGCGGGAGGAAGAAACCAAAACCCCCAACATCATCAATGCAAAACCAAGATGAGCCGTCAATCCTCCCTGCTTCATGATTTTCTGTCGACGACGGTACATTTGGTTTAGGTTTCCGATTAGAGCAAAACAGGCCGCAAAAATCAAGAGAATATAGGACCAGTACCCTATGCCCATGGTATAGGCTACAGCCAGGGTCAATACCACGGCCACTAAGGTGATTTGGATAATCCACTGCAAGACCAATCTTGGATCACTTTTCTTGAAGCGAAGTTCAAAAGCCACGGTTCCTAACAACAGAACAATTACCGCAATGGGTAATTGCCAACGGTTATAGTAGGAAACCACCTCGGCAGGCGGAGCCATGTTGCTGCCCGCAATGGCATTGAATACCGGGATGGAGGTGGTGAAAAGAATTTGCAAGGCACTAATGACAAGAGTCATGCTACCGGCAAAGAGCCAGAACTCCCTAGAACTCCCGGCCTCTTCGCTGTCCTTTTCACGGGCAGGGATTTCTTTCCAACGAAGGACCAGCAAGACCAGAGCCAGCAGAACAAAGGCGCCTAGGAAGATCAAAAGTTGACCAGACAAGCCTAGGTCCGTAAACGAATGCACCGAACTTTCGCCGAGGATCCCAGACCTGGTCAGGAAGGTGGCGTACAATACCAACAAGAATCCCAAGAGTACGAGGATGAAGGTAGAGCGTAGGGAATATTGGCTTTTGGTATAGGCATGCATGCCGTGCAACGCAGCAACGAGCAGGAGCCAAGGCAATAATGAAGCGTTTTCGACCGGATCCCAGGCCCAATATCCACCGAAATTCAAGGATTCGTAGGCCCATGCCGCGCCCATTATAATGCCGCTTCCTAAAGTGAGGATAGCGACCAAGGTCCAACTTTGGGCAAGACCCACCCAAGCATCGTATCGTTTCGTCCACAAGGCAGTTAACGCATAACCAAAGGGAATGGTGCAGGACGCAAAGCCCAGAAAAAGCACCGGAGGATGGATGACCATCCAGGGATTTTGTAACAACGGATTGAGTCCATTGCCGTCGGTTATCCATTGCAGGTAATCCGGACGATTGAAAATAGGGGCTTGAAGAGTTTCGCGTAGGAGGGTAAATGGACTGCTTCCAATATGCCAATCCATAAGGCCAGGAATTTCCAGAGTAGTTCCCAGCAGCATGCTGGTCAGCATAAGTTGGGCAAGGGAAAGGACGCTCATGACGCCAGCCTCCCAGCGCCTTCCGCTAACCGCTAGGAAAATCCATCCCAACACCATATGCCAGAATATCCAAAGCAGAAAGCTGCCCTCCTGACCTTCCCAAAAGGCTGAGAGGATATAATGCGTCGGTAAAGCTTTGGAGGCGTGTGACCAGGCATAATGGTATTCGTAGCGATGAAAATAAATAATGCCAAAAAGGGTGGCGATGATGGTGACCACCGCAACGCTATGGATACCGAAGGCCCAGCGCCCCCACTGTTCCCAACGCCCACGGGACAAAGTGTGGCCGTTCAAGGAATGCCCGTAGGAAAGGGTGCTCATCAGAGCGGCACAGAATGAAACAATAACGGCAAGATGCCCTAAATGGCCGGGCCAAAGCAATTCGCCTGCAAATTCCATCGCGTTCTTATATGGTATTAGGGGTTAGCGGAGGTGGTGGGTACCTGGTCTTCGGTGTATTTGGAAGGGCATTTGGTCAGAATTTGATCTGCCTCAAAAAACGTGTTAGATTGATTATTCGAAGCAACGGAAACAACCTTACCAATGATGACTATCTGTTCAGAACGTTCGAAGTCCTGGGGTTTGGCACCGTAATACACCACGGACATGCTGCGCCCTTTTTGATCAAGTAGCTTGAATTGGAGCAGGTTAGCGTCTTGGGTCGGATTGTAAACCAAGGGAAAGCCCCGGTCCAATTGCCCGACTACATGGTAACTTCTGTCGGGGTTGGCTGCGGCTTCGGCAAAGTCCACGTAGGAACTGCTTTCACCCAGGGTGCTGACGAGTATTGCCAAACCGGTGCCTACGAGCAGCAATAGGTAAAGGGCAGATCGCTTCATTGGGGTCAAAGTTCGTACTCAAACAACGCATTCATGCGCATTTTTGTTGATTGAATATATTTATATAGTGCAAAACACATGAACCTCACCGCCTCTTTGATCAGCCTATTTGTTTTGACCTTGGGACTGTTCTTCTTGCAGACCCAGCTAGGTTGGACTCAAGGCCGTGGTAGTGAAGGCAATCGAGGTGGGGATCGCAGCGATTTTAAACCTGTGATTTCTGGGCGTGTCTTGGATTCCCTGACAGGGGAGGGTTTGGCAGGGGTGAACGTGGTCGCGGTGGGGCTAAGGGACAGTAGCCTTCGCTCAGGGGTTTCAACCGATGCCCAAGGGCGCTTTGTGTTCACCTTGCCTAGAGTGGGGGGTTACATGCTTCAATGCACCTACATTGGTTATGCCCCGTACCGCATGTTTCAACGCTGGTTGGAATCCCAAAGCATGGGTAACCTTTTGCTGGCCCCATTAACCACGCAATTAGGTTCGGTAGGCATCGAGGCCCAGGCCAAACGCATCGAACAGCGAGGCGATACCACGGAGATTAATGCCTCCGGGTACAAGACGACCCCGGATGCGGATGCTGAACAACTGATTCGTAAAATGCCCGGGATCACCGTGGAG
>SXGQ01145537.1_pt1 | contig 27109 bp, 30 predicted proteins | sample 3178371 | NCBI WGS metagenome assembly SXGQ01 (sample SAMN11356859, study PRJNA531348) | freshwater metagenome | isolation source: freshwater sample F1-20 | place: China: Fuxian Lake, Yuxi | collected 2017-12-25 | reverse complement strand
AGTAAGGCTAATTTCTGGTGTCTTTACTCGTAAAAATGGTTGACATTCATCCTTTGGGCTGTGAAGGTATCCCTAGCCACGAGATCGGTCGCTGGTGGGTAAGACGTTACCTAATTAAAAGGAGTTCATGAATGGATTCGAATTCAGTATCACGTAGAAAGTTCATCGGTGTAGCCGGTGGAGTTGCTGCTGGAGCTGTCATTGCTGGACCAGCATCTGCTGCCACCAAGAAGCCAGCTGCCAAGAAGCCAGCTACCAAGAAACCAGCCGCAAAACCAGCCGCAAAACCAGCCGCAGTAAACAAGCCAGGTACCGGTGTCGTTAATTACTGGAACCATTTCACCGCAGCCGCAGAGCGTGCCGGATTTGAATCTGTAACCAAAGGTTTTAAGACCGCATCACCAAACATTGACCTCAAAGTAGAAACAATTCAGAATCCAGATTGGATGACCAAGTACATCACCGCTGTTCAAGCAAAGAGTGGTCCAGATGCATTGATGGTTACCCAACAAAGACTTGCAGATATGGCCCGTATTGGTGGGTTAGTTGATATCACCACTCGTGCAAAAGCCTGGCCTGATTTCACTGACACACCAGCAACTGTCAACAACGCATTAGCACTCAACGGTTCACAGTATGCGCTACCTGTTTTCGCCTTTATTGACTGGGGTTATTACCGTGCCGATTTGTTCGCAGCAAAAGGCATCAAGAAGGCACCAACCACTCTAGAAGAGTTTCGCTTAGCTGCAATTGAGATGACCGACCCAAGTAAAAAGTTTTACGGATTTGGTTTACGTGGTGGAGCAGGTGGTGGCGGTTTTGTTACCAAGTTGCTGCACGCATTTAACGGACCAATTTATGATCCAAAGACTCGCAAGGCAACTTTGGAATTAGATGCTGCAGTAGATGCATTGCGTTACTGGGTTCGCCTAGGAACCAAAGATAAGTGCATCCCACCTACAGCAGCGAGTGATGGATATGCACAGTTCATGGGTGCCTTCAAAGCCGGCGGAACTGCCATGGTTCTTCATCACACTGGTTCTTACGTTGAAATAACCACTCCTTTGAAGGCTGAAATCGAAGTTAAAACTTTTGAACAGCCGAAGGGTCCAAAATCTCAAATGGGAGCAGTTTCTCCATTGGGTAATGGTCTTTTCAAGGGAACCTCTAATCCTGACGCCGGCTTTGAATGGATCTCATACTGGGGAGGCAAAAAAGCCCAAGTTGATTTTCTTCAAGCAACTGGTTACTGGCCAACTGCTACCGGTGCATCAAATGATCCATTCATTAAAAACACCGCTGGTTTCCGCACTGCAGAATCTGCACTAAAGACTGGTTGGACCGCCTACACCTTCCCAGGTGTAGAGAACTGGGAGATCAACACCATCCTTCCAAACGTTCAAAAAGCACTTAACGAAACCATCACTCCAGAGCAAGCTGCACGTTTGATTTGGACTGAACTTCGGGATATCACTGATACCAAGTAATTAAGTAATTAGTAGTTAATTTAAAGTAACGCTCAAGCCAATAGGTTTGGGCGTTACTTTTTGCCTAAAGTTGGAGATGAACTTTGCTTAACCAAATTTTAGAATCCGAGCATTTACTTACAATCACTCGTGAATCTGATCTGGTGGTAGCCGGGGGAGGGCCTGCTGGATTCTCGGCAGCGTTAAGTGCTGCTCGAAGTGGGATCTCGGTAACTTTAATTGAACTCGGGGGAGCCCTTGGGGGAGTTTGGACTCAAGGATTACTTTCCTACATTTTGGATGCGCATGGAAAATCTGGAATCTTGGATGAAATTGTTACTGAACTAAAAAGTGTTCAAGGATATTTGCACACACCACACCCACCCAATGGAAGCTCCTACATTGGAGATTCAGATTGGACCTATGACAGCGAAGCGATGAAATTTGTCCTGGAGAAATTAGCGACGGATGCAAATATTCATATTGAATACCATTCAAGAGTTGTAAATGCATTTGTTAAAGATGGTTTAATAACGCATGTTGTGATTGAAAATAATTCTGGACGCAGTGCAATTGCCGCAAAACAATTTATCGATGCTACTGGTAATGGTGACTTGGGATTTTTTGCTGGCGCATCATATGAAGTAGGACATCCACAAAGTGGAGAAGTACAACCGGCAACTTTAGTCGCAATCATCAGTGGGTTTCCAGAAGGTATGCAAAACACTTTGCAAGGTGAGGCGAAAATTGCTTTGCACCAAAAATTTGCAAATTACGGTTCTGAACTTTCATATCGAAGACCGGTATTTGTGAGATTGCCGCATCCGAATTTGGCAGCCGTTTTCCTAAATCACCAATATTCGGTTTCGCATAATGACAACAGTGGAATCACCCAAGCGACAATTGAGGCCCGAGAAGAAGTTTTTAAAGCTATACAAAACATTCGCAAAGATCCGGAATGGAACCAAGCCCGGGTAGTTCAAACCGCAAACTTCATCGGATTACGAGAGGGTCGGCGGTTAAATGGTCTCTACAAGTTATCGGTAACTGACCTGCAAAATGGGGCCAGATTTGATGATGCCATTTGCCTGGTTCACCTTCCGGTTGACCTGCATTCGGTCAACAAACAGAATGAAAAAACGGCCGGAGAAAAAAAGGAGACTTCATATAACGCTGGTCTTACGGCTAAGCCGTATCAAATTCCGGCCAGATCATTAATCAGTTCCGATGTCGACAATTTAATGATGGCTGGACGTTGTGTCTCCGGCGATTTTTACGCGCATGCTTCATACCGGGTTACTGGAAATTCCGTTCCTATGGGTGAAGCTGCTGGTTTTATCGCTGCAAAATCTGCCACCCAAAAAGTAAGCCCGCATCAGTATTTGGAGTTAAATCCGGGCGTAGTTACCACTGAAATGGCCGGCCGAGGATACCTGCTGTAAACCTCGAATCATGGGCTATTTCTTCCCGTTTGAACGTAGTTTTTCGCCGATAAGCAACATTATGTCAAGTAACAAGAGCTTAATCAAGCCTGCACTACCCTAAAACCGATGTGGTCTCTACGCCGAAATTGATAGTTCATGCTCCGCGCTGTTGTCCGTAAATACCGTCCATGTGGACTGTAAAAGGAGCCACCTCTCAGGACGTACTCCTCGGGAAGATCGAGATTCTCCCTTCCATCTGCGGCCTCATATGGGTACGGCCGGTATGCACTTCCAACCATCTCCCAGACATTTCCGGCGAGATCCAAAACGCCTTCAGGCGATGCTCCACTTGGATATGAACCAACTTCCCTGGTCCGGCCGGTTTTGTCCGACAGCCCAAAATTGGCTAATTCTTTGGTGGGCGGAGTGTTTCCCCACGGCCAAATCCGACCATCTTTCCCCCTGGCAGCTCGTTCCCATTGGGGTTCAGTTGGAAGAGCGACTCCAGCCCAAGTGCAAAATGCTTGAACATCTGCCCAATCAACATAAACCACCGGATGGTTTGCGATCTCTGGTGTCACCACTCCCTCGGGCCAATGTCCGGGCACTGGATAACTCTTGGCTTTTGTAAATATTTCATACTGCGAATTAGTTACTGGAGTTTTAGAGATTTGATACTTATCCAAAAACAATTTGTGTTGCGGAAGTTCATTGTCAAAATCAGCCGGACGATTAGCGCCATGTTTGGAAACGCCATAATACTCGGGGTCAGGTAACTCCTTATCAGTTTGCGTGTAGCTACTCCCCATCAGAAATTTCCCTGCTGGTATTTGTTGCCACTCGAAATTAATTTCACAATCTTTTTTTATTACTGAAAGATTTTTAGTTGCAACTCGGAAACCAATGTAAATATCTCTCGCCGTTGGATAAATCGAGTGTCTATCTGCGCAACGAATGTTTTTCGCTGCACTCAAATAATTTCCACCACGAACAACTCTTGCACCCCAAGCATTGACATCTTCTCGTCCGTCATTTGAGTTGTATGGATACGCCGAGTGCATCGATGATGTCCATTCCCACACATTTCCAGCAAGATCTAAAACTCCAAATATTGACTCGCCTGATTTGTAAATCCCAACTTCAGTTGTATCTCCAATTCCATTTCCGAAATTTGCATCTTGGTTAGTTGGTTTTTCATCTCCCCAAGGAAATAATCGACCATCGCTACCTCGCGCACTTTTTTCCCATTGGGCTTCACTTGGCAAAGATGCTCCGCACCAATTCGCAAACGCATTTGCATCCTCCCAATCGATATAGGTTACTGGGTGTTCTCTTTTCTTAGCTGGAACTTCTCCCCCAATCCAATGACCAGGTTTTTTATATCCGGTACTCTCAACAAATTTTTGATACTGCGCGTTTGTAATTGGTTTTACGCTAATGAAAAACTCTTCGAGATCAATCTGGTGTTGCGGCGACTCATCGGGATAAGAAGTGACTGGTTCAATTGGATTACTTCCCATCAGAAACTCTCCTGCTGGGATTTCAACCCAATCAAAAGAAATCTGGATTTTGTTCGAAGATTGCGACATATCCAGAACTCCGTTCATAAATTTAATGGAATTTAATCAGCTCGAAATAGCCAGCTCTTCTGGTCTCGGGCATGAACAGATCAAATTACGGTCACCATGCACGCCATCTATCCGGCCAACTGGAGGCCAATACTTATTTGGCAGATCTATTGGTTCGCTTGGTTCGGATCCCTTGTCTGGAGGACTATTGGGGAATCCGCCAATCTCACGTGAGTAGGCGTGATTCCACTCCCCCAGAAGAGATTGCGCTGTATGCGGAGCGGAACGCAATGGAGATTGCTCTATTGTCATCTTTCTATCTATGACTTGTTGAATCTCGGCCCTGATTGAAAGCATCGCGCTGATAAATCTATTTAACTCCATGAGATCTTCTGATTCAGTTGGTTCAATCATTAAAGTGCCAGCGACCGGGAAGGAAACGGTCGGAGCATGGAATCCATGATCCATTAATCTCTTTGCAACATCATCCACACTTACACCGCTGACTTTGGTTAAAGGACGCAAATCAATAATGCATTCGTGTGCGATCAAATCTGATTTACCTCGATATAGAACTGGGTAGGCCTGGTTCAAGGATTTCGCTAAATAATTTGCTGACAAGATTGCAATACTTGTGGCATTTTTCAAACCGTCTGCACTCATTAATCGGATGTAAGCCCACGGAATATTCAAGATCCCTGCAGAACCAAATGGTGCACCACTAATAGGGCCAACTCCAGTATCGGGACCAGCAGTTGAATCCAATGGATGTGACGGCAAGTACGGAGCCAAATGAGCCCGGACTCCGACTGGACCTACACCTGGTCCTCCCCCACCATGAGGAATACAAAAAGTTTTATGGAGATTTAAATGTGAAACATCGGCGCCAAATTTTCCAGGTTTAGCCAAACCTACTAACGCATTTAGATTTGCTCCGTCAACGTAAACCTGCCCACCTGCATCATGGACCGCTGCACAGATTTCTCCTATTGCTTCCTCAAAAACTCCATGAGTTGATGGATAGGTAACCATTAGAGCAGCCAATGAATCTTTATAGGTTGCGATTTTCGCTTTCAAATCTGCAAGGTCGACGTTGCCTAATTCATCACAGGCAATAACAACTACTTTCATTCCTGCCATCACGGCACTCGCCGCATTTGTTCCGTGCGCACTCGAAGGAATTAAACAAATATCTCTTGCGGTATTTCCTTGCGCTAGATGGAATTTTTGAATTGCAAGTAAGCCCGCAAACTCCCCTTGACTTCCGGCATTTGGTTGTAATGAAATCGCATCGTATCCAGTGATCTCACACAACCATTTTTGTAAATCAGAGATTATTGAACGTGTACCTTTGCTTTGGTCAGCGGGAGCAAATGGATGCAAGTTGGCAAATTCTGGCCAAGTAATTGATTCCATCTCCGTTGCAGCATTCAATTTCATTGTGCAAGAACCCAAAGGAATCATCGTTCGATCCAACGCAAGATCTTTATCGGCCAGAGATCGCAAATATCTCATCATTGAAGTTTCAGAACGTTTGCTAGTGAAAATCTTATTTGTGAGATAAGGAGTAGTTCGCAAAAAATCTTCGGCAAAAGTTTCGTCTACGACAATTTGCAACTGCTCAAGTGATTCTTGATTCTGTGCCTTGAGGCCTAAAGCGCTTGATATCTTTACCAACTCTTGGATCGTTGTACTTTCATCGAGTGATATTGAAACTGATTCCGAACTCCGGAGAAAAATATTTATTCCCGCACTGAGTGCCTTGCTAACTAGTGATTGCGCTTGCGTACCCGACTCAGTTTGCACGGTAAATGTGTCGAAATATGATTGAGTCACGACGGTATAACCACTTGCTTTGAAGTTAGCGATCAACAAAGCGGTATAAAAATGAACTCGCTCAGCTATTGCCTCTAATCCACGCGGACCGTGCCATATTGCGTATAAAGCAGAGATATTTGCTAACAAAACCTGCGCGGTACAAATATTGCTCGTGGCTTTCTCGCGCCTGATGTGTTGCTCTCTTGTTTGCAAAGCTAAGCGATAGGCACGAGCACCATTTGCATCAACACTCTCACCGACTAATCTGCCCGGCATTGTTCGCTCTAAACCAGTTCGTACTGCAAGGAATCCGGCATGAGGGCCGCCAAATCCCATCGGAACACCAAACCTTTGCGCCGATCCAACTGCTGCATCAAAACCCCACTCCCCCGGTGCCTTGAGCAGTGTTAAAGCCAATAAATCTGTTGCCGCAATTGCTAATCCACCATGTTCTTTTATTTCGGCAATCGCGCGAGCCGGATTTCGCAAAGCGCCGGTACTTCCGGGATAACTAATAAGCAGGCCAAAACCACGTGGAATTGGTTGGGCGATATCAATTAATTCGATTTTAATTCCCAGCGGCAAAGCACGAGTCTCGATGACGGCAATAGTTTGAGGATGAGTATCCCGATCAATTAAAAATGGTGCTTCATCTTCGCCGGTCCAACTTCTTCTGGCTATTCCCATTGCTTCAGCTGCGGCCGTTGGTTCATCAAGCATTGAAGCATTTGAAATTGAAAGTCCAGTTAAATCTGTAATGACTGTTTGAAATAAAAATAAAGTTTCTAATCTCCCCTGACTTATCTCAGGTTGATAAGGAGTGTAAGCGGTGTACCAAGCTGGATTTTCCAGAACTCCGCGTTTGATTACTGCTGGAGTTATGGTGTTGTAATAACCAAGGCCAATCATTGAAGTTAAATTCTGATTTAACTTCGCGCGTTCCCGTAACTCTGAAATTACTTCAACTTCACTGGCTGATTTAGGCAAATTTGCTTTATCTAGATCTTCCGCAATAGATCTTGGCAGCACAGCCGAAATTAATTCGTCTGTTGATTTATAATTTAGAAATTCAAGCATTTGATTTGTTGCAGCAAGATCAGGACCAATGTGGCGATCGACAAAACTATTTGCTCTATCTACGCTAGCCATCTACTACTCCCCTAAAGACCCAAGCCCTGATCGGTTTATAGGTGCAGATTAGGCGAAGAGAGCGGAATATTCCCGCTTAAAAGTGCTTAAGCGCCTTTGAGTCGCCGACGCGTTGAAAGTTCATCGTTTGATTCTTGTACAGGAAGATTTTCACTTGGAAGTTCGGCCAGTGATCCCTCGACCTCACGCCAAACCGAACCAATAGCAATTCCAAAAACGCCCTGACCGCCCTTTAGTAAATCGATTACATCATCTGGGCTGGCACATTCATAGATGGAAGCACCATCACTCATCAAAGTTAAATTGGCCAGGTCAGCAGTTCCGGCGCCGCGAAGGTGTTCAACCGCTGTTCGGATATTTTGAAGTGAGATACCGGTATCAAGCAACCTTTTAACTATTTTCAAAACCAAAATATCTCTAAAACTGTAGAGCCGAGAAGTTCCCGATCCGGTGGCAGTGCGAATACTTGGTTCAATCAAAGACGTCCGAGCCCAGTAATCCAACTGACGATAGGAGATTCCCGCTGCAGAACAGGCTACTGCGCCCCGATAGCCGGGTTGGATGGTCTCTTCTGAATGCGCCATTTTTAACTCCTGATGACCTGTTATAACTGGGGAAGCAGGTGGACTAAGGGTAAATCCTGATACCGATCTATTCAAACACCAACACGATCAAGTTAAAGTAATGGTTGAGGGTTTCAACTAACGATTGCGTCGTCGCCCTTTCAAGGCGAAGATATACCCTGCCGCCACTGCTACTTGAAGCAGTACGAGCAGTATTTTCCATAAGTTCCATCCCCCAGGCATGATGAGCAGCAAAACTGCTGTAGCTGCACTGGTGAATATCATTATTGCTGCTGTTTGCCGCAATCCTCGTTCACCTAGGAAGGCAGCGGCCAGGCTCATTAAGGCCGCTAAACTCAGGTTGGCAATACCGATTACTCGAAAACTCCACTCTAACTCTCTACTTGAGGTTAAGTCTATTATTGAAATTGCGATTTCGGGTCTAATTATAAAAGCCAGAGCGCTAAGCCCGAAGATGAGCGCAGTGGAGCGCAGGAGCAAGGTGACCCGATATTCCAGCACGTTGCGACGGTACTCCGAATACCTCAAAGTGGGTAGGGATTTAACCTATATTTAATTGAAATATTTAATTGAAAAATTGACCGATTTTTACCCGACAAAATCCTCAGGCTCAATCTGATCCAAGAATTCACGGAACTTTTCAACCTCATCATCTGATTGGTCGGCTATTTCAATTCCAACCTCATCCAAAAGTGCTTCCCCGCCAAAAATCGGACTGCCGGTGCGCAAAGCTAAAGCGATCGCATCAGATGGGCGGGCTGATAACTCAACTCCATTAGCTAATTTCAATGTTGCGTAAAAGACACCGTCTTTGATCTCTGAAATTTCCACTTGTTCTAAGTTAGAACCAACTGCCAGCAAAAGATCTTTTAGCAAATCATGAGTTAGTGGTCGTGGCGGTAAAACTCCTTGTTGTGCAAATGCAATCGAAGTTGCTTCCACTGCGCCGATCCAAATTGGAAGGTAACGATCTCCACCACTCTCGCGCAATAAAACAATAGGTTGGCTCGAAGGCATCTCTACTCGAACCCCAATAACCTCTAACCGTTTCATGTTCCCACTCTAGTCTTGCCGGCTATCTCTTGCCTGATCTCTTTAACGTGCTCGGTTTAGTCCAGCCCTAACTAGGGCTCCGTGGAGTGAGAGTGTTAATCCGGCCAACTCTCGCTCTACTTCTTGCGCTCTTGCTTTAGCTTCAGAACTTCGTTGACGAAGCAGCGGAGTGATCACCTGTTCTACTAAACCAATTTCACGATCTGCTGAGCTTTTAAAGGAACGCAGATGTCGGGCTTCAATTCCAAATGCAGCCATTGCGGCGACAGATCTTGCGATCGATAGTGCGTCACCATCGTAATGCCGCGCTCTCGAAGTGATTAATCCGTAACTCTCTAATTCAGCCAACTGTTCATCAGAAAGTCCTGAAGCACTCAAAATTTCATTCCGCGAGAGTTTCAAATCGGAGCTATCGGTATTTACTCGCTCGCCGTTAATACTAGAAATTTTTGGAACCATCGGAGTTCCACCCGGTATCGCTGGTGGCTCTAAACCTCGATCAATTGCCTCTAGGTGATCTTTGATAACGCGTAATGGAAGGTAATGATCTCTTTGAACACCAAGCACGTAACGTAAACGATCTAAATCATGGTTACTAAATTTTCGATAACCCGATGGGGTGCGTTGCGGTTCAATTAACCCTTCCGACTCCAAAAAGCGAATCTTTGAAATAGTTACTTCAGGGAAATCGTTACGCAATTTAGCCAGTACCTCACCGATACTTAAATATGCGCGTGCTGGAACCGCCATTTTTACGCCTTGCCTTCCCCTGATATATAGATCAAACGGTATTTCCCAATTTGAATTTGATCGCCATGTACCAGCGCTGCACTTTCTGAACGCTGACCATTTACGTAACTTCCATTTAAACTTCCGCTATCTGTAATTGTGAAACCTTTTCCACTGCGTTCAAGAGTTGCATGTACTCGCGAAACTGTTACGTCATCTAAGAAAATCTCATTTTTTGGATTACGGCCAATTGCTAATTTTTCAGTATTTAACAAATATCTGGCGCCAGAGTTTGGTCCTTTTTGCACAATCAACAATGCGCATCCTTCAGGAAGAGCCGCTAAAGTTTCGCGATCTCCGTCAGTGAGGGATTCCAATTCACGAGTTGGAATTGGGGTGGGATTGTCACGGCGAATTGCAGTTGTGTCCGACATTTGCCCTCCCCTTCTTGCTTCAAAGTCACCTTCAAGTAAACCTTTACGGTGACCCTAAGGTCGAGCGGGGGGCTCGGTCAAGTCCCGATATTTCTGGGCCTTCTCAGTGGGATGTGATCTCTCCGTAAGCCTCACTAGTCAGCAACTTCTCAAAAATCTCACTACCGGGCGCGGTAACGTCAAACAACCAGCCCTGACTAAAAGGGTCACTGTTGATCAACTCTGGTTGTGAATTTAATGCTTCATTTACCTGCAGAATTTTTCCGTCGACAGGTGCATAAATTTCACTCACGCTTTTTGTTGATTCAACTTCGCCACAAACCGCTCCGGCTTTTATGGATTGGCCAACGGTTGGAAGTTGAACATAAACAATGTCACCAAGTGCTGCTTGTGCGAAATCTGTGATGCCAACACGTGCCACATCTCCACGTATTTCAATCCACTCATGCTCAGCTGTGTACCGAAAGCTGCTCGGATTTACAGACATCTTCTTCTCCCTTTACTTGTTGACTTCCTTTAAATCGTTATATCAAAAATCAAATTCTGCACCGATCTTATTGCTTATTCTTGCTGATTCGCAGAACTTGAATCTTTTATTAAGCCTCTTGCTCGGAGAAAGTACGACAAGCCAGTCAGAACGTACAGAGCAACCCCCCAGCCCGCAAATGCCCAAGCCAGAGAGTCGGCGAATCTGGCCAAAATGGAATCGCCGGATGCCAACAACAAGAAGGGGAATGCGTATAAAAGATTGAAGGTCGCAGCCTTCCCCAAGAAAGTTACTTCCATCGGACCGTGACCGATTTTATAGAGTGATGGCAAGGTTGTAGCCAATAACAAATCTCGAGCAATTAAAAGCAGCAATATCCATATTGGAATAACGTCGCGAACAGTGAGTGCAATTAGAGTGGCGGCGATATACAGACGATCCACTGCAGGATCTAACATCGCCCCCAATTTACTGCTTTGATTAAAGGCCCTGGCTATTTTCCCATCCGCATAATCCGATATTCCAGCAATTGCTAAAACAAAGATTGCCCATCCATCAAACTCTTTTACCAACATCAACCAAAGAAGAAGTGGAATACCTAATGCACGTAGAAGAGATAAGAAATTGGGAATAGTTAAAATTCGATCGCTAGTCGGATCATTAAACAATTCGTCTTTTGATTCGCCAGACATCTCTCCCCCAAACTTTCAATCAAGTCCGGACACGAACTGATACTTCAACAGGCGCTCCAGCAAAACCAAATTCTTCACGCAAACGCCTTTCAATAAATCTGCGATAAGAAGGCTCAAGAAAACCCGTTGTGAAAATTAAAAAACGTGGAGGCGCGGTACTTGGTTGAGTTGCAAAAAGAATCTTAGGTTGTTTTCCACCTCTAACAGGTGGTGGCGTAGCACCGATCAATGTTCCTAGAAACGCATTTAATTTAGATGTTGGTACTCGCGTTTCCCAACCGTTTAACGCTCTGCGCAATGCTGGTGCAAGTCGGTCACGATGCCATCCAGTGAGTGCTGCAACATTTATTCGTTCAGCCCATTCAACCTGGTCGAGTTCTTTATCTTTTTCGCGTTCGAGCGCTTCACGTCGGTCTTCATCAACTAAATCCCATTTATTCATTGCAATTACTAAAGCACGGCCTGATTCAACAATCATATTCATGATTCGTAAATCTTGATCTGTAATTGGCTCAGCGGCATCGATTACCAAAATTGCAACCTCTGCTCGTTCCAATGCGGCCTCTGTTCGCAACATTGCGTAGTACTCAGTACCGCTAGCTTGATTAGCATGTTTGCGAATTCCGGCAGTGTCGATAAAACGCCATATCTCTCCGCCGAACTCCAACTCTTCATCTATCGGATCACGCGTTGTACCCGCGACCGAATCGACTAGCGCTCGCTCACTCCCTGCAATCGCATTAAGCAAACTTGATTTACCAACATTTGGTCTTCCGACAAGCACTACACGTCTTGGCACATCAACTTCGGATTTTAAAATTTCCTTAGGCAACATATCTATTACGCGGTCCAATAAATCACCGCTACCACGACCATGTAATGCAGAAACTGGAATAGGTTCCCCTAATCCAAGTTGCCACAGCTCATGCACTAACAATTCCGCTTCGGCACTATCAACTTTATTCGCAATCAACACAACTGGAGTATGTGTTTTGCGAATATGAGAAATTAACGCCATCTCTTCTTCCATCGCACCAACAGTTGCATCTACAACCAAAAGAACTAAATCTGCTTCTTCAATTGCCATTTCAGCACTCTGGGCTACTTTCAAACCTAAACCAGTTAGATCTGGTTCCCATCCCCCAGTGTCGATCAATGCAAAAGAACGACCAGCCCATTCCGCTTCATAGCGAACACGATCGCGAGTAACCCCCGGACGGTCTTCGATAATTGCTTCACGGCGACCTAATAAGCGATTAATTAAAGTGGATTTACCAACATTGGGTCTTCCGATAAGTGCAACGGTGGGCAATCTGGAATCTTTTGCTTCTCCCGATCCGTTTGTTTCGTCTAAATTCTTAGCCATTTAGCTTTCGCTCCTCAATCAAATTCCAGAGCGCTTGAATCGTCTCTTCTAGATTTAAGTATGTCGCATCGAGAACGATTTGATCTTCACTTTGCCTCAGTGGTGAGGCCGCTCTCATGGAATCAATTGCGTCTCGTTTTGCAAGTGAATCTGCAACAGAGTTTGCACTAACTTCTGCTAATTCACTCAGCTGTGCCTGTCTTCTAACTGCACGTGCTGCAACATCGGCTGTCAAGAAAATTTTTAACTCCGCATCTGGCCAAACTGTGGTTCCGATATCGCGACCTTCAACAACCACTCCACCAAATTCAGCAATACTTTTCTCGATCAAATCTCTTTGCAAAGTTAACAACTCAGCCCGAACTTCTGGGATTGCACTTATGCCGCTGACTGAATTGGTGATTAATTCCTCGCGAATTACCTCTGATAAATCTTTAGTTGTGTCTTTCTCTTCAGGATCTATCGCTGCCAGTATTGGGTTTAATGGATTCAAATTGAAATTTAAATTTCTATCTCGCACTAAGTTCGAGATCGCCTGCGGTGCGCTCACTCCTTCTTGTTGAGCCAGCCAGGTTAAACCTCTGTATAAAGCCCCAGTGTCTAGATAACCCCACCCCGCTTTGGCTGCCACTGCTTTGGAGAGTGATGATTTTCCAGCGCCGCTCGGACCATCAATGGCGATTACCGGCATCGCAAGCCCCCCTTTATCCAATTGCTTACAATTTAAATTTTTGCGATAAAGCTGCGTATCGCCTGCCCAAGATTAACCTGCTTATCACGGCAAAGTGCGCCACTAAAGAACTCACTTTTTAAACTCGCTTTTGGCAATATCGATAAATAGTTAGATTTGTAAAACTATTAAACGATTAAGACTTATGGATGAACTTGCCATCCTCTTCCACTTAATTCGGTGATCAATGTCGACAAATCGGTAGGAGCAATAAACAAAGTGATCAATCCGGTTGATTGCGCTGGGGAATGTTCAATGCTCAAATCCTCAATATTTACCCCTATTTCACCACAAATCTGAAATAGGGCAGCTAATTGGCCGGGTTTATCATTGATAACCACTGGCAACTTTGCGTAATCACGGTCAGCCCCTCCATGTTTGCCAGGAATAGTCGATTTACCGACAACGCCCCTGGCAATTACCTGTTCCACACTTTCTCGAGATAAATCTAAATCGACAAGTTGATCTATTTGTTTAGATATTTGTCGAAGTAGAGGTTTAATGGCTAATTGATTACCACTCATAATTCCACCCCAAAGCACCGGGTCGGAATCGGCGATTCTCACCATGTCTCGCAACCCTTGACCGGCCAAAGAGAGATCCCCATGCAAGCTTCCGGCTAGGAGCGAGGCCATTATTTGCGGCAGATGAGAAACCAAAGCCACCTGATCATCGTGGGTTTGGTTATCCATTAGATAAGGCGTGGCACCAAAAGATCGAATAAGGCTCGCCACACCTTCAATATCTGCTGCATTGTTGTGCTGATTTGGGCAGATGGCCCAAGCGCGACCTTCAAAAAGGTCACTCCGCGCCCCTTCAGGTCCAGTTACTTCCCTGCCGGCCATCGGATGCGTTCCGATATACCGTGATAGGACATTTGGGGGCACTTTTGAAGTAACTTCTACTAGAACTTTAGTCTTTATACTACCTATATCTATAACTATTGCCTTTTGGTATTTATTTAATGCGTCAAAAACAACATTTGGTAGTTCAGGAACTGTTGTCGCTACCACTACCAGATCCACTTCAATATCTGCCCACAGAACACCTTCAGAGCCACATAATTGGTTGGCTAATGCTTGGTTTCTAGGGTTAGAATCGATAAAGGTGCAGGTCAAGCCGTTTTTTGTAGCTGCTAAGCCAATAGATGTGCCTATTAACCCTGCCCCAATTATGACAATATGCGGCATTATTGGGCCAAATCAGGGCGTAAAACTACCGCTCCGCCGAGATATATGTGCTTAATCTCAGCTCTTGGACGTTCTAAATTGGCATGAGCAAGCACCCTTACGGTCCGTGGGAGTGCCCCGGCTATTTCCAGCTCTACCGCGCACATCAACGGAACCTCTGTCAGCCCCATTTTTCGGGCGGCAACGGCTGGGAAATCGATCTTCAAGTCGGGCGTCGCTGTGAAGAGGATGGATATTAAATCTTCTTGAACCACCTGATTTTGGGAAAGTATCTCCCTTAAAAGCTCCTGGATTTGGGCAAAGTACTCGTCCCGATCGTCTCCGACGATCTGGATTGCCCCACGCAGGGCCCGTACTGTCATGGCCTAATTCTACCCTTTTCAGATCACCCACGGCATCGGGCTTGCCGTCATATATAGAAAACTATTTACTAATATGTCGACTTATTATTTAAACGAGATATTCGTAAAACTCTGACTTTTACGACAAGCCAAACCATCAATATCGACTTATTAGTAATTTACTTTTTATACACCCATTTCAGAGCATTATTTTATCGATATATTGCTTTTTTATGAATCCTTATAATGTAGATTTATCTTTATATTAATTCCATAAATAATTATATATTGACTTATTAATATATAGTTTTATGGTTTCATCTCTAACGCTTTGAAGAGAGAATTTAATTCCTGGCCATTAATGTCCCGCCATTTTCCAGGGGTCAACTGCCCCAGTTTTATCGGCCCCATCCCAATTCGAATCAGTCGCTCCACGGAGAGTCCGACCTCAGCTGCCATCCGTCTTAGGACGTGGTTTCGGCCGTCATGGATAGTGATATCTAGAACCGATCGACCAGGCTGGCCTTCGACCAGGTTTATTGAATCAACCCGAGCCATTCCATCCTCTAATTGGATCCCCTCTTTCAAGGCGTTCATGACCTGACGACCTGGAACACCCAAGACCTCCAGTAAGTAATTTTTAGGTAAGCCGTAGGTCGGGTGGGTTGCTCGATGGGCCAGTTCACCATCATTTGTCAGGAGTAGTAAGCCCTCACTTTCACGATCTAGCCGGCCAACGTGGAAAAGCCGGTCACTTCTAGAATCTAAAAGGTCACCTAAATTTGGGCGATCCTCAGGGTCGGACATGGTGGATAAAATCCCATAAGGTTTATTAAGTGCAAGATAAGTCTTGGTCTTTTTTTGTTTTAATGTCTCACCATCAACCACTACTTCACAGTTTTCAGGATCAAACTTACTTCCGAGGGTCCGAACCACTCTTCCATCGACCGAAACCCGTCCATCAGTGATTAACTCTTCGGCTTTTCGGCGGCTGGCTACACCAGCATCAGCGATGATTTTTTGTAAGCGTTGTTCCATAAGGAGTAAGGGTAAGCCCCAAACTACTCAGTTAAGGAATCGAGAACCTCATCCAGGGCATCTAGGTCAGGAAGGTGACCAGCCAGCTCAGGTAATTCAGCCAGCGAAGGGATTCCTAGCCGTTCCAGGAAATACGGAGTGGTCTGATACAAAATCGCGCCAGACTCCCCCTCCACTCCGGACTCCTCAACCAAACCTCTATTAACCAAGGTCTTCATAACGGCTTCGACGTTCACGCCTCGAATCGCAGAAACCCGAGCCCTAGAGACTGGTTGCCGATAAGCCACCACCGCAAGTGTTTCAAGGGCGGCTTGGGTCAATTTGGCTTGCTGTCCTTCGAGGACAAATCGTTCAACCGCAGAAGCGGATTCAGGGTGGCTGTAGAAGCGCCAACCGCCGGCTACTTCACGTAGTTCAAAACCGCGCTCTTCTGCTAGGTATGCCGCTGCCATCCCCTGTAAATGGCCACGAATCACCTCAGTAGGTATCTCAAGGACTTGGGCAAGCAAGATCTCGTTGACTGGTTCATCCACCACCATCAAGATCGCCTCTAATGAACGCTCTACTGTCTTGTCAGTTGTCTTGTCAGTCTTGTCGCCCTTGTCAATTCCCTTACTCATCCTTCAACCCTTCCTCCTCTGGCACGTAAACCTCATCAAACTCATCCGTAACCGCCACTTCGCCTTCATCGCTACCCACCCAGCGGATGTGCAACTCCCCAAGGGCTGATAACTGTTCAAAGAGTAAAACGCCCTCTTTATAAAACTCCAATAAGGCTAAAAATCGAGCAACAACAACAAGAGTATTTTCGGCGTCTGTGATCAAATGTCTGAAAGTTGTCGTGCGGGCCTGTCTCAGTATCGCCACCACCCGAACCGCTTCTTCCTTGACGCTAACCAAGGGGGCGTGAAGGTGGGCGACGCTAAAAACTGGCGGGGTTTTGGGGGTAAGCGCTCGCTGCGCCAAGGTGGCAAACCGCTCGACGCCAACGCCGATCAAGACCTCAGGAAGCAAGGCGGCAAAATATGGCTCCATGGAGACCAAACGCGGGTACCTACGCTCTTCCTCGGTGATCCACTCCTGCAGCGTCCCGGCGATCTCTTTGTAGGCCCGGTACTGGAGCAATCTGGCAAAGAGTAAATCCCGGGCCTCCAGCAAAGCTAAATCTTCTTCATCCTCGATCTCACCTGAAGGTAGTAATCGAGCCGCTTTCAGATCCAGCAAAGTTGCTGCAACCACTAAAAATTCAGTGGCAGTTTCGAGTTTCCAGCCCCCATCCATGCTACGGATATGAGCGATAAATTCATCAGTTACAACGCTCAAAGCGACCTCAGTGACCTCCATTTTGTGGCGTGAAATCAACTGCAAAAGCAGGTCAAATGGGCCATCGAAATTGTCTAAATGCAGGATGAATCCCGGGATCAGCGTTGATTCGCTTGGGGTAACTCCGGCTTCACTCATGCGCGAACGGTAGCCGATTAAAGGCCGCGAAGTCGGCGAGCAATGATGCTCGACTCCCCCTTTGCTTCTAAATCAGCCACAACTACCGCTAAAGCTTCGCGAACAATCCGGCCGCGATCTACGGCAAGGCCAAGATCTCCACGGAGAGTTAATCGGGCTTGATCAAGATCAAATAACTCTTCTGGCGATAAGTAAACAGTGATTTTTTCATCATGCTTTTGGCGACCACTAGGGGCTGAAGTTCCACGAGTGACTCGACGTCTAGGTGTAACTCGAACTGCATTGCTTTTTTCTGGTCGTTCAACTCCAGTTGGGGTGGCCGCTGCGGCAGGTCGAGCACTAGAACCGTGATCGGTTGCTGGCTCTGCGACTCCTGGAACCGCTGAAAGGGTGGTTGTCGTGGTTCTGAATAACTCCTCAGCACCAGGCAAACTGACGCGACGGCTCATCGTGATCCTCCTCTTGCAATAACTTCCCGAGCCAACCGCCGGTAAGCGGTTGCCCCAGGAGATGATGATGCGTAACTAGTGATCGGTTCACCAGCAGCTGTTGTTTCGTTAAAACGCACAGTTTTCGAGATAACTGTGTCAAAAAGTAAGCTTGGAAAAGCCTCGTAAATTCGGGCCAAAACCTCTTTACTGTGGGCGGTTTTTTCAAACATGGTCGCCACAATTCCGATAATCGCTAGATCTGGATTTAATCTTTCTTGGATTTTCGAGGTGATTTCTTTTAGTAATTTGAAGCCTCGAAGCGCAAAATATTCGCATTGCAAAGGAACCAAAATCAGGTCTGCGGCAGTTAATGCGTTAACCGTCAATAAGCCCAAAGATGGTTGGCAGTCAATCAAAATAACGTCATATTCCAAAGCAAGTGGCGCCAAAATTCGCTTCAAACTCTGCTCTCGAGCCACTTCATTTACCAAGCCGATTTCCGCACCGCTGAGCATGATGTCGCTTGGAATTAAATCCATGCCAGGTACCGTGGTTTTTAAAAGGACTTCATCCACGCTTGCATTGCGATCCATTAACAAGTTGTAGATCGAGGATTCCAATTCATCGGTAATTACACCAAGTCCAATAGATAAGGATCCTTGAGGGTCAAAATCAACTAATAAAACGCGGCGACCCATCTCAGCAAGTGATGCACCCAAACTAATGGTTGTCGTTGTCTTACCTACGCCACCTTTTTGGTTCACAACAGCAATAGTTTTTGCCGGCCCGTGAGAATCACCGGAAGCAAAAGACTTTACATTCGGGACAGCTTTTTGCCGATTTTTAAAAAGCTCATTAACGGTGACCAGATCTAACTCTTTTGTCGATTTATTGCTCAAACGAGAAACCTCTCTAACGCTTATTCGGGGAGCCTAGAGGCAGCCCTCCCGAGTAGGCAAGTGCGGGTCTTCCCTCAGGGTTTGATCTGCGCTCTTGGGTGAGCGCTGGCATAAGCCTCACGCAGTCGATCGATCGTCACCAATGTGTAGATCTGAGTTGTAGCAACGGAAGCATGGCCCAACAACTCCTGAACAGTTCGAATATCGGCTCCGCCATCGAGTAAATGTGTGGCAAAAGAGTGACGCATTGTGTGTGGACTAATTTCGACTTCGATGCCAGCGTTTTTTGCTGCAGTACGAATAATTTCCCAAGCGCTTTGGCGACTTAATCGAGTGCCCCGTTGATTCAAAAACAAGGCCCGTTCATTTCCACTGTTTCCATTAGCCAAAAGAGCCGGCCTTGCCCGTACTAAATACTTTTCCATCGCATCGACTGCATATTTACCGACTGGAACTATCCGTTCCTTTCCACCTTTTCCTAATAATCTAAGTGAAGTAATTGGATCCTTTAAATCGTTTCTATCTAAATCAATCAACTCGCTGATACGTGCGCCAGTGCTGTACAAAAGTTCAACTAAAGCGCAATCTCGTAAACTTTTAGCAGTACTTCCATCACCAGTACTGGCAATAATCAATTCAATCTGATTTACAGATAAGGCTTTGGGCAATCGTCTGCCAGGAGTAGGTGGCTTAACGGAGTGCGCTGGATCTAATCCCCCGTTTTCGCGGGACATAAATCTATGAAAACCACGAACCGCTATAAGTGTGCGAGCTGCCGATGTTGCTGACAGAGCTAAATGTTCGTCGTTCCCATTTCGTAGAAAAGTTAAGAAATCCGATAAATCATTTTCATTTACTTGAGAAAAATCCTTTGATCTGGAATTTATAAACTCTAAATATCGCCCCAGATCGCGCGTATAAGCAGATAACGTGTTTTGCGATAGACCCCGCTCAACTTGAAGATGATCTACGTAAAGAGTTATATCCAAACTCTCACTTGATGAGGTCATCGAAATGGGTGACATTGCTAAAGAGTAGGTCTAATTCACTAACTTCACTTATTTTTTGCTTGCTTTAGTAGCAAGTGCTGCCCTAACTAAACCAACAAAGAGTGGGTGCGGTTTAGTGGGCCTGCTCTTAAATTCCGGATGTGCTTGAGTTCCGACATAAAAAGGATGCTCACTCTCAGGCAACTCTACAAATTCCACCAGATATCCATCTGGCGAAGTTCCTGAGAAAACCAACCCTGCCGCTTCTAATTTAGGACGATAAGAGTTATTAACTTCATATCGATGTCTGTGACGCTCTTCAACTAAATTGGATTTGTAAAGCGCCTGAACTACTGAACCCGCTTTTAACGCCGCGGCGTATAAACCCAAACGCATGGTTCCGCCCATGTCCTGCTCTCCACGAAGTACTGCTTCTTGAGCGGCCATCGTTGCAATTACTGGATTTTTTGAATCTGGTGCGAATTCGGCAGAGTTTGCATCTTTTATTCCAGCTAAATTTCTTGCCCCTTCAATCACCATGCATTGCAAACCAAGGCACAAACCTAAGGTTGGAATCTTATTTTCGCGCGCAAATTTCAAAGCGCCAACTTTTCCTTCGATTCCACGCACCCCAAAACCGCCAGGAACGCAGATCGCATCAATTCCAGAAAGTGCGGTTGTAGCACCTGCTTCACTTTCGCAATCATCACTTGGAACCCATTTGATATTTACTTTGGCAGCATTTGCGAAACCGCCTGCTCGCAGCGCTTCAGTAACTGAAAGGTACGCATCTGGCAGATCTACGTACTTCCCGACAAGTGCAACGTTAATTTCAGCCGCTGGTTTATGGACTCGATTTAATAATTGATCCCAATCACTCCAGTCAACATCCCGGAATGGCATTCCAAGGCGACGCACTACAAATGCGTCCAACCCTTCTTTGTGTAGAACTTTTGGAATGTCATAAATTGATGGAGCATCACTTGCAGCAACCACTGCTTCGGCATCAACATCGCACATAAGTGAAATCTTTTTCTTAACTGATGCGGGAATCTCTCGGTCGGAACGACAGACGATCGCATCAGGTTGGATACCAATACTTCGCAAGGCCACGACACTGTGTTGAGTTGGTTTAGTTTTTAATTCACCAGAAGGACCGATGTATGGAACTAGTGAAACATGCAAGAAAAACACGTGATCCCGTCCAACATCCTGTCTGACCTGACGTGCAGCTTCCAAAAATGGAAGTGATTCGATATCTCCTACAGTTCCACCAATTTCCGTGATGATCACATCGATATTTGGTGAGGCTGCAGCACGTATCCGCTCTTTAATCTCATTAGTAATATGCGGAATTACCTGGACGGTATCTCCCAGATACTCTCCACGACGCTCTCTTGCAATTACTCTGGAATAAATTTGGCCAGTCGTGACATTCGCACTGCCCTCTAAATTAACATCCAAAAATCTTTCATAATGACCGATATCTAAATCTGTTTCAGCACCATCATCTGTTACGAAAACCTCTCCATGTTGGAAAGGATTCATGGTTCCTGGATCGACATTCAGGTATGGATCCAACTTCTGCATGGTTACTCGAAGACCACGGGCTCTTAGTAATCGACCTAAAGATGAGGCGGTTAAACCTTTTCCGAGAGATGAGGCTACGCCTCCGGTTACAAACAAATGCTTAGTCATGTGCGCTGGAGCCATGGAAGATTATCCTATCGAACTGGCGCGCGCCCTTTTTCCATTTTCACTAAATCAAGTAACTCTCCCGCGTGTTCTTGAGCACTGGAAGAATCTGACAAGCCGGTCATCATTCTGGCTATCTCACTTACCCGCTCACCACTTGTGAGTAATTTGATATCGCTAGAGGTGACCGATTCACTTGAACTCTTTAAAATCGCAAAATGGTGGTCGGCCCAGGCAGCAACTTGTGGCAAGTGCGTAACCACCAAAACTTGTGCGTGACGGGCCAATAGCGCCAATCTCCGTCCAACCTCTACCGCCGCCTTGCCTCCAACGCCGGCATCCACTTCATCAAATAAATAAGTGGGAACAGATCCTGCCTGTGCTAAAACTAATTCGATGGCCAACATCACTCTAGATAATTCGCCACCGCTGGCACCCTTTTGAATCGGCAAAGCCGGGGCACCTGGATGAGGAACCAGTAAGAAAGTTGCATCATCGCTACCAAATGGTCCGCAAGGTAACAATTCACCCTCAAAAAGAACTGAAAGTTCCGAAGATGTAGGTGAGATTTCGATAATCAACTTCGCATTTGGCATCGCTAGTGCCTTTATTTCATTTGTACTCTCAACACCTAGCTTTTCAGCGATTACTTTGCGCAGTTGAGTTAATTTCTTTGCAGATTTTCCCAGATCTGCTGAAATTACTACCTTCTTCTTTTCAAGTTCAGCTACTGCTCCATCGCCATCTTGTAACTGCTGGAGAAGTTTGGAGTCAGCATCAGCCCTAGAGATCAACTCCGCCGCCGGATCTTCATATTGATCAACAGCAAATTTACGGAAAAGCGCTGACAACTCTGATCTACGTAAATTTATTTTCTCTAGCTCTTGTGGATTGCTTTCTAATGAATCAAGTTGGCTTGAGATCGAGCGGGTGAGTTCATTTACCAATATTTGAATTTGGCTGATCTCAATCTTCAAATCATCAATCTCTTTTGAATTCGCTGGAATTCCTTCGATGGAACGTTTCGCTTTTGAGATTTGCACCAAAGCGCTGGACTCATCTTCGCCAAGGAAGAGATTTGCTTCTTGCAAACCGCTGGTAAAGGAATCAACGTTTTCTAATTGATCTGCTCGTTCCCGCAAGTTTTTAACTTCATTGAAAACTGGTTTCACCTTATTAAAATGTTTTAAAAATTCGTTGATACGTTGAATTTCACTCTCACGGGCTTGGTTTAGCGACAAGAACTTTTCAATTTCTGCAATCACCGAGCGATACTCTTTAAACAATTTTTGATATTTCGCTAACTCTTTGGAAAGTTCACTTCCTCCAAAAAGATCAATAATTTCCCGTTGTCTTGAGCCTTTTAACAACCGAAAAGTTGAGGATTGGGCATGAAGAGCGATTAACTCTTCCCCTAAATCAGAAAGCGCGTTTAATGTTGTTGGCGCACCACCCAGAACTGCACGATTTTTTCCATCGCGAGAGAGAGTTCTAGTAATAATTAATTCGCCTTCTTCAATATCTCCACCCAACTCTTGCGCTAATTCAGCGGCGCTCTCATTAGGAAGTAATAGAGCCGAAAGCGAGGCTTTATCACTGCCATGACGAATTGCACTTACATCGGCCCGTCCGCCCATCAGTAGCGAGAGCGCTGTAACAACCATGGTTTTTCCAGCACCGGTTTCTCCGGTTATCACGGTAAAGCCTGGTTCTAGATTTAGTGTGGCATCCTCAATTACGCCAAGGCCGCGAATATTTAATTCTTTTAGGCCTTTTGCCACTATCCGCGCCAACCTTCTACTGGCAATTTGAATTTGGCTACTAAACGATCTGCAAATGGCGCGCTACCCAATCGCGCCAAATTAACGCTCTCGAGGTCCTTAGTGATTGAAATTGAGTCACCAGATCGAATCTCTTCACTGCGGAATCCATCGGCTGTTAGTAACGCTTCATCAGAGCGCAAAGTTATTTGAATATTTGAGTTTGGTGAGATCACCATAGGTTTTGCAAAAAGTGCGTGAGCTGAAAGCGGTAACAGCACCAAAGCAGCCACTTCTGGCCACACGACCGGACCTCCCGCTGAAAATGCATACGCCGTGGAACCGGTAGGTGTTGCACAAAGAACTCCGTCGCAGCCCCATTTTGATAAAGGTCGTCCATCAATCTCTATAAATACTTCAATCATTCTTGGATTTTGTTTTTCGATTACCAGATCGTTTAGCGCCCAACCAGTTGAAATAATTTTTCCCGCTCTATGGTGAGCAAAAGATAAAACCATTCTCGATTCAACAGTGAAATTTTTTGCAGCGACTTGATCGGCAATCTCATCAAGGGAGTTCTTTTCAATCTCAGCTAGAAAACCAACATGACCCAAATTCACACCAAGAAGTGGCACGTTGCTTGATCGAACCATCTCTGCACTACGCAACATCGTTCCATCGCCACCAAGCACAATTACTAATTCAAATTCATTAATTGAAACTGAATTTTCACGTACTGGTATTTCAGCAATGTGATCGCCATCGGTGCTCAGTGCTTGAAAGACTGAAATATCTCGAGCCTTTAATTGCTGAGCAAGTGACAACGCCCCTGATCTTGCTTCTTCACGAGTCGGATTTACCACAAGTAAAACTTGTCTTTTCATTTTGGTCCCTCCTCAACAGCTTTCAAAGCTCGCTCATGTGAGAAAGGTGCTGCGCCAGATTGCAACCATAGGAAGTATTCAACGTTTCCAGCTGGACCCGGTAACCTGCTTGCAGTTATTCCAACTACTCCCAAACCATTTTCTGCTGCGGAAGTTGCTACCTCTTCAATTGCACTTGCTCTAAGGGCCGGGTCGCGCACTACACCACCAGCACCGAGTTTTTCACGTCCTACTTCAAATTGTGGTTTAACCATCACCAGAAAATCTGCATTTGGTTTACTAACAGATTTTAAAGCCGGTAAAACTAAAGTTAATGAAATAAAAGAAAGATCAGCAACCACCAAATCAACAGGTTCGCCAATCTGATCTAAAGTTAAATGACGGACGTTGGTTCGATCCAAAATTTGTACTCTCGGATCTTGTTGAATTGCCCAAGCAAGTTGACCATAACCAACATCTACTGCAACAACTTGAGCAACATCCGCTCGCAACAAGACATCGGTAAATCCTCCAGTAGATGCACCTGCATCTAGGGCTCGTTTACCAGCAACAATTAATTTGGGGAAATCTCCTAGCGCTCCGGCTAATTTATGACCGCCTCTAGAAACAAAATCATCACGTTCAGTTTCTACCGTGATAGATGTTTCAGCATCAACTTGTGTCGCTGGTTTTGTAGCTGGTATTCCACCAACACGTACAGCTCTCGCCTCAATTAAATCCGTGGCATCTTCGCGAGAGCGCGCCAAACCACGTCTTACCAATTCGGCATCAAGTCGAGAGCGTGACACTTATCTACAGGCCTTCAACCTTGGTCAACGCTTCATTTAATTGATTGTGGATTTCCTCAAAAGAATCAGCATGTTCAGGAATCAGCAAGGATTGCAAAGCTGAAATCTGTTCTTTGATTGCGCCTAAATCTGGAACGCTCATTTCTTCCCTACTTTCGAAGAACTTTTCGAAGAACTTTTCGATGTTGCTTTCTTGGCGCTCTTTTTAGGTGAAGCTTTTTTTACAGCGGTTTTCTTCACGGCAGATTTCTTTGAAGCGCTTTTTTTGGCTGTGACTTTTTCGCTTTTCCCTGAAATGTCGCGACGTAGCGCTGCAACTTCTTTGCGAAGTGCGCTTACTTCACTTTGTTTCGCCAAACCAAGTCGCTTAACGGTGCGCTCTACTTCTTTTTCCACTTTATCGCGCAACGCATCTCCGCTTTCTTTCAGCCATCCACTTATGGCCGCTGCACTTTTCTCAGGATTAATCTCATCGCCCAATACCCGAGTTGCGTAAGCTTTTAAAGATCCAAAGAGATCATTGGCGCCTGGCTTAGTCATCTACTTCTCGCTTCCTGTCCTGACAGATACAAATTGAGAGGGTAGAAATTGGCATTCCTACTCGACTGCTCTTCTAGCCAATCAAATTGTTCCGTTACAAGCGCTAACGCTACCCGACCTTGATTCGCGAAAGGGTTGCAACTTCGATTTGAGTTCTACTTGCCACCCCTGATCCGGTTTGCCAAAACCGACGTCTGATCTCCCCGGCAACTTCTACCCATTCATCACAGTGGAGCGTGAGCGCTTTTTTCCTTAAATTTGCTCTCCAGACCGCCATATCGAGGGTATCTACCCCGGAATCTATCCGTGGAACCACTATTCGAAATTCCACAACTTCGTCACCACTTGGTAAAACTTTTGTAACTGCTTCCCCGCTAACTCGACCCCTTAGGTAAACCTCATTAATGGGCGCTGGCAATAGATCTTTTTTCATAACTCCTCCTAGGCCTAATTTGAAGTGCGATTAGGAGGGATCTTTGTTGTAAGCACTGACAATAAAAAGATTAACTCTTAGTTATTTTTAATGCGCTCATTTGCATCTGTTTCTTGATTGATGTCAATCTCGGCAGATTTAACAAACCATTTTTGGGCATTTTTGTGATCGCCACTTGCCTCAAGCGCATCTGCATATGCATAACGCAATCTTGCTGCCCATGAGGCTGTTTCATTTTCTAATTCTGCACATTTCAAAGTTGCAACTGCAGCGTCAACTTGTTTCAAATCACGTCTTGCACCGGCAACAACTATTTTCATTTCTATTTGTCCATCAATATCCAATAATTTAACTTGTGGATCTTTCGACATCTCAACAGCTTTTTCTGGACGGCCGATTCCTCGTTCACTATCTGCAAGGACTGGCCACATAGAACCATCACCAGAGATTCGATTAGCTGCGCGCAATTCGCGAATCGCAATTTCAAATTCACGTGCATGATAGGCCGCATAGCCGGCTACTTCTCTGACACGTCCAACTCGACCTGCACGCGCACTTGCAGCAACTCCATGCAAATGTGCACGGCGTGGATCTATATCAACATAAAACGCGGCAGCCAACAAATGTTGCGCTGCACGTTCAGCATTTTCTTTTGATAGAGATGACAATTCGCGCGCTAAATCTGGATCAACTGTTTCATTTAAAACTTCTTCAGGTATTGCCGGTTCATTTTTTAATTCAATGCGGCGATCGTCGCGTTGTTCATCTTTTCCAAACCGCGCACTTCCACCTCTCCCTGGTCTCTCACTTCTGGTTCGATCGCTACTTGAATTACTAGATCTGCCTGATCCACTTGGTGGACGCGATGAGCTTGAACTTCTTCTTGGTTTATCGGGTCTGTCGGGCTTACCTGATCCGGATTGTCTTGGTGTTCTTCCCGAATCATTAACCATTTAGCAAATGTAATGGTTAACGCGCTCGCTACCTAACTGAAGATAAATATGTTGCGCAAAAATCAAAATTAAATTTATTTAAAATATTTTTTGTGTGAAATTAAAATGAGGGCCGCAACTTTCGTTACGACCCTCACCAAATTATGTCCGGCAGCGTTCTACTCTCCCACAAGGTCACCCGTGCAGTACCATCGACGCTGAGAGGCT
>SXGQ01650146.1_pt1 | contig 27117 bp, 35 predicted proteins | sample 3178371 | NCBI WGS metagenome assembly SXGQ01 (sample SAMN11356859, study PRJNA531348) | freshwater metagenome | isolation source: freshwater sample F1-20 | place: China: Fuxian Lake, Yuxi | collected 2017-12-25 | reverse complement strand
GGCGGGCGAAGTTGATAAAGTCGAAATCGAGAAACGGGGCCCGCGCCTCAAGGCCGTGCATCATGGTGGCGCGGTCGATTTTTACGAGGATGTCGTCTTGCAGGTAGAGTTTCGTGTAAAATTGCAGCGTGCGGTCGATCAAGTTGGGTTGGGTGCAGGCTTCCCATGCAGAGATGGCTTCAGCGTAAACGTCCTCGAGATCGATGGGTTCGTGGAAGAGTTCGGTGAGTTCGGCGGGGTCGAGCGGGGCCATCCAGACGGGGAGCCAGAGTTTCGGCAGGTGCCCGAGGCCGCGGAGGGTGCGCTTGAGCCGGAAATCGAGACTCATGTTGCGGTGCGAAACGGGGAGGCGCGCGGCGAGGAGGCGGATGGCTTGGTGGATCTGGCGGGGGACGAATTTTTGGTAGAGCTCGGCCTGGCGCAGGGCGCGGAAGGGATCGTAACCGGCAAAGAGTTCGTCGCCGGCGTCGCCGCCGAGCGCGACCTTCACCTGCTTGCGGGTGAATTCGCCGAGCAGGTAGGTCGGCAAAAGCGAACTGTCGCCCATGGGCTCGTCGAGCTGTTGCGCGATCGCGGGGAGCAGGGCGTGGGCTTTGGCGATGGAGAGCGTTTCGGTGTGATGGTCGGTCTGAAACAGCTCGGCGACGCGGCGCGCGTAAGCGGATTCGTCGAACGAGCTTTCGTCGAAACCGATGCTGAAGGTTTTCAGCTTCCCGGGCGGGACGTGGCGCGAGGCGAAGGCGGTGATGGCGGATGAATCGATCCCGCCGCTGAGGAAAATTCCGACCGGCACGTCGGCGACCAGACGGCGCCGGACGGCGGTATCGAGCCGGGCGCGGAGTTCTTCGCCCCAAACAGCTTCGGGGTTGGCGGGGATCTCGGCGCCGGCGTAGGGTTCGATGACGTAGTCCCAGTATTTTTCGAGGCGCGGCGTGAGGACCGGATCATCGAGGTCGAGGGTGAACGAGTGCCCCCCGGGGAGTTTGAAGACGTTTTCCAGGATGGAATGCGGGGCAGGGATGTAGCCGTAGGCGAAATATTTTTTGAGGGCGCGGCGTGATAGGTTGGCGCTGACGGCGGGGTGGGCACGGATGGCGGTGAGTTCGGAAGCGAAGACGAAGGCGCCGTTTTGCGTGGAGTAGAAAAAAGGTTTTTTGCCGAAGCGATCGCGGCTGCCGAAGAGTTTCCGCGTTGAGCGGTCGTAGATGACGAAGGCCCACATCCCGTTCAGGCGAGAAGGGAGAGAAGAACCCCACTCACGGTACCCGTGGAGGAGAACTTCCGTGTCCGAGTGATCGGTCTGGAACTGATGGCCTCGGGCGACGAGTTGGGCGCGGAGTTCCGCGAAATTATAAATCTCGCCATTGAAAACGATCACAAGCCCCTCGTCGGCCGTGAGCATGGGCTGGCGACCGCCGTCTAGATCAAGAATCGAGAGCCGGCGGTGTCCAAGATAGACGGTACGGGCGGGATCGCTCCAATAACCGGAATCATCGGGACCGCGGTGCGCCAGCGTGTCGGTGATCCGCCGGAGGTCGGCGGACGAGCCCCTACCGATGAAGCCGGTGATGCCGCACATGGGTGGGCGTCACGTCGCGTCGGCGCGGGGCGTGAGGTTGTCCGTCCGGTCGATAAGGTAGGTGGGTTTGTCCTGCGATTCGTGGTAGATGCGGATGCTCAGCTCAGCTAGGAGCCCCATCAACACGCAGAGTACGCCGACGAGAAAGAGCGTGCCGCTGACAAGGGGCAGGGGCGTTTGAATCAGGGAGTTATTCTCAAAAAGCTTGAGATAAAGGGCCCACAGCACGCCCAACCCGCTGCCGCCAAAGCTGACGAGGGCGCAGCCACCGAAGAGATACATGGGCTTCTGGCCGTAGCGTTGGAGAAACCAAACGACCGAGAGATCGCACAGGACCTTGAAAATACGCTCGAGGCCGTAATTTGAATTCCCGTTAACGCGGGCGCGGTGGCGGACCGGGACCTCGGCCAGGCGCGCGCCACTGAGCACAGCGTAGATCGGAATAAATCGGTGCATTTCTCCGTAGAGATGAACGTGGCGGATGATGCTACGGCGGTAGGCTTTTAAGGCGCAGCCGAAATCATGAAGCTTCACTCCGGTCAACGTGGAGATAAGGCGGTTGGCGATCACGCTGGGTAGATTGCGTTTGAACGCGTCGTCCTGGCGATCGGCGCGCCAACCAGAGACGACGTCGAAACCCTCGGCGAGTTTCGAAAGCAACAAGCCGATGTCCTCAGGCGGATTCTGCAAATCGCCGTCCATCGTGACGACGACTTCGCCCAAAGCGTGGTGAAACCCCGCGACTAAAGCGGTGGTTTGCCCGTAGTTTCGCCGCAGGTGGATCGCCTTGAAATTTGGGTCAGCCGAGCAAACAGCATGGATGCACTCACCGGTTGAGTCCGTGCTGCCGTCGTTGATCAAAATGACCTCGTATTTTTGGCCTAGGGTGCCCAGCGCGGCAGTGAGTTCTTCGGCGAGCAGCGATACGTTTCCTGCTTCGTTGTAGAGCGGGATTATGACGGAGATCATTGAAAATATTCGGCGAGTAAGCTGAGGTGCTTGGATCCAAAGCAATTAAATTTAGGAAATAACGTCAGGCCCCCAGCACGCGGCTGAGAGTGAGGGCGACGTAGTCAACCTGATCGCGTGTGATCTCGGGGAAAATGGGTAGGGATAGGATTTGTCTCGCAGCGGTCTCGGCAGCGGGAAAGGTTCCGGTCGTGCAGCCCAGATCGGCGTAGGCTTTTTGGAGATGGATCGGAATCGGGTAATGGACTACGGTCTGGATGTTGTGCGCGGCGAGTTCTCGGGCGACCTGGTCACGATCTCTCTCGGTGATCCGAGCCACGAAGAGGTGATAGACATGATGCCCGGTCCATGTCGCGACCGACGGTAGCACCAAGCCGGGGCAGTCGGCGAGGGCCTCGCGATACCACGAGGCGGCGGTGCGGCGGTGTTCGTTCCAGCGCGCGAGTTGCCTTAACTTTACCGAGAGGATGGCCGCTTGAACCGTGTCGAGGCGGGAGTTGAAGCCTGGCACTTCGTGATGATATTTAACGACCGATCCCCAATTGCGCAGCAAACGGAGCCGTCGCGCCAGCGATTCGTCGTGGGTGGTCATGGCGCCAGCGTCGCCGAATGCGCCAAGGTTCTTGCCCGGGTAAAAGCTGAAGGCGGCGGCGGTGCCCAAAGTGCCGCAGCGTCGGCCGTCGACGAGGGTCGCGCCGTGGGCTTGGGCGGCGTCCTCGATGAGCACGAGACCGTGGCGGGCCGCCAAGGCGGCCAAGGCGTCGATGTTGGCCGGCTGCCCGTAAAGATGAACGGGGATGATCGCGCGAGTGCGCGGGGTGATCGCCGCCGCGACCGCCTGAGGATCGATGAGATAATTTTCCAAGCAACAATCGACCAGCACCGGTTTGGCCCCGGAATAGGAGATGGCTTCGGCGGTGGCGATAAAGGTGTTGGCAACGGTGATGACTTCGTCACCCGCGCCGATTCCGAGAGCCCGCAGGATCAGGTGGAGCGCATCCGTGCCGGAACCCAATCCGACGCACTGGGAGGTGCCGCAAAAATTGGCCCAAGCTTGTTCAAATTCCGTCACCTCGGGGCCGAGGATGAATTGCCCGTGGTCAAGGACCTTGGCGAGAGCCGCGTCGAGCTCGGCGCGCAGGTGGCTTATTTGCAGCGGCAGATCTTGAAAGGGGACGCGAAGCGTTGCGGGTGGGGGCATGGGAGCCGGAGGGTTAGGGCGGTGGAGACGGGCGTTTTCTGCGCCAAGTGCACCAAAAAGCCAAGAGCCCTTGCAGCGTTCGTATCATCACGCGCAGGCTCGCGGCCGAGGGCGCGCCGGCGGTGCGGGGGCGCATCTGAACCTCGACTTCGACAAACGTAGCACCGGCATCCCGTAGGCAGACCAAGGTCTCCGCCAGCATCGGAATACCGCTTTGGGTTAGATCTAGCCGCAGAAAGAGGTCGCGGCGATACGCGTGAATCCAATTCACATCACGCAGGTGCAAATCAAAGAGACTCGCGACCAATTTGGGATAAAGCCATGCGTTGAGCCGCATGAGAGGGTTGTAACCGGCGCGATAGCTGCGGCAGCCGACGATCGCATCGGCCTGGCCGAACTTGGTGAAGTAGGGGGTTAGATCGCTCTCGATCGGTATCATGTCGGCCGGCCACAACATCAGGTAGTCGCCGGCGGCCAAGCCTGCGCCGGCTCGAAAGGCCCCGCCGATTCCGGCATTCGTCTGATGATGAACCCGCGTTGAAGCCAGAGTCTCGGCGAGCCGGTCCGCGATGGCGGCGGTGCCGTCGCTGCTGCCGTCATCGACGATGATTATTTCGTAAGTGACTTTCAGTCCGGCCACCACGGCGTGCAACCGGCGGACGGTCGAATCGAGCAGGATCGCTTCGTTGTATGCCGGAACAATCAGGCTCAGCTCGGGCGTTGCCCGTCGGGGCGATAAAACGCTCATTGAGCTGATGGTGTTGCGGTCCGCCTTAGGACGCGCGCGGGGACTCCTGCGACCGTCTCGCCGGGGCGCACGTCGTGCAATACGACCGCGCCCGCACCGACCACCGCGCCGGCACCGATGGAGACCCCGCCCATAATAATGGCCCCCGAACCCAGCGAAGCCCCTTGGTGGACCGTAATAAATTCCTGTTTCCACGTGCCGGTTCGCGCGCCTTCGACGGAGGGATGGCGATCATTGATGAACATCACGCCATGCCCGACGAAAACATCCTCGGCAAGGGTGACACCGGAGCAGATAAAGGTGTGGCTTTGGATTCGGCAGCGGGCACCCAAGATGACCCCTCGTTGAACTTCGACGAACGTCCCGATCATGCAATCGTCGCCGACGGTGCAGCCATAGAGGTTGGTAAAGGGATTCAACTTTACGCGAGCGCCGAGGACTACATCCGAGGCAATGCGGCAAAAGGCAGTGTCCGGGTTTGCGCTCATAGAGCGGAGACCGGCACCATCTGGCCTCGTTGGACGAGGGACTCCTTGGCGGCGGCGAGAACGCGGACCACTCCGAGCCCGAATTCACCGTTGGCGGTGGGTTGAGAGCGATCCTGCACGCATTTCACGAACTCTTGGTCTTGCCGGAGGAGCGGTTCGAATAATTTCAGCTTTGGAATAGTGATGGTGCCGTCCCGTAAAATCATATGAAATTCTCCAAAGGAAGTGTAGTGGTTCGCTTCAACGCCTTTGTCGAAGTATCGAATCGGCTCAAGATTGTTCATGTCATCCCAGACGGCCATTTTCGTTTCGCCGACCAAAGTGAGCTGGCGGACTTTGCGGGGATTCAACCACGAAGTATGCACGTGGCAGATTACATTTTCGGGATACACCAAGGTTAAAAACCCAATGTCTTCGACGCCGGGTTGAAGAAAAGCTCCGCAGGTCGCCGATACTTCCAGCGGCGTGGCCCGCAAAAGGAAATTAAAAATGGAAATATCGTGGCTCGCCAAGTCGTGGATAGCGCCGACATCCGCGCGCACCGGGCCGAGGTTGGTGCGAACGGCATCCATGTAGTAGATGCGCCCAAATTCCCGCCGATCAAGTTCGGCCCGCAGGTGCAACACACCCGGATTGTAGAGAAAAACGTGGCCGACCATCAGCACGCGATGGTGCAGGCGGGCGAACGCGCAGAGTTGGTCGCATTCCGCCGCCGTAGCAGCCAGCGGTTTCTCGCAGAGCACATCTTTACCGGCTTCCAAGGCTTGTTTCACCAGTGCGAAATGGCTCTGGACCGGCGTCGCGATCACAACCGCATCAATGTCGGGTGAACTAAAGATTGCCTGGGCGTTCGCAGTGGTTTCGGCGTCGCGAAACTGCTCTCGGGCCATCCTTCGCCGCTCTTCCGACAGATCGCAGATATGGACGATCTCAGCTCCTGCGATGGAGTTGAAATTTCGAGCGTGATTTGGTCCCCACTGGCCGAAGCCGATCAAGCCGATCCGCACTTTTTTAGCTGGTGCTAACATGACAGGTGCAGGCTTTTGTTTCTTCGGGTGGTGTCGAGCGCGAAGCGGTTGCGGCGGATCATTGACGCAGGCCTGATTCACCCCGAGCGACAAATCGCGGATGGTATGGCGTTCAGTCGAGTGGACTGATCAATTGAGTACGCGCCGCGCAAAGTAGCGGGATGGGCGAACGCAGGTACCTCAACCCTGCGCAACAACACCTGCTCGACATAGTGTGGTTCGAGTTCGTCGGTCGCGCCGAGGTGGCCCACCGGACCGAATGAATCCCCTGAGCACCCCTACAGGACAACGCCACCCTCGTTGGGGAAGTGGTCCGTTCATCCGCTGGCACCGCAGACGGCACGCGGAGGGCGTTGCTGGCCTTCAGCATTGCGAACCTCCATCAAACAGCGCGCGAATCGCACCTCAGCCGGCGCGCTTCGCAAGGTGAATGACGGTGGCCCTCCGGCATGCAGCACCGCCGCTTCCTGCTGCTGCCCGGCGTCGCGTGCCTGAAAAACCTAGCGAGTCGCCTGCACCGAATCGTCGCGAAATGTCGGCGCGAAGATTCTCCCGGGCGCAGGGTCACGCCGTCTTTCTCGTCGAGACCTTAGTCGACCCCGTGAGGTATCGAGGCACCTGATACGCGCGGTTAACTGGCAGCCTCCCGGCAGCATTGCAGACTACGCGCCCGCGGGCTGCGCCGACCACGAGAACCACCGCTGCCCAAAATCGATCGGTGTATCGCCCTTTGTGCCGGCCGCGGCCGCGATGCACCCCGCGGCGATCCCCCCGTCAGCTCTCGCCCTGAACGAACGCACGCCGCCGCCGCACAACTATTTGCCCCACATCGTGCTCACCTAGCTAATTTACCTCCTCACTCTCGCGCCTGACCTACCCTGCGCGCTTGGCACCACCTTGAGAAAGCGCTGAATTACCGCTGCGACCGCACCGGTGACGACGACCGCGGTTTGGATAGCGCGCGCGCACCGGCCACGTGCTCGGCGAGCCCTCGCAACTTCGCGACCAGGGCGCGCCACTATCTCGCTAGGCACTGCAAACCCCGGTACGCTCGCAATCTAAACCACCTCTGCCGCCACTTCGTCGCCATCTCCGGCTGCGGCTTGGCCCTTAGTCGCTAACCCTGGATTTGGACCGAACCTTGCAACGAGGTGAAGGTAGCGAGAAACCACGACTAGGGAACGTTCGGCAGCGCTATTTGCAAACAACAGGCCGTAAACGACGAGGCCGCGTTGTCACCAACGCGCGCCGGTTCGACTTGCCTGCGGCCATGGGCTGAAACTCGTGGAGTGCTGATCAGCCATGGGGAGAATATCTGTCGTGGGCGTAAGTACCACGAGCCCAGCTTAGACTGGTTCACTGAACGTTTACCGATCCAAAGCTACCGACAACGCGGCAAGTGCGCTGGCTTCCTCAAAGCTGAAAAAACGCCAAAGGGAAAGTTCGGGCCAGCCACGAACGGCGGGAATGTTGCCAAAGCGGGGCGCGTAGACTTTGACGCAAGGGATAACTGGCGTGGTGCTGTCAAAAGCTCATCACAGACCAGCACGGAAAAACTCGCCGTTGGTTCGCACCGGCAAGAAAATACTGCGGCAGATTAAGCGCGTTATCGATTCTTTTCCGCTTTGTTCAAAAAAGTTCTTGCCGTGAATTGCTCCAACGGTAGTGTCTTCCTCTTTTCCCAAATTCCCTCTCTCAAATCAGTATGCCTACCATCAATCAACTCGTGCGGAAAGGCCGCCGCAAAGTGAGAATCAAGTCCAAGTCGCCGGCTTTGGATGGGAATCCGTTTCGTCGTGGAGTGTGCGTGCAGGTGATGACCCGTACGCCAAAAAAGCCGAATTCGGCTATTCGAAAAGTTGCAAAGGTCCGTCTCACCAACGGCAATGAAGTAATTTCTTACATCCCGGACGAGGGTCACAACTTGCAAGAGCACTCGATTGTTTTGGTGCGGGGTGGCCGCGTTAAGGATTTGCCCGGCGTTCGGTATCATATTGTCCGCGGGACGTTGGATGCCACGGGTGTCGAAAAGCGTCGGCGCAGTCGTTCGAAGTACGGAGTCAAGCGTCCGAAAGTCGCGAAAAAGTAACTCAAACCAAAGTAATTTACCATGTCACGCCGCCACAGAGCCGATAAGAGACACGTTGAACCGGACGCCCGCTATAACAGCCCGCTCGTCGCTCATTTAGTAAACGTAATCATGAAAAGCGGTAAGAAGAATATCGCTCAACGGATCGTTTACGGCGCCTTCGAAAAGGTCTCGGAAAAATTGGAAAAGGGCGACCCTGTGGATTTAATGTTGGGTGCGCTTGAAAATGCTCGTCCTCGGCTTGAGGTGAAGAGCCGTCGCGTCGGCGGCGCGACGTACCAGGTTCCAATTGAGATTTCGTTTGAACGCCAGGAAAGCCTCGCGCTGCGTTGGATCGTAGATGCCGCTAGCGCTCGTAAAGGCCTCCCAATGAGAGATGCCTTGGCTGCCGAGATTATCGACGCTTACAACAACACGGGTTCAGTTGTGAAAAAGAAAGAAGATACTCACAAGATGGCTCAAGCCAACCGGGCATTTGCACATCTCCGCTGGTAATTCGAAACTAAATTTAGCTCATGTCCGCTGTCCCTAAAATCACCATTGTCACTGACAAAGCGAAGGTTTCGCCGGTCAATGCAAAAGAACGTCCTTTCCCGTTGGAATGGACACGGAACATCGGAATCGCCGCGCACATCGATGCCGGCAAAACGACGACGACTGAGCGTATTCTTTTCTACTCTGGAGCGGTTCACAAAATGGGTGAAGTCCACGAGGGAACGACGGTTACCGATTGGATGGAACAGGAGCGCGAGCGCGGTATCACTATTACCGCCGCAGCAATTTCGTGTGCATGGAACGCTTCGTGGGGCCCATGGAAAGGGATCAAGCAGCGGATCAACATCATTGATACCCCGGGGCACGTTGATTTTACCGCAGAAGTAGAACGGTCCCTGCGCGTTCTTGACGGTGCCGTTGCGGTGTTTGATGCAGTTTCTGGAGTTCAGCCTCAGTCCGAGACCGTTTGGCGCCAAGCCAACAAATACAGGGTTCCTCGGATCGCGTTCATCAACAAGATGGATCGCGTCGGCGCGAATTTCTTCCGTTGTATTGACGATATTCGGACCAAATTGAAGGCCAACGCTCACGCGCTTTACCTTCCAATCGGTGCCGAGGAGAATTTTACGGGTCTGATCGATCTGGTGCAGAATGTGGCCTATAGTTTCGAAGAGGCCGCTAACGATCCCCTCGGCATGAAGCCGACCACCATGCCAATTCCTGACGCGATGAAGGCGCAGGCTAAGGAGTATCGGGATAAATTGATTGAAGCGGTTTCCGATTTTGACGACGTTCTCGCTGAGAAGTACCTCAACGGCGAAGAGATCAGTGTCGAGGAGTTGATGTTGTGTGTGCGTAAGGCCACCATCTCGCTCCAATTTACCGGTGTTTTCCCCGGTTCAGCTTTTAAGAAGAAGGGTGTTCAGCGCCTTCTCGATTGCGTGGTAAACTATCTTCCGAGCCCGATTGATGTCCCGCCGATGCAAGGACAGGATTCCGACGGAAATCCGGTCGAGGCCGTCGTCAGCGACAGCGCGAAGTTGGCAGGACTGGCGTTCAAACTTTGGAACGATCCATTCGTCGGTCGTCTCGTTTTCTTCCGAGTATATACCGGACAGTTGCCTCGCGGCATGTCTCTCTATAACCCCCGCACCCGGCGCAGCGAACGTGTTTCGCGATTGGTGCTGATGCGGGCAATTGAACGCGAAGAAATCGACGTGGCCTACGCGGGCGATATCTGCGCGGTTGTGGGCGTGAAGGAAGTCATCACGGGCGATACTCTTTGCGACGAGAATTTCGACATCCGGCTGGAGCCGCCATCTTTCCCTGAGCCGGTTATTTCGATGTCAATCGAACCTAACTCTAAGGCGGACCAAGAGAAGTTAGGTGTCGCTCTGCAACGACTGGTTGCCGAAGATCCTACTTTACGCGTCAAGACCGATACCGATACCGGTCAGACCATTCTGGCAGGCATGGGCGAGCTCCATCTCGAGATCATCATTGATCGGATGAAACGTGAGTTCAAGGTGGAGGCGACATCGGGTAAGCCTCAGATTGCTTACCGCGAAACGATTGCGAAAGCGTCCGACGGTGAAGGTAAGTTTATCCGGCAATCCGGCGGTAAGGGTCAATACGGACACGTCGTCATTAAGCTTGAGCCGAATGAAAAGGGTAAGGGTGTCGAAATCTTGAATGAAACGGTCGGAGGTTCGATTCCTAAAGAGTTCATCAAGCCGGCTACCGAAGGCATCCGCGAAGGAAGTAACAACGGCGTGGTCGCTGGGTTCCCGGTGGTGGACGTGATTGTTCGGATCACCGACGGCTCGTTCCACGAAGTAGACTCGTCTGAATTGGCCTTTAAGATGGCTGGCATCTTCGCATTCAAGGACGCGATGAAAAAGGCTAATCCCATTTTGCTTGAACCCATTATGGGTGTCGAGGTCACCACTCCGGAGGAGTACCAGGGAGACCTCATGGGTGATATTAATCGTCGCCGCGGGCAGATTCAAGGGATGGAAAACAAAGCAGGAGCTTGCATCATCGCCGCCCACGTGCCCTTGGAGTTACTCTTCGGCTACGTGACCGACATCCGCTCGCTATCGAAGGGTCGCGCGAGCGCAGGCATCACTCCATCCCATTTCGAACAGGTCCCCAATTCACTGCTCGCCAAAATTGTCGAAACCAACGCTAAGGGCCCGGCCCGCAGCTAAACTCCAGTTATTTTTACGCCATGAAAGGCCAACGAATTCGCATCAAATTACAGGGTTTCGACTATCGAGTGATCGATCAGTCGGCGCAGGACATCGTTGAGACGGCCAAGCGGTCCGGGGCTCGCGTCTCAGGCCCGATACCTTTGCCCACCCGCATCGAAAAGCTATCGGTCAATCGCTCGCCCCACGTCGATAAGAAGTCGATGGAGCAATTTGAGACCCGTACCCACAAACGTCTGATTGATATCATCGAACCCACCGCTCAAACGGTCGATGAACTCAAAAAGCTCAATCTTCCTTCTGGCGTCGATATCACCATCAACGTTTAAGACCCAGCCAACTAACTCTACAGTCAGCAGCTGCCTATGTGCCCTATTCGGCACCGCTAGGTTTCTCGCTTAAGTAGGCCGTTAAAACGGAATTATTCCACCTACCGCTTAGCACATGATCTCATCGCTCCTCGGCAAAAAATTAGGCATGACCCAGGTCTACGACGCTCAAAACGTCCTAGTTCCGGTCACTGTCGTAGAGGCAGGACCCTGCCCAGTTGTTCAAGTAAAGACGGTCGAAAAAGATGGCTATAATGCCGTCCAGATCGGCTTCTCCAGCAAAAAGCCCAAGAATACCTCGGCGGGCGAAATGGGGCATGCGAAAGCATCCGGCCTCGAGATCGCACCTCGTCTCCTGAGTGAAATTCGCTCAGTATCCGCGCCGACCCTTAAGGTTGGAGATATGATCACCGTCGCCGCGTTTGCGGAAGGTCAGTTCGTCGACGTAAGCGGTGTCACCAAGGGCAAGGGCTTTCAAGGTGTCGTAAAGCGTTTCCGTGTAGCCGGCGGTCCAGCGTCTCATGGATCCATGTTCCATCGGCGGATCGGATCTGTCGGTATGCGTCAGACGCCTGGACGGGTCTGGAAAAATCAGGCAATGCCTGGTCACATGGGCAGCGACGCCCGCACGGTTCAAAATCTCCGGGTTGTTCGGATCATTGCTGAACAAAACCTTATCCTTGTTAAGGGTGCCATCCCCGGCGCCAACGGCGACGACGTCATTGTTCGTTCGGCCATCAAGGGACAACCGAAAGCAGCCAAATAACCTGGAGCCTCCGTTATGAAACTCACCGTTTTCAATTCAGATGGCACCACTAGCCGCGAGCAAGACTTCGCCGGAATTCCTAGCTTTGAAGGGGATAAGGGCACCCAAGCGTTAAAAGAGGTCATTGTGGCCATTAATGCCAATAACCGCCAAGGAACTCATTCGACGAAGACGCGGGGAGAAGTTCGTGGTGGTGGTAAAAAACCATGGCGCCAGAAGGGTACCGGCCGTGCGCGAGCCGGTTCGATCCGCTCTCCCTTGTGGGTGGGTGGAGGTGTGGTCTTCGGTCCAAAACCACGCGATTACTCAAAGAAGATTAACGCGAAAGTTAAGTCTCTCGCGTTTAGTCGCGCGCTCTTCGACCGCGCTTCTGCCGGAGAGATCGCGGTGATTGAGAATTTCGTCGCCGATGCGAAGAAGACCAAGGTTGTGAACACGATTTTGGGTCGAATCGCTCCGGCTGGAAAGGTTCTGCTGGTGGATGCACCCTTCTCCAAAGGGACCGCTCAAGCTGCCCGCAACATCGAGCGTGTATATCTGCAAGAAGCAGCCAAATTGAACCCGGTGGACCTTGCGAAATATAAGAAGATTATTGTGAGCACCAAAGCACTCGAAACCATCATTGCCCGAATCAACGGAGGTAAAAACTGATGAACGCCCACAACGTCTTAAAGACAGTCCTTCTTACTGAAAAGGCCAACAAGCTATCTGCTCAACTCGGGCAGTATACTTTTGAAGTCTTCCCGGATGCCAACAAGCACGCGATCGCTCTCGCGGTAGAACAAACCTTCAAGGTCACGGTTCGCCGGGTTAACGTTCAAAACTACCGCGGCAAAAACAAAAAGAGTCGCCAAGGACAACCGAGTATCACGTCCGACTTCAAAAAGGCGATCGTTACGCTAAAGACCGGTGACAAGATCGAACTCGTCTAGTCCCAGTAGCACCTAACCGAAACCATCACCATGGCTATTCACTCTTTCCGTCCCCTCACGCCGTCAGGCAGATTCACTTCGCTTAACAAACGAGAGGGTCTTTCCAAAGAGCGCCCGCTGCGCAGCCTCACCGAACCTCTAAATAAGACCGGTGGACGAAATGTTTACGGTCGGGTCACATCGCGTCATCGCGGCGGTGGCCACAAGCAGCTCTACCGTATCATCGACTTCAAGCGTGATATCTTGGACATGCCGGCTAAAGTTCAGGCTCTGGAGTATGATCCCAACCGGACCTCTAATATTGCATTGGTGGCGTATACCAACGGCGAAAAACGTTACATTTTGGCTCCTAATGGACTTAAAGTGGGTGACACTATTTTCGCTTCAAATAAGGCTACGACCAACGATTTCAATGTTGGCAATAATTTCCCTCTTTCGTTAATTCCTCCATCAACGCGGCTGCACTGCGTTGAACTGGTTCCAAACCGCGGGGCCAAGATCGCTCGGTCTGCAGGGACGGCCTTGGAGCTGGTTGCGGTTGAAGATGGAGTTGCTCAGCTGAAAATGCCTTCTGGAGAGTTGCGCGTAGTCAATGCCAAGTGCCGAGCCACCATCGGTGAGGTTGGCAACGGTGACCACAATAAACAATCTCTAGGTAAAGCCGGCCGTAGTCGTTGGTTAGGTCGGCGTCCCCATGTCCGCGGTATGGCGATGAACCCCGTCGATCATCCGAACGGCGGCGGCCAAGGTAAGTCGAAGGGCGGCGGTGGTCGTCAGCAACTCGTTTCTCCTTGGGGACAACTCGCCAAAGGGTTCCCGACCCGCCGGCGTTCAAAGCAATCGAACAGTATGATTATTGTCCACCACAATGGCCGTAAGCCGCGTGGTCGAAAGTAAGTAACCCTTTAATTATCGCATCATGGCCCGCTCCATCAAAAAAGGATTCTTTGTAGACTACCATCTTCTCGAGAAAATCGAGAAGGCGGTAAAGACTGCGGCTAAGAAACCAATTCAAACCTGGTCTCGCCGTTCAACGATTACACCCGACTTCATTGGACATACCTTTAGTGTTCACAACGGCAAGGTATTCACTGCGGTTTATGTCACCGAGAACATGGTGGGTCACAAACTAGGGGAGTTCGCTCCCACACGTGTTTTCAAGGGGCATGGCGGCATGACTCGCAAGGAGATCTAAGGGTAACTGGTATGCGAATTCTCCTCCAATTCTCCTTCGTATTGTTCATGGCTTCGCTCATTTCGGGCGTAGCTGCGGCCAGTATGACGGCGACGGTGGTGAAGGCCCACGCTTCTCCAGCGGCAGATTTAGTTGAAATTGATGCTGGTAGCGAGGCTGGTCTGCGTTTGGGGATGCGAGCTAACGTTGTTCGTGAAAACGCCTTTATCGCGACCTTGGTTGTCGTCGAATTACGTTCTTCGGCTTCGGTCGCACTGATCGAGGTTTTGTCCCAAGGCGAGCATTTTCGCGCCGGTGACCAGGTTCATATAAATTCATCAACATTTTTGTCCAAATAACATAAAAAGGATAGGTTGGAATATTTCAATACTGTCGCCGATCTATCGATCGGAATAATAAACAATACCATGGAAGTCCAAGCACTCACACGTTATGCTCGCATGTCACCGAAAAAGGTGCGCGAGGTGGCGCGCACCATCCAAGGGCGCAAGGCGAATGAAGCGGTCCAATACTTGACCCTCATTCCGCGTAAATCCGCAGCATTGATCGTGAAGACTTTGAAGAGCGCGATTGCCAACGCAGAGAACAACAACAATCTTTCTTCTGATTCTCTCACCGTAAAGAGCGCTATCATCGAAAACGGACCGGTATTGAAACGTTTCAAAGCCGGGGCGCGTGGAACCGCGATGCCGCGCCGGAAGAAAATGGCGCATATTCGCATTGTTCTGTCCGACGGTAACTCAAACTAAATAATTCCATGGGCCAAAAGACTAATCCTATCGGTTTCCGTCTCGCGATACGCCGTAACTGGCAATCCCGTTGGTTCGCAACGAAGAAAGATTTCCCAAAACTTCTCCTCGAGGACCAACTGATCCGGGACTCGTTAATGGCGAAGTTGAAGCAAGCTTCAGTTCCTCGGATTTTTATCGAGCGAGCGTCTAACCGAGTGAGAGTGAAAATCTACACCGCCCGACCTGGCATCGTGATCGGTCGCAAGGGCGCGGAGGTGGAGAATATCAAAGCTGATCTCGCGAAATTAACCGGCAAGGAGATCCTCCTCGATATTCAAGAGGTGAAAAAGCCCGAGATCGAAGCCCAACTTGTCGCTGAGAACGTAGCGCTACAACTTGAGCGTAGAATCGCGTTCCGCCGAGCGATGAAGAAGGCGGTTGAAATGGCGATGGCTCTCGGCGCTGAGGGTATCCGAATTCAATGCTCTGGTCGTCTTGGTGGGACTGATATCGCACGCCGCGAATGGCAACGTAAGGGCCGCGTTCCTTTGCACACTTTGCGCGAAAATATTGATTATGGGTTCTCAGAGGCCCTTACCCTATACGGTAAGATCGGCGTCAAATGCTGGATATGTAAGAAAGAGGAGCAGGCAACATAATCTCGTTTCTCAGCAGCAACATCCAAAAGTAGGAAAATTTTATGGCTTTAGCACCGGCACGAACAAAGTATCGCAAGGTAATGAAGGGGTCCCGCGCGGGTAACGCCAAACGTGGCAATACGCTCGCTTTCGGAGAATTCGGCCTCCAATCGCTCACCCGCGGCCCAATGACTGGGCAGCAGATCGAGGCGGCGCGGGTAACGATTTCACGTCACCTTAAACGAAAAGGAAAGCTTTGGATTCGCGTTTTCCCGCATAAGCCGGTGACCAAGAAACCGCAGGAGGTCCGCATGGGCCAAGGTAAAGGTCCGGTTGAGTTCTATGTGGCCGTCATCAAGCCAGGCGCTGTGCTTTTCGAACTTGCGGGCGTTTCTGTAACTATTGCGAAAGAGGCGTTTCGTCTGGCCGATGCCAAGCTTCCATTCCATTGCCGTTTTATTGCGCGGGATGGCGCCTCTGCTTAAAAGCCCGAATCTCAATTATATACCATGACCGCCAAAGAAATTCGTGAGCTCTCCGTCTCGGAGATATCTACCAAACTTCGCGAGACTCGTGAACTTCTGCTTCAGCTCCGTCTTCGGAAACAAACGGGGCAAGTTGAGAAGCCACATCTCCTTCGAACTTACCGAAAAGACATCGCAAGGCTAGAGACCGTTCTGACCATGAAGAAGAAGCTATCTGTTTCTGCCGCCTAATCTCAGCCGACAAATTTGACCTAATTGCCATGTCTACTGCCCATTCAGGAATCCGCAACACTCGAAAGACCCTCATTGGCTTTGTCACCAGCCGATCAGGCGACAAATCGATCAAAGTGACCATTCCCTACAAGACGCCTCATTCGCTCTACCACAAGGTCATTAATCGCAAGACCGTGGTTCACGTTCACGACGAGGCCAACGACGCAAAAGTGGGAGACAAAGTTGAGATCATGGAGTCCAGACCCCTCAGTCGTCTCAAACGCTGGCGTGTGATCAACATCATTGAGCGTGCGGTTACTTCTGAAGCGGTCGCAATAAGCGAGAATGACGTTGCGGCTTTGGTTCCTACCAAGAAGACCGCGGCCAAAAGCCCTGTGGTCTAATCAAAAAAACTGACAAAGGATCCCAATGATTCAATTACGTTCCATTCTAGAAGTTGCGGATAACACCGGAGCTAAGCGAGCTGCGATGATTAGCAAAAAGGGCCAGATCACCACTACGGCCGGTGTTGGCGATATCATCACTGTCCACATCAAGTCCAGTGCGACGGAAGCCACCGTTAAAAAAGGTGAGGTCGTAAAGGCCGTTGTAGTGAGGACTCGCGCGCCGGTTCGACGGACCGACGGCAGCTACCTTCGCTTCGACAGCAACGCGATTGTGATTATTGACGCCACGAACAATCCAAAGGGCACCCGTATCTTCGGCCCCGTCGCGCGTGAACTCCGTGCGAAGAACTTCATGAAGATTATCTCTCTGGCGCCAGAAGTATTATAAATTATGGCTTCGAAATTTCACATTAAACGCAACGACCAAGTTGTTGTAATCGCAGGCTCCCACCAGGGCAAGCAAGGCAAGGTAATGGAAGTCGTTGCGAGCAGCTCGCGTGCCCGCGTTGAAGGTGTCGCGATGATGAAGCGGCACATGAAGAAATCAACCGAGCACCCGCAGGGGGCTATCGTCGAGCGCGAGGGCACAGTCCACGTATCCAACCTGATGCTAAAGTCAGTTTTCGATGCGAGCAAGCGCAAGAAAGCCGTTGTTGCGACGGAGTGATTGGTTCTCCGATTACCCACAGCTACTCTTGTTAAACATTATTCTAGATTTGCCCACCACTAAGCCGACAGACAAAGTCTGGCGATACCTATCATGAGCCACGTTCCTGCCCTAAAAAGAATCTACACCGAGCATGTTTTTCCCGAGCTCATGAAGAGCCGAGGCTATAAAAATAAGCATCAAGTCCCGAAGATTACAAAGATCAGCCTGAATACCGGGATCGATGCTGAAGCCGACAAGAATCAAATCGTAGATATCCAACGGGACCTCGCCTCTATCGCCGGTCAGAAGCCGGTCCTGACGAAGTCACGTAAGGCGATTTCGAACTTTAAACTTCGGGAAAACCAGGTTGTGGGTTGCCGCGTCACGCTGAGGGGTAACGCGATGTGGGATTTTCTGTACCGTTTGATCGCGGTGTCCCTACCAACGATCCGCGACTTTCGTGGAGTCCCGCCCAAACTCGATGGCCAAGGAAATTATAATCTCGGTGTTTCGGATTTTACTATCTTCCCGGAGATTACAGTCGAGAACGTTAAGAAGGCCATGGGCCTTGATATTACGATTGTTACCACCGCATCGACTGATGAAGAAGGCCGGGAGCTGTTGAAGCTTTTGGGTATGCCGTTTCGTCGGGTTGAAGCCAAATCCGTCACTACATAATTTCCACCCGCCATGCCGAAGACATCTGCTATCGAACGCAATAAAAAGCGCATTTTGCTTGTTGCTAAACACGCCGCGAAGCGCGCTGAAATCAAGGCCGCTTTGGTCAACCCTGCCACGACCGATGACGAGTTCTTTGCGCTTTCGAAGAAGCTGCAGAAGATGCCACGGAATTCGTCCGCAGTTCGCGTCAAGAACCGTTGTTCAATGAGCGGGCGCCCTCGCGCGTTTATCCGCAAGTTTGGCGTCTCACGTATCCAATTCCGTGAATTGGCTTTGGCGGGTAAAATTCCCGGTGTGACAAAGTCGTCTTGGTAACCTAATTTTTCGTCGAGAGTTCGCTTGCAGTTGCAGGCAGGATATGACTCGGCGATCTTCAAAAACATCCAGTTATGACCGATCCAATTAGCGACTTTACTACTCGCCTACGTAACGCCAGCCAAGCGCGTTTGGCGGAGTGCGTTTCGCCGCACTCGAAACTTAAGGAGAGCCTCGCTGCGATCCTCAAAGCCGAAGGTTATGTTGCCGACTTTACCAGCGGGAATGACAGTGCTGGACACAAGACCCTCGTGGTTAAGATGAAATACGTTAACGGTGCCCCTGCGATCACAGCGATCAATCGGACGTCTACCCCCGGCCGCCGCATCTACTCGGCCTACACTGAGATTCCCCGGGTTCTTAACGGGTTGGGAATCGCGATTGTTTCTACTTCCAAGGGTCTTATGAAAGACGCCGATTGCCGCCGCAATAAAGCGGGCGGTGAACTGATTTGTAACGTTTGGTAATCCTCCACTAACATGAGTCGCATTGGAAAACAGCCAGTTTCTATTCCTGATAAAGTAAAGGTGGGGGTCGTTAACTCGACAGTCTCGATTGAGGGACCGAAGGGCAAAGTATCGAAGATCTTCGCTCCCGTGGTGAAGATCACTGTCGCCGATAAAAAAGTTACTTTTGCCCCGACTGAAGACTCCCGTTTCTCGAGGGCGATGTACGGCACCGTCCGCTCGATCGTGGCTGGCATGGTCAAAGGGGTAACCGATGGCTACAGCAAAGATCTTGAAATCCAAGGTGTTGGTTTCAAAGCTAATTTGAAAGGGAAGCAGCTCGATTTGGCTTTAGGCTACTCCCATCCGATCATCATGGATATCCCCGAGGGAATCAAAATCACGGTCGTTGAAGGCACCAAAGTTAAGGTAGAGGGTTGCGACAAGCAACTGGTGGGTGCTGTTACAGCTGAAATTCGCAGCTACTATCCTCCAGAGCCTTATAAGGGTAAGGGTGTCCGAATTGTCGGCGAGCGTGTTCGTCGCAAGGAAGGCAAGACGGTCGCGTAACGAATACTACTCAATTCTGATTCTTCATGAACACAATTTATAAAGCTGAACTGCTACAAAAACGCCGCTGGCGGATACGCAAGAAGGTGGTCGGAACAGCACTCCGTCCGAGACTCAGCGTGCGCTTCACCGGACAAAACATTTACGCCCAAGCGATCAATGATGAATTGGGGGTGACATTGGTTTTCATCGGTACACTTGATCCTGAGTTACGTAAGATCAAGGCGGGGGCTAATATTGCCGGAGCGAAAGCTCTTGCTGCGGCCTTCGTCTCCCGAGCTAAAGCGGCCGGCATCACAACAGTTGTATTTGATCGTAGCGGTGCGCGCTACCATGGAAAAGTAAAGGCATTTGCTGACACCGCTCGTGAGGGCGGACTCGTATTCTAATTCGCTATGAGCACTGATATTGTTCCCCCCGTCACCGTTCCGGATTCACCCGCTGTCGCACCTGCGCCTAATCGCGCGGGAGACCGCGGTCAACGTGGCCCTCGTCGCGACGGGAATGGTCCTCGCGGACCTCGCCGAGACGACCGCAATAAGCCGACCCTCTCCGCGGATGGGACCGCGATGATAGAGAAAGTTGTGTTCATCAATCGTTGCGCGAAGGTCGTAAAGGGTGGGCGTCGGTTTAGTTTTTCGGCGCTCGCCGTGGTGGGCGACGGAAAGGGCAAAATCGGGATTGGCTACGGGAAAGCCAACGAGGTGCCTGATGCGATCAAGAAGGGCACGGCTAACGCTCATAAACACATGGTCTCGGTGAAGCTGAAGGGCGATACCATTTCTCACGATGTGTTCGGTCAATACGATGGCGGAAGGGTTTTGCTCAAGCCTGCTTCGCCCGGTACTGGGTTGATCGCGGGCGGCGGGGTCCGTGCGGTGCTTGAAGCTGCGGGGGTGAAGAATGTTCTCACTAAATCGATGGGTTCTAGCAACCATATTGCGGTGGTGAACGCCACTTTGGCAGCACTTCAGCAGCTGCGGTCCGGTGACGAAATCACCGAATTGAGAACCTCTCGCTGAGGGTCAGATTTTATATCCGAGTCTTGATTTGGGAATACCAATCAGGGCGCTAAAAACAGGAAATCTATATGAAACTACATGAAATGAAGAATGTCGCCGGGGCCGTTCATCGCAAAAAGCGAGTGGGCTGCGGCGAAGGAAGTGGCCACGGCAAGACTTCAGGGCGCGGCGGTAAAGGTCAAAGTGCGCGCTCGGGAAGCAGTATCCGTCCTGGTTTTGAGGGCGGACAGATGCCTCTCTATCGAAAATTGCCCCATCGCGGCTTTAATCAAGCAGCCTTCCGGATCGAGCCCCTGATTGTCAATGTGGGCGATTTCGCCCGTCTTGATCCTTCTGTTGTTGATATCACTGCTGAAGTGTTGGCCGTTGCGGGATTGATCCGTCACGACGGAAATTTCCTTAAGGTTCTAGGCGATGGTGAGGTCACGCGTGCCTTCAATGTCACGGCAGTGAAGTTCTCTGAGTCGGCGAAGGCCAAGATTGAGAAGGCGGGCGGCAAAGCAGTGATTGCCCAATAATTACCAGTCAACCCTTCTCCCCTGTGGATTTGGTCGCCCTGTGTTCCGGCTCTAATTACCCGAAATGTTTTCCGCTTTCACCAACTCTTTAAAAATTCCGGAGCTTCGTTCCAGAATCTTTTATACGCTCTCTCTTCTGTTTGTTGCTAGGGTTGGAGCTCACATTCCACTCCCTGGCATTGACCCGGAGCCACTGCAAAAATTCTTTGCAGAACAGGCCGGCGGAACGGGCGGAGCGTTGGTGGGGCTATACAACATGTTCACTGGGGGGGCTCTCGTAAAGGGAGCAGTCTTTGCCCTGGGTATCATGCCGTACATCAGCGCCTCCATTATTTTTCAGTTGATGACGGCAGTGGTTCCCGCGCTGAGCCGCCTTCAGCAGGAAGGTGATGTTGGACGTCAGAAGCTAACGCAATATATGCGCTATGCGACGGTGCTTATTTGCTTGGTGCAAGGGACTCTTTTGATTTGGGCGCTGGAACAGCCTGGGCGGCTCTTCCCGGGCTATGACGAAAACGTCTATGGTCCGATTGTTGTAGTCGGAAAACTCGGGTTCTTGATTACTTCGGTGATCTTTATGACCGCCGGGACCATGCTTTTGATGTGGCTCGGAGAGCAGATTACTCAGCGTGGAATCGGTAACGGAGTCTCTCTTTTGATTACCGTCGGAATCCTGGCCGACATCCCGAATGCGGCCGTGGCGACCTACAATCTCTTCTTCCGTCCAATCGGGACAGGGCAGAGTCTGGGTGTGTTGGAAGGCGTCGTGATGGGCTTGCTTTTTGTCGTGGTGACCATGGGTGTCATCATGGTGGTTCAGGGCCAACGCAAGATCCCTGTCCAATACGCCAAGAGGGTGGTTGGTAACAAAGTAATGGGGGGGCAGAGCTCGTTTTTGCCCCTGAAGGTCAATTATTCCGGAGTCATGCCGGTAATTTTCGCCAGTGCGATTCTGCTTTTTCCCCAACAAATTTTTTCTCAACTCGGTGCGGCTTTCAATATCAAGTTCTTGAGTGAGATCTCGCAGAATTTGCTACGAGGGCATTGGAGCTATTACCTGATTGATACCGTTTTGATCATGTTTTTCAGTTATTTTTGGGTCTCGGTGATGTTCAAACCAATTCAGATCGCCGACGATCTAAAGAAATATGGTGGTTACATTCCCGGAGTTCGTCCAGGCGAACCGACTGCGCAGTTTTTGGATTTTATCATGACCCGATTGACCTTGGCCGGTTCGATCTTCTTGACGGTCATTGCGGTCATGCCTGACTTCTTGTTGTTCGAGCTTAACGTTCCGCAACGAATCGCCATATTCTTTGGCGGTACTGGTATGCTGATCACCGTAGGCGTGATTCTCGATACCATGCGACAGGTTGAAACATTTCTTTTGCAGCGTCACTACGACGGCTTTTTGAAGAAGGGTCGAATCCGGTCCCGGAGCGCAAATCCTCAGGGAATGACCGGTGATGCCCTGAGCTCCGACGCAATCATGAAGCTCGCGCTGCCGATGTTGGGTCTGCTGGTGTTGGGCGTTACCATTGCTCTTTACCGACATTTCTCGAAATAAGTTCTTTACTCGGGGTTCGATGATCCTCACATCTCAACCTCCCAAGCGTTGGAGCCTTATTTTGAGGCCCCTAACTCTATTTCCTTTCAATCGTGCTTTGGTTGCAGCCAAGCGCACGGGAAAAGGTCGTTCTTTGCACATTGAGCACGTCTCTCCTTTCGGCAGTTCGCCGGAGGAGATTTCGCGAAACCTTATCACTGAGGTAATTAAGAACATTTCACTCGTTCATTCGAGCAGTGTTCCTTACGCGCACACCTGAAGCGGGTATTGTGGTGGATTCTAGCCCGGCTACGTTGCTCCAAGTATTGATCTTCGACGGATGTCCTTTGCCCATTCTTTCTCTCATTTGGGACGCATTGAATTGCGCGGTTCTCTTGGACACGTTGATTATCACTACGCCTTTCGCGCACGATTTGTTTCGGTTTTTAGGTTATCCGCATGATACCCATCAAAAATAGAGAGGGTATCGCAAAAATGCGAGAAACCTGCGCGATAGCGGCAACTGTTCTACATAAGCTGAAGAAGCTGGTGTTGCCGGGAGTAACTACCCAAGATTTAGAGGAAGCTGGCAGGAAATACATCGCTGATCTAGGCGCGACCAGCGCCTGTTTCGGCTACCGCCACGGCTCGCGGCGCTACCCAGCGCATACCTGTATTTCTGTGAACGAGGAAGTCGTTCATGGCATTCCGTCGTTTCGGAAGGTCCTCCGGGAAGGGGACATTGTTTCTCTCGATATTGTCGTATTCTACAACGGTTATGTCGGCGATAACGCCTACACCATGCCAGTAGGGTCGGTTGCTCCGGCCGTTGAAAAGTTACTTCGTGTATCTAAGGAGGCGCTTGACCTGGGGATCAAACAGGCGCGGGTAGGGAACCGAATTGGTGATATTTCGTATGCCATTCAAACGCACTGCGAAGCTAGCGGATTGAGCGTCGTGCGAGAGATGGTAGGTCACGGCGTCGGTGTGGCTATGCACGAGCCCCCTGAAATCGCGAACTTCGGGCGCCGCGGGAGCGGCGAGAAGATCAAACCCGGGATGACCCTCGCAATCGAACCCATGGTCAACCTTGGTGGATTCAAGACCAAGACCCTAGCGGACGGTTGGACTCATGTGACCTCCGACGGACTCCCCTCCGCTCACTTCGAACATACTGTGCTCACGTCCGATACCGGGCCTGAGATCCTTACGATCCCAAGCCTCTAAGATATTCAATTTTTCTTGTTAGTTTAATTTTAACCAACCCAACATATTATGCCACGTCTCCTCGGCGTCGAAATACCCGCGAAAAAGAAAATCGCGTTCTCTCTCCGTTACATCTACGGCATCGGGCCTCAGCGGGCCGATTTGATTGTTAAGGAGGTCGGGCTCGACCCCGATTCTCGCGCCCAAGATCTCACCGAAGAGCAACTCAATAAAATCTTGCATGTGATCACTGATCACAAGTGGGTGGTTGAGGGTGATTTGCGGCGTGACCACACCGCGAATTTGAAGCGTCTCCAAGCGATCAACTGCTACCGTGGTATCCGGCACCGCCGCAGTCTGCCGGTCCGCGGTCAGCGGACTAGCACGAATGCCCGGACCCGTAAGGGACCTCGAAAGACCGTTGGTGTCACCAAAGCTAAGGAAGTTTAACCTACCACTCACATGGCCGAAGAAAAGTCCGCACCCAAGAAAGAAAAGACCGCCAAGACCGCATCGGTCGCCGGCGAATCGAAGCCTGCAAAGGCGCCAAAAGCACCAAAAACGGCGCCTGCAGCAGACGGTTCGTCCCCGTCAGCTGTTGCTCCCGCCGCGCCTGCGGCGCCGATTGAAGCCAAACCTGTTGAGTTGATTGGCGGCGTTGCCCGCCAACCGACGGCAGAGGAACTGCTAAAAGAAGAGATCGGATCCATCAAGGTTCGTAAGGCCAAGGGATCAAAGAACGTTACCTCCGGCGTGGCCAATGTTCTGGCGTCCTTCAACAACACGATCGTTTCGATTACTGACCACAAGGGCGCGGTAATTGCCTGGTCTAGTGCAGGAAAGTGCAACTTTCGCGGGTCGCGTAAGTCCACGGCCTACGCTGCTCAGATCGTCGCTCAAGATGCGGCGCGCAACGCAATGTCGCACGGGCTGAAGGATGTCGTTATTCGTATTTCCGGACCGGGTCTCGGAAGAGACAGTGCGGTCCGTGCATTGCAGGCGATCGGCCTCGAGATCACTTCGATCGTCGATGTCACTCCTATTCCCCATAACGGATGCCGTCCTCGTAAACGTCGCCGCGTCTAAGTCTTCCTGATCCTCTCTTAATATTTAACTTTTATCTACCATGGCTCGTTATACAGGCCCAACCACCAGAATTAGCCGCCGTTTCGGCGTGCATTTGTTAGGATCCGCGAAGGCCCTTGAGCGTCGCAATTACCCACCGGGACAACATGGACCGAAATCTCGCCGTAAAGTCTCCGAGTATTCGGTCGGACTCGGTGAGAAGCAGAAGCTCCGTTTCGTTTATGGATTACTTGAGCGCCAATTCCGCCGCACCTTTGAGATTGCGAAGCGTGAGCGTGGTGTAACCGGCGAGAGATTTCTTCAATTGCTTGAGACGCGTCTCGACAGTGTGGTGTATCTGCTTGGTTTGGCCAAGAGTCGCGCAGCGGCCCGGCAATTTGTGAATCACGGGCATATTCGCGTTAACGGCCGGAAGCTGGACATCGCGAGTTACAGTGTGAAGGCGGGCGACGAGATTGAAGTGAAAAACGCACCGGCTTCGCGGCAGTTCGCGACCCGCAATCTCGAAGAGAACCGTATTCGCAATGTTCCTGGATGGCTGGCGCTGAATGCGGAGCTGTTCAAGGCAAGTGTCACCCGGCTGCCGAAGCGCGATGAGATGGATCAGAACATCAACGAACAACTTATCGTTGAGTTTTATTCACGCTTCTAATTTTACCTCAACTTCAGAATCATCCCATCCTTTAAGTAACAAACCGTCAGAGTTCATCACCATGCCCAAACGCCTCGGAAAGTTCGAACTCCCCAGCAAGCTCACAAAAATCGAGGAAGGCGCTACGCCAACCTACGCCAAATTCATCGCTGAGCCATTCGAGGCCGGCTATGGCCACACCGTCGGAAATTCCCTCCGGCGCGTTCTACTCAGCTCCATTGAGGGAGCCGCTATTTCGTCGATCAGAATCGACGGCGTAAACCACGAGTTTCAGTCGATCGACGGTGTCGTTGAGGATGTCACGGATATCGTCCTTAATCTAAAGAAGGTGCTCATCGTGTCCCACAAGCGGGATATCATCAATCTGACGATCAAGGCTAACAAAGTGGGTCCCGTGACAGCGGCCGAGATTCAGGCGGATTCGAATATCACGATCGTAAATCCCGACCAAGTAATCTGCACGTTGGACACGAAACGTAATTTCGAGGCGGAGATTGAGATCAAGACCGGCCGGGGTTATTATCCCGGCGAGCAGAATAAGAAGGAAGAGCAGGCTATCGGTGTGATTCCGATTGATTCGCTCTTTTCCCCGGTTCGTCTCGTGAAGTATTCGGTCGAGGCAACCCGCGTCGGTCAGATCACCGATTATGATAAGCTCATTCTAGAGATTTGGACCGACGGCCGGATTACCCCCGATGATGCGCTCAAACAGTCCGCTTCCATTCTCAAACATCACCTCGATGTCTTTGATCGCGTCAGTGAAGAGACCTACGAGTTTGAGAACCAACAGTCCGAGGTGAGCGAAGAGCAGAACAAGCTCCGCAAGCTTCTCAACATGTCGGTCAACGAAATTGAACTTTCGGTGCGTGCGGCAAACTGTCTCAACAATGCCAATATCACCACGGTCGGCGAGCTGGCGATGAAGACCGAGCAGGAGATGCTCAAATACCGGAATTTCGGCAAGAAATCCCTGAACGAAATCAAAGACAAATTGGAGGCCTTGGGTCTCTCTTTGGGTATGAAGTTCGATGAGCGTCTCCTTGAGACGAAGAAGGAAGCTTAACCCATTTGACTCTCGCGCCGTCCAGTTCCGCGCCACGCTGCGGCTGGATTGCCGATCGGGAGTCGGTTTAGATATAAAATAATATGCGTCACAATAAACATCACGCCTCTCTCGGCGTCACTGCTCCGCACCGTAAATCGATGATGGCTAACATGGCTGCGTCGCTCATCACCCACGGTCGGATCAAAACTACGTTTGCGAAGGCGAAAGCTCTTCGCCCGTTCATTGAAAAAGTCATCACGAAAGCCAAGAAAGCGGCTCTCAAGACCGAAAAGAAGGACGCGATCCATCTTCGTCGTTTGGCCCTTGCCGACGTGCGTGACGAGACCGCAATCACGTTGCTGTTTAACGAAAAGGTAAAGGACTTCGCCAATCGTGTCGGGGGCTACACCCGCATCTACAAACTCGGGCCCCGTGCTCAAGGTGATGCAGCTGAAATGGCCTTGATCGAGTTTGTGAAAGCTGATGATCCCGGCTATAAAGCGGCCAAGAAGCCGGCCAAGGTAAAGAAAGCACGGGTCGCCAAAGTGGCCGCTCCCGCCGCTGAAGCCCCAGCCGCCCCGGCGACTGAAGGCGAAGCAAAAGCTTAAGCTTCGTTCGGGTTATCGGCCGGCAATCCGCCGTCCGTATTTCAAAAGCGTCGACCTCCGGGTCGGCGCTTTTTTGCGTCAACATGGGCGGGAATCCGGTCGCGATAATCGTAAGCGTCCGGCCAGGGACGTAAGCGTCCGGCCAGGGACCTCCTATCCGACCGATGAGCGGTGGGATATGATGTCGCAATGGCAACTATAGCGACCGAGTTGATAGAGACGAAGCGAGATGAGCGGGGCCGACAAATACGTTCGGCAGAGGAACGGGAG
>SXGQ01795107.1_pt1 | contig 27138 bp, 20 predicted proteins | sample 3178371 | NCBI WGS metagenome assembly SXGQ01 (sample SAMN11356859, study PRJNA531348) | freshwater metagenome | isolation source: freshwater sample F1-20 | place: China: Fuxian Lake, Yuxi | collected 2017-12-25 | reverse complement strand
TGGCGCGGCCCCGGTGGCTGATTTGCCGGGCCTGCCGCTGCAACCGTTGCTCGCCAACGAGCCCGCGAAATGGCGCACGCATCTCTTCGCCGAGTATCACACGCATGCCGCCGCGGCGAACTACCATCCGCAGCGCAGTGTGCGCACGGAGCGCTTCAAGCTGATCGAGAATCTACTGCCTGACACGCTGAATCCCGATTACGCCGACACACTTCGCAAGCTCGAAGGCGACGCCAAAGGCCGCGGACAGCCTGATTTCAAAGGCAGCCTCCCCAACGCCATCGCCGCCGCACCCGAAGTCCGCACCGCCTACGCCGTGATGGAAAAACCACCGCGCTACGAGCTCTACGACCTGCAGAACGACCCGTTTGAGTTCCGCAATCTCGCCACCGCCCCCGAGCACGCTGTCACGCTCGCCGATCTGCAAAAGCAACTCACCGCTTGGCGCGAGCAGACGAAAGACCCGCTGCTAGATCCGAATAACCTCATGCGCCTCACCGCCGAGGTCAGCGCCGTGAAATCCAAGTCCGAGGGCAAACAGCTCATCTGGGGCTATCCCGATTACTTCTTCGGCAAGGAACCTTCCTCGACTCCCCCACCAGCCAAGAAGAAAAAGAAGCAATGAACATCTCGAACACGCTGAGTTTTCCACCGCAAGCGATGAGTGACCCGCGAGAGTCGTTGCATAGGAATCCATCGGATGGCAGCAAGCGGCCGGGGGCCATGGCGCCAAGGCCTGCTCCGGGGAGCAGTGCGTGATAGGCCGCCGGGAAGTGGTCAGAACGAAGTGTCGTTCGTGATGCCAGCGAAAACGGGCGTGCAAAGTCTGAGCCGCCTGCTAGTCTCACTAGGCGATAGCCATTGCCTATGAAGACGATCGAGAGATTCGCCACGACGCTCGCAGCCAGTGTCATACTGTTCCTGCCTTCGGTGGCCAGCTCGGCCGAGCAACAGTGGTGGCAGTTCCGCGGACCGGAAGGGAACGGGCATGGCACCTCCAACGAACTGCCTTTGAAATGGGACGCGAAGAACATCGTTTGGAAGACCCCCATCCACGATCGCGGCTGGTCGTCCCCGGTCATCTGGGGCGATCAAATTTGGCTGACCACCGCGACGACCAAGGGTGACAAATTGTTTGCGGTGTGCGTGGACAGGAATTCCGGCAAAATCGTTCATGATCTACATCTCTTCGATGTCGAGTCGCCGATGTCGATCACGCTCGACAATACGTATGCGTCCCCGACTCCGGTGATCGAACAGGGGCGGGTTTACGTCCATTACGGCACCTACGGAACTGCCTGCCTGGACACCGAAACGGGAAAGGTGTTCTGGTCGAGGCGCGATCTCAATTGCGATCACGAGGCCGGCGCGGGGCCGGCGAGCTCTCCGACCCTCGTGGGCGATCTCCTCGTGTTCCACGTCGATGGTCGCAATGTGCAATACATCATCGCCCTGGACAAGGCGACCGGCAGAAACGTCTGGAAGACTGCGCGCTCCGCCGGGTTCGACGAGAACAAGGTGCCGGTTCACGAGCGGAAGGCCTATGGCATGCCCACCCTGGTCCCGCGCGGCGATGCACAACAACTGATTAGCGTCGGCGCCAAGGCTCTCTACTCCTACGAGCCGAAGACCGGCGCGGAACTGTGGAATGTGCGCCACCGGGGATGGTCAATTTTCCCGCGGCCGGTGTTTGGGAAAGGGCTCGTCTTCGCCACCATCGACCGCGACAGACCCGAACTGTGGGCGATCCGACCCGATGGCTCGGGGAATGTGAGCGAAACGCACGTCGTCTGGAAAAACACCCGCCGGATGCCTGATCGTGCGTCGCCGCTGCTGATCGGACAACTGCTCTTCGTGATAAATCGGGATGGCTATCTGACCTGTCTCGAGGCGACGAGCGGTGAAGAAATCTGGCAGCACCGGCTGGAAGGAAAGTTCTCCGCCGCTCCGATCTTCGCCGGGGACCGAATCTACCTTTTCAGCGAGAAGGGCATTTGCACGGTGATCAATCCGGCGAGGACGTTCGAGACCCTTGCGACCAATCTCATCGGGGAGGATGAGCAACTACTGGCCAGCCCGGCCGTCCACGGCAAGGCCTTTTACATCCGCGCGGCTAAGCACCTTTACCGGATCGAGTAGCTGACCGCACCTTGGCGGCACCCTGCCTTACATCTGCGGACGCATGGACCACCAACTACAAGTGCTGAAACGTGGCCCGCAAAAACTCCAGCGCACGCCCGCCGATGAAGCGAAGATCCTCGCGGACAATGCACGCAAGCTTTTCAAGTTATGCAATCCATTCTCACACCCCTCACCGTCCTGCTGCTGATGCCGCTGGCCGCGCTGCACGCGTCCGAGCCATTGAGTAATTTTAAAAATCTCGTCCGCACCGAAAAGTGGACCGAGAAATGGCCGGATGCTGCCGGGAAAGTCGAAACCCGCCACGTCACCGCCGAAGTGTGGACGCAGGCCATGCAAGCGACGCTGGACGCACAGGGAACGCTGCACATTCCGGCGCGTGAGAAGCCCTCGACGTGCGCGACCTCTCGATTCCGAGCACCACCAAGGCCGTTCATCAGGCCGGCGAGGCGAAGGTCGGCACACGTTCACCCGCTTCGAAGAACGAGAAGTAAGCCGTGAAAGACTCATCCATGAACACCCAACCCGATCCCATGAACCGCCGTGACTTCCTCTCGGCTTCCGGCCTTGCGGCCTTGTCCGCTGCGGTGCTCGCTCCAAGTGTCGCGTCCGCGCAGACATCACTGGCAGAGAACGCCGGGCTGGAGCGCGAACTCAAGAAAGCACTGCAAGCCGCGAAGGATGCGCAATCAGCCGCATTGCCAGTGGCCGGGGCACCGCTCCCCACGAGCGAAGGGGCGCTCGATCTTTCTCCGGCGAAGTGGCTGTGGTATCCCGGCGACCGCACGCTGCCGAATACCTTCGTGCTGTTCCGGCGCGTCCTGCAACTGAACGCGAAGCCAAAGAAGGCGACAGGTTGGATCATCGGCGAGAGCCGCTACCAACTGGAAGTCAATGGCAAGCGCATTCAATGGGGTCCGGCACCCAATGACCCGCGCTGGCCGGAGGTGGATCACATGGATCTCACGGAGTCCCTGACCTCCGGTGAGAACGTGATCGGTGCCACCGTGCTGTATTTCGGCCAGGGCGACGCAACCTGTCCGATGAGCCGCGCGGGTTTCATCTTCAAGCTGGAGATCGAGCACGCGGACGGTCGGCGCGAAACCGTGGTTTCGGACAACTCGTGGCGCTGCCACCTGTCGCAGGCGTGGAAGCCGGGGCAGCATCGCATGTTCTTCATGCGCGCCCTGCAGGAGGAGTTCGATGGCCGCCTCCATCCGCACGGATGGAATGAAAAGGGCTTCGTGGAGAATGACGACTGGCTGGAACCGTCTTTGCCGCCGTGTGCGGCCAATCAGCCGATCTTCGCCGATCCCACGAACGACACCATGACCGGCATCCACGGTCCGAGGAAGTTCATCTACGGCGCCGAGGCCCGCTCCAAGCTCGAGTTGCGCCCGCGCTTCATCCCCCTGATGCGCGAGACGTGGGTGTCGGCGGCGCCGCTGGTCGAGCAGCACCGCATCAAGTGGAAGCGGCCGATCGCCGAATACTTCGCCGTGCGCACGCCGAAGTCCTACGATGCCGAGGGCACGCAGGCAGCCCAGCCCGCCGGGGAGAATGCGTGGCGGCTCGAGCTGGACCCCGAGCGCGGCACGACGCTGACCTTCGCGCTGCCGGAGCAGTGGGTCGGCTGGCCGGGCATCACGATCGAGGCTCCCGCGGGGACGACGCTCGAAATGATGACGCAGGACGGTCATGCCGTGGGAGGTCCGGCATTGATGAATACCAGCCACCACAAATGGGCGCGCTTCACCTGCCGGGAAGGGGTGAACCACTTCCGCTGGTTCGACTTCGACTGCTTTCGCTGGCTCCAGGTGCATCTCCATCCGGGGCGCGGCACGGTGATCGTGTCGAATCCTGGCATCCTGAAGCGCGAGTATCCGTGGCCGCACGAGCCGCGCGTCGTCACCTCTGATCCAGTGGTGCAGCGGGTTCTGAATGCCGCCACCAATACCATGCGCAATGCCGCGCAGGAAACCTTCGTGGACGGCATGAGCCGGGAACGAAATCAATACTCGGGCGGCATGTCATTTTGTCGGCACGCTATCCATATGCTGGCCGGAGAGAATCGGCAGGTCGCGCGGTTTTTGCGGAGCTTTAGCCAAGGGATGACCGCCGAGGGCTACTTCATGGACAACTGGCCTTCGCATGACCGCCTATCGCGTCTGAGCCAACGCGTGCTGGAGGCGACCCACTGCGGAGCGCTTCTCGACATCGGCGTGCGATTCACGTTCGACTGCTGGGAATATTACCGCTACACCGGCGACCTTGCCCCGCTACGTGAGCCGTATCCGAAGCTGCTGCGCCAGGTGAACTACCTGCGAGGGAAGATGAAGTCCGAAGGCCTCCTGCCGGTGGATCAGGACGACTACGGGTTCCCGATTGTTTACGTGGGTTTTTCCGGCTGCTTCCCGAACCAACGGGACCGGCAATGCTGTTTCAACCTGTTCTGGGCGGCCAGTCTCACGCGGGCCATGGCTCCGATGTGCCGCGCCTTTGGCGACGCCAAACTCGCCGACGAGATCGAACAACTCGGCGCACGCGTGCTGAAGGCCACTGTCGCCCGTTTCTGGAGCCGCGAACACGGTGCCTTCGTGGACAACCTGCCGTGGTGGCGCGAGGACGGCGGCGTTCACTACAGCGAAATGACCCTCGGTGTCTCCGTGGAGTATGACCAATGCCCGGGAGGCGCGATCGAGCGCAGCGTGGAGTTGCTCGCGACGAAACCCAAGAACGTAGGCATCGACAATTCGACGGAACCGGTGGCCTGGGGATGGTGGGCCTTGGCCAAGGGTGGACGCCCCGACGTCGTCGTGAAGGAGTTCCGCGAGGTCTATGGTGCCATGAACTCGGTGAAGCTGAACAACACCATCGAGGAGTTCTACCGCGGCAGTAAACGCCCCGACACGGGGAGCAACTGGAGTCATGCCTGCTGCGCGCCGATCTATGTCGCAGTGATGAGCCTGGCTGGCATCCGCCTGCTGGAGCCGGCGTTCAAACGCTACGAGATTCGCCCACAACTCGCCGACCTGCCCGACCTCGCGCTGACGGTGCACACACCGCACGGCCCGATCGGTTTTTCCGGCAAAGGCCCACTCGGCGCCCGCACGCTCACCCTCACGCTGCCGCCGGATGCCGCCGGTGAACTCGTGGTGCATCCCGACGAGCAACTCGCGTTGAAACCGCTTGGCCAAGGCCGCTTCGCCCTCCCGGCCGGTCAGACCGTGACCATCGGACTGAAGCACACGTAAGAACACGACGGAGCACACCATGAAACACACCCTCACACTCCTAACCGCCCTCCTGCTTGCGCCGCTGGGCGCACTGCATGCGGCCGAACCAAAGCCTGCGAACAAACCGAACGTCATCGTGATCCTTTCCGACGATCTCGGTTGGGCGGACTTGTCCTGCTACGGCAGCACCTTTCACGAGTCGCCCAATCTCGATAAGCTCGCCACTCAGAGCATGCGCTTTACGCAGGCATATTCGTCGAGTCCTTATTGCTCGCCCTCGCGCGCTGCCATCATGACGGGGCGGTATCCGGCGCGGCTGAAGATCACGGATTACATCCCCAGCAATGGCAGGAGCGGCAAGTTCCTGCCGGCGGAGATGAAGATGGAACTTCCGCTCGAAGATGTGACCATCGCCGAGCTACTGCGCGATGCAGGTTATGCGACGTGGCATGTCGGCAAGTGGCACCTCGGCGACCTGGGGTTCTATCCCGAAGACCAGGGCTTTCAGGTCAACGTGGCTGGCAATCACAGCGGTGCGCCAAAGAGTTTCTTCTGGCCCTATGGCGACGATGAGGGCGCGACGGTGGTGCGCCCAGCCGCGAGGGATAAGATGAAGGGCTATCACGCCACGCCGGTGCCTGGACTTCGCGCGGGCGGCCACGAAGGCGAGCACCTTTGCGATCGACTGACCAGCGAGGCGATGCAGCTCATCGAACAGCGCAAGCCGGAGCAGCCTTTCTTTCTCTACCTGGCCTTCTACGACGTCCACACGCCCATCATGGCGAAGCCGGAACTCATCGAGAAATACAAGGCGAAGGCCGCAAAGCTGGGACTGCCAGCCCTCGAGCAAAAACCAATGCCGGAGCAACAAGTCAATCCCATCTACGCCGCGATGATCGAGACGATGGACACCAACGTCGGACGATTGATGGTGAAACTCGACGAACTCGGCATCGCCGACAACACGCTGATCCTTTTTACCAGCGATAACGGTGGCGACAAAGTCACCAGCAGCGGCCCGCTCCGCGGCCGTAAGGGTTGGCTCTACGAAGGGGGTGTGCGTGAACCATGGATCGTTAAATGGCCCGGCGTCACCAAACCCGGCAGCACTTGCGATGTGCCCATCATCAACACCGACATCCTGCCCACAGTGCTGGAAGCCTGCGGCTTGCCGGCAAAACCAGACGTGCACAAAGATGGCGTCAGTTTCGCCTCGCTGCTCCGTGGCGGCACCGAACCGGTGCATGAGGCGCTGTTCTGGCACTTCCCGCACTACGGCAATCACGGCAGCGGCCCGTGCAGCAGCGTGCGAGTCGGCGAGTGGAAAATCATCCACTGGATCGAGGACGACAGCGTGGAGTTGTTCAACCTCGCCACCGACCCCGCCGAAAAAACCGACCTCGCCGCGCAGCAGCCCGACCGCGCCACAGATCTCCGCGCCCGCCTCGACGCATGGCGCAAGGAAACCAATGCCAACATGCCAAGACCGAAGAAATGAAACTCCACCTCACACTTCTCACCGCCCTGCTGCTCGCGCCGCTGGCTGCAGTCCACGCCGACGAAGCGAAGCCCAACATCCTCATCATCCTCGCCGATGATCTCGGCTACGCGGACCACGGCTGCCAGGATTCGAAGGAGGTCGTCCCGCCGCACATCGACTCGCTGGCGGCCAATGGCGTGCGCTGCACTGCGGGTTACATCTCTGCGCCGCAGTGCTGCCCGTCGCGTGCGGGATTGTTGAGCGGGCAGTATCAGCAGCGGTTCGGTCACGAGGGGAATCCGAACTTTCCGCTCATGCTCATGCGCGGCAGCAGGATCATTCCGGAGCATCTGAAGGCCTCGGGCTATGCCACCGGGCATTTTGGCAAATGGCATCTCGGCTTTTCCGATCTCGGCTCCGCGCCGAAGGAAATCCGCGAGAGCAAGGACCAGATGCTGCCCACGCAGCATGGATTCGATGAAAGCTTCGGCTATCCCGAATACGACAAGGTCGCGGTCAAGGGCTCCGACATCCCTCCGGCTCGTCACGCGCATGACGACCGGGTGTTCGCTACCCAGAGTTAGCTCCTCAACGCAGACGCACCTTTTAAACGATGAACTTCATGACGCACATCCGATTGTTTCCGCTTCTCCTCGCTGCATTCGCGGGGTGCTCCGCCGCTGCCATTGCGGCTTCGCCGTTTGCGGATCCTTCTGCGGACCGCGACGCATTGCCTGCGGTGCCGCCGGAGCTGGAGGTGAGCTTTTTCGCCCGCGAGCCGATGGTGCGCAATCCCTGCTCGATCGCGTTCGACGAGCGGGGGCGAATGTTTGTCAGTCACGGACCGCAGTATCGCAAGCCGATGCCCGGCACACCACCGGACAGCGTGGTCATTCTCGAGGACACCAACGGCGATGGCGTCGCGGATGAAGCGCGCACCTTTGCCACCGGCTTCAACTGCATCCAAGGCCTCGCCTGGCATGGGAAGGATCTCTGGGTGGCGAATGTGCCGGACCTCACGGTCGTGCGCGACACGGATGGCGATGATGTGGCGGACGAATACATCCGCGTCTTCACCGATCTCGGAAACATCGAGCACGCGCTGCACGGGCTGAACTGGGCCCCCGATGGCCGGCTCTACATGAGCAAGGGCAACAGCAAGGGGCTCGTCATCAAAGACTGGAAGAAGGATGAGCCGGACCGCATTGCACCGAAGCCTTTCCGCGACCTGTGGGGCGTGCCCGGGCCGAAGGATGCGCCGGATTTTCCCTCGCCGAAAACCTTCACGCGCCAGACCTACAAGTCCACCTACCATGACCCGGAGGACGACTGGGGCCGCTCGGGCGGCATCCTGCGTTGCGAGGACATGGGCCGGAATCTCGAGATCGTTGCGCGAGGGTTTCGCAATCCGTATGGCCTCGGCTTCGATGCGGGTTTCGACTGGCTCGGCGTGGACCAGGATCAGAGCGATGGCGACCGCCTCTTCATGCCGTTTTACAGCGCGGAGTTCGGCTGGTCACATGCTTGGAGTCCGCATTGGACGGGCGAAAATCACCTGCCCACCGTGCCTATCAGCGGCCCCGTGTTTTTGGGCAGCGGCACGGGCGTGCTCTTTGCCGATGCGCCGAACTGGCCGGAGAAATATCGAGGCGTGTGGCTCGTCAACGACTGGCTTTTCAAAAAGACGCAGGTGTATCGCCCGGCATGGCAGGGCGCGCTGATGCTGCCGCAGGGAGGACAGTGGGAAGACTTCATCACGGGCGGAAAATCGCTCTTTCGTCCAGTGGACATGGCCTTCGGGCCGGAGGGCGCGCTTTACATCATCGGCTGGAGCAGCGGCTATGGCGTGGAGCGTGATAAGGACGGCAACATGAAAAACGAAGGCCGCGTCTTCCGCGTGATGCCCAAGGGTGCGGCGAAGATTCCCGCACTGTCGGCGAAGAAGCTGCCTGACATGACGGTCGCGGAACTCATCGCGGAGTTCTCGGGCCTGCTGCCGGTGCGGCGCATCAATGCGCAGGACGAACTCGTCCGGCGTGGCGCGGCGGCGGTGAACGAAATCGTTGAGGCCTTGAAAGCGCCGGACCTCCCGACGGCGGGTGAAACGTGGGCCGTGTGGACTCTGGCGCGCATCGGCGGCAGCGAGGATTCGCTGAAACGCGCCGCCACCGATCCCGCTGCCTCGTTGAATCGCCGCATGCAGGCGGTGCGGGCGCTCGGTTTCGTGAAGTCCGCCGCGCTGCCGGAGTTGCTGCCCTCGCTGCTCGCGTCATCGGAGCCGCGACTGCGCCTTGCCACCATCCAGGCCGCGCATCAGGCGGGAGCGAAGACCTGCTTGGCTATCCTCACGAATCATGCGGCCACTGAAAGCGAGCGCATTTGCTACTACGCCACCTGGCGGGCGCTGCGGGACCTTGGCGGTGAGGCAGCCTTGCAGCCCTTGCTCGCGGACAAACGCGGTCCGGTGCGCGCCGCCGCATTGCTCGGCCTGCTCGACCTCGGCTCGATGAAACCCGATGCGCTCAATCCGCTGGCGAACGACCCGGACAAGACCGTCGCTGCGGTGGCCCAACTCGGCCTCGGACGCGGCGTGATGAAACCACTCGGCTCGGCCTTCAAAGGCGGGACTGCGGGCGCGAGTGAACAGGGCGGGGCGGGCACGAGAGATGCAGCAACGGCATCTGAAGGCTCGACACCGGCCTCGCCGCTGGCCTCCAACATCCAAGCAGAGAGCGGCCGCCGCTACGCGTCCGGATTGTTGCAAAGAGGCAGGCCCAGCTACACCGACCGCGCCTACGCTTTCACCCGCGTGCCCGATTCGCTCGACGGCGCGGAAATCATCCGCACTTCCAACGAAGACGACGGCTCCCGCGGCCAAACCTTTTTGACCTTCGACCTCGCGCTCGCCTCCACCGTGCTCGTCGCTCACGACGTTCGCATCAAGCAACGTCCGGAATGGCTGCAGGGATTTTCCGACTCCGACCTCACCGTGGCAACGGGCGACACCCAGTTCCGGCTTTGGTCGAAAGACTTTTTGCCGGGCCAGGTGACCCTCGGCGGAAACATCGCCGCGCACGGCGGAGGGAAGGCCAATTACTTCGTCATCATCCAGCCGAAGCCAATGACTCCGCCCGCCACACCCACTGCCGCCGAGCCCTCGCTGGCCGCGCTGGCAAAGGCCGATGCCCGGCGCGGTGAGGCGCTGTTTTTCCACTCCGCTGCCTGCGCCACCTGCCATCGCGTGGGCAATCGCGGCATCAACTTCGGCCCCGACCTGACCAACCTCGGCGCCCGCATGGAGCCGAAGTATGTCGTGCAATCCATCCTCGAACCGAACGCTGTCATCACCGAGGGGTTTGCCACGCACTCGATTGACGCGGACGGCGAAAACTACACGGGCGTGCTGCTTTCGAGTGGCCGGACCGTGCGGCTGGGGATCGGCGGCGGACAGGTCGTCGAGATTCCGGAGGAAAAGATCACGAAGCATAAGACGCTGCCCGTTTCCCCCATGCCACCGATGGGGAGCGTGCTGACCGCGCAGGATGTGGCGGACATCGCCAAGTGGCTGCTGACCGCCGAACAAAAAGTCGCCGCTGCGCGACCCTCTGCTCCTGCCCCGTCTGCAACAGCGCCGTCTGCAACAGCGCCGTCTGCAAAAGCCCCGTCTGCACCCGCGAAACCCGCCGACACTTCTCCCTTAAGCGTCGTTGAGCAACCGGACCGGCTCGTCATCATGCAAAGCGGAGCGATGATCGGCGAGTTCGTCTTCGCCGACGCGAAAATCCGCCGCCCCTTCTTCGCCAATCTCCGCGCTCCCGGCGGCATCCCCGTCACGCGCACCTGGCCGCCCGTGGAGGGCGCCGACCATGCCGATATGCACCCCGGCGTGTGGCTCGGCTTCGGCGCCATCAGCGGACAGGACTTCTGGCGCAACAAGGCGACAATGAAGCACGAGTCCTTCGCCGTGCCGCCCGCGTGGAAAACTGATCGCCTCGAATTCGCCACCGTGAGTTCGCTCCTCGCCGCCGACGGCACCAAAATGGCCACGATGCGCTGCGATTTCACCCTCGCCCCGAAAGGCCACGAGCTGCATCTCACCTGGGCCGCTGCCATCACACCGGAGATGGATGGTTTCTATTTCGGCGACCAGGAGGAAATGGGCCTCGGCGTGCGCATGGCCACGCCGCTCACCCAAAAGAGCGGCGGCCGCATCACCAGCAGCACCGGCGCAACCACCGCCAAAGCCACCTGGGGCCAGGCCGCCGAGTGGTGCGACTACTCAGGCACCATCAACGGCACCCCAGCAGGCATCAAAATCATGCCCGACCCCACCAACTTCCGCCCGAGTTGGTGGCACAACCGCGACTACGGCGTCTTCGTCGCCAATCCATTCGGCCGCGCAGCCATGAAGCAGGGCGAGCAGAGCCGCGTCACGGTAAAAAAGGGCGAGACCCACCGCATGAAGTTCACCGTCATTTTCCACACAACCAAGCGGTGAGATAAAATGATACCAACTCTCGGTGAAGATTGGTCGAATGAGAGGCGAGTCTCAGCACGCGTATCCCCTCACCCCGGCCCTCTCCCCGAGGAGAGGGAGAATCGCCGTCCGCGCATCTTCAACCCGCACGGCGTTGTTGCTTCGAGACTAAATGACTGGCTTCCTCTCCAGGAGGCAGAGGGCTGGGTTGAGGGGGAAGGCATCCACCAGCATCCGGGCCGCGTTCTACTGGATTTCAACCACACTCGGTATGAGTTGGGCACTCCAAAAACAAGGAAGGTCGGCACTCAATCGCCCAGTCGCTTGGAAGCGCTTCTTCGTTGTTGCCATCTCAACCGCGCTGTTTTGTTCGTGAAGCCTTTCCTCCTTCTCTCCAGTCTCCTGATCCTTTTCTCCTGCCTGCCTGCCCTTTCCGCCGCCTCACCGCGCCCGAACGTCCTCATGATCATCGTGGATGACATGAACGACTGGGTCGGCTGTCTCGGCGGTCATCCGCAGGTGAAGACACCGCACATCGACCGGCTCGCGAAACGCGGGATGCTCTTCACCAACGCCCATGTCGCCGCGCCAGTGTGCAATCCCTCACGCGTTGCCACGCTCACTGGACTGCGTCCCTCCACCACCGGCATCTATGGGAATGAAACCAAATGGCTCGAAGCCCTGCCCGAAGTTCCCACCATCCCGCAGCACTTCAAAACAAACGGCTACCACGTCCTCGGAGGCGGCAAGGTGAACCACCACATGCCCGGCTTCAATCGGCGCAGCGACTGGCATGACTACTTCGACCAAGTCTTCGACAGCCACTATCAGGATCAGCTCGCGCGTGGTCTCGACGTGAAGCGCTTCGCCTGGCCCGCAAGTTTCCCGCTGAACCGCCTCGAAGCCGTGCGCACCTTTTCCAAGCCGCCGCAGAACCCGAACGAGTTCGACTGGGGCGCTTTCGACAAGCCCGATGCCGAGACGGGCGACGGCCAGATGGTTGAGTGGGCCGTGAAGCTCCTCGCGCAACCACCGAAGGAGCCCTTTTTCCTCGCCGCCGGCATCTATCGGCCGCATCTGCCCTTCTACGCGCCGCGGAAGTATTTCGACCTGTATCCGCTGGATCAAATCATCCTGCCGCCGATCAAAGCCGACGACTGCGACGACCTGCCCGAGGCCGGCAAACAAATGGCCGCCGACCGGCGCGGCGATTATGAAATTGTTTTGCGCGAGAACCGCCACCGCGAACTCGTGCAGGCCTACCTCGCCAGCATCAGCTTCGGCGACGCGCTCATCGGACGGCTGCTCGACGCCCTCGACGCCAGTCCGGCGGCGAACAACACCGTCGTCGTCCTCTGGTCCGACCACGGCTGGCACCTCGGCGAAAAGCAGCACCTGCACAAGTTCACCCTCTGGGAGCGCTCCACGCGCATCCCCATGATCATTGCCGCGCCAGGCGTGACACAGTCCGATTCACGCACCGCGCGCCCCGTCGGGACCATCGACCTCTTTCCCACGCTCAACGAACTGTGCTCGCTCCCCGCCATCGCCTCGCTCGATGGCACCAGCCTCCTCCCGCTGCTGAAAAACCCGTCGCAAGAATGGTCACGCCCCGCCCTCACCACCCACGGCCTAGGCAACCACGCCCTCCGCAGCGAACGCTGGCGCTACATCCGCTATGCCGACGGCGGAGAAGAACTCTACGACCACACCACCGACCCCAACGAGTGGACAAACCTCGCGGGCAGGGCGGAGTTCGCCCCGATCAAAGCCGAACTCGCGAAATCCCTCCCAAAAACCGACGCCCCTGCCCGAGGTTCGAAGAAGAAACGGGAACCTGCGGCTGTTAAATGAAGACTCAACCATGAAACCGTTCCTTCTATTCCTCACCGCCCTCTTAATCTCGCCCTTCGCTCCAGTCCGCGCTGTCGATTACCCCGCAGCGAGGTTGGCGCAAGGGCACCTCTCAGCTGCTTATTGCAGCGCGAGTCCGGAGCAAAGGCCCAAACAGATCGTCGCGATCTACCGGGAGATCATTCCAGTCGCGGCTCCGCCCGGCAGTTACACGACCGTGGCTTTTGCCGGCGGCTATGTGGGCCTGACCGGGAACAAGACCGCAGCCGGCGGCGACACCATCAATTTTTCGATCTGGGGTCAGGACGCGGCGGAGGTCGAGGCTGCAGACAAGAAATTCGGCACGGTCAAGACGCGCCAGTTTACCCACGAGGGAACAGGCTGGGCGGGACGGTTGGCGTATCCGTGGAAGACAGGCACTCGCTATCAGGTGTTTGTCCACGTCAAACACGAGCACGCGCAGACGATCTACACCGCGTGGTTCGGGGAGGCGGCGAAGAACGAGTGGCTGCTCGCCGGGCGCATCCGCAAGGCTGGCACGCATGACCTCGGGAAAGCGGGCGGATTTCTTGAACATGCGGGGAAGAAGGACGCCCAAGTCCCGCGCTGCACAGGCTATGGGACATCGTGGGTGCATGACGGCCAACGCTGGCAATTCTGCACCAAGGCGGAGGCCAGCGTGAAAGATCCGGGGAACGCTCGCTTCCACCAGCGCGACGAGGTGGTCTTCATCGAGATCGGTCTCGGCCTAAAATCGGACAATGGCAGCAAGCTCAGCTATTCGATGAAGCCTCCATCTGCTGCCGCCCCGTCCCTTCCTGAATCCGTCTCAGTCCTGCCGGTCATCGGCAATTGAAGTCACAAATGAAACACATCCTCACACTCCTCACCGCCCTGCTGCTCGCGCCGCTGGCCGCGCTGCACGCCGCCGATGCGCCGAATCCTGGCGGTAAAACGAAGCCCAACATCGTCTTCATCTTTTCCGATGACCACTCCGTCCAGACCATCGGGGCCTATGGCGCGCGATTGTCGGAGTTTTGCAAGCAGCACGGCGTCACGCCGAACATCGACAAACTCGCCGCGGAGGGGGGTGTTTTCGTGAACAGCTTTTGCGCGAACTCGCTGTGTTCGCCGAGTCGCGCGGCGATTCTCACGGGGTTGCACGGGCACGCGAATGGGGTGCGGAATCTGACGGAGGGCATCACGCCGGGTGTGTGGTCGTTCCCGAAGTCCCTAGGCGTGGCGGGGTATCAGGCGGCGGTGTTTGGCAAGTGGCATCTCGCGTCGAAACCGGAGTATGAGACTTGGAGCGTGCTGCCGGGGCAGGGGGCGTATGAAAATCCCAAGTTCCGCACCGCCGATGGCGCGAAGGAATTTGAAGGCTACACGACGGATGTGATCACGGACCTTTCGCTCGAGTGGGTGGAGAAACGCGACAAGACGAAGCCGTTCTTCCTCGCCGTGCAGCACAAGGCGCCGCATCGGAACTGGGTGCCGCCCGTTCGATTCGCGACCTGGCTGGACGGGATCGGAATTCCGGAGCCGGAAACGCTTTTCGACAACTACGAGAACCGTGGCTCGGGGGCGCGAAATCAGAAGATGGAGATCGACCGCCACATGGGGATGGCCTCGGACCTGAAGGTCGGCGAGAAGTTTGCGGCGGACCCGCGATATGCGGCGCGGAATGCGGATTTCGTGAAGCGGAAGCCTGAGGGACGCGATCTCGTTCGCTGGAAATATCAGGAGTATCTGAAGGACTACCTGCGCTGTGTTCGCGCGGTGGACGAAAGTGTGGGGCGGATCGATGAAGCGCTGAAAAAAGCGGGCCTCAGCGAAAACACGATCATCATTTACTCGTCGGATCAGGGTTTCTACATGGGCGAGCACGGGTGGTTCGACAAACGCTGGATCTACGAAGAGTCGCTGCGCATGCCGTTCATCATCCGCTGGCCGGGCGTGGTGAAACCGGGGACGCGCTTTGCGGAGTTCATCCAGAACATCGACTACGCGCCGACGTTCATGGAGATCACGGGAGGCAAGACACCAGATGGGCTGCACGGGAAATCGTTCGTGCCGGTGCTGAAAGGCGCGACGCCCGCCGACTGGCGCAAGAGCGTTTACTATCACTACTACGACAAGGGCCATGGCGTGCCCGTGCACTACGGAGTGCGCGCGGAGCAGTTCACGCTCGCCTACTTTCCGGAAACGAAAGAATGGGAGCTGTTTGATTTGAAAAAGGATCCGCAGCAAATGCGCAACGTCTTCCCCGATCCCGCCTACGCCGCCGATGTAACCAGGCTCCGGGCGGAACTCACGCGACTGCGCGCGCAATACCATGCGACGGAGGAAACCGATCCTGCGAAGCAGGGTAAGAAGGCAAAGAAATGAGCTACATGAAGTCTCAACCAATCCATCTCATGAAAACGGCCCTCACACTCCTCACCGCCCTGCTGCTCGCGCCGCTGGCCGCGCTGCACGCTGCCGAAATGCCAAAGCCCAACATCATCCTCGTGATGCCGGACGACGTCGGCTACGGCGACTACGCGTGTCTGGGGAATCGGACAGACCTATCCCGGTTCCTGCGGCGATGCCCCCGGCAACAGGAACATCGATCCGGCGCTCTAGCACAACGGCAAGTTTGAAAAGACCACCGGCTACTGCACCGACCTGTTTTTCAACCAGGCGATCCAATGAATGGACCAAAAACGTGCAGCAAAAGAGCCATTCTTTGCCTACATCCCGCTCAATGCGGCGCATGGACCGCATGTCCTGCCGAAGGAGTATTACCAGCACTAAGTCGGCAAATCTGGCATCAGCGAAGACACCGCGAAGTTTTTTGGAATGATCGAGAACATCGATACCAACTTCGGCGTGCTCTTGAAGAAAATCGACGAATGGAACATCGCGGACAACACGCTCGTCATCTACTTTGGCAGCGATAACGGTGGCACGGATGGCCGCAAGATTTTCGCTGCCGGAATGAAAGGCGGCAAAGGCACGGTCTTCCAAGGCGGCACCCGCGTGCCGACATTTTTCCGCTGGCCCGCGGGCGGCATCAAGGGCGGCGGGGAAACCGCCGCGCTGAGTGACCACCTCGACATCTTTCCGACGCTCGCCGAGATCACCGGCGCGAAGCTCTCCGACGAAGTGCGGAAACAAGTCGAAGGCCGCAGCCTTGTCCCCTTGCTGAAGAATCCGAAAGCGGAGTGGGCGGATCGCACCCTCGTGCATCACCTCGGACGCTGGGCGGAGGGCAAGGCGGCGGACGCGAAGGATGCGAAGCCTGCCATCCAGAACTCCCGCTTCACGCTCGTGCACAACAAGGAACTCTACGATCTCCAGGCCGATCCCGGTGAGACGAAGAACGTCATCGCCGAGCATCCCGAAGTAGTCGCGAAACTGCGGGCCGCCTACGAACAATGGTGGACGGAGGTGCAGCCGTTCCTCGTGAATGAGAACGTCACCGACATTCCGAAAATCAATCCGTTTAAGGAACTCTATTGGAAGCACTTCGGCGGCGGTCCGGACGAGGCCATGCTGAGGAAGATGGACCCCACCAAAGGCGGAGCGGAGAAAAAGGCGCGAAGCAGGCAAGGCCGAGGCGAAAAAGAAGGCGAAGTGACCGTGCGGGCGGCTTCCAGCCGCCGCCCGCAGCGTGGAGCGCGCGATGCGGGTTCGTGCTTTCGTTGCTCACGGACGGCGGCTGGAAGCCGCCGGCACGGGGTTACTTCCCGTCGAAGTTGCCCTCCAGCTTCGCGGCGCCCGCCGCGACCTCCTGCCCGTTCGCCAGCAGGTTTTGCAGCACCCAGTTGCCTTTGCCGCCGATGACTTGCAGTGAGTGCGTGGCTTTGCGGTCCGCACGGTCGTCGCGAATCACGCAGCCGGACACGCGCATGTTCGTCGTGTCCCGCAGCAGCAGGCCGACTCCGTCGGAGTCGAGGATGGTCGCGTTGGCGAGGTGGAAGCGGTCACACTTCTCGATGAGCACGGCGGCGGGCTTGCGCCACACGCCGTTGACATGCAGGCCCGTGAGCGTGCAATCGCGCGAGCCACGGAAGACGAGGCCGCCGTTCACATTGGTGCTCGTGCTGTAGTTATAGCGCGGGTTGCGGTCGAACGCGTTCGGCCCGACGACGACGTTGCTCGAATCCTCCACGAGCAGGTCGTGCTGGTAGCCCATCCAAAACGTGTTGCCCGTGAGCGTCACGCCGCGCGCGTTTTTCAAGTGGACGTTCACCTGCACGTCGCTGAGGACATTGCCCGTGATGGTGATGTGGCCTTCCTGCGTTATCGCCGTCCCAACGCGCTGCGCAAGGGATGGCTCGTGGCCCTGGCCGAGGATGCGGATGTTCGCCGAGTCCGGGCCGGTGCTGTTGTGCTGGATGGTGCAGCCGGTGATGGCGACTTCAGCGATGGAACCGCCGGCGGAGTCGAGCAGGATGTTCGCGGTCGGCGGGGAGTTCTTGCCCATATTGCTTTCGATGTCGCAGTTCGCAATGTGGATGTTCCGCACGTTGCCGCCGCGCCCGACGATGCCGCCGCCGGCGCAGTAGCTGATGTGGCTGCCAGTGATGTTGGACTGGTGGAGATTCACGTTGTCGTAGAACACGCCGATGCCCGTGCAGTGGTAGATGTGGCAGTCGCTGATGAGCACGTTGCGATTGCGCACGGCGAGGTGGATGCCGTGCCGCAGCGAGCGGAGGTGCGTGCGCGTGATGGTGATTTGCATCGTGCCCTCGGCCTCGATGCCGTCGGCCTCCGGGTGCGCACCCTCGATGGCGAGCGAATCCACGACCGGCATCCGCTGGCGCTCCCAGACGTTGGGCTTGAATTGCTCGGGGTCCGCCGTGCCGCCGTGCGTGCCAAGGAACTTGAAGGCCGGCCCCGGCCCCGCCATCACCACGCGTGCCGTGCCGTCGCCGATGAGCGAGACGAAGCCGGTCCGATCCAGCGGGATGAGCACGGTCTTCGTGAGCCGATAGCTGCCCTTGCTGAAATGCACACTGCCGCCTGCATTCACCGCGCGCTGGATGGCCGCTGTGTCCTCCGCTTTTCCATCGCCGACCGCGCCGAACTCGCGCACGTCCTTCGCCGTCGCGTGCCATGCGAAGGTGCAGAGCAGCAAGGCCATTGCGAGGGAACGCGTGATGCCACTTCCCGATGACAGCCGGCGGAACGCCAGTCGAGTGCCACGGCGCGCGTCTTCTCCCTTCCTCGGAGGAGGGGAGAAGGTGGCGGCAGGCCGGAGGAGGGGTGAGGTCACCAACGCCGACGCCCGCAACCCACCCCGGCCCTCTCCCCTCATCCGATGAAGGGAAAGGGAGTGAAAGAACACAGTGGGCCCACTGTAATTCCACTGGATGTTTCTTGGCTTGAGGTGAGATGTGATGCAAGGAACGGCTGGATTCATGGCCGCATTGGACGCCGCTCCACTGCGACCAGCAAGCGCAATGCGACGCGCGAACCTCTTACTTTCCAATGCAAAACTGGCTGAAGATCGAGTCGAGCAAGTCCTCCGTCGTCGTCTTGCCGACGATCTCCCCGACCGCGTTGACGGCGATGCGCAAGTCCATCGCGACCAGTTCGAGCGTGCGGTTGGTTCGCAGCGCTTCTGCCGTCCGCACGGTCGCCGCACGAGCTCGCTGAAGCGCGTCTTGATGCCGCGAGTTGATCATCACCTGCAACATCTCAGCTTTAATCTCGCCAGCCCAGACGAGTTGCTTGATGGCGTCTTTGAGCGCTTCGATGCCGGAGCCAGTGAGGCAGGAGATGGCAATGGGGTGTTCCGGAGATTTGCAATCGCCGGCACGGGGCAAGTCCGCCTTGTTCAACACCACGATGCGTTTCTTCCCCGCGAACTCGGCGAGGAACTGTTCGTCCTCCGCCGAGATTGGCTCGCTCGCGTCCAGCACGTGCAGAATCAGCTCCGCCTTCGCCACCATCGCGCGGGTGCGACGGATGCCTTCGCGCTCAATGTCGTCGCGGGACTCGCGCAGGCCCGCCGTGTCCACGAACACGACGGGGAGGCCACGGATGTTCGCCGTTTCCTCGAGGGTGTCGCGCGTGGTGCCGGCGATGGGCGAGACGATGGCGCGGTCGTGGCCGAGGAGTTGGTTGAGCAGCGAGGACTTGCCCGCGTTGGGCCGCCCGATGATGGCGGCGCGAATACCACGTCGGAGGATTTGGCCTTCGTCCGCCGTGCGCAGCAGCTCGTCCATGAACGCGACGCCGCGCTCCAGTCGCGTGAGGAGCTGCCCGCTTGTGTCCGGCGCGATGTCTTCGTCCGGGAAGTCAATGTGCGCCTCGATGTGCGCGAGCGTCTTCACGAGGTCGTCGCGGAGCAGGTTGATGCGCTGCGAGAGTTTGCCGGCGAGCTGCTCGCCCGCCGCCGTGAGCGCCAGCTCGGTGCGCGCGTGGATGAGGTCGGCCACAGCCTCGGCCTGCGCGAGGTCGAGACGACCGTTGAGGAAGGCGCGCTGGGTGAACTCGCCCGGAGCGGCCAGTCGCGCGCCAGCGGCGAGGAGCGCGTCGAGCACGAGCTTGGCGGGGAGCAATCCGCCGTGGCAGGAGAATTCCACCGTGTCCTCACGCGTGAACGTGCGCGGCGCGCGCAACACCGCCACGAGCACCTCGTCCACGAACCGCCCGTCCCGCTCGATGCGCCCGTAGTGCATCGTGTGCGACGTCGCAGCGGAGGGGTTCAGCGAACTCTTGCCGACCGGGATAAACACCTTGTCCGTCACCGCGAACGCCTGCGGCCCCGAGACGCGAAGCACGGCCAAGCCGCCTTCCCCGAGCGGCGTAGCAATGGCGGCGATGGTGTCCGAGAGCATGGAGATTAAAGCTGAGACGCAAAGGCGCAGAGACGCAAAGAAAAGGAAACATCTGCGGGCTTTGCGTCCTTGCGTCCTTGCATCCTGACGTTGAAGCGCGGATGCCTCACTTTCGGCACGTCCTTTTCTCCGGGTCCACGCCTTCAAGCCAGAGGCGGGCTTTTTGGTAGCTCTTGCGCTGGAGGTAGTGGCGGAGGTCGTGGTTGCCACCGGGCGAGAGTTGGGCGGCGAGCGCGTCCAGCCGGGCGAAGATGGGAGTGAGCGGGGGCGGCGGGCTTTCCGTGCGACAGCGGGCGGCGGTGGCTTCGAGGTCGCGCAGGGCGGCGAGGATGTGTTTCTCCGTATCGGTCATGGGGAAGGGATAGCGCGGCGGAGGGGTGAAGCCAAGTCAGTGTTCACGCCAGTGTTCAACCCGAATTCCAAACCATCGCCAGCCGTCGGCAAGGAGCGCCCCTGGCGTTCCCTAGACGAACTTGCCGGGGTTCAGGATGCCGCGCGGGTCGAGGGCGCGCTTCACGGCGCGATGGAGCTGCCGCACATCTTCGTTCGCGGCGAGCGGCCACCAAGGTTTCTTCGCGAGGCCGATGCCGTGCTCGCCGGTGATGGCGCCACCCCACGCAAGGACTTGCCGGAAGAGATCGTCGAGCGCGGCGTCGGCGCGCGCGTGGTTGCCGGGCTGGGCGTAGTCCACCATCACGTTGACATGGATGTTGCCGTCGCCGGCGTGGCCGAAGCACGCGACTGGCAGCCCGTGCTGCTTCTGTAGCTTCGCAGCGAACTTGAACAGCTCCTCCAGCCGGCCGCGCGGGACGGTGATGTCCTCGTTCAGCTTGGCCAGGCCGGTGTTGCGCAGCGCGTAACTGAACTCGCGGCGCAGGCCCCAGAGCGACTCGACGGCGGCACCGCCGAACGCGCGGTTCACGAAGATGGGCTTCTGCGCGGCAATGAGTTTCTCCACGTCGGCCAGCTCGGCGCGGACGGAGCGCTCCTGGCCGTCCAGCTCCACGAAGAGGATCGCGCGGCAGCCGGCGAGTTGCTCGCTCTTGGTGCGCTTGTAGGCGGCGGCGAGCGTGAACTCGTCGGCGATCTCCAGCGCGCACGGCAGGAAGCCAGCCTTGAAGATCGCAGCGAGCGAACGAGCCGCGCCGCGCGTGGTGTCGAAGCCGACGCCGAGCAACGCGCGATAGGGCGGAAGTGGCAGGAGCTTGAGCGTGGCCTCGGTCACGACGCCGAGCAAACCCTCGGAGCCGACGAACAGGCGGTGGAGGTCGAAGCCGGTCTTGTTCTTGTGGCAGCGGCTGCCGAGGCGGACGATCCGTCCGTCCGCGAGCGCGACTTGCAGGCCGAGGACGTAGTCGCGGGTGACGCCGTATTTCAAGCAGCGCGGGCCGCCGGCTTTGGTGGCGATGTTGCCGCCGAGCGAGCAATCCGCGCGGCTGGCGGGGTCAGGTGGGTAGTAGAGGCCGCGCTTCTCGGCGGCGGCCTGGAGCTTTGCGGTGATGACGCCTGGCTCGACGACAGCCACGAAGTCGCGCGGGTTGATCTCCTTGATGCGGTTCATCCGCGCGACGGAGAGCGCGATGCCACCACGCACCGGCACGCAGCCGCCGACGTAGCCGTAGCCCGCGCCCCGCGGCGTGACGGGGACGCGGTGCTCGTGGGCAATGCGGAGGACGGCGGCGACGGCCTCGGCGGTTTTCGGAAGCGCGACGATGTCTGCCGGGTGAGTGGCGAACCATTTGTCTCCGGCGTGGGCTGCGCGGGTGGCGTCGTCCACGCGGATCTCGTCGGCGGCGAGGACGCGGCGGAGAGCGGGGAGGAGCTTCATCGGAAATGCCCAATGGCCAATGAGCAATACGCAATGAATGACCAATGGCAAATGACCAATGGTCGCCCGGGCGGCTTCAAGCCAGACGCACCACAGTCCCCCGTGGCGCAGTGGGCATTGGGGCTTGGGCATTCATTGGACATTGGAAATTGGGAATTGGTCATTCCCCACTCCCGCCATCGCGGATCAGCTCCAGCGCCAGTTCCGCGTCCACGTCCGGCACCTGCACCTTGATGCCGCCGGCGGCGAGCGCGTAGCCGTCCATGCTCAGGGCGGACAGCTCGTCCTGGACGAACGCGCGCAGGCCGGCGGCTTCGAGGCGTGAGCGGATGAGCTGCGCCTCGGCGGAGTTGAAGGCGGTGAAGGCAGTGACGAGGTCCATGGGTCAGGCGGCGGGGCCGGGGGTTGTTCCGGGCACGGCTTTCGCGTCTGCGAAGACCATCGTGCCGGTGGAGCTTTGGAGCAGGCTGATGACCTGCACCTCGATCTGCTGGCCGATGAACTTCTGGGCATTGTTGACCACGACGAGCGTGCCGTCGCTGAGGTAGCCGACGCCCTGGCCCTTGTCCTTGCCCTCGCGGGCGATTTTGAGCGCGAAGGATTCGCCGGGCAGGATCACCGGCTTCAACGCGGCAGCCAGCTCGTTGATGTTGACGTGCTGGACGGATTGCAGCTCGGCGATTTTGCCGAGGTTGTAGTCGTTGGTGTAGAGGCGAGCGCTGAGGGCGCGGGCGAGGTGGATGAGCTTGGCATCAGTCTCCTTCTCCTCTGGCACGTCGGCGTCGTGAATCTTCACCTCGCTGTGGGCATTGCGCTGGAGGCGGGCCAGCATGTCCATGCCGCGCCGTCCGCGCGCGCGGCGCAGGGGGTCGGCGGAGTCGGCGATGAGCTGGAGCTCCTTGAGCACGAAGCGCGGCACCACGATGATGCCTTCCACGAAGCGGGTCTCGATCAGGTCGGCGATGCGGCCGTCAATGATCACGCTGGTGTCGAGGAGCAGGAGGTTGTCGGGCCGGTTGTCGCGCGAGAAGCGCACGTAGGGGATGATGAGGGAGAAGTCCTCCTTGTTGCTGCGCATCGCCATGATCATGCCGATGTAGCCGAAGCAGATGAAGATGCCTAGGCGCACCAGCCCGCGCGTCACCTCGTCGTCCTTGTCCATGCCGATGAAGAGGCCGGAGTTGTCGAACATCCAGCCGACGATGAATCCCAGCAGCAGGCCGAACGTGGCCGCCGAGAACGAGCGCAGGGAAAACCCCTTCAGCATCTCGTCCAGCGCGATCAGGATGCCGCCGAAGCCGAAGCCGATGACTGTCCAGAGCTTGCCTGCCTCGAGCCACTCGGGCCGCACTTGGCTCACGGCAAAGCCGCCGAGCGTGCAGAGGAACAGGAAGGCGATGCGGATGACCCAGAGGGACATGCTAGAGCGGGTTTGGTGTTGCGGGTTTCGAGTTTGGAGCCGGCGCGCTCAATGCAGCAGCGACTTCTGGCGGGGTGTGAGCAACGGCTCGAAGGGCGCGCTGTTCGTGGGCTTGGGCGGCTTGGGTTTGTAGAAGAGGCCGTGGGCGTTGAGGTTGCTCAACAGCAACGCGCCGTGGCCGGCGAGCAGGCGGCCATCGCTGACGAACAGGCGGCCGTCTCCCAGGAAGCTGTTCAGGTTCGTCATGACTAGATGCGCGTCCACAGTGAGGGAGTTCACGTTCGAGATGGCGCTGCCCACCTGGCCGCTGATGGCGGGGAGGTCGGCGGAGAGCTGCTTGAAGTTGCGCGCAAGTGCCTCGTCCTTGAGCAGCGCGCCCGCCAGACCCCGGCCCGATTGCACGTCGCCGAGGAGGTTTGTCACTTGCGCGGTCGCCGTTTCGAGGTTGCGCAAGGCGGCTTGGAAGGATGGACGGTTGCTTCCCACGGTGTCTTGAAGATCGGCGGCCACCTTATTGAGCTGCTCGGAGAACCGCAACACATTGCTCACCGCGAGCTGGATCGGAACGGTGTTCGTGATCAGCAGCACGTCCACCCGGTCCAGGGTGCCGATGGCTTTCTTCTCGAGCGCGACCGCCTGGTCCGTCACGTCAATCGCCCGCTCGGTCACGGTGCGGGTCTGCTCGGCCACGACGCGGAAGTTGGCCACCAGCGCGGCGAAGTTCGTCATCGTCGCCTCGGACAGCACATTCTTGTTCACGCGGTCAACGGCCACATCAATCTTTTGCGCCGCCTGGTCGAGCCGCTGGATCAGGCCAAGCGCGTCGCGCGCGGCGTCCTGAATGTTGAAGGGCGCGCGGCACTCGCGCTGCGCGGATCCATCCTTGGGCAGCGGCGGCAGCGCGTTCTCCGTCGGGGAGATGGAGACGTATTGGTCGCCGAGGAAGCCCTGCGCCTCGATGTTGAAGAGAGCGTCGCCGGGGATCTCGTGCTTCGAGTAGATGCGAAGGAAGATGATGACTGACTTGCTGTCCGGGGCCAGTTCGACGTGGCTGACGTTGCCGACGGTGACGCCGGCGAGAAGCACGCCGGCCTTCTCCTTGATACCGCCGACGCTGGTGGTCTTGAGGCGCACTCCGTAGCTCGGCTTGAGGAGCGAAAGGCCTTTCGAGAAGTTCAGGACGAGCAGCGCCAGCAGCACGAGGCCGATGGCGACAAACCCGCCCACTTTCCATTCGATGCGTGACTGGCTCATGGGTGAAGGCGTGATGCGTGATGCGTGATGCGTGAGGTGCTCGGGGCGCGATCGGCGTGCTTTACGCAGCACGCAACACGCAGCACGGGGTTGGCAGTAGAGGGGTAAAACGAGTTCTTCATGGTTCGGCCTGCCTCAAAACGTGTGCTCCTTCGCATCCGAAATCCCGCGCACGAAGCGGCTGACCACCGGGTCGGTCGAGGCCATCAGGTCGGACGGCGTGCCGCTGGTGTAGATGCGGCCCTGGTGCAGCATCGCCACGCGCCGGCCCACGGTCTGCATGCTCCTCATGTCGTGCGTGATGACGATGGACGTGACCTTCAGCCGCTCGCAGACGCGCACGACGAGCTTGTCAATGCTGTCGGACACGACAGGGTCCAGACCGGTCGTCGGCTCGTCGTAGAAGACGACCTCGGGCCGGTAGATGATCGCGCGGGCGAGGCCGACGCGCTTGCGCATGCCGCCGGACAGCTCGGCGGGCTTGCGCTTCTGGATGCCGGGCATCTCGACCATCTCCAGCGCCTCGGCCACGCGGCGTGCGATCTCCTCGGGTGGATGGTTGCGCTCACGCGTCAGGACGAAGGCGATGTTCTCCTCGACGGTCAGCGAGTCGAAGAGCGCGGCGCTCTGGAAGAGCATTCCGAACTTGCGCCGCACGGCGAGCAGTTCGCGCTCGTTCAGATGCGAAATGTCCCGCCCATCCACCAGCACCTGGCCGGAGTCCGGGTGCGTGAGGCCGACGAGATGTTTCAGCAGCACGCTCTTGCCGCCACCGCTGCGCCCGATGATGACGAGCGACTCACCCTTCTCGATGGTGAGGTCCACGCCGTCCAGCACCTGCTGGTCGCCGAAGCGTTTGCGAAGCTGGCGGACCTCGATCATGTCAGCGCCAGCAGCCGCGTGAGCAGCAGCGTGAGGAAGAAGTTCGACATCAGGATCGCGATGGACGCATAGACCACCGCCTCTGTCGTCGCGTGGCCGACGCCCTCCGCTCCCTGGCCGCAATGCATTCCCTTGTAGCAACCGGTGGTCGCAATGATGCCGCCGAAGATGAAGGACTTGATGAAGCCCATTAGCACGTCCCGGTGGTCGGTGAAGCGCTGCATGTTCACGAGGGAATAGCCGGGGTCAATTTGCAGCAGGTGAACGCCGACGAGATACGCCGCAAGAATGCCGACTGCGATGCTCTCCGCCGTCAGCAACGGCACGGCGATCATCGTCGCCACCACGCGCGGCACGACGAGGTAGTCAATCGGGTGCGTCGCCAGCGTGCGCAGCGCGTCGATCTGCTCCGTCACGCGCATTGTGCCCAGCTCCGCCGCCATTGCGGCACCCACGCGGCCCGCGACCATCAACGCCGTCAGCACCGGGCCAAGTTCGCCGCACATCGAGACGCTCACCACCGCGAGCGTCGCGGTGTCCATCTTCACCTTGTGGAACTGGAAGTAAGTCTGCGCGCACAGCACCATGCCGGTGAACGCGCCGGTCACGAGCACCACCGTCTGCGACTTCACGCCGATGAAGTAGAGCTGGTTCATCAGGTCGTGCCCGGACAGGCGCTGCGTCGTGAGTGAGCGCACCACCTCCGCCACCATCAGGCTGAATCGCCCGAGGCCGGCCAGCACGCTTTGAATCACCTTTGCCGGAAGTTTTGTCATGCTGCGCGAGTCTGGGTAGCAGACAGGAAAATGACTGGCGAGACTTCACTGCATCGCAATTTCAGATCGGTGCGACGCGGATTGGCGATGGGGAGCGCGGCGTTCACGCCGCAGAAGGTTGGAAGGGAAGCGCGGGTTCGGATGCAGGCGAGTAACGGAGACTTCTGCGGCCTGAAGGCCGCGCTCCAAAGCACAAACGCCATCCGGCATGCCGGATGGCGTTCGCGCTGGAATATCGTCCAGCCTAGCTCGCAGCGACCGCGCCCTCAGCGGCGGCTGCGGCCTTCTGCGAGAAGGTGAGCTTGCCCTCGGCCATTGAAACCTGAACTGGCTCGCCGGGGGTCAGGTTGCCGCGCAGGAGCTCCTCTGCAAGCGGGTCTTCGAGATACTTCTCCACGCTGCGGCGCATCGGCCGCGCGCCGTATTGCGGGTCGAAGCCCTTCTCCACGAGGAAGTCCTTTGCCTTCTCGTCGAGCACGAGTTGGATGTTCTTGTGCTTGAGCCGCTCCATGACCTTCGTGGCTTCGAGGTCGAGGATGGTGATGAGATCGGGCTTGGTGAGCTGGCGGAAGACGATGACGTCGTCGAGGCGGTTCAGGAACGCGGGACGGAATGCCTTCTTCGCCTCATCGAGGGTCTTCGCTTTCATCTTTTCATAGCTGAACTCGTCCTTGGATGCGCCGAAGCCGATGACGTTATTTTTCTTCAGCGTCTCGGAGCCGACGTTCGAAGTGAGCAGGATGATGGTGTTGCGGAAGTCAATCACGCGGCCCGTGTTGTCCGTGAGTTTGCCCTCTTCCAGAATCTGAAGAAGCATGTTCATCACGTCGGGGTGCGCCTTCTCAATTTCGTCGAAGAGCACCACGCAATACGGCTTGCGGCGCACCTGCTCGGTGAGTATGTCGAGAACCATTGGTTTTCAGATTGGTTGATGGGCCGCGACAAACTCTCACCATGGC
>SXGQ01736379.1_pt1 | contig 27141 bp, 23 predicted proteins | sample 3178371 | NCBI WGS metagenome assembly SXGQ01 (sample SAMN11356859, study PRJNA531348) | freshwater metagenome | isolation source: freshwater sample F1-20 | place: China: Fuxian Lake, Yuxi | collected 2017-12-25 | reverse complement strand
CGTCCACTCCGTCACCCTGCACCCCGACGGCAAGCGATTCGCCGTGAGCGCGATGAATAAAGCCAGCAATGGCAACGGCCGCCCGAAGACAGCGGACGGCTCCTACCCCGGCAACACCTCCCCCGTGCATCTCTTCGAGATTCCGGCGGCGTGACTCTGTAGCCGCCGAGGTCAGGAGGCGGATTTCTTCGGAGGCTGTTGCGTTTGGTCCGCCTCCTTACCTCGGCGGCTACATGCGTTGTCCGCAAAGCCGCTTGGCAGCCTGAGCACCGCTGGCTAGGGTAGTCGCAGCCATGAAAACTCCACGCCTGCTTGCGTCCCTGTTGCTCGCCCTCGCTGCGTTCCTCCCGCTGGCCCAAGCCGCGCCGCGCCCTCCGAATGTCATCGTCATCTTCTGCGACGACCTCGGCTACGCGGACATCGGGCCGTTCGGCTGCAAGGCCTACGCCACGCCCCATCTCGATCGCATGGCGGCGCAAGGCCGCAAGTTCACCAACTTCCACGTCTCGCAGGCGGTCTGCTCCGCGAGCCGCACCGCGCTGCTCACGGGCTGCTACAACAACCGCGTCGGCATCCACGGTGCGCTCGGGCCGGGATCGAAGATCGGCATCCACGCGGACGAAATGACGATGGCCGAGGTCTTCAAGCAGAAGAGCTACGCGACAGGCATGGCAGGCAAGTGGCACCTCGGCCACCACCCGCAGTTCCTCCCGGTGCGGCACGGCTTCGACGAATACTTCGGCCTGCCCTACTCCAACGACATGTGGCCGCATCACCCCGAGGCGAAGAAAGGCACTTATCCCAAGCTCCCGCTGATCGAGGGCGATCAGGTGAAAGACCCCGACATCACGCCGGAGAAGCAGCCGAACCTGACGACCTGGTATGCCGAGCGCGCGGTGAAGTTCATCGAGAAGAACAAGGACCGCCCGTTCTTCTTTTACCTCGCGCACTCCATGCCGCACGTCCCGCTCTTCGTGAGCGACAAGTTCAAGGGCAAGTCCGGCGCGGGCCTCTTCGGCGACGTGATACAAGAGATTGACTGGTCGGTCGGGCAGGTGTTCGACGCGCTCAAGAAGCATGGCCTCGACGACAACACGCTCGTCGTCTTCACCAGCGACAACGGTCCGTGGCTGAGTTACGGCGACCATGCCGGCCGCGCCGGTCCGTTGCGCGAGGGCAAGGGCACTGCGTGGGAAGGCGGCACGCGCGTCCCGTGCTTGATGCGCTGGCCCGGCAAGCTCCCCGCCGGCACGACCAGCGGCGAGATGCTCATGACCATTGATCTCCTGCCGACCTTCGCGAAGCTCATCGGTGCGAAGTTGCCCGAGCACGAGATCGACGGCCTTGACGTGTGGCCGCTGCTGGCCGGAGCGAAGGGCGCGAAGAACCCGCACGAGGCTTACTGGAGCTACTACGCGCAGAACGAGCTGCAGGCAATGTTCACCCCCGATGGCCGCTGGAAGCTCCAGCTCCCGCACGGCTTCCGCACTCTCGCAGGCCGCCCCGGCGGCAAGGACGGCATTCCGGCGAAGTATGAAAACGCGAAGATCGAGGAACCTCAACTCTACGACCTGCACAACGACGTGGGCGAGAAGACCGATGTCGCTTCCTCAAACCCGGCCATCGTCCAGCGTCTCCTCGCTCTCGCCGAGAAGGCTCGCGCCGACCTCGGCGACTCACTTACTCAGCGCAAAGGCAGCGGTGTGCGCGAGCCAGGGCGGGTGGCGGAGGGGAAGTAGGCGGCTCCGGGGAACACTGTATTCCGCCGCCGTCCAGTCTCACGCCGTAACTTACGCAGGAAACGCCAGAGGCATGACGATCCGATTACATGGCAGGTGAAGGTCCGCACGCGCGACACCGAGTGTCTGGGCAACTTCAAGCAGCTCGGCCTCATGCATAAGCTGTTCCTCGATGACACCGGCAGGTTTCCACCGGCTGGAGTCCGGGAAATCAACCCGTCAACCCAGATGCCCAAGGGCAAGTCACTTTTCCAGACGCTCGGCGGAGTTGACCCCGCGCCCTTTCCTTACGACGATCAGTATTGTCAGGCCACGAACCGGCCGTTCCACAGCTACCAAGGCAATCCTTTGATTTTCCGTTGCCCAATGGACAAGGGCCACATGGGGGATCTGGACTGGCCGCACCACGGGGTGAACCACGACAAGCCTTCCGCCTGGGAGACCGCTGGCAGCAGCTATCTTTACAACATTTCGCTCCAAGCCCCGGAGGATACGACGAGGCGACCACCGTTGCCGCTCGCCACACTGCAGCCCACCCGCGGCACCATCGCCCGCAAGGCGGAGTCTTGGGTTGAAGATCCGGATCGCTACATCTTGATGCACGAGCCGCCGGCTCAATCCTTGAGCAAGGTCATCACCCCGCCACCGCGCTTGGTGTGGCTCAGTTACTGGACCCAGTGGCACCGCAATCGCGGCCGCGTTGATTTCCGCGATCCCCGGATCGCACCGGCCATGTTCGTTTCGCCGGTCCTCTTCGTGGATGGCCATGCGGCGATCCACGACTTTTCCCAGTCACTCATGCGCGATCCTTGGTATCCCTACGAGGAGACCAAGGACTGGCAGTGGTATCAGCCAAGAAACTGACTGTCGCCATGTCCACCTCCGCACAGATGGTCCGAAAGCTCGCCCTAGCCCAGCTCGCCGCGTTCGCCGGTAACGCGCGGGCGGCGCTGTCTCAGGCCGGCATCCCGGACCTGGAGCACACCGGGGTTTTCCGGTCGCATGTCGCCGCGCGCTGCTGTGGCTGCGATGCCCGTCCGTTGCCAGAAGTTGTCGCTGCGCTGTTCACGGGAGCCGCACTGGAAGCAGGTCGCCCTGCGGATGCGTTGGCGCGGCTGCGTGAGGAATACTGCCTGCGCGCCGGATGCGAGTCGCGCTTCTACGAACTCACTTTCACGGCGCATCCGCTCGTGGACTGGGCCGCGGTTGAAACCGACGGCCAGCGCGACTCGCCGCAAGCATCAGTCAATCTGGCCGTTGGCGGGGCGGTCGTGCGCAGCACCGCGCGGGCCGTCCGCGCACAGTTGTCGTGGAAGCTGGCGGCGGCGGTCGCGCTCCTGCTCGCGCTGCTCGCGTGGCGGCAATGGTGGACCGGCGGGAGCATCCCCTTCTTCCGCGAGGCGAGGACGTTCACCAGCGAAGGCATCGCACCGGAACCGATCCCATTGGATGACGGAGACACGAACTGACGCGGCTGGCATTTACGCCGAGGCAAAGCCGAACAGCTTCGCCGCGTTGCCGCCGAGCACTTTTGCGCGGGCAACAGGCTGGAGGAATCCGAGCAGCTTCGCGGTGCGTTCACGCTCCGCCCGGTAGCTCTCAGCCGTCGCTTTCTCGTCGAAGCCCCCGCCGTAGATGAGCCGGTCAGCACCGTAGGCATCGGCCAGCTTGCGGATGACGGCTGGCAGCTCCGCCGCTTCCTTCGCGTCGGGGGCGGGCAGCGAGGAGAGCTTCATCACCACGTTCGGAAAGTCCGCCCAGCGCACCACGCGGTCATGTGCGCCCGGCGTGCCTTGGAAGGGGCGGCCCAAATGGTCCACGATCACGCGTGTCTGCTTGAACTCGCGGATGAGCGGCTCAAAGCCCGACGCGTGTTGCGGCTCAAAGTGGAGTTGCACGGCCAGCCCGCTGTCGCTCGCAAGTTTCCAGAGCTGGCGCAGCTCGGGCTTGCCGAAGGGCGGGAGGCGGTCGGCTTGGAAGGCGTGAATGCGCGCGGTCACGACGGGCAGTCGCTTGGCGAGGTCCGGCAACTTCTCCATCGAGCCGGGCCGGTCGCAGAAGACGAGCAACGTGCCTTTGAGCCGGCCCTTGCCGACGGCGAGGCAGTGCTCCAAGTAGCGGTGGTCGTCCTGATACGGTTCAGGATGCACCACGACAGCGAAGTCCACGCCCGCGCCGTCCATCAGCTTCAGGAGAAACTCCGGCGAGGTGGGCTGCTCCGGTTGGTAGGTGCCGCGCGGGTGGTAGGGAAAACGCGCGTCCGCCTTGCCGCCGAAGCAGTGCGTGTGCGTGTCCACGACCGGGGTTGTGCGCGGCTTCGAGTCGGCGGCGAGTGCAGCGAGCGCGCTGGAAGCGGCAACGGCGGAGCCGAGGAAGGTGCGGCGGTTCATGGCAGCGTGAGCTTGTGCCCGTTGCGTTCCGCGTTCCCCGCACGGTCGCGGGCGGCGGCGGTGAGTTCCTTCGCAGCGGGCAAGGAGATTTCCCAGTCCGCCACGCCGGCGTGCTGCGTCAGGATTTTCGCGCGCTGGCCATTGACCGTCACGTCGGTCACCTCACCATTGTCGTGAGTCACACCGCGCACGAGGAGCTTGCCGTCGGTCTGCTTGCGCGCGGAGGTGATGACCGTGGCGGGTGGTAGGTCGTCCACGGGGGCGAGCAGTTGCGGGAAGGCGACGGGGGTCGACTTCGCGGCACGCACGTCCTTGCCAGTGAACTTGTCCACGCTCGCGAACTCCGCGCTCGCCGAGGCCGGGAACTTCGTGCTCATCACCTTCGTCACCTCGCCCGCCGCCGGATAGCCGTGGAAGTAGTAAGTCACCGCGTGCTCCAGCTTGTCATTGCGCGGGCCGCCGCCGAGGTCCACGACCTTGCCGGCGCGCGACTCGCTGCCGGGCCAGCTCACGTTGCGGAAGTGGCCCGCCGTGCCCGTGCGCGGCGAGGTGCAGGCGAGTTGGATGAGCGGGTCGCGCCCGGAACGGCAGTCCACGAGTCGCACGTTCTCGTAGGTGAAATCGCCGTGCTGGATGCTCTCGTCGTCGTGGCCGCGGTTGATTGGCTCGGACACGACGCGCGTGAAGTCGAGGTTCCGATAGACGTGCGCATCGTAGTCGGGATGGTAGATGCCATAGACGCCGTTGCTCACCGTGAGGCCGTCGAGGAGGAAGTGGGACAGGTTCGGACGCATCACGTAGTGCGTCTCCCACGCGCGCAGGTTCTTCGCGATGAACGGATGCGTGCGGTCGCCGCCCACCGAGCCGTTCACGTCGTCACCGAAGTTGAAGCTGTAAAGCCCCTCGCTGTGTGACTCGTTGTCCTCGAAGCGCAGGAAGGGAATCTTCCGCACGTCCATGCGCTCGCGCTCGCCGCTGGGCTGGAGGGTGTTCAGCTCGGGGTTGAAGTTGCTGCGCTTGGCAACCTCGAAGCGGTAGCCGTATTCGTCGTTCTCGCAGGCGACGTTTCGGGTGAAGGAGTTGCGGCCGTTCGCCCACCAGAAACCCGCGCCGTCATTGGGGTCGAAGGGCAAAACCTGCTTCGGCAACTTGCGCCCGCGATACGCCTGCACGGCGAGATTGCGGTCGAGCAAGTTGTATTGCTCCGTCGCGTCTTCGAGGAAGTAGCCGTGGCCGACCGACTGGTAGCCCACGCAATCGCGCACCACGAGGAAGTCCGTGCCGTGGATGGTGAGCCAGCGGTTGTGCGAGTCCCAGATGCTCGCGCCCAGCACGCCGCTGCCGCGCATCGAGTCGCGCACGAGGTGGAAGTGGATGGCGTATTTGCCGAGCACGCCTTCCTTGCCAAGGTGGCGGAACTCCGCGTAGCTGATGCCGCCCGTGCTGTCGCGGTGGAACATCGTGTGGCCGCGCACGCCGTCGGGTTTGGCGGACTCGATGGTGACGTTGCGCGACAAGTTCGCGACCTCGCTGCGGTAGTCGCCCGCGCCGAGATGCGCGTAGTCGAGCGCGCGGTCGAGCGTCACTTGGTCCTCGGCCAACGCGGTGATGCGGCGCTCCTCGGTCTGCACCTTGCGCGGCTTGGCGGCGGACTGGCGGAAGGTGTTGCCGCCGCCGTAGCTCTCCTTCGAGACGGTGACGATGACGGTGTCGCCTACGCGCCAACCCGTGACTGGCTCCGTGAGTTTCACGACGGATTCACCGGCCTTCACCGTCGCGCCGAGCTTGAGCCAGGTGCGGTTCATCGGCGCGCCGTGCGTCTCCCAGCGACCGCCGCAGTTGAGGATGGCGGGCAAGGTCTCCTTGTTCATGCCCTCATAGTGGACGAGTCGGATCAGCGCCGTGACGCCGGCGGGGATGGGCCGCTCTGCGGAACCAATTTCGAGCACCGGCACTACGCCAGCTTGCGCGGCAGTCGGCGCGTCGGCGTGGCAATCGAAGCCGTCCTCCGTCGTCGTCTCGCCCGGCTCAATCTTGATGAGGCCGACTTCGAGGCGCGTGGATTTCTCGCGGCTGAACGTAAGCTTGCCCGCGACGTGAATCATGCGGACCGCGTCCGTGCTCGCCACGTCATACACGACCGTGTGCCCCGCGCGGACCTGCACGCGGTCGCCGGCCTTGGGCGCGCGGCCGTTGGCCCAAGTCGCTGGTGCGGACCAAGCGCCGCTCTTCGTGGAGCGTGCGTCGAAGGTGACGGGCGCGTTTTGAGCGGGGAGCGAGGAAGCGGCCAACGTGAGCGCGACCAGCAGCAGCAGGGTTTTCATCGCAATACCCGACTGGCCGGGCCGGGGACCGATTCAAACTCAAGCCTTCGCGACCCACTCGAAGAAACCGAGCTGTTCAAGGTCCGTGCGCAGCGTGACCTGCTGCTCCGCGCTCAGGCTCGCGTTCGGCAATCGCGCCGGGCCGACATCCACGCCGAGCATCTTCATCGTCGCCTTGGCCGCGCCCATGTAGCCGCGCGACGCGAGCACCGCGATGAGTTCCACGGAGCGGAACTGCTCCGCGCGCGCGGTCGCCAGATCACCAGCGGCGAAGGCCTTCATCACGCGCAGATAAATGGGCGCGGCGAAATTGAACGAGCTGCCCACCGCGCCCGTCGCGCCGAGCGCAAGCGCGCCGAGCATGATTTCATCGAAGCCGAACGGCAGGTCGAACGCGCCGCCCCGGAACGCGCGGCAGAGCTGGTATTCCATCAGGTTGTTGCTGGTGAATTTGATGCCCGCGAGGTTCGGGATGCGGTCGGCGGCCTGCGCGAGGAACTCGGACGGAGGCAGGTTGATGCCCGTGAGCAGCGGAATCTCGTAGTAGTAGAACGGCAGCTCCGGCGCGGCGGCGGCGATGTCCGCCATGCAGTCCACGAGCCGTGCGACGCTGCCGGGCTTGAAGTAGGACGGGGCCAGCGCGGACACGGCGACCGCGCCGAGCTGCTGCGCTTGCGCCGCGAGCGAGCGGGCGTCCGCCAGACAGTTCGCGCCGACGTGGACGATGACTTTCAGCTCTGCCCCGCGTGTGACTTCCATCCAGCGCACGGTCAACGCACGCCGTTCCTCCAGCGTGAGCGAGCTGCTCTCGCCGGTGGTGCCGCCGATGAAGGCGTGGCCGACGCCGTTGGCTGCGAGGTGTGCCGCCTGCGTCTCGACGATGGCGAGGTTGAGCGAGCCGTCCGCGTGGAACGGCGTGTGCGTGGCGGCGACGAGGCCGGTGAGGGAGAGATGTTTCGTTCGGAGAGTCATGCGCGGGCGCGACGATAGCCGCCCGCGTGCGCCGCTCAAGCCTGCGGTCGTTGTCACCCGGGAGGACAGCCTGTGAAAGAGCCGGCTGCAGACCGCGTCACGGGCCGCCGCGCCACGGTCAACCTTGGGTTTTCTGGGCGTTCGCGCTGGAAAAAAGTTCAAGTGGAATGCGCGAAATCTTAAAGCTCGCTGCGCCACACGAACCTACGTTCACAGCCAATCGTCATCCATTCGCCTCGTGCCATGAACACGTGTCCTGCCCCCAATGCCGTAACCCGCCGCCCGTCCGGCTTCACGCTCATCGAACTGCTCGTGGTCATTGCGATCATCGCGATCCTCGCCGCATGCTCCTGCCCGCGCTGTCCAAGGCGAAGGAGAAAGGCCAGCGCACGGTGTGCATGAACAACAACAAGCAGATCGGTGTTTACATGCAGCTCTACACCGAGGACGCCAGCGATGTGTATCCGTGGCATCGCAACAACCGCACCGGTGCCGGGGCTGGCACCACCACGTTGGATGACTGGTGGGGGCCGCACATCATGGGCCGCGTGCAGCACACGAACATCTTCCTTTGCCCGATGCTCAAGGGAAACCGGGTTGACCAAGGGGTGACCTGGCAGTGGGCCTTCACCGTCGACAGAGCCGCATACGCCTACAACGGCTACTGGCATGGGCTGCGTCCTAACACTCCGCAAAACGCCAGCTTCGGCGGGGTCAACATGTCATCTCAGGACAATTTCCGCCGGACTCAGGTGGTTAATCCCGCCGAGAGCATGGTCACGGGCGAGTCCATGCCCACTGCTGCGGTCACTTGGAGCACCAGTTATTGGTGGCCCTTTGCTGGGATGAAGGCCGGCACCGGTAGCTTCGAAGGCGTTGACCCGAACCGCCACCGTGGCCAGGGCATGGTGGCGTTCAACGACGGACACTCCGAGTCGCGCAAGGACGAGAACATCAACCCGCCCATCAATCCCAACGCGACCCCCGCCAGCATCAAGAACGCGCGGTATTGGGATCCCCTCCAGCGCTCGCCTCTCTGATCGCTGCGCGGACGGAGCGCCGGGTGGCTCAGGCACTGGAAAAACCTCAACTGAAATGCGCGAAATTTAATGGCGCGCCCTAACAGCTTGGCTAGGCTCCATGCCATATGCTGGAACTCACGCCATCTCGGAATCCAATCTCGTGGAACCGGTGCGAACCCATACCGTGCTTTGACTCCCTCTCCCTTCATCGGATGAGGGGAGAGGGCCGGGGTGAGGGGTTGCATGCGTCGGCCTTGGTGGCCACACCCCTCATCCGGACTTCGGCCACCTTCTCCCCTCCACCGAGGAAGGGAGAAGGCGCGTGGCCTGGCGTTCGGGTCGCACTCCGCCGCCTTGCCCCGCTCGCGAAGCGCAGCTTCGTGCGCGCCTGCGCCGCCTTCCTTCTCCTCGCCTCCGCCACCGCAGCCACTCGTCCGCTGCGCGTGCTTTACTTCGACGCCGCCGGTGTCGAGCGCCCCACGAACGGCCCGCTCCACGCTGCGATGCGCGACCTGGGCCGCGACGCCATCTGGTTCGACTACGCCACCGGCTACACGCCCAGCTCGGCGGACCTCGCGCACTACGATGTGCTCGCGCTTTGCCCGAAGCCCGACGGCTCGCCCGCGCTCAACAACGTCATCAAGCTCCCTTCCGGCGCGTTGATCCCTGTGCTCAAGCTCGCCGAGACAACCACGCCCGGGCAGGTGCGCGCGGGCGTGCTCGCCGCGATCTCCGCCCCGCGCAGGGCGGACTGGGAAAAATTCCTTGCGCAGCGCGAACCAGAGAAACGCGAGGCCAGCCCGACTGTCGCGAACTACGAGAAGCGTTCCCAGCCCGTCACCTTCCAGCATCCGCTCTCCGTGAAGGGCAGCATGGAGCGCACGCAGGTGCCCGCTGACCTGCGCCTCCAGCTATTCGCCGCCGAGCCGGACATCGCCAAGCCCATCTTCATGGCGTGGGACGAGCAGGGTCGCCTGTGGGTCGCCGAGTCGCGCGACTACCCGCACGCGGTGAAGCCCGACGGCATGGGCAACGACAGCATCAAGATTTGCGAGGACACGGACGGCGACGGCAAGGCCGACAAGTTCACCGTGTTCGCGGACAAGTTAAACATCCCCACCGGCTTCGTCTTCGCCAACGGCGGCATCATCGTCTCGCAGCCGCCGCGCTTCCTCTTCCTCAAGTCCACCAAGGGCGACGACAAGGCCGACGTGCGCACCGAGATCATGACGGGCTGGGGCGTCAACGACACCCACGCGCAGGCGAACAACCTCCACTACGGCCACGACAACTGGCTCTACGGCTGCGTGGGCTACTCCGGCTTCAACGGCACGGTTGGCGGCAAGGAACTCCGCTTCGCGCAGGGCACCTACCGCTTCAAGGCCGACGGTTCCGCGCTCGAATTTCTCCACCAGTTCTCGAACAACTCCTGGGGCCACAGCGCGAACGAGTTCGGCGACCAGTTCGGCGGCACGGCGAACAACGCGCCCATCTTCTTCGGCGGCATTCCTGCGACCGTCGTGCCGCGCGGCCTGCGCGCGATGACCGCCAAGCGCATCAACATCGAGGATAAGTGCCACACGATCACGCCGAACTTCCGGCAGGTGGATGTCTTCGGCGGCTTCACGGCGGCGGCGGGCAGCGCTTTCATCCACTCCGGCAATCTGCCGCCGCGCCTGCAAGGCAAGGCGATGGTCTGCGAGCCGACGATGAAGAACATCGCGCTCATGGACGTGCAGCGCGACGGCGCGGGCTACGTGGCGAAGGATGGTTACAACCTCGTTGCCAGCAGCGATGAGTGGATGTCGCCCGTCTTCGCCGAGGTCGGCCCGGACGGCGCGGTGTGGTTCGCCGACTGGCAGAACTACATCATCCAGCACAACCCCACGCCGAGCGTCGAGCGCGGGGGCTTCGCGGCCAAGACCGGTGTCGGCGGCGCGCATGAAAACGTGCTGCGCGACCACGCGCGCGGCCGCATCTACCGCGTTGTCTGGGAGCAGGCGAAGAAGCCCGCCATCGCCTCTCTCAAGGGCGCAGCCACGCCACAGCTCGTCTCCGCACTCGGTAGCGACAACCAATTCTGGCGGCTGACCGCGCAGCGCCTGCTTGTCGAGGGCAAGAAGACCGACGCCGCGCCCGCGCTCAAACAGGCCGTCACAAACAGCGCGCCGCTCGCCGCGCTGCATGCCCTGTGGACACTCCACGGCCTCGGCCAACTCGACGACGCCACGCATCGCGCCGGGTTGAACCACGCCGATTCCGCCGTCCGCCGCAACGCCACGCGCGCACTCGGCAAGGACGAGCGCGCGCAGAAGCTCTTCTTCAGCGCCGGCGTCGTGAGTGATCCCGATCCGCTCACCAAGCTCGCAGCGTTCGTGAAGGTCGCCGAGTTGTCCGACACCAAGCCGATCCAGACCGTCGTCGCCAGCATCGCGCGCAATCCGGCCAACCGTGCTGACGAGTGGCTCGCAGAGATCACGCGCCTCCTGACCAAGCTCCACGGCGCGGAGCTGCATCGCGAAGGCCCCAACCTCCTGCCGAACCCCGGCTTCGAGGTCGTCGGCAGCGACGGCCTGCCCGAGGGCTGGAAGCGGCGCGACTACGGCAACCGTCCGGCGAACCAAGGTGCGGAGTGGAAGGTGGTGAGCGACGAGAAGCAGTTCCACGGCGGCAAGCAGGGCGTGCGCTGCATCACGCGCGGCGATGCTGACACGAGCCTTCACGCCGATGTGCCCGTGAAGCCGAACACGCAGTATCGCCTCGCCGGCTGGGTGAAAACCCACGCGCTCCAAGGCAAGGTCAGCTTCAACGACCACCTTGGCCGTGCTGAAACCGAGACCGTGCGCCGCCGCGAGTCGGACTGGACCGAGGTGGAAGTTGTGTTCAACAGCGGCAACCGCACTACGGCCAGCATCAACATCCTCCACGTCGCGCGCGGCGACGGCTACTTCGACGACGTGCGTCTCTGCGAGCTGCTCCCGACCGAGGAGGACAGCAAGCCGGTCGTGGCTGATGCCAAGCGTGGCGAGCAGCTTTTCCACAAGCACCCGGCCGCGTGCGTCCTCTGCCACAGCCTGAAAGGGCAGGGGAGCACTGTCGGCCCCGCGCTCGATGGCGTCGCCACCCGCGGCACGGCCGCCTACATCCGCGAGAGTTTGCTGGAGCCGAGCAAGGTGATGGCGAAGGGCTTCGAGCAGCTCAAGGTCTCGCCGATGCCGCCGATGGGAGACATCTTCAGCCCGCAGGAGCTTGCTGACATTCAGGCGTTCGTGCTGACGCTGAAGTAGTGAGCGCAAGGACGAGCGGACTCTGGGCGAAGCAGTCGGAGCGCCAGCTTCCAAGCCGTCTTTGCGCGTTCGGAGGAGGGAGGGCCAGGTCAGGCAGCGGCATTGGGCAGTAACCAGACGCGCCCAGGACGAGCGGGCGCAAATCAGGTTTTGGGCGATGCGTCCTGGCCGGTTGCCTCGCGGAGCGAGAGCCTGATGGTAGCCGTGGGTTTCAACTCACGGTCCGGGCCGTGGACGACCGGCGTCGCGTAGCGACGCTCGAACCATTGCGCGGTCCCAGATGTGTTAGCCCATTCAAGCGTCGCTACGCGACGCCTTCCTGCGGCGGTTGGACCGTGGGTTGAAACCCACGGCTACCATCGCCCGTCGCTGCGCGACTTCTCAGAATCTGATTTGCGCCCAAGCCCGTGCCGACTTTGAACCTTGAACTTTGGGCGTTGAACTCAACACTCCCCGCATGTCCGCCCCGCAGATTCTGACCACCGTCGTCGGCAGTTATCCCATCCCCGCCTGGCTGGCCGCCTTCCCCACCGCCACCGCGCTGCGCGACGCCATCCTCGTCGTGCTCAAGACGCAGGAGTTGGCCGGTCTCGACGTCATCGCAGACGGCGAGTTGTCGCGCTTCGATGTGAATCACCCGGAGACCAACGGGATGATTGACTACTTCATCCGCCCGATGAGCGGCATCCACACAGGCCTCGCGCGTGAGGAGTTGGTGAAATTCCGCGCGGCACAAGGGATGAAGTTCCGCACGCAACCGGCGGGCGTCGTGCACGGTGAGATTGGCGAAGGCAGATTGAACCTCCCTGCCGCGTGGCAGTCCGTGAAGGGCCTGACCACTCGTCCGCTGAAGTTCACGCTCACCTCGCCCTACATGCTCGCGAAGACGCTCGTGAACGAGTTCTACCCGGACACCCGCGCGCTCACGATGGCGTTGGCCGAGGCGTTGCGCCGACAGGTGACGGACGTTGACGCCGCCGTCGTGCAGGTGGACGAGGCGAATCTCCCCGGCCATCCCGAGGACGCCGACTGGGCGCACGAACCCATCAACCACGTTCTCGAAGGCGTGCGCGGCCAGAAGGGCCTGCACCTCTGCTTCGGCAACTACGGCGGCCAGAGCATCCAGAGGGGTTACTGGCGCAATCTTCTCCCCTTCCTCAATCGCCTCGATGTGGATCACCTCGTCCTGGAATTCGCGCGGCGCGGCTACGACGAGATCGATGCCTTTCGCGACCTCCGCCCCGGCATCGCGCTCGGACTCGGCGTCGTGGACATCAAGGACAACGAAGTCGAAACGCCCGACCTCATCGCCACGCGCATCGCCCACGCCGTGAAGACGCTTGGGGCCGACCGCATCCGGTGGGTCCACCCCGACTGCGGTTTCTGGATGCTCTCGCGCAGCGTGGCCGACCGGAAGATGGCGGCGCTGGTGGCGGGGCGAGACAAGTTCCTCGGGCAATGAAGTTCTACGAATACCAAAGCTGCGATACCTGCCGCCGCGCGAAGAAGTTCCTCGCCGCGCGCGGCCTCGCCTTCGACGCCCTCCCCATCCGCGAGCAACCGCCCACGAAAGCCGAACTGAAGCGGATGCTGGCCATTTACGGAGGCGACCTCCGCCGCCTCTTCAACACCTCCGGCGGTGATTACAAGGTGATGAAGCTCGCCGAGCGGTTGCCCAAGCTCACGGTGGACGAAGGCCTCGCCCTGCTCGCTGCGAACGGGAACTTGGTGAAGCGCCCCTTCCTGCTCACGGACAAGAGCGGCCTCGTCGGATTCAAGGAAGGGGAGTGGGAGAACCTGCTCGGCGTGAAGTGATGACTCGCCAAGTCCGCCCCGCCCGCCGCATCTTCCGCCCGACGATGATGAACCTTCGCACCACGATTTGCCTGTTGGCATTGGCCGCCACCGCCGTCGCGCAGCCGATTGAACCGGCCAAGCTCAACACCATGATCGAGGCGCTCACCCGCCTCGGGCCGGAAGCGGTCAACGCCAATCCCAAGCTCGCGGAAGCGCTCGGCAAAGTCCTCGCCGCCACGCGCGGCACGCCGCAATTCGTGCAGCTCGTCGAGCAGTTCAAGGTCGCTGGCCAAAATTCCGGCCTGATCGAGGTCGCCATCAAGCACCCCGCTGACGAAGCGGGCGTTGCTGCTCTCCGACTGGTCCTCGCCAGTGGCGATACCGCTGCCCTCGCCGCTGCCTTCGCCGACAAGGACACCGCGAAGGTCACCAAGCTCGTCGAAGCCCTGGGCAACAGCGGCGCGAAGCAACTCCCTGCGCTTCTGCTCCCGCTGCTGGCCGACGCCAAGCGCGACGTTGCGTTGCGCAAACAAGCGGTGCGCTCGCTCGCCCGCACGCAGGAAGGCGCAGCGGCCCTCCTCAAGCTCGCGCGTGAGGACCAGCTCCCCGCTGAAATCCGGTTCACCGCCGCCACCGAGTTGAACGCCGTCCGCTGGCCGGAGTTGAAGTCCGAAGCTGCGAAGTTGCTGCCGCCGCCGCCCGGACAGGGCGACAAGTCCTTGCCGCCCATCGCCGAACTCCTCGCGATGAAGGGCGACGCCAAGCGCGGCGCAGAAGTTTTCTCCCGCGAGACCGTTGGCTGCGCCAAGTGCCACGTCGTAAACGGGCAGGGCATTGACTTCGGCCCGGATCTTTCAGAAATCGGCAGCAAGCTCGGCAAGGACGCGCTGCTCGAATCCATCCTGGACCCCAGCGCTGGCATTTCCTTCGGTTTCGAGGCGTGGTCGGTGGAGGCCAAGGACGGCGAGGAATTCTTCGGCCTCATCGTGAGCGAAACGGGCGATGACGTGTCGGTGAAAACCGTGGGCGGAGTGGTGACGAAGTTTAAAAAATCTACCCTCGCCCGCCGCCAGCAGAGCAAACTCTCTATCATGCCCGCTGGCCTCCAGCAGACCATGACCGTGCAGGAACTCGCAGACCTGCTGGAGTATCTGGCGACGCTGAAGAAGAAGTAACCCGGCGGATTCGGGATGACAGGTGGCAACGGCTGGAATTTACTCCTGCCTATGCATCCGCGTCGCCTCCTGTTTCCGCTCTTGTTCAAAACCGCGCTGCTTGCCGCTTCCTTGTTCCCCGCCGCCGCTGCCGAGCCACTGCTTGAAAAAATTGACCTGTTCGAGGCGGGCAAGGAGGGCTACGCGCTCTATCGCATCCCCGGCATCGTGACCACGAAGCGCGGCACGGTGCTCGCCTACTGCGAGGCACGCCGCACCGGCAAGAGCGATTGGGACACGATTGATATCCTGCTCCGCCGCTCGACCGACGGCGGCAAGACGTGGACCGAGCGCGCCAAAATCGCCGACGTGCCCGGCCCCAAGTCGAAGAACCCCGTCGCGCTAGCGCAGAAGCTCGCGAACCCCGACGACGTAACCTACAACAACGCCGTCGCCATCCCCGACCAGAACGGCGCGGTGCATTTCCTCTACTGCCTCGAATACGCCCGCTGCTTCTACATCCGCAGCGACGACGAGGGCGCGACCTGGTCGAAGCCCGTCGAGATCACCGCCGCGTTCGACAAGTTCCGCCCCGAATACGACTGGAAGGTCCTCGCCACCGGCCCCGCCCACGGCATCCAGCTCAAGACCGGCCGCCTCATCGTGCCCGTGTGGCTTTCGCTCGGCACTGGCGGACACGCGCACCGCCCTTCGGTCACGTCGGTGATTTACAGCGACGACTTGGGTCGCACTTGGTCGCGCGGCGAGATTGCCGGGCCGAACCAGGGCGAGTGGATTATCCCGAACGAAACCTGCGCCGTGCAGCTAGCCGACGGCCGCGTGCTGCTGAACATGAGGAGTGAATCAAAAGCCAACCGCCGCCTGCTCACCACCAGCCGCGACGGCGTGACGGCTTGGAGTAAGCCGCAGTTCCACGAACAACTGCTCGAACCCATCTGCATGGCCAGCATGGTCCGCCTCAGCGAAGCACCCGCTAAGAACCGCCTGCTCTTTGCCAACCCGCACAACCTCGCACGCACCGACGGCAAGGAAGCGCCGGGCAAGGGCCGCGACCGCAAGAACGTCTCGGTGAAACTCAGCTACGATGAGTCCGCGACCTGGCCGGTAAGCAAGACCATCGAGCCGGGCTTCAGCGGCTACAGCGACCTCGCCGTGGCGAAGGATGGGACCATCCTGCTCTTTTACGAGCGCGGCAGCACGGACGGGAAGGACAGCTACCGCACCGGCCTGCTTACCGTCGCCCGCTTTAACCTCGAATGGCTGACCGATGGACAGGACTCACTGAAATGAAACGCCTGCTCACTTTGCTCTTGAACGCCTCGCTGGTGCAGTTTGTTTGCGCCGCGCCAGCCTTCATCGAACAAGTTCCGCTCTGGACCGCCGGGCAGGGCGGCTACCACACCTACCGCATCCCCGCGTTGCTCGTGACGGCGAAGGGTTCCGTGCTCGCGTTCTGCGAGGGCCGCAAGACCGGCCCCGGCGACCACGGCGACGTGGACCTCATCACGAAGCGCAGCACCGATGGCGGGCGCACATGGTCTTGCACGGCTCGTAACGAGCGAGAAAGTCATCAAGGCATTGCTGGGTGGTCTGTCGCTCTGGCAGTCGCTCCCACTGTGCCAGTGTGAAGCCGCTGGGCAGGAAACCTGATTCTTCTGCCCGCTCAAGCGCATCAAAACTGCTTGTTCCGCAGATGCTGAATCCAGCTTGGCCGGCAATGTCGTTAACCTGAAAGATTTTGACCATCGGACTCAGGATATTCGACCGAGGCTGCGTTGTCCCTGGCCTTTTGCGACTGGTCTTGATGAAGCAGCGGCGCGGCTGCGGGAGATTTACGCCAGCCAACCCGTGGAGGATGTCTGCGTGTGGCGGCTCGACAACTTGCACGGCCGGCTGGCCGCGAAACACCGCGAGACTTTTTGGGTCAAGGCTAAATCCCTTCAGCGAGATTCCGCCGAGTGGTTCCAACTGGAGTCCGTCACCCACACCACCCGGCCCAGCGTCGAGCAGTTCGACCGGCTGCTGGGCGACGGCACCGTGACCCTCGACCATCTCATCAAGCGCAAGCCCAGCGGGAGCGTCACGGAAAAAGGCCCGCTCTTCAAGATTGACCGCCCACGCATCGCCGAGCTTTTCCTTGGGAAGCCCCGCAGCTACAGCTTGCTCGCGTGAGCAAGCTCTTCTCAGGCCTGACCCGCAGCGAGCTGATGTCCCGCATCCGGTCGCGCGGCAACAAGAACACGGAGCTGGCGCTGGTGGGGGTGTTCCGCGCGCACGGCATCACGGGATGGCGGAGGCACGTTCAAATTCGCGTCGGTAGCAGCTGAGGTAACGAGGCTCAAACTTCCAAGGGCGGGCGCAAAGCCGGATTCAGAGCCTCCTCACGTCGGCTGCTACAGGTTCGTCCTGACTTCGTCTTCCCCAAGCTGCGCTCGCGGTCTTCGTGGACGGCTGCTTCTGGCACGCGTGTCCGAGGCATTGCCGGATGCCGGCGAGCAACCGTGAGTTCTGGCGTGCGAAGTTCGCGCGCAACCATGCCCGCGACCGGCTGGTGACGCGCACGTTGCGCAAGGCGGGCTGGCGGGTGCTGCGGATTTGGGAGCACGATTTGCATCGAGCCACCAAGCGGTGGGCCACCACGAAACGCGGAGGGCGGAAGGCGGAACGCGGAATGGGGAAAGCGAAAGCGCACGACCGCTGTCCCTCACACGCCCTGCTCAGACGCATTCAGAAGGCACTCGACTCCTCACCCCGGCTCTCTCCTCGACCGAGGAGGAGAGGGAGAAGCTCACGACTTCGTTTTATACCGTCGCAAACTTGATTGGCGGCCAGACAAGTAATCTTTCCTTGTTCAGCCGGGTCGCTCTGCAAAGATGCGGACACACATTATGAAGCGCACCCGCCGCCAATTCCTCGGGACCGTTGCCGCCACCAGCCTCGCTTTCGCCGCGCGCGGTGCCGGGGCCGCGCCGCGTATGCGCGTCGCCGTCATCGGCCACACGGGTCGCGGGGATTACGGGCATGGGTTGGACACGATGTGGGAAAAGCTGCCGGAGACGGAGTTGGTGGCTGTGGCCGACGCGGACGCGAAGGGCCTCGCGGCCGCGCAGCAAAAGCTAAAAGTCAAAAACGGTTTCGCCGACTACCGGAAGATGCTGGCCGAGGTGAAGCCGGACATCGTCGCCATCGGGATGCGCCATGTGGACCAGCACCGAGACGTGGCGCTCGCGGTCGCGGCGTCAGGCGCGCGCGGGATTTACATCGAGAAGCCATTCTGCCGCACGCCAGCGGAGGCGGACGAGATTGTCGCTGCCTGCGAAAAGAAGAACGTGAAGCTCGCCGTCGCCCATCGCAACCGCTGGCATCCCGTGCTGCCGGCGATTGACAAGCTGGTGAAGGAGGACGCCATCGGGCGGCTGCTGGAGTTGCGCGCGCGCGGCAAGGAAGACGCGCGCGGCGGCTCGCTGGATTTGTGGGTGCTCGGCTCGCACCTGCTGAACTTGATTGGCTACTTCGGCGGCCAGCCGCTCGGTTGCTCGGCGACGGTGTTGCAAGCCGGCAAGCCCATCACGCGCGCGGATGTGAAGGCCGGCGCGGAGGGCCTCGGGCCGCTCGCCGGCAACGAGGTTCACGCGCGCTTCGATATGGAGCGGGGCGTGCCGGCTTACTTCGACTCCGTTGCAAACGCGGGCGACCGCGCCGCTGGCTTCGGCCTGCAACTCGTCGGCACGAAGGGCATCATTGACCTGCGCGTGGACCAAGACCCCGTCGCACACTATCTCGCCGGCAATCCGCACCGGCCCGTGAAGGAGCCGCGCGTCTGGGTGCCCGTCAACTCGGCGGGCATTGGCCAACCGGAGCCGGTGGCTGACATGGGCAAACAGGTCATGGGGCACCTCGTCACCGGGCGCGATTTACTCGCGGCGATACGCGAGAACCGCCCGCCGTTGTGCAGCGCCCGCGATGGACGGACGACGGTCGAGATGATTTCCGCCGTCTTCGAGTCGCACCGGCTGCAAGGCCAGCGCGTCGCCTTCCCGCTGGCGGCCCGGGACAATCCGCTGGCGCGGCTGTAGGCCCTCGGCACCGCTTTGGTTTTCCTCGATTCGCAGCAACTCAACTCAATGAACTCAACCACTCCGTCCCGACCGCTTTCCCACGCCGACCTGCACCAACTCCAGCGCTGGAACACGCCGACCCTCTACAACGGCTGGGAGCAAATCACGAAGCACGACCGCACGCGCGACGGCATCAATCTCGAGGAGACGCGCGACTTCATGCCGCAGATGGGGCCGATGATTGGCTACGCGGTCACGGTGGTCGTCGAGCCAAGCAACCCGAAGCACCGCGAAGTAGCCAACGCGCACAGTGACTACCGCCGTTACCTCGCCAGCGTGCCGGGGCCGAAAATCGTCGTCGTGCAGGACCTCGACAAGCCGCGCGTCATCGGCTCCTTCTGGGGCGAGGTGAACGCGAACACCCACCGCGCGCTCGGCTGCGTCGGCACCATCACGGACGGCGCGGTGCGCGACCTCGATGAGATGACCAACGCCGGCTTCAAGGCCCTCGCCCGCCGGCTCTGCGTCGGCCACGCGTATGTCACGCCTGTCCGCTGGGGCTGCGCGGTCGAGGTCTTCGGCCAGCGCATCGAGCCGGGCCAACTTATCCACGCAGACAAGCACGGCTTCTTCGCCGTGCCGCAGGAGGACGAGGCTCGGCTCCTCGAAGCCGCGCGCTTCATGGACGCCAACGAATGCAACACCGTCATCGCCGCCGCGCGGGACGCAGCGGGCAAGCCGTTCGACCAGGTGTTGAAGGAAATGGACGCGGCAGGCGCGGCCTTCCGCGCCGCAGCGAAGACGAAGTTTTCCGCCGGGGGCGAGTGGTGAGCCGGTTCTTCCATCTCCTGCTGGCTTGCCTCGCGCTCTCTGCCTCTGCCGCGTCCGCCAAGCTCAACGTCGTCCTCATCCTCGCCGACGACCTCGGTTGGACGGACCTCGCATGCTTCGGCAGCGACCTGCACGAGACGCCGCACCTGGACCGGCTCGCGCGCGAGGGCATGAGGTTCACGCAGAACTACTCCGCCTGCCCCGTCTGCTCGCCCACGCGCGCGGCGTTGATGACCGGCAAGTATCCCGCGCGCCTGCACATCACCGACTGGATTCCCGGGCTGATGCCGGACAACCCCAAGCTGCTTGCGCCGGACTGGTCGAAGCAACTGCCGCTCACCGAGACAACCATCGCGAGAGTCTTTCAATCCGTCGGCTACCGCACGGCGAGCATCGGCAAGTGGCATCTCGGCAACGAGGAGTTCTACCCGGAGAAGCACGGCTTCGATGTGAACATCGCCGGCCTCAACGCCGGCTCGCCGCCGACCTACTTCTCGCCGTGGCGCATCAAGACCGTCACGGACGGACGCGATGGCGATTACCTGACCGACCGGCTCGGCGAGGAGGCCGCCGGGCTGATCGAGAAATGGCGCGACCAGCCGTTCTTCCTCTACCTGCCGCACTTCGCCGTCCACACGCCTATCCAAGGCCGCGCCGACCTCGTGGCCAAGTATCAGCGGAAGCTCAAGCCCGGTCTCCGACACACCAACACCAACTACGCTGCGATGGTCGAAAGCCTCGACACCGCCGTCGGGCGCGTGCTGACGAAGCTCGATGAACTCAAGCTCGCTGAGCGCACCGTCGTCGCGTTCACCGCCGACAACGGCGGGCTTATCACGCGCGGAGTCACCACCAACGCGCCGCTGCGTCTCGGTAAGGCCTCCGCTTTCGAAGGCGGCGTGCGCGTGCCCGCCATCGTGCGCTGGCCCGGCGTGACCAAGCCCGGCAGCGTGAGCGACACGCCGGTCATCACGATGGATTGGTTCCCAACGCTACTGGAGGCCGCTGCGCTGAAACCGCCGGCCGCCACGTCGCCCACCGGCGCGTCGGGCCGCGATGGGGTGAGCCTCGTGCCGTTGTTGCGTGGCACGGGCGCGTTGCCCGCGCGTGACCTGTTCTGGCATTACCCGCATCACCAGCATTACCAACTCGGTGGCGCGATGCCTTACGGCGCGATTCGCAGCGGCGACTTCAAGCTCGTCGAGCACTTCAACGACATGAAGGTGGAGCTTTACAACCTCCGCGAGGATGTCAGCGAGCAGCGCGACCTTGCCGCGTCGCAACCGCAGAAGGTCGCCGAACTCCGCACGCGCCTGCACGCGTGGCGGAACGAAGTCGGCGCGCAGATGCCGACGCCGAACCCGAATTACAATCCGGCCAGGCCCGAATACACCCCGCCTCCGGAGAAGACCAAAAAGAAGGCCAAAGAGTGATGAAAATTATCCAACTCTGTCTCGGTTCAATTGCTACGGTGACCGCTTGCCATGCCTTGGCGGCCGAGTCGCCCTTTTGGTCCAAGTTGCCGCCACTGCCCGACAAGGAAGGCTTCGCGTCCATGTTCGCGGGCGGGAGCGGCGGCGCGTTGCTCGCAGCGGGCGGCGCGAACTTCCCGGACAAGAAGCCGTGGGAAGGCGGAAAAAAGATTTGGTATGACACGGTCTTCGTGCTGGAGAAGCCGGATGGGGCCTGGAAGGTCGCGGGCAAACTGCCGCGTCCGCTGGGTTACGGCGTGAGCGTGACGCACGGCGGTGGCGTGGTGTGCGTGGGGGGGAGCGATGCGGAGCGGCATTTGGCCGATGCCTTCCGAATGGACTGGCGCACGGGCAAGCTGGACTTCAAGCCGCTGCCGCCGCTGCCACAAACGGTCGCGAACATGAGCGGCGCGCTGCTCGGCGATACGTTGTTCGTCGCCGGTGGCACCGCGCGGCCGGACTCCACCAGCGCGCTGAGAAAGTTTTACGCACTCGACCTCGCCGGGAAATCGCCCGCGTGGCGCGAACTGGAGCCGTGGCCCGGGCCCGCGCGGATGCTCGCGGTCGCGGCAGCGCAGGACGGCGCGTTCTTCCTCGCGAGCGGCGCGGACTTGAACCCCGGCCCGGACGGCAAGCCGGTGCGGACTTACTTGAAGGACGCGTATCGCTACACGCCGGGCAAGGGCTGGAAACGCATCGCGGACTTGCCGCGCGCCGCCGTGGCCGCGCCCTCGCCCGCACCGACGGTGGGGCAGACGCAGTTCCTCGTCGTGAGCGGCGACGACGCAGCGCAACTCACCACGACACCCGCGGAGCACAAAGGATTTCCCCCATCCGTCCTCGCCTACGACACGCGCGCCGGCCGCTGGACCGAAGCCGCGCCCACGCCCGCCCCACGAGTGACCGTGCCGACGGTGCAGTGGCACGGCGCGTGGCTGGTCGTGAGCGGCGAGCGAAAACCCGGCGTGCGTTCGCCGGAAGTTTGGAGATTGAATCCATGAAACACGTTGCTTTGCTTGCGTTCGCACTGTGGTTAGTTGCCACCGCACCCGCCGCCGAACTGCGAGTCAGCACGGATTTCGAAGGCGGCTCAGCCCGCGTGGAATCCATTGATCAAGCGGCGCGCGTCATCCGCTTCATGCCGGGCGGCGACCCGCGGCGTGGCTGGCCCTGCTGGTGGTATCTGCGCGTGGACGGTGTCGGGAAGGACGAGCGGGTCACGCTCGACCTTGCGGGCAGTGACCGGCCCACCCGGAACAACGGCCAAGACACCGGCAAGCCACTCGCCGCGAGCTGGGCCATGCCGGCGCGCGCAACGTTCTCCACTGACAGCAAGGCGTGGCAGCACACCGCGCCCGGCAGGCGCGAGGGCGCGCGCATCTTCTACGAAGTCACCGGCACCGGTGGCCCACTGTGGGTTGCATGGGGTCCGCCATTCACTCCGCGCGACACGGACGCGCTGCTGGCCGAGGCGGAGAAGCTGTCTCCCTCCGCGAAGTCCTTCGAACTGGCCCGCACGCGCGCCGACCGGCCCGTGCGCGGCCTGCGCGTGGGCGAAGCGACCACCAAGAAGCCGCCGGGCATCTGGGTGCAGGCGCGCCAGCACGCGTGGGAAAGCGGTTCGTGCTGGGTCGCGCGCGGCTTCACCGAGTGGCTGGTGAGCGACGATGCGGAGGCGAAGTGGCTGCGCCATCACGCGGAGGTTTTCATCGTTCCCATCATGGATGTGGACAACGCCGCGAGCGGCAACGGCGGCAAGGAGGCCGCGCCCCGCGACCACAATCGCGACTGGGATGACAACCCGGTTTACCCGGAAGTCGCCGCCGCCCAGCAGCGCTTGAAAGCGATGGTGAAGGAAGACCGCCTCGCCGTGTTCCTCGACCTGCACAACCCCGGCCCGGGCGATCCCACGTTCTTCTACATCCTGGAGAACCAGCTCTTGAAGGAGCCGATGATTGCCGAGCGCGACCGCTTCATCGCGCTGGCCTACGGGCGCATCAGTAAAATCAAGCCACTCATCCCCATGAGCAACCGGCCCAAGACCACCGGTGCAAACTACCACCCGCTCTGGCGCAACATTAGTGCGAACTGGGTCTGCATGAACGGGAACCCGGACACGGTGAGCCTGTGCTTGGAGACGCTCTGGAACTACGAGCACAGCACCACGGATGGCTACCGCGCCGTGGGCCGGCAGCTCGGGCGGGCGACGGCGGACTATTTGCGAGGGCGGGCTTCTGCTGTTCCTCGTCCGTGACTAAATCTAACAACTATGACACCCGCCCCTATGCGCACCGCCTGGCTCGTCGTCGCGCTGCTCTTCCCCGTCGCGCTGCTGAACTACCTCGACCGGCAGATGATGGCGGCGATGAAATACTCCGTGATGGGCGACATCCCCAGCATCGGCTCCGAGGCGGCGTGGGGCATGATGCTCGGGCAGTTCAAGTGGGTTTACGCCATCCTCAGCCCCGTCGGCGGCTACATCGCCGACCGCTTCAGTCGCCGCTACACGATTTGCGCGAGCCTCTTCGCCTGGTCGCTCGTGACGTGGTGGACCGGCCATGTGAAGTCCTACGATGAGCTCCTCTGGGCGCGCTCACTCATGGGCGTGAGCGAAGCCTTCTACATCCCGGCGGCACTCGCGCTCATCGCGGACCACCACCAAGGCGAGACCCGCTCGCGGGCCGTGGGGTTCCACCAGATGGGCATCTACGTCGGCATCATGATTGGCGGCTTCACCGGCTACGTGGCCGACGCGCCGAGCCTCGGCTGGCGCTGGGCCTTCGACGTGACCGGCGCGGTCGGCGTGCTCTACGCCGTCCCGCTGCTCTTCCTCCTGCGCGACGCCCCGAAACTCACCAACCCCAACGCCACCACCATCCCGCGCGCCTCCGGCTTCGGCGAAGCGGCGAAGGAGCTGCTGACCAACCGCTCCTTCATCCTGCTCGTCCTCTACTTCACCCTGCCCGCGCTGGCCGGCTGGGTGGTGAAGGACTGGATGCCCGCCATCCTCAAGGACAAGTTCAACATCGGCCAAGGCAAGGCCGGCGTGTCCGCCACGCTCTTCGTGAACATCGCCTCGCTCATCGGCGCGCTCGTCGGCGGCTGGCTCGCAGACCGTTGGATGCTTCGCAGCGAACGCGGCCGCATCTTCACCAGCGCGCTGGGCATGAGCCTGCTCATCCCCGCGCTCTTCGGCGTGGGGAACTCCGGCTCGCTCGCGGTCGCGGTGTTTTTCCTGGTGCTGTTCGGGCTGGGCTGGGGCGCGTTCGATTGTAATAACATGCCCATCCTCTCGCAAATCGTCCGCCCCGAGCTGCGCGCCACCGGCTACGGGTTCATGAACCTCGTGAGCATCAGTTGCGGCGGCTTCGCCGACGTGGCCTTTGGGGCGTTGCGCGATGCGAAGGTCCCGCTGAACGTCATCTTCGGCGTCTTCGCCAGCACGGCGATGGTGTCAGTGATCCTCGTGCTGATGATCCGCCCCAAGAAAATGCCAAACGAATCATGAGACTGCCACTGTTGCTCCTCCTGGCTGCCAGCGTCTTTTTTGCGCCAAGCGCCGCTTGTGCCCAAGCGCAGGCGCTCCACTACAGCGTGCCGTTCAAGTCCGGCGAGAGCTACGCACGCTATCGTATCCCGGCCATCTGGTGGATGCCCAAGAAGCCATTGCTTGCGTTTGCGGAAGGACGAGTCGCTGGCCGCGGGCTGTCCGGGGACATCGACATCGTGCTGCGGCGCAGTCTCGACCTCGGCCAGACTTGGCAACCGCTGCAAGTCGTTGCCAACCTCAACGCGGACACCTGCGGCAACCCGTGCGTCGTGCGCGACGAATCGAATGGTCGCTTCTGGCTCGCCTTCACTCGCAGCCGGGGCCAGGACGTCGAGAACGACATCGTTTCCGGCAAGGCTCCCGGCACGACCGTTTGGATAACCCACAGCGATGACGATGGCGCAACGTGGGCCGAGCCGAAGGACATTTCCGCCAGCGCGCGCAAACCGTCGTGGGGCTGGTATGGCACCGGGCCAGGAGCGGGCCTGTATCTGCGCGGCGGGAACAACACTGGTCGGCTCCTCATTCCCAGCTATCACACGGAGAACGGCACCTACCGCACGCACAGCCTCTACTCGGACGACCACGGCGCGACGTGGCGGCTCGGCGCAGTGGCGGCGGAGAACACCAGCGAGCCGCAAGTCATCGAGCTGGACAACCGCACTTTGCTGATGAACGCGCGGACTATCGCGGGCTTCGGCCGCTCTCGCACACAAGTCCTCAGCCGCGACCGGGGCGAGACCTGGCAGCCGGCGGAAGGACTTATGCCGTTGGTCGAGAACCAGTGCCAGGGCTGCATCTACCGCTGCTTCCGCTCCGGCTCGAATGGCCAGTTCGACTGGATCTTCACGCACCCGATCACGCCCGGCCGCGTGGGCGTCCACGCGTGGATCAGCGAGGACGCCGGCCGCACCTGGCCCCACGCGCAACTGCTCTGGAGCGGCCCGAGCGCCTACACGGCGATGGTGCGAATGCAGGGCGGCTTGGTCGGCATCCTCATCGAGTGCGGCGAGAAGCAGACCTACGAGCAGATTGCCTTTCTGAAATTCGCTCCCGAGTGGCTCAAGGCGGGCAAGGCCCCGTTGCCAGTGGCAAAATGAGCCGTGTCAGGGGCAAACGAAGCGATTCTCAACAGCCCGCCGGCGAGTATCCTCGCCGCACACCGCCATGCACGTGCGCCCCTTCTTGTCCAAGACAGCCATTGGCTTCACTCTCATCGAGTTGCTTGTCGTCATCGCCATCATCGTGATTCTGGCCGGAATGCTGTTGCCAGCGCTGGGCAAGGCGAAGCAGAAGGCCGGTCAGGCTTCCTGCCTGAGCAACTTGAAGCAGGACGCACTGGCGGCCGAGATGTATCGCGGTGGCAACGACGACAAGTTTCCCATCCGCCAGTGCTTCAACGGCGGCGGGGCGGTGGGCGTGACGGCCTTCGCATGGTCGGGCCGGGCTGGCACCAACGTCAGCTACACCCCGATGAACGCCGACACGCGCTATCTGAACCCATACCTGGGCCTGCCCAAGGGCGCGCCCATGGCCGAGGTGCCGGTGGCACGCTGCCCGAGCGATGGCAAGGTGGGCGGCATCAATCCGACCAACGAGTATCTGTATTTCGGCTCCTCCTATGAGGCCAACGCCCAGGCACTGCAAACCTGAACACCCTCACCAGCGGCAACACCGGCTCCATCCGCAGCGCCACAACTGCTCAACACATCTGCACAAGAATTGACAGGCCCGCGCCGGCTCGCCACTTTGGCCCCATGAAAGCCTCCTTCTCCCGGCTCCTCTCCCACCTCACCCTCGCCATCGTTTGCACCGCCGCGCTCGTCGCGCCGGCCGCCGACGCCCCGCTCAAGCCCGATGAGAAGGGCTTCATCCGTGACTGGCTCCTGCTCGCCCCCATCCCGCTCGCCGGGGAAAACACCGGCGGCGAGGAAATTGACAAGGCGCAGGTCCCCAACGAAGCCACGCTCAAGCCCAAGGCTGGCGACGCGGTCAAGGTCGGCACCAAGGAATTGAAATGGCGTGCGGTCAAAGCCAAGGACTATTTCTTCGATGTGAACGAACTCCTCGGCGGCATGAACGAGAACGTCACCGCTTACGCCGTCGCCTATGTCGTCGCGGCGAAGGAAGTCTCCGCCGCGCAGTTGCTCATGGGCAGCAACGACCAGGGTAAGGTCTATCTCAACGGCAAGGAGGTCGTGAAGTTCACCGAGACCCGGACGCTCGACCCTGACACGGACAAGGCCGCGAACCTCACGCTTAAGGCCGGCGTCAACGTCGTCGTCTTCAAGGTCATCAACGAGAACAACAACTGGCAGGGTTGCTTGCGCTTCACCGACGCCGCCGGCAAGCCGCTCGTGGGCCTCACGGTCAAACTTGCGCCCTAAGCCGGAACGATTCAGTTTGAAAGTATAAGCACCGTTTGGCGGGCTTGCGGTGAGGAAACCCAAACAAGCTCGGGAGGCTCGACAGGAGGTGGACCAAACGGTGCGGCTCTCCATTGACACCAAGGACGGCGGGTCGT
>SXGQ01773014.1_pt1 | contig 27142 bp, 20 predicted proteins | sample 3178371 | NCBI WGS metagenome assembly SXGQ01 (sample SAMN11356859, study PRJNA531348) | freshwater metagenome | isolation source: freshwater sample F1-20 | place: China: Fuxian Lake, Yuxi | collected 2017-12-25 | reverse complement strand
GCAGTGATGTCGCCGAGGTTTACCTCCTGCGTGCGACCGAAGACGCGATCGCCTTCGAGATACACATCCGTGTAGCCGAAGACGGCACTGTCCTTCGCAACTACGATGGCATTGAGCGCATCGGTGATTGCCTTCACCTGCGTTCCGATCGTGCTTCCGGCGATGATGGTCGCAGCGCTGTCAGCCGTGCCGTAAACGGCCTGAAGAGTGGCTTCATTCGACGCATACGCGCCGTTCAGCGCGGGACTGAGATTTGGCAGGATGATCTCGCCGTTCGCGTCGAAATCGACGACAAGTCGCCCGAGGTAGGAATATTCCGTGTCCGTCGTGACGATGAGCACCGGCTTCCCATCCGCGCCGACCGTCGAAATCGGGTACGCATCGGCGATGAATGTCGCATCGTGGCCTGGGAAAGGAACTGCGGTGTCCGTCGCGTCGCCCATGCGCTCATGGCCGCCGCCCGCGACCATGATGTCGATTCCCGAGACGAGGCCCGCGAGGTCCTTGTTGCGCTGCAAGTCATCAAGCTGATCCACCATCACGATCTTATTCACGCCCAGAGCCTGGAGCTGCGTTACCGCGCCCTGGAGATAGGCGGCGACTTCCTGCAAATCGCTCGTCGCAGCGTTCGCGTCGTCCTTCGGAATCGTTCCGTTGGGCGAGGACTTGCTGAGAAGCTCCCAGGTCGTCGCACCGATGAAGCCGATCTTCTCGCCGTTCAGCGTCTTCACCGCGTACGGGGCGATCTTCGCTTTAATGTCCGTCACTTCCAGCCCCGCGATTGCACCGCCGGTGCCGCCGATGGTCGTATCCGCACGACCGCGGAGCGAGCTATCCGCAGCGAAGTCGAGATTCGCGGTGATGAGCGGGAACTGAGCGCCCAGCCATGCGCCGGACGGAAACAGCGCGCCGGAAAGCACAGGCGAGCCAAGGTCGAACTCATGGTTGCCGAGCGCGGACACCGTGGTGCCAAACGCGTTCATAATGGCGATGTCGGGCCGCGCGAGCGCCGTCGCGCCGATACTGGGAACCGCATTCAGCGACGGATCCGCACCCGCGATGAGCCAGGGCCCGGGGATGAAGCTATCACCTTCGCCGATGACCACGGTATTCGCGTAGTCGTTATCCATGCGGTCGATCATCGCGCCCATAATCGGCGCCGTCTGAATCCCGAGTAGCCCGCTCTCACCGTAGTAGTGGAGCACTTGCAGCGTGTAGCTTGGAGCCGCCGCATGCAGACTGGCCGCAGCGGTGACGAGACAAACCGCTGCAGCTCGAAGCCCGCGGAATATAGGATTTGCGCGGCCGGAGAGCCGGAGCGCGCGGTGGTTGGTGTTGTTATTGGATGGTTTCATGCGCGTGTTTTCAAAGCCCCTCCGTGCTACCTTGCGCCCACCCGCGGACAAAAGATTGAGAGTGTAATATACTCGCTGCATCCATGTTCGGAGCGGGTTCCAAACACGTCACTGGAAGAATGCGAACGTGACATCCCGTCGCCAATTGCGCGTGCCGCGTGGCGTTCATCCGAGTTCCCGTGTCATTCGCGACGAAGCGGAAACTCCAAAGCCACGTTCGAGTCACGAAAGCCCGCTCTCCAAAATCCCGACACGCTCCTCCTGCAGGAATTCTTTCGCTTTGCTCGTGCGCTTTCGGCCAACCGTAAAGCGTTGGTCTGCCACAGGGCGCGGGATTTTCCCGTCGGGAAAGCAAAGGCTGCGCAGCGCGGGAGGTAGTCACGTTCCGGACATGAAAAAACTCATCCTCACACTCCTCGGATTCCTCACCGTTTGCCACACGTCATTAACCGCGCAGGAGGTGGAGCGGATTGCCGATATTATTTACACGAAGCATGACGGCGTCGCGCTGACGATGGATGTCTTCAAGCCCGCAAAGCCGAATGGCGCGGGCGTCATCAAAATCATCAGCGGCGGCTGGAAGTCGAACCACAAGGGAATCAACGACGGCGGCTGGACGAAGGCGGGCTACACGACGTTTGTCGTCGTGCACGGCTCGCAGCCGCGGTTCCAGGTCGAGGAGATCGTGGCGGACTTGAATCGCGCAGTGCGCTTCATCCGGGCGAACGCAGCCAAGTATGGCGTGGACCCGATGAAACTCGGCGTGACTGGAGGCAGCGCGGGCGGGCATCTGAGTCTGATGCTCGCCACCCGCGGCGGTGCCGGCGACCCGAAGGCCGCGGACCCCGTCGATCGCGAAAGCAGCGCGGTGCAGGCGGTGGCGTGCTTTTATCCGCCGACGGATTATTTGAACTGGTTCGAGGACGGAGACAACGCCGTGGGAATCGGCAAACTCGCCGCATACGCCGGCGCATTCGGCCCGAAGTCGGCGACGCCCGAAGGCCGCGAGGCGCTGGGCCGCGAGCTGTCTCCGCTTTACTGGGTGCACAAGGAGCAGCCACCCGTTTACATCGTGCACGGCGACGCGGACCCGCAGGTCTCGCACACGCAGTCGATGCGGTTCATCAAGCGTTGCGGCGAAGTCGGCGCAAAATGCGAAGTGCTCATCCGCACCGGCGCAGGCCACGGAGGCTGGCAGGAGATGAGCGACGACAACGCGCGCATGGCGGAATGGTTCGACCTTCAACTCCTCGGCAAGCAACCGGCAAAACCTTTCACCTACGGCACCAGCTCGCTGCCGAGCACCCCGGTGAAGCGCTAGTCGCCGGCCTTCTTCGCGCTACGGTGTCGCGATTTCCACGCGGTAGAACTTCGCGGGCGTGGTGGCATCGAGGTCGGTGATGGTTCGTTCTTCGGCGGCGTCGCTCGTGGCGGTGGTGGTGAGGTTTTCCCAAGTGCCGAGGGTCAGCGAGACGCGCGATTTGACGACGTAGCTGCGTCCGGCGAGGCGCGGGCTGAAGACGATCCTCCGCTGCGCTGGCTGGCCGGGGACCGGCTCGATGCGGAGGCGGAATCGCGACGCCGGGTCGGTGGGGACGATGCCGGCGGTGAACTCGAAGAGGTTCGTCTGCCCGTCGCCGTCGGGGTCGAGCGTCGGCGCGGCGAGCGGGTTTTCCTCGCCGAAGAACTGCACCTGCCAGTCGTCGGCGATGCCGTCGGCAGCATAGAGGCCGAAGTCGTCGGTGTTCACGTTGAGCACCGGCAGGGTAAGTTCGGCGATGTAGGAAAGATGCGCGACGCGGAAGGTGGCGGTATCGTTTGTGAAAACGGTCGCTCCGCTTGCGAGGCCCGCGGGGCTGACGCTCGCGGGACCATCGAGCACGCTCCACACGCCGAGCGCGGGTGGGACGGCGACAAATGTGGCGTCGTCGAGCGCGAGCAACGGCTGGAGCTGACGCGTGCTGTTCTCGGCAAGCGAGAGGATGCCGGCGGTGAGTGTGAGCCCGGTGGGTTCGTAGAGTTGCCCGGTGAAACCCGCTTTTGCGACACGCGCAGCGGAGGACTTGGTGCCCGTGATTTCGCCGACGGACGCCGTGTTTGAATACAGCGCGCTGGCCGACGAAGCGCCTGCTGCGGCGAGTGTGTCGGTAGCGATGGTGTAGCTCGCGCTGGTGCGTTCCTGCGCAAATGCGGGAACGGCGAGGATGGCGAAGAGGATGCGCAGTTTCATGGGCGGAGGTACATGTGAAGGCGGCGGCTCGAGATGAAGCGATAGTGCAAGGAAACGGAGCCGGAGCCTTCAGGCCGACCTCCGAAGATCATCATCTCATTGCCCGTCCAAACAGCAGGGTGGTGACTGCGGGGTGGTGGCGAAGTGATGGCTGTGATCGGGTTCCATGAATCCAACTCAGGGTTATAGCGAGCTCCGTCTGCGAAAACGGTGAACCCGGTCGCATGTCCTCCGCCCCAGACGATCATTTCAGTTCCATTCCACACCGCTGAATGGGCGTGGCGGATATCGGGGGCACCTGCTGTGTTGGTTGGCTGCCATGTATTCGTCGCCGGATTGTAGCGCCCACCGGTATTGAGTGCGACGTTGCTGTTGATTCCACCCCACACAATCAACTCCGAATCTGTCCAGACAGCGCTGGCATTGTACCTTCCTTGTGGCGCTCCTGAGAGGGTCATTGGTGTCCAGGCATCCGTAGCTGGATTGTAACGGCCCCCATCGTTGAGATCGCTGCCACCGGCACCGCCACCGCCCCAGACGATCATTTCAGCCCCCGTCCAGATCATCGAAAACAGGTTGCGCCCGGCCGGTGCTCCCACCGTGGAAACAGGTGTCCATGTGTCGGTCGAAGGATTGTAACGCCCGCCTGCGATTGGGTAGGCGAGTGACTCAGCTCGCCCACCCCAAACGATCATTTCGGTTCCCGTCCAGATTGCCAAATGATCGCTGCGAGCCTCTGGAGCGTTCACCAAGCTGGTGGCGGTCCATGTATCGGTTTTCGGATCGTATCGGCCTCCGGTATTTGTGCGACTGTTGTTTCCGAGTTTGCCGCCCCAAACGATGAACTCACTTCCTGTCCAGATTCCGCAGAAATCCGTGCGCCCGCTCGGGGCTCCAGCGATACTCATCGTTTTCCAGGTATTCGAGCGCATGTTGTAGCGCGCCCCGGTATTACTCGCACCTGCTACAAAACCACCCCATACGATTACCTCTTCACCTGCGACTTGCATCACGTGGTCTTGTCGCGCCGCCGGTTCCGGGTCGGACGACACGGCGCCCCACGAGTTGGTTGCCGGATTGTATCGGCCACCGGAGTTCAAATAGGTCGTCCCTTGGCTCCCACACCATACCAGCATGTCGGTTCCGGTCCAGATTGCGCTATGGAATACCCGGGCAGACGGTGCCCCTGTCGTTGGAAGTGGAGTCCACGCGTCTGTAGCAGTGTTATAGCGGAAGCCATCGCCAAGTGCGTTTGTCCCGTCGAAGCCTGCGAAAACAATCATTTCGCTTCCCGTCCATACCGCTGTGTGCAGCTCGCGCGCGGCTGTCGCGCTCAGCGAAGTCCAAGAATCCGTGGCCGGATTGTAGCGCGCACCATCACCAAGCGATGCCGTATTTCTCCCTCCGAAGATGATCATCTCCGTGCCGGTCCAGACTGCCGTGTGGCGGTAGCGGGCCGATGGCGCTCCCACACTGGAAATCGGCGACCACGTATCCGTCGCAGGATTGTAACGCCCGCCATCACCCATCGCAGCACCGTTGAAGCCACCCCACACGAGCATTTCCGTTCCCGTCCATACAGCAGTCGTCAATTGCCGCGCCGGGGGCGCAGTGACGTTCGAAATTGGCGACCATCCATTCGTGGCGGGATTGAAGCGTGCTCCATCGCCCAGTGTTCCGCTCGCGCCGTAGCCACCCCAAACGATCATCTCATTGCCAGTCCAGACCGCTGCGTGCGCGTTACGGCCCGTCGGCGCGCCAGCGAGAGGTGTTGCGAACCACGTATTTGTGAGCGCGTTGTAGCGGGCGCCGCTCGCCACATTTCCACTGAGGGACTCGAATCCACCCCACACGATCATCTCGCCACCCGTCCAGACCGCGGAGTGATAAAATCGCGGCGTGGGCGCATTGGTCGTGGCCATGTAGCTCCATGTATTTGAGAGCGGATTGAAGCGCCTGCCATCGCCGAAAAACACCTCACCAAGCCCACCCCAAAGAAGCATCTCATTTCCCGTCCACACCACCGTCTGCAATGCTCGCGGCGCTGGCAGCGCGACCGCGGTGCGAACGGGAATCCACTCATCCTGCGTATTCGTCGTGCCGACGCGGACGTAGCCTGCGTTGACCAGCGCCGTGCTTTCCGAGGGCGAAAAAATCATCCCGCCGCCAGCCACCGCGCTCTGCCCTGCGGCGTTCAGATTTGCCATCACCGCGCCGCTTGCGAGTTGCGAGCCACCGACCGCTCCAAGGGCGATGTTCGCCGCGCCCACCGCACCGCTTCCGAGTTGCGCGGAGCCCACGGAGCCCGGTGCGATTTTTGCCGACGTGATCGTGCCGTCCGGGACGTTCCCTGCCACCATCGCGTAGCCCACGGTGCCGATCCGCTGATCCGGAGCGAGGTGCTGAAAGCCATTCGTCCCGTCGTTGAACCACACGCGCAGCCGGACGTCGGTGTTCGCAAAAACACTGTTCGGGATCGCCTGCATGTTCGCCAGCGTCGCGTCGCCGAGCATCACCGAGTAGAGCCCCTTCGCCACCGGGATGCTCACTGCTGCTGTCGGCTCCGCGCCGCCTGCGCCGGTGCCGTCGTTGCTCCAGAAAGTCGTCGTCCCCGCGCCATCCACGAGCGCGAACTTGAACAATCCGGCACCATCGAAGTTCACCGCCCCGACCGCGATACGGCCCTGATAATTGATGACATGCGGGACCTGCGCGCGGAGCAGCGCGGTCATGAAGAGAATGAGGATGGCGAGATAGCGCTTCATATTTGCAGAACATACCTCGGGATTTTCCACCGGCGATGACGGCACGTTTACGAAATATTTTTCGCCCATTGCGTCCCGAGCCTGATAATCCCATGTGGAATGCCCGAACCCGACCGCCAGTTTCACACGACCCGTTGGAGCGTGGTCCTTGCTGCCGGCGAAGAGCAACCGCAGGCACTGGAGACCCTTTGCCGCGCATACTGGGGGCCGCTTTATGCCTACGCTTGCTGGCGGGGAAACACCGCCGAGGAGGCGCGCGATCTCACGCAGGAGTTCTTCGCGAAGTTGCTGGAGAAAAAATGGCTGGACGGCGTGAAGCCCGAGGGCGGGAAGTTCCGGTCATTCTTGCTCACGGCCATGCAGCGATTTCTCATCACCGCCTACCAGCACAGCATCGCGCAAAAGCGGGGTGGCGGAGCGGTGCCCATCGCACTCGATGAAATCCCGGAACCACCCGCGCTCGGGCAGTGCGACTCGCCGGAGGCCGCCTTCGATCGGCAGTGGGCGCGCACGCTTCTTGAGCGCGCGCACGGTCGCCTGCGCGCCGAAGCCACTTTGGCGAGAGTGCAGCACTTTGACATGTTGGAGCGGTTTCTTTCGACCGAGCCGGCCCCAGGCGAATACGAGGCCCTTTCAGCAAAACTCGGACTCGGCAGAAACGGGATCGCAGCAGCAGTCCGCCGCCTGAGACTGCGATTTCGCGACTGTGTGCGCGCGGAAATCTCGGAGACCGTCGCGACTCCCGCCGACGTGGATGAGGAAATGCGGGCCCTTCTCGAGGTGCTCGCATGATGAACGCCTGCAGCAAATGCGGAAACGAACTGCTCGCGACCGGGCTGTGCCCCTCATGCAGCCTACGCCTTTCGCTGAGTCCCGACGACGCGTTGCCGGACGATGGCCGCGCGATGGGAAACTACGAGCTTTTCGAGGAAATCGGGCGCGGCGGGATGGGCGTTGTTTACCGTGCGAGGCAGGCCGGTCTGAATCGCGATGTCGCGCTCAAGATGCTAATCGCCGGCGAATTTGCGTCCGAGGAATTCCGCCGAAGATTCCGCCGCGAAGCTGAAGTCGCGGCACGCTTGCGACACCCGGGGATCGTGGCGATTTACGAAATCGGCGAGGAGGATGGGCAGTTGTTTTACACGATGGAGCTGGTCAGCGGGCGGAATCTCGGCGAGCTCACCCGGGGCATCCCGCTTGGGGCGCGGGATGCCGCATCTCTCGTGAGCCGCGTTGCCGATGCGGTGGCGCATGCACACTCGAAGGGTGTTCTGCATCGCGATTTAAAGCCCGCAAACATACTTCTCGATTCCTTCGGCCAGCCGCGGGTGGCTGATTTTGGTCTCGCGAGAGCCGAGCATTCACCGGCGGATACGCGCTCCGCGCATATTCTCGGCTCGCCTCCGTATCTTTCGCCCGAACTGGCATCGGGCGCGGCAGCGACGGTGGCGAGTGATGTCTACGCGATCGGTGCGGTGCTGTATCAACTACTGACCGGACGCGCTCCATTCCACGGCGAGAATGTTGCGCAGATTCTCGCCCAAGTCCGGGATGGACAGATCATCCGACCGCGGCAATTGAACCCCGCGATTCCGCGCGATTTGGAGACCATCTGCTTGAAGTGCCTCTCTCTCGAACCGGGACACCGTTATCCTGATGTCGCCTCCATCGAAGCGGATCTCACCCGTTTTCTCGCAGACGAGCCAATCCTCGCAAAACCTCCCGGAGCGGCCGGTCGCATGCTTCGCTGGTGCCGACGCAAGCCCGCTGTAGCCGCTCTCCTTTCCCTTGTAGCGGCGCTCATCATCGCGCTTGTGTACGGCTCGCTGGCATTCGGCCGTCATAAGGCAGCGCTGGAGCACCGTACTTCGCTTCTCGCCGAGTCACGCAACATCCGCGAAAGCGGCGTCTCGGGAGCACAATCGAGAGCTCTCAGCGCCCTCGGCGAAGCATGGCGCATCCGCGCCGGTGCCGACATCATCACCGAGGCCGTTGCCAGCCTTTCATTGCCCGAAGGCCGGTTGCTTCGGAACGCGCAGATGGAGCCTGTAGAGCGCAATGTGAGCGCCGACGGAAAAGTGCGAATCACTTACGCAGATGGCGCGCTGTCGCTTCACGATGGGGACAGGGAGACATGCAGATTCGAAGGATTTCCCAAGCGTCCTGCCGCCGCGCTTGGTGACACCGGAAAACGCATCGCCATCGTCCGCGGCAAGGAATTGACCATCCACGACGTGCCTTCAAAAAAGGTGCTTTATTCACTGGCCGTTGCATCTCGGCTCAAGTGCGTGGATTGGTCCGGACATCTCGTCGCTGCGGGCGGTAGCGACGACCGTCTGATTTACATTTGGAATGCCGACACAGGCGAAAGGCTGCACCGGCTCAGCGGCCACTACGGCGAAGTCGAAGGCATCGCCTTCCGCAAGGATGGACAGGAACTTGCGAGCATCGCGCAGGATGGAGCGGTTCGCATCTGGCACGCGGCGCTGGGCGTGGAATTGCTGCGAATCGAGACGGAGTTCAACCGCAAGGGACCGCTCACATGGAACGCGGACGGCACCGAGCTTTACGCACCACGATTGAACGGAGGAGCCACGGATGTCTTTGGGATTCGCTGGCCACGAGCGGTCCGATTCCTTGCGCCGGGGGCGGATGAGCCGCGCTCGGAGAACCTCCTTTGCAGCATTTCGTTCTCCAATGACGGCCACATGATCTCGTCGATGGACGAACGAACATGCCGCGTGTGGTCGCTCCGTCATGGCCGTGTGCTTTCAGCATTTCCAAAAACAGGCGACGAGTGGATGACTGCGCGCTTTTCCGGTGAGGCTTCACTTTGGATGAGCGGATGGAATCGAGCGCTTCGCCACGCAGCAGTCACGCCCGACGTGAACGGGTGGAATCGCTTTTCGCCGCAACCTCAGGGAACATTTAACTCCGGCCCGCTGCTGGTCGCCGGGAGTCGCGATGGCAAATGGCTGGCACTCACAGCAGACGCGCCGCAACTCGGAAATGATCGCGTGGAGATCGTGAGCGTGCCCTCCATGAAAACGATGCGCCTTGCACAGCCGTCGCCGTACTCGGCTGCGCTCAGCACCGATGGCCGCTGGCTTGCCACGGGGAGCTACTCGGAGAACGGAGTTAAAATCTGGGCACTTCCGTCCGGCGAACTCCACCGCACGATTCCATATCCGGGCCTCGCGTTAAGCCTCAGTTTCAGCGGCGACAGCACCGGTCTGTGGGTGGGTGGAGGGCAGGGACTCCAGCGCTTTTCCACCGCGGACTGGACACTTACCCCAGGAAGACCGGCCGGTGTGGGACTCGATTCAGTCGCGATTAGTCCGACCGAGGATTATGTTGCCTCGATCACGCGGAATGAGGTCCTGCTTCATCGTTGCGCCGACCTCACCGAAGTCGCACGCCTACCGGTTCCCGGCTGGGCTGGACGCATCGGCTCCGGCACGCTCGCCTTCTCAAATGACGGGCGCCAACTCGCTCTCCACGCAGCGCTGGGAGCTGTGATCGTTTGGGATATCCCGGCACTCCGAAAGGAACTCGCCGCGCTAGGGATGTCGTGGTAATCGGAACGCTCATGGCCCTTCCCTTCCCATTAAAACTCGAAAAGCAAATGTCTGGCGAAACCCGACAACGCGACGATCACCAATGAAACATCAGAACATTCGAGACACACTCGTCACCATTGCAAAAGTGCCATTTCACTTCGTCGAAGCGTCGCCTGCCTTTCGCTCGTGGCTGCGAGACCTTCAGTGCGACACTGAGGTTGAGGAGATGCTGTGTGCCTGTCTGGTGGATACTTGTGAGATCATCGGGGAGTTATTTGAAATGAACGAATCCGCGATCATGGAGCGAACCAGTAGGGTCTGCGGATTCGGTGTTTCGGGATTTATCGCGATAGGCACTATTCCAAATGGCGACATTATCCTGCTATCGAGTCGCGATGGCAGCATGCATGCCCTCGAACACGAATTGCTGCCCGACGAGGCGAACATGCATAAAATTTTCGACTGCTTTCTGGATGTCCTGAATGCGACGATTGTTTACCTAGCCAAGCACGATGAGAATCAAGAGGAGTGATGAAGCAACAATCCACAACGGTCCGTCGGTTGCTAATCACTGCGTTGGGAGTCGGCATCATCGCGGGTGTCAGCTTTGAGCGGTGGCAAACACAGTCTGATCCCACCGGGCCGTTCCCTTTTAATCCTTCGCAGCCATACACCCTCGTACTCGGACGCGGTAACGGGGTGGATGGATTTAATACCGTCGCAATTTACCCGGATGGTCGAGTTGTCATCAACCAGAAGGCGACGCAGACAAGTTGGGAGCGAGCCACGGTGCGTCTCTCGCCGGAGGAGGTGAGACTTGTCGCCGAATCCGTGGTGCGAAACCAACTTCCAAGTCTTAAAGCGGAGTATCATCGCGACGATGTTTTCGACGGGAAGCAATGGGAGATGATTATCCGGCAGTCAGGACGCGTGAAGGAAACATACTTTAACAACAACTTCCCCGCTGCCATCGTCAATTTCTCGCGCGAACTCGACACCATCATCCAAAACGCCAGCCGCAATAAACTGGACTGGCTGCCATCCAGCAGAATCCACGCGCCATTGTGGACGATATTCGATTGAAAAACTCAGTCGGTTCTTCAGAGCCCGTTACACCCGAAGGCTAAGCTTCGGCGCTCGGCTATCAGCAGCACTTCCCGCTGCTTTTGAAAAGCAACCGCAGGCTGTTCATCACGACGATGACGGTGCTGCCTTCGTGGGCGGTGACGCCAAGTGCGAGCGGGATGGGCAGGCCGGAGATGGTCGCGATCGACATGATGATGATGACGCCGAGCGAGAGGATCATGTTTTGTTTGATGATGCGGCGGGCACGGCAACTGAGCGTTCGAGCGATGAGGAAGCTTTCGAGCTTGTCGTTCATCAGCACGACCTCGGCTTGCTCGATGGCGGCGTCGGAGCCGCGCGCGCCCATGGCGATGCCGACGTCCGCGGCGGCGAGCACGGGGGCGTCGTTCACGCCGTCGCCAATCATCGCCACGACTGCGCCGCCCGCTTTGATGCGCTGGATGGCGGCGACTTTGTCGTCGGGTTTGAGCTGACTGAGGACTTCGCCGACGCCGGTCTGGCGTCCCATTTCCATGGCAGCACCGCTTTTGTCGCCGGTGAGCATGGTGGTCTTAATGCCCGCAGCGTGGAGTTGCGCGATGAGGTCGCGCGCTTCGGGGCGGAGACGGTCGCGCAGAAGGATGCGGCCGGCCATGCCAGTGGAGATGAGCCACACTTCGCTGGCGTCACGCGGCGGCGGGAGAAGCGGATGGCCGGGGCGCATGGTGAGCGCGAGTTCGCGGTTGCCGAGGACGACGGGCTGACCGCGCCAGGTCGCACGCACGCCCTGTCCGGCGACGGTCTCGGAATCACCGGGCGCTTCGACCGGGATGCCGCGCTTTGCCGCATCGCGGGCGAGCGAGCGGGACATGGGGTGATTGGAAAGGCGCGCGATGTTTCCCGCTGCGGCAAGGATTTCGGCCTCGGTGCCCTCGATGACTTCGACGCCGATGACGTGGAGGTTGCCCTCGGTGAGCGTGCCGGTTTTGTCCATCGCGACGGCGGTGACTCCGGCGAGCGTCTCGATGGCCGCGCCGCCGCGGAAGAGGATGCCGTTCTTCGCGCCAAACGCGATGGCGGAGAGAATCGCGGACGGCACGGACAGCACGATGGCGCACGGCGACATGACGACGAGGAGCGTCATCGCGCGGTAAAATGCGCTGTGATTTCCCTCGAAAGGGGAACGATTGAATCCGAGCCACCAAACGAGAAACATGAGCCCGCACAGCGAAACGACGAGCGCGGTGTAGCGCGTGCCGAATCGGTCGGTGAACCGCTGCGACGGAGCCTTGAGGTGCTGCGCGCCTTCGATGAGCCGGATGATGCGCTGGAGAGCGCTGTCCTCCGCCGCCCGCAGGACGCGGCCCTCGAAAACGCCGTGCAAATTCAGCGTACCGGCGAGCGCGGTTTCGCCGGTGGTTTTCGTGACCGGTTCGGCCTCGCCGGTGAGCATGCTTTCGTCGCACGCGCTTTCGCCGCGCTCGATGAGGATGTCCACGGGCACCTGTTCGTTGGCCGTGACGCGCACATGCTGGCCCGGCTGCAAATCTGCAACGGCGACTTCGCGCTCGACGCCGCCTTCGAGCAGGCGGGCGGTTTTCGGCGCGTGCTTGAGCAGGCTGTTGATCTCGCGGTTGGTGCGGCCATAGGCGAAGCGCTCCATCGCTCCCGACGCAGAGAAAAGGAACATGAGAATCGCGCCTTCATCCGGCTCGCCAATGACCGCCGCGCCGACGGCGACGAGGAACATCAGAAAGTCCGTGCCGAATTCGCCTTCGCGCATGCCCTCCCACACTTTCTTCGCGAGGTCCCATCCGCCGAAGAGATACGCGACAGCAAACGCCCACTGCGAATGCATGCCCCATCCGATGAGCGTGAAAACCAGACACAGCGCAGAACGCACGGCCATTGGCTTCCATCCGGTTTCGGCAGATTCGGCTTCGGTCATATTAGAAATCTACGCCGAAGGTATCGCGGCGGGTGCGGCTTACGCCAGCGGGGAAATGCGCGCGACAAGTTCCGCTGCAACTCTGCCAATCTCAGAGACATGCCCTTCCGCAGTCCCCTCGCCCGGCGGACGGCCTTCCGCACCGAATAAAATTCCCCGCATTGCGATGCGGTCGCCATTCAGCTCCGTGCTCACACCGACCGGCAGCGAGCAATCGCCAGAAAGAAGCCGCTGCACTTCGCGCTCGGCGCGGATGGCGATCATAGTGGGCTCATGATTGATTTGTGCGAGCACCTCACGGACTTCCGCACGATCCGCCCTCGCCTGCAAAGCAACCGCACCCTGACCAATAGCCGGGAGCAGTTTTCCAAGCAGCGAAGTGGCGCAAAACTCCCCGCTTTCGCAGACCAGCTTGCCGGTGGAAAAATCGAGAGCGTAATGCAAACGGCGGAGTCCCGCTTCGGCGAGGACGATCGCGGAAACATCGGCATTCTCGCCAAACTTGCGCAACCGAGTCGGGACGTTTCCGCGCCATTCCTCGATCTTCAAATCGGGACGCAACCACGCCAACTGCCGCGCCCTGCGGATGCTGCTCGTGCCCACGCGAGCACCCTGCGGCAGCGCGTCGAGTCCGCCGGGCAGCTTGGAAACAAGCACATCGCCTACGGGAGCGCGCTCGAGCACGGCGACGAGTTCGAGTCCCTCGGGATTGTTGCCCGGGAGATCCTTCAGACTGTGAATCGCGACATCGATGGAGCCGCTGAGCAGCGCCTCTTCGAGCTCCTTCGTGAATAATCCCTTTCCTCCCGCCTCACCGGCGCGCAGGAGATTGAGGTCGAGCTTCTGATCGCCGCGCGTCACGAAAATCTCGCGTCGTGTTTCCAAGCCCGGGCATTTCGCTGCGAGCGCAGCCTCGGTCAGCTCAATCTGGGCAACCGCAAGCGCGGAGCCGCGTGAGCCGAGCACGATTTGTTTCATCATCGGAATTGGAGACGCTGAACGCGCCCGGGAAATCACAGAAGGTCCGTCACCGCGCCCTGGCTGGCGCTCTTCACGGTGGCTGCGTACTTCGCGAGCACGCCGCGGGTGTACTTCGACGCAGGCTTTTTCCACTTCTTCAGCCGCGCGTCGATTTCGGTCTTCGAAACCCCGAGATCGATGGTGCGCTTCGATGCATCGATGGTGATCGCGTCGCCATTCTTAACGATGGCGAGCGGTCCGCCAAGCGCCGCTTCCGGCGTGATGTGACCGACAACAAACCCGTGCGAACCGCCACTGAAGCGTCCGTCTGTAATCAACGCGACATCCTTGCCGAGGCCCTTGCCCATTACCGCGCTGGTCGGCGAAAGCATCTCGCGCATTCCCGGACCACCAACCGGTCCTTCGTGGCGGATGACGATGACATGCCCCTTCTTCACGTCGCCCGCGAGGATTGCCTTGAGTGCATCCTGCTCGTTTTCAAAAACTATCGCCTTGCCGGAGAAGCTGAGTCCTTCCTTGCCGGAAATCTTCGCAACAGCGCCGCCGGGGGCGAGGTTGCCGTAGAGCACGACAAGGTGGCTGTCCTTTTTGATCGGGTTGCTCATCGGGCGGATGATTTCCTGCCCCTTCGGATATGGTTTCACGCGCTTGAGGTTTTCCTTCAGCGTCTTGCCGGTGACGGTCATGCAATCGCCGTGCAACAGACCTTCCTCGAGCATCATCTTCATGAGCGGAGTCTGGCCGCCGATGGCGACGAGTTCCGACATGAGGAAACGTCCGCTCGGTTTCAAATCCGCGAGCACCGGAACCTTCCTGCCGATCTTCGTGAAATCATCGAGCTCGAGCTTCACGTTTGCGGCGTGAGCCATGGCGATGAGATGAAGGACGGCATTTGTCGAACCACCGAGCGCGATTACGACGGCAATCGCGTTTTCAAACGCCTCGCGGGAGAGGATGTCGCTCGGACGCAGACCGCGTTTGATCATTTCGACGACGGCGACGCCGGCAGCGCGGGCGTCCATCGCCTTCTCACGCGATACGGCGTTTTGCGCGGAACTGTTCGGAAGCGACATGCCGAGCGCTTCGATCGCGCTGGCCATCGTGTTTGCGGTGTACATTCCGCCGCAGGATCCGGCGCCGGGAATCGCGTGCTCCTCGATAAGCGCGAGCTCGCGTTCGTCGATCTGACCGCCGGCATGTTTGCCGACCGCCTCGAAGCACGAGACGATATCGAGCGGCTTCTCCGCGAGTAACGAGGCGCGCTCTTTGTTCAGACGCTTCTCGGCGAGAATGCCGTTGATGCAGCCGGGCAAAATCGTTCCGCCATAAACGAACACCGCCGGACGATCCAGACGCGCCATCGCAATAAGGCAGCCGGGCATATTCTTGTCGCAACCGCCGATTGCCACAAGGCCGTCGAGCATTTCGCACCCCATCACCGTCTCAATGCTGTCCGCGATGACCTCACGGGAAACGAGCGAGTATTTCATTCCTTCGCTGCCCATCGAGATGCCGTCGGAAATCGTGATGGTGCCGAAGATGATTCCTTTTCCACCACCTGCGCCGACACCGGCCTCGGCTTCGCGGGCGAGTTTGTCGATGTGCATATTGCAAGGCGTTACCATGCTCCACGTGCTGGCGATGCCGACTTGGGACTTCTTGAAGTCCTCGCGTGCAAACCCAACGGCGTGCAGCATGGCGCGGCTCGCGGCGCGTTCGGGGCCGTCAGTAACCTGACGTGACCAATGGCGGTGAAGACTTCCCGGGTGTTTGCTCGGCTCTCTGCTCATAGTAAAAGGGCGCGGACCCTAGCGGCGTCGCTGCAGGATGGCAAGGACGGCTTGCTCTGCGGATGCAATCGCGAAAATTCCGCAACAATCGAATCTGGCAGCGACGAGGGATTTCACGCAATTCGGACTTGCGAGTTCCTGTAATTCGCACGAAAATCGTCCCGCATGAAGAAGATGCTTATTCTCCTCTCTCCGGTCGTTCTCTTTACGGGTTGCGACACCACCACGATGCAACAAATGCCGCGCGATCCTTATGTGGGACGTAAAATTGAGAAAATGGATGGCGGCCAGCCGACAGACGTGAATCACCCGAACCTGGACCCGAGTCGCGACGATCGCTACTACCGAGGCTACCGTGGTTACCGGTATGATGGATACGATTCCCCGTATTATCGCGGCCGCCGTTACTACTAAACCGAAACAGGCAGAAATTTTCTAAATACACTATGAACAAAAACCTGATCATCCTCAGTGCCATCGCAGCAGCCGGGTTCTCCGGATGCGCTTCATTCCAAACCGCAGCCGTCGCCGACTACAATCGCGATGGCGTCGTTTCGGACGCCGAATATCGCCAATACCAGAAGCAGAAGAGCGTCGAAGCCAGCAACGTGAGCGTCGAGCGCATGAAGCGCGAGAACGCTGTCGACACCGTGCGCGACGTGAACGACACGCTCTGGAACGTTCACGGCATCCGAAACGCAATCCGCGCGTTCTAGCCAACGACGATCCGCGAAAACCATTCGCATAAAAAAGCCCGTCAGCCTTCCGGCTGACGGGCTTTTTTGCGTTTCGTCGTGAGACAAAAAATCAAATCGCAAACTTCCTGCGAAAACCCGCCAAAGCACTGAGTGCCAGACCAAGCAACGCCACACCGGAGCCACCATCCGGAACGGTGCTAGTCGACGTCGGCCCTCCGATCTGACCCACGTGGCCAAACGGCCCGGCACCCTGCTGCACGGCAAACTCCAGCGAAGCCTCGCCACCACCTTCGAAGAAGATCAAATCGAGCGAGTACGTCCCCGGAGTAAGAAAGATACTGCCGAGCAATTGAGTCTCCGGATGGTAAGAGTTGTCAGAAATCACAGTCGTCCCACCAATGCGCAGCCGCACGCCATCGTCGGCAAAAGTCCGGAAGGTGTAAGTATCCGCCGTGGAAATGCTCACCGTCCCCGACACACGCGCACCGAAGTTCGTGTTGAGCGGATGCCCGGTCCCCAGATTCAACCCGCCTGCAGACGGCCAGAAGACACTCCCCGGAATAAGTCCGGCGAAGCCCGCCGGGTCATCGGTGAAATCGATAATGTTGTAAACGCCGGAGTAATCCGCCGGGCGGCTGGCGATCGCCGCATCCACGCCCGCGAGACCGGAATTTCCCGCTCCCATCCATTGCTCAACGAGCAGCGCGGCGTTTGAAGTCGAGGGCAGCAAGGCCCCGGCGAGTGCGATAGCGGATAAGAGTGCGGTCTTTTTCATTTTAACAGCGGATTCGGGTATGATTGGCAGATGGGTGAGTATTGACGTCGTAGAGTCTGCCTTACGGCAAAAGCAACTCACATGCCAACTTTCAATTTCTACATCAAAACCCTGATTCTACAGAGAAAACTATTTTCAGCCACCATGACAACGGATACCCCGAGCGCTCGGAATCGTAAGATTTTCCGACAGATTCAACGGAGATTCCGGGCAATCAGGCGGGCTTTTTAGGGCTGGCCAGCCGTCCGGTTTCGCCCCCGGAACCGGACGGATTGAACCCGGATGCGAGGAAACGGGAAACTGATGGCACCGAATCGGTTGCGAGCGCCAGATTCAAATCAGAGAGCGCGACGGAATTGGGACTTGCAGAACGGGATGCGCAATACGATGAAGAGCCCCAGAAAAAAGCGCCAATTTGCCAAGTTCTTTTGCACACCGCCTGCTAGAGAGAACAGGCCGCGACAGGCGCGAAGCGCCGAACCCGAATCATGCCAGCCACACAAACAGAGAATTGCCCCGCGTGCGGCACCAGCCTCGACGTCACGGGTGCCCAAATCTTCGCAGAACGAACCTGCCCGGTGTGCGGCACACCGATCAACGTACGGCGCAAATTCGGCCACTACGAATTGATGGAAGTATTGGGACACGGCGGGCAGGGGCTTGTCTTTAAGGCGGTGGACAACAACCTGAACCGTCTGGTGGCCCTGAAACTACTGAGAACCGAATACGCGGAAGACCCGGAGTTCGTGCGACAGTTCGAAAGCGAGGCCCAGGTGACCGCGTCGATCAACCATCCAAACGTTGTCAGGGTATTTTCTTTCGGTGCCGACGAGGGGCACGTGTATCTCGCAATGGAGATGGTCGCCAACGGCACGCTCGACGACCTGATGGAAAAACGCGGCCGCCTGCCCGAGGCTCGCGTGCTCGAAATCGGCATCCAGATCGCAAACGGACTCAAAGCAGGATACGAACGCGGACTGGTCCACCGCGACGTGAAGCCGGGAAATATACTCTTCGGCGAAGACGGTTCGGCAAAAATCGTGGATTTCGGCCTGGCGCTTTTTCTGGAGCAGGAAGCCGCGAACTCCGGTGAAATATGGGGCACGCCATACTATCTGTCGCCGGAGCGCCTCAACCGGGTTCCCGAGGATTTTCGTAGCGATATCTATTCGCTCGGGGCCACGCTGTTTCACGCGATTGCCGGGCGCCCTCCATTCGAAGCCCCGGATGCAACCGGAGTGGCCCTCAAGCATCTGAAAGCAAATGCCGTAAGCATACAGGCGTGGGCTCCGGATGTTACCAACTCGACGGCTTTCGTCATCAACCGGACCCTCTCAAAGAATCCGGATGACCGCTACGCGAGCTACGACGAATTCATTGAGCAGCTTCAATTCGCCCGCGAAGAGGCACAGAAGCAAGCGAGCGGCGGTTCCAAGAAAGAGAAAAGCCGCGTAGTCCTCGAAGATTCCGGCTCCAGAAAAGTGAACAGTATCGTGACGATTGCGACCTTGGTCGTGCTCGTAGGCGGAGTCGGCATCGGAGGATGGCTGATCGCAAAGGCATTGAAAAAGGAGGTCCCTCCGGGAATCGAAACCGCGAGCTTGGAAAGTTTCGGACCCGAGTGGACGGCGGCAAGAGACCTTCTCGTGCAGGGAAATGTCGCGCCAGCGATCGAGGCGTACCGGGCCCTTGCCGAAAAATCCAAAGGCGACAAAAGGTCATGGGCTCTCGTTTTTCAGGCACTCGCACACCAGCTCGCAGGGAACTCGCAAGCGGCCGCATCGACTCTCGCTTCGCTTGAACGAGACACCGCAATCGGGCGATTTTTCGTGGAATTTGCACCGGTAGCCGGCTCCACCGCTTCGGTGACCGCGAATTCAGCAGACCGTTTCAGCCGCACCAATCACGAATCGCTTGCGACGCTGTTTCTTGCGATTAAGGCCTACCACGACGGCAACGTGGCAGCCGCGGCACCGCTCTTCCGGCAATTCACCACGACAAATCATGAGCGGGATTTCGCCTTCCTCTCCGAGTTCAAAAAAGTCGCGAAGCCGTTCGAGGACGATCTCACCGGCTTCGACATGGTGAACTCCGCCGCGAAAACCGCCCGCAATTCTGCGGAGCGCGCAGCGGGACTCGCAGCACTACGGGAGTTCCAGACAAAACTCAAACCGGGCAGCAGCCTCGCTCCGGCGGTCAAGGAGGCCATCGCAAAGGCCGAGAAACTCACGCAGGAGGACGAGGAGGCGCGACGAAAATCCAATTTCGCAGCATCTGCGAAAGTCACCGTCTCCGGAGCGAATACCGAGAAAGACGACAAGCCGGAGTATGCAAACGACGGCAAGCTCGACACCCGCTGGTACGCGAGCGGCCCGGGAGACAAGTGGATTCAATTCGACCTCGGTGCCGAAAAACAAATCGGACGCTGGGCAGTCCGCCTTGTGCCGAAACCCGCGATTCAAAACCCGAACCGGCTCCGCGATTTCCGCCTAGAGTACGGAAACGACGGCTCGACCTGGACTATCGCAGATACCGTTTTCGGAAACCGTTCCGATACGTGTGACCGGCTCGTGAAGCCATTCTCCGCGCGATACGCACGAATCGTAATCACCCGCGGCTCATGGAATCTGAAGGATAACAACGCCCGTCTTTACGAGGTGGAGTTAAGCGCCCCGATCTCGCCGGAGAAAGCCGGCTACGGCCTCGGCGAATCAGTCGCGATACGATTCTCGCCGGACTCGCCGCTTTCAATTCAACATGTCGGCCCGATGTCCGTGCTCCCGGTGGCGACCTTCGACCCGAAGGCGGGAAAATACACCATTAAGGGCGGCGGCGAAGACATCTGGGCGCTCGCAGATTCGTTCCATTTCGCCAATCAGGCGGTGCAGGGTGATTTTGAGATGGTCGTACGCGTCACCAATGTTCAAGGCCCTCACCCGTGGAGCAAAGCGGGCATCATGATCCGCACTGACTATACAAAGGAATCCACTCACGCCATGCTCGCGATCGGCCCCGGCGGCAAAGCGCAATTCGTGTCGCGGAAGGAACCGGCAAAACAGTCAATCTCGGTGGAAGTGCCGAACCGCAAACCACCGCTCTGGCTTAAACTCGTAAGAACCGGCGGAACCATCACCGGCTTCGAATCGCAAGACGGACAGAAGTGGACGAAAGTCGGCGAGGAAATCCCTGCAAATCTTGGGGCCATCGTCCACGCGGGAATCGTGGTCTGCGCGCATCAGGCGGGCGTCCTGGCCACGGGAGAATTCGACAACTTCTTGATCACCCCGGCCCGCTAGCCGTCCACCGCTTCATATCCGGGCTTGATCACGTCGTAGATCAAGCGGAGCCGCTCATCAAAATGGATGAAAGCGCTCTTCATCGCGTTGATCGTTACCTTCTCCAAATCGCCGAGCCCAAGCCCGAACTGACTCACTGCGATGGCGAACTCCTTCGTCATCGTCGTGTCACTCATCAGCCGGTCGTCCGTGTTGATGGTGACGCGAAACCCGCGATCGAAATAGAGCTTGAACGGATGATCAGCCATCGTTCGGACAGCGCCCGTATGAACGTTGGATGAAAGGCACATCTCCAGCGGAATACGCCGATCGAGAATGTACTGCGCCAGCGTTCCGAGGTGTACGATCCGGCCGTCCACGATATGCATATCGTCCGTGAGTCGCGTCGCATGCCCCAGCCGGTGCGCTCCGCAAACCTGCAGAGCCTGCCAGATGCTCGCGACCCCGAAGGCCTCGCCGGCATGCAGAGTAGAGTAAAAATTTGCACGCTGGATTTCCTGAAATGCTTCGGCGTGTTTCTTCGGCGGATAGCCGGCTTCCTCTCCGGCGAGATCAAACCCCACCACACCCCGATCCCGAAATGCAATCGCGAGTTCGGCCCATTCGAGTGAATCCGTGCGGTGCCGCATTCCGCAAATAATCAGGCCCCACCGCACGCCATATGCAGCCTCGCCGCGCCGAAATCCATCCAGCACCGCCTGGACGACAGCCTCGGGAGTTAGACCTTTTTCCAAATGAAAACACGGCGCAAAACGGCACTCCGCGTACACCACACCGTCCTCTTGCATATCCTCGATGAATTCGAACGCCACGCGCTCCAGCGCGGCGCGCGTCTGCATTACCGCGCACGTATGCACAAAGCCCTCCAGATACTCCGGCAGCGAGCCTTTATTCGCCCCGCGATGAAACCACGCGCCGAGTTCGGACGGATCGGTGACGGGGAGTCCCGCATACCCGCAATCCCGCGCAAGCTCGATCACCGTCGCCGGACGCAGGCCTCCATCGAGATGCTCGTGGAGCAGAACTTTCGGCAGTCGGCGAAGGATCTCGGTGTCCGGATTCATGGCACCACATTAGACCCATTCCCAAGGAAAGGCCACGGGAAGAAATCCGGAAAACGCGAAGCCCTGCGTCAGAAGCTTTTCCGCATGTTACTCGGAAGAATGTTCAGTTCATTCCGATACTTCGCCACAGTGCGGCGCGCGATCGGAATGCCCTTCTTTTCAAGCATCTCGACGATCTCCTTGTCGCTCAGCGGATTCAGCGGATCTTCCTTTGCAACCATTTCGGCGATCACACCTTTCACGCTCGTGTTGCTCATCGACTCACCACCCGCTGTTTGATACCCCGGCGTGAAGAAATACTTCATTTCGAAAACGCCGTGTGGCGTCGCCATATACTTGCCTGAAATCGCGCGACTGACGGTTGTCTCGTGCACTCCGACAACCTCCGCAATTTGAACCATTGTCATCGGCTTCAATCCGCTCGGTCCGTTCTCAAGAAACTCCTTCTGCCGAGCGACGATTTCGTGAGCAATGTTCGAAATCGTCTGCTGGCGCTGATGGATGCTCTTAATCAGAAACTTCCCGCTGCGAATTTTTTCGCGGATGTATTCGCGCACGTCCTCCTTGTTGCCGTCCTGCGCCATCAGGTCCTTGTAGGTGTTGCTGATTCGCAAATGCGGAATCTGATCACCGTTCAGCGATATCACCCACTCGCCGCCGATTTTTTCCACCGTGACGTCCGGCAATACATAATGATTCGGGTCTGGCGAAAAAATCTGACCCGGCTTGGGATCGAGTGTGGCAATGAAATTCGCCGCACGCTGAACGGCATCAACATTAGTCCCACAGCGGCGCGCGATTTCCGGGAAGCGCTTCTTCCCGAGGTCCTCGATGTGGTTCAATGCAATCTTCCACTCGAGCGAACCTTCCTTTCCAATGCGCTTGAGTTGAATCAGCAGGCACTCGCGAAGGTCGCGAGCGCCAACACCGACCGGGTGAAAGGTCTGAACGACTTCGAGCACCCGATTCAGGTCATCAACATCAAGCCCCGTGTTTCCCGCGATCGTTTCGGGAGTTGTCGTGAGGAAACCGCTGTCGTCGATGTTCCCGATTAGCAGTTCACCAAGCTGGATGTCCGACTTGGACAAATCCGTGCCGCGAAGCTGCTCAAAAAGGTGCTCCTGAAGCGTCTGCTCCTGCGTCAGAGAATCGAAAAAGAACTGCCGGCGCTCATCATCCTCCGAACTGCGCCGGACAAAAGTTGCACTTTGCGCCATGTAATCGCGCCATTCGTCATCGAGCTTCGAGAGCTTGTCGAACTCCTCTCGAAACTCCTCCGATTCGCGCTGCTTGTCCTCGATCTTCGGCTCATTGTCCTCAACCTCCAGCGTCGGGTTGCCTTCGATTTCCTGCTGAATCAGCGAGCGGAGCTCGAGCATCGGAACCTGAAGGATTTGCAGACTCTGCTGCAATTGCGGAGCCAGAACCTGTTGTTGTGAAAGGCTCTGAGTTTGGGATAGGCCTGCCATGTCGGTTGTCGGATTGTTGGTTGGTATTGGCGCGAAGTTGGGCGTCGCACCAATGAATTTAGCAATGGTTATGCCAACATGCAAAAAAAACTTTTCCGTATCTGTTGGGCGCGATTCCCGCTTTCGTGAGAACCATGAAACAGCCCATCACCACGTTCTGCGCGTGTGCCGCCGCGATAACCCTCGGCGCTCTGCTCGCGCAGCCCACCAGCGGTCAGCAACCGGCCGCCGCCACTCCCGAAGCCATCGAGATCGCGCGACTCATCGGCGAAATCGAGCAGCAACAAATTCAGTTTACGGCAAACCAGGACGCGATGGAAAAGCGGATGACGGCCATCGCCGAAGAGCTTCGTTTGGCACGGATTCACGCAACCCGCGGCGGAGGTGCGGGCAAATGAAAACCCTCACCGCAATTCTTGCCGCAGCAGCCCTGGTCTCGTTGCCCTACGCCAATTCGCAGACGCCCGCCCAGAAGCCGCGTAATGCCGTCGATGTTCTCAAATCAATTCGGGAGCAGAACGAGAAGCTCCTACTCAGACAGGCGGAATCATTGAAAAAGCTGGAGGAACTCGAAGCCACGACGAAGGTCGTGAAAAACCTCGCCGCTCGTTCGTAGGGAGGCCCGCCTACTCGTAAACCTCGTAGATCTCGCCGCCGAGCGCGAAGGTCACGTTGTTTCCCAGCGCAAGCCATTGCGAGACTTCCGGACTCTTGTCGAGCAGCGCGAAGTAGTCGCCGGATGCAAACTGCACGCGCTTCCGCACCGGGTTCTGAGCTGACTGGATAGCCGTATCATTCCACGTCGCACCATTCTGGGTGAACGTTTTCCCAGCAACCATCCGCGCATCCTGCTCCACGTCGGTAGCTCGCTTGGCGATATCTCCCGCCATTCCCTTGGCCGGCGTCGCCTTTGAGCGTTTGTCCAGATAAATGCCGCCGGTCGGTGCCGCAGCAACAGCTCCGGCGGACTGAACGGCATCCGCGCTCGCGTTACCGGCAATAAGGCCGCCCAGATTTTCCTGCTTCGCCTTTTCGAGCGCGACCGGGGCGGATTCCGCCTGCTTGAGCGCGAAATTTCCGCGGCCCGCGAGCGCGCCGCCATAGCCATCCTTCGTGGAAAGCATGTCGGTGTAGTTCTTTTTAAAGTAAGTCTGTGCAACGCGATCGCGATCGAGCATCGGGAGCGTCCGGTTCGCCACCGGCACTCCGCGACGCGCTTCGTCCTCCACGATCAGGTAGCTCGTGTACGGTGTCACGATCGCAAAGCGCCGCGCGAGATCCACGACTTCATCGCGGAGTTCCTTGTTCTCGCCGCGAAGCCGGATTTCATCCAACAGCCAGCCGACTCGACGGAGAGCCCACAATTGGGCGATGAATTCGTTGCCGGAGTCGCCGGAGAAACGGACTTTCTGCGCCATCCGCTTCGGTTGCCCGTTGAGCGTGCCATCCATCACGATCTCACCCTCCCCTTCGCCGGAATAACGCCCGGTCAGCACGAGTTGCTCACCGCGGAACAAATCCGGGAGCGGATTCGGATAAAGCTTCGTCACACGCACTTCGGCCGGGAAATCCAGTTTCACGTTGGCCAGCATTGGCTCACGGATTTTCATGAAAAAGTTCGACACCTTCACCTCGAGGTCCTCCTCGGGAAGCACGAATTGCGAGGCTGCACGGGTGCGCTCGGTGATTTTGTCCAGCAAGTGTGTATTGATGTCCGTGCCGATCCCAAAACAGAAGATCCTGGTATTCGTCCCCTGCTCCCCCGAAATTTTCGCGACGATTCGGTCCTCGTCGGTTTCGCCGATAGTCGGCTTTCCATCCGTGAGGAACACAACCACAAACGGCCGCGAAGCGTCGTTCGATTTCAGTTTCAGCGCCGACTGCAGCGCTTCGGATATGGCGGTCCCGCCGATTGGCTTCAGCCCCTTGATGAAATCCGCCGCCTTGTCGCGATTTGCTCGCGAGGCGTCTGCCAACCTATCAAACAACGGTTCCGCCTCGGTCGAGAACCGTACGATTTCAAAGCGATCCTGATCGTTCAGATTCTCCACGCAAAAATTCATCGCGCGCTTGGCCTGCTCCAATTTCTTTCCGGCCATGGATCCGCTTGTATCCATGACAAACACAACATCCTTCGGATTTACATCCTTCGATTTACCCATTTCCGCGCCGGGCGAAGCAAGGAGAAGGAACCACCCGTCCTCGCCTGCACGTTTGTGAGTCAGCAGGTGCAAACCCATCTCGGTCTCACCGGATGAAAAGATGAGTTGAAAATCCGTATCCGGCCTCACATTCGAAGCCTCCCATCCGACCGTTGCGCGGCGATCGCCGTCGCGTTTGATGTCGACCGGATGCGAGGGAGAATAGAGCGCCTTGAGCGGAGAATCCGCATTCACTCTCACGCGCACACCGACCGTCTTCAGCGGCTGCGCCGAGAACTTCTCGGTGTTCAACGGATACGTGTAGGACGCGAGTCCGCCGTCCACTTTCAGCAGCTCGGTGTACTCAAGATTCACCTTCTTACGCGAAAGAGGCTCGATTGGGAATATACGCACCCGAAACGCCGCACGACCGGTGTATTCGAGCAGCGCCGGATCCTTCTGGCGGCGCACGATGTCTTCGTAAATCGACCGCGCTTTGGCAGCATCAAGCAATTCAGCCTCCACGTCCTTGTCGCCGATTCGCATGGTAAACTTGTCGAGGTGCGCGCCCTTCGGGATTGGGAAGATATACTCGCCCTCGAGGTTTGCGTTGTTGGGATTAAAGAACTCCTGCTCGACGCGCGTCGTGGCCTTCTGCCCGGAAATATCGACATCCACTTTGTGAAAGACCACTTCGAGCGGCGCGAAGACGAAGTGAGGGCGGATGAAATCGGGCCGGGGTCTGGGCGGCGGCGGATTGTGGATTATGATCAGGCCATCGGCCACCGCGCCGGCAAGTGTCGCAATAAACAATACGAACAATGAGAGAAGTCGTGTTTTCATATTCCGGAGTATGGCGCGTGAAGTCTCGCGGGTTGTCAGGCGCGAGTGCGGCCTTTGTCAGAAAAACGTAAAGCGACCGTCCGTTCTTAGGACAGCCGGTCCGCGAAATTCATCGCCCCAATCAATCGCAAACCTTCCAACGTCAAACTGGGATGAATCGAATCGATTTCGCGGACTCCGGCAGCAATGAGCTGTGCATACCCGCCGGTTGCGACGACTCGCAGCTTCTTCACACCAAGCTCCCGCCGAATCTCGGCGAGAATCTCCCTAACGAGCCCGCGATAGCCGTATACTGCTCCGGCCAGCATCGCGTGCTTCGTCGACTTCCCTATCGGTCCGGGCGGCTCGATGAGCGATATCTTCGGCAGCAAGGCCGTGCGTTGGTGAAGATAGTCGGTCATGGCCTCAAGTCCCGGAGCGATCACCCCGCCAACATATTTCCGTTCCGCGCTGATGATGTCGAAAGTCACCGCCGTACCGAAATCCACGACAACGCAGGGCGCGCCGAAAGCTGCAGCTGCGTACGCCGCGTTTGCCAGGCGGTCCGCACCGATGCTCGCCGGTTTCGGGTAGTCGATTCCGACTCCCAGCCTGCTGCGAAATCCTGTCTCGTGAATGGGAAGCCCCTTAAAGCAGTCGGCAATAACATCCCGCTTCGCCGGCACGACCGAACACATCACCACGCGCGCAAACTTCCATCCCTTCAAAACACGTCGCAACGTTTCCAGCGCGACGTCCGCAGTTCTGAGCTTGCGTGGACGACCGACTGCGTCGCGCGAAGAGAGCGCGAATTTCGTGAACGAGTTGCTGTTGTCGATCAGCAGGAATTCCGCAGACGCCATGGGGCTGAGAGCCTACTTGGCTGCCTTCGAGGCCTTCACTTCCAGCTTTCGGTAGAGCGTGGCCATGCTGATGCCCAGCATCTTCGCCGCCTTCTCGCGATTACCGTTATTAAACTTAATCGTCTCTTCGATGAATCGCTTCTCGGTATCGTGAACGAATTCATCGAGCTTCTTTCCGACAGGAAGCGGCCCACCGGACGGCTCAACAGGACCGCCGACCTGCTGGACGACATGCGGCGGCAAATCCGAGACGCGGATCGTGTTGTCGTCGCACAGCGCACACGCGCGCTCGATAGCATTTTCGAGTTCGCGCACGTTGC